>Ga0310695_10007974_pt1 | contig 16605 bp, 14 predicted proteins | sample RumenRJG_04DNA_FD_203882 | JGI IMG/M metagenome (GOLD analysis project Ga0310695, IMG submission 203882) | Bovine rumen microbial communities from Lethbridge, Alberta, Canada - RJG_04 (v2) (version 2) | ecosystem: Host-associated > Mammals > Digestive system > Stomach > Rumen | place: Canada...
ACTTGGTACGCAAGGGCCTCAACGTGCTCGACAACTACCTCACGGGTTCGATCACCGACCGCCAGGGATTCACCTACCGACTGGCGTTCACCTATCTCGACTATGCCGAGTCGCTCAACGAGGCCTACGACACCTACGACGCACGCCAGTTGGCACTCGATTTTGTGAACCGAATCCGCGAGCGCGCCGGTGTGAGGAAATATACCATGAACGAGGTGCCCCTTACCGACGAGGAGTATATCCATGTAGACAACAACCAGCAAGACGTGAGAAGGGTGATCCGTGCCGAGCGCCGTGTGGAGCTCTGCTGCGAGAACAACCGTTGGTATGACATTCGCAGATGGATGGATGCCGAGAACCTGCCCGAGATGTGTGGCGACGACTATGGCATGAACTTCCAGGGCCGCACCCAGCAGGAGTTCTTCAAGCGCACCGTCTACCAGACCCGCGTGTGGAAGCGCCAATACTACTGGATGCCCATCTACATCGATGAGTATGAGAAGAACCCCAACCTGCGCGAGGCTCCGTTCTGGGTCGTAGAGAAGAGTGAGTAGTAACAATCAATTAGAAACAAAGAAGTCAAGACTTATGAAATACTTGCATTATGTTTTCAGCATGCTCTGCCTGATGGCATTCGTCTCGTGCAACGACGACCCTGAGTTTTTCAAACTCGAGTCGTATCCCGACGAGATGCATATCAGAAGTTCGGTGGAATCGGTGGTGCTCAATAAAGGCATCGCCAATCAGGAGGCCGTCACCTTCACATGGGACGCCGCCTCAAGCCCCATCTCAAGTGCCGATGAGGTGACCTACAAGGTATGCCTCTTTCCTACGGCAATGAAAGACGACAAGTCGGCTTATATCGATGTAGGCACCAAGACATCGCTCACGCTCACGCACGACGAGCTCAACTCCATGGTGGCCAAATGGGCGCTCCCGGGCACTCCCGTCAAGGTCACTGCACAGGTGCTCAGCAATGTGCATAACGAAACGAGGTATGTGAAGCCTGAGGTCTCTACCGTTGAACTCACCATCACCGGATACGAGAAATATCCTCCCTACCTCTACATGATCATCACCGACGATGCCGGAAACGTGTCGTCGCAGCGACTCGAACAACGCCAACTTGGGTCGGGCATCTATGAGATATCGTTCAACATGGTGCCTTGCAACTTCCATTTCACCACCACCTCGGAGGCCTATCCTGCCTATGGTGCGGCCGGTGACGGGAAACTCGACTACGTGGTCGAGGGCAACGTCAATGAGTTCAGGAACGAAGCCATTGGCATGCGCACCATCATCGTCGACACCAATGCCGGGTACAACGACTGCAGGGTGCTCAACATCGTGCAGCTGCCCACTCCCGGACTGATCTGGATTTGCGGAAACGGATGCTCCGTGGGATGGAACACTAATACCTCTTCGGGCAGACTGGAGATGGTGGGTTCGGCTCGTGAGCCTTACCTCTATGCCTGGACCGGTGAGTTCACGGCAGGTGGCGAGTTCAAGATTGGACTCGGAAACGGATGGGGCGACCAGTTCTTCTATGCTCCCTTCGAGAATGCCGACCCCTTGACCAACCACGAACTGCCCATGTATCGCTTCCAGGATGATGGCGGCGACCTGAAGTGGGTGCCATCAGTCAGTGGAAGGTATACGCTCACGCTGTGCCTGCTTGCCGATGACATGTGGACGAAGTTTGAACCAGCCAATTGATGAAGAGTATGAATCGTAGAGTGATGAGATACGCCGTGGCCGTTTGTCTGGCACTGGGCACCATTTCGGGTGCCCATGCCGGCGATGGCTCCGTGGTATACAACAATCCGGTAATCAGATACAGCATGCCCGACCCAACGGTCATCAAGGCCGATGATGGCTATTTCTATCTCTATGCCACGGAGGACACGCACAACGTGCCCATCTACCGGTCGAAGGACCTGGTGACATGGAGATATACCGGAACGGCCTTCACCGATGCCACCCGCCCCATGGACTTCGTGCCCAATGGGGGAATCTGGGCTCCCGACATCAATTACATCAACGGGCAGTATGTGCTCTACTACTCCAAGTCGGAGTGGGGAAAAACCTGGGAGTGTGGTATCGGCGTGGCGGTGAGCGACAGACCCAACGGCGGGTTCCATGATGCCCACAAACTGTTCATCTCGAGCGAGGTGGGGATAGAGAACTGCATCGACCCCTGCTTCGTCCGTGTAGACTCTTGCAACTATCTTTTCTGGGGCTCGTTCCACGATATCTACGGCGTGCAACTTTCCGACGACGGACTCTCTATCATGGAGGGGGCTGAGCCGAAGAAAATAGCCGGTGGACTCATCGAGGCGACCATGATTGTGAAGCACGACAACTTCTTCTACCTTATTGGTTCGGCTGGCACTTGCTGCGAGGGAGCCAACAGCACCTACCGTCTGGTGATGGCACGCTCGAGAAACCTTTTCGGACCCTATGTCGACCGAAATGGGGGAAGTGCCATCGGCGACCATTTCTCGCCCTTGCTCAACAAGAGTCCTGAGGTCTACGGACCCGGACATTGCTCGGAGTGGGTGACCGATGATGCCGGACAGACTTGGATGCTCTATCATGGCTACCAGGCCAACAATGTGGATGCAGGCCGTGTGGTCTATCTCGACAAAATCACTTGGGGCAGCGACGGATGGCCACAGGTGCAGGGGATGAGGCCCTCTACCGAATCGGAAGTGCCGCTTTTCGGCGATCAGGTGGGTATCAGTGAAAAAAAAACCGACCTTGAGTCCTACCTCATCCATCATGTCGAGGATGGGGGATATGTACGCATCGACAGTCCCGACAACAACTTGTTTTCCTGGCAACTCTACAATATCTCCGGACGCCTTGTGCTCAATGGCGAGTCGCGCAACATGGCCATCGTCGACACGTCGATGATACAGCGCGGACTCTACATGATCAGGGTGAACGGCGGTGCTGGGGTGCATTGCGAGAAGTTGCTGAGACAATAAAAGGGCTCAACTCCTTTTCAGAAGTTACAGGAGTTCAGGAGTTGCAGGAGTTCAGGAGTTCAGACATTACCACAGTTTGCGACCATTGAGCCAATATGAAAAAGATATTCACGACTTGCGCTTTGTTGGGCTTCGCCATGTGCTCCCTCGCCGACACCACCGAGACGGTGACTTCTCCCAATGGGAGAGTCCGGCTCGAGGTGTCGGTGGGGGAGCATCTATTGATGAGCGTCGTGCACGACGATGAACTCATTCTGGAGAAATGCTCGCTGAGCCTTCAGGTAGACAAGGCGCGCTTCGGACGGAACCCGAAACTGAGCCGCAGGAAACGGTCGGCCATCAACGAGGTGGTGCGACCTGTCGTGCCGTTGAAGTTCGCCTCCGTGCCCAACAAGGCCAACCAACTGACATTGACGTTCAAGGGGGGCATAGGTCTCCAACTGCGTGCCTACGACAATGGGGTGGCTTATCGGTTCGTCCTGACAAGGGGAAAGGGAAAGACGGATGTGGTAGACGAGGGACTCGTCCTCAGACTGCACGGCGCTTTCGCGGCCCACGTGTCGAAGACCAGCGGGTTTGGCACCTCGTACGAGAATCCCTATTCGCATCTCCCGACCAGCGAGATGAAGGAGGGTGACGAGATGACCTACCTGCCCATTCTCCTGGAGAGTGAGAGGGGCACCAAGGTGCTCTTCTCAGAGAGCGATGTGCGCGACTATCCCCACATGTTCCTCGCTCCCGTTGCACCCAATGCCTTCTCCTCACGGTTCCCGAAGTCACCGGAGACCTGGGAGCCATACGGCGACCGGGGATGGCGTGTGACCAAAGAGCGCGACTGCATCGCACACACCGATGCCTCTCGTCCGCTGCCCTGGCGGTTTGCCGTGATTGGCGATGATGCCACGATAGCGCAGAACCAGATGGAAGTGATGCTGGGAGGAGAGTGTGAACTCGACGACACCTCATGGATCAAGCCCGGCCAGGTGTGCTGGGACTGGTGGAACCACTGGACCATCTGGGGGGTCGACTTCGTGACGGGCATCAACAACGCCACCTACAAGTATATTATCGACTGCGCCTCGAAGTATGGCGTGGAATACATCTTGCTCGACGAGGGATGGAACCAGCGTGTGGAGGATCCTTTCACCACTCGCGACGAGATCGACGTGAGCGAACTGGTGGAATATGGCAAGGAGCGCAATGTGGGTGTCTTCCTCTGGCTGGCATGGCTCACAGTAGAGCAACATCCCGAACTCATTCCCTATTATGCCAAAATGGGGGTGAAGGGCTTGAAAATCGACTTCATGGACCATAGCGACCAATGGATGGTGAATTTCTACGAGCGGGTGGCAAGGGCTTGTGCCGACAACCATCTTCTCGTCGATTTCCACGGCTCTTTCAAACCGGCCGGATTGGAGCAGCGACTGCCCAACCTGATCTCGTACGAGGGCGTGCGGGGCATGGAGCAGGGTGGGGGATGTCATCCCGACAACACGATATGGCTTCCTTTCATGCGCAATGCAGTCGGACCTATGGATTTCACGCCGGGAAGCATGCAGAGCGCCCAGCCTGAGGACAACCGTGGCACGGGCTCGATGCCGATGGGCAGTGGCACGCGTGCCTACCAGATGGCGCTGTATGTTTGCTTCGAGAGTGGCTTGCAGATGTTGGCCGATAGTCCCACTCGCTATCTGCGTGAGGATGAGTGCACGCGATTTATTGCTTCGGTGCCCACCACATGGGACGAGACGCGTGTGCTGAAGGCCAAGGCTGGCGACCATTATGTGGTGGCGAAACGAAAGGGCGAGAAATGGTTCGTGGGGGCCATCACTGGCAGTCATCCGCAAGACCTGGAGATTGGCTTCGGATTCCTTTCACGGCCAGGAAATATCACCCAGTTCAGCGATGGTCCCAATGCCTATCGCATCGCTGTAGATTACAAGAAAAAACCGGCAGCACCCATTCGCCCCACCGATACCATGAGCATCCACCTTGCCCGTAATGGTGGATGGTGCGCGGTCATCGAGTAAAGAGAATGCAAACAGAAATCAAAAGGAGGATTTGCCATAAAGAATTGGCAAATCCTCTTTTTTTCTTATCTCGCACATTCGCTTTATGAATGACTACGTCGACGAATGAAAAAACTGCCGATAGCCAGGGCGATTACTAAGAACGTGACGACGAATGCCCAGATGTTGGTGACACGCGAGGTGGCTCCGATGCTGTACTTGTAGTCGTTGGGAATGGTGCGCCCGCCAGAGACACGGTAGTGGATGACATGTCCGTCATACTCTCCCATACCCGCATCCATCACTTTACCTGGCATAACAAGCTCGTAGTTGGTGTCGAATGATAGGAACGATCCATACTCCTCTCGGCTACTGTCCAGAGTGTCTGAATTGAGCAACTCGTAGTAGGCATCCGAATGGAAATGATTGTCGAGCACCTTTTTGAAGTTGTCAACCTTGTCATCCGTGTCGTTGAGTACGTCGGGATGCATGGCCAGTTCGTTGCATTGACTGACGAACGTCTCCTTGCTGACGGGCGGGTTCTTGACCATGTCGTAGTGGTCGGCAATCGTCTTGCAAATTTCCGCAAACCAGTTGGCGTTTAACCATTGGTTGATTTTTGCCTCTATCTTGTCCAACATTTCTTTCTGTTCAGCTCCACTATAGTTGCGTGTCAGGTTGGGTTGTCCGGTAAACCAGTATGAGGCGGAATCGGCACTGAGAAAACGGCTGATGGGGATGGGGAAGATTGCCGGACCGTCGTAGACGAACGTCTCGGTGAAGGTGTAGTCGGTGTAGAACCACTTGAAGCTTTTCTCCAACTTGCTGTTTGCCTTGAATCCCTCTGCCATGAGCAGGTTGTCACTCATGTCCTGCACTGTCGCGAACTGTTTCTTGACGTGCACCATCAGGCTGTCACTAAGCTCTTTGTCGGGATTCAGCTCTTGAAGGCTGTCGAGTTGGGCCTTTGTTATGGGCACGGGATGTCGTAGGGAGTCGCTTCCAATCATTGACCAGGTGCGTTCCCAGTGCTTGTCGATGAGACTGTCGAAATCCTCTTCCTGCGGAATCGTGAGTTCCTTCTCATTTGTGTGGAAAGAGTATTCGCGACTGCAGGTGCCGTCCTCGTTGATGACGGTCAGCATGCGGGCGTCCTTGTTGTTGCACGATGCCATGAGGAGCACCAGCATCATCACGGCTATGGTTTTACTGTTGGTTTTCATAAATCATCCGTTTTAGTGAACGATAGGTTTTCGATTGTTCCCTTTTCCGTTCAAGGTAGCACATATATAATTCCCGGGGTGTGCTCCCCTCACAGAGTTCGGGTGTATGAATGGTTGGGTTGGTTGCCAAGGTCTGTGGTGGCACTGCCGAGTTGTTGTCGCGAACGGCGAAGAACAGGCCAATCAGGAATACCGCTGCCATGGTCGTGACAGTTCGCAGAACTACAACCCATATCGGTGTCTTGGCTTTGGGCGTATCTTTTTCAATGCCATTCACCGCAGAGAAACTTTGGAACACCTCGCGGTAGGGCATTAGGTCGCTGGCTATGTCCTCTCCGTGGAAATAGTCGTAGAGCGTACGTTCTTCTTCCAGCGTGGTCTCTGCATTGAGGAAGCGCTCCATCTGCTGTCGTATGGTTGTCTCGTTCATTTCGATTTGGATTTAAATTGTTCGATGATGCTTCTCCGTGCCCGGCTGAGTGATTGCCTGACGGCGGCTTCGCTCGTTCCGATGATGCTGGCGATGTCGGCCATCGTCATTTCCTGCATGTGGCGCATGCGGAGCACGGTCTGTTGCATGGTGGGCAGGGCGTCGACCAGTGTCATCATCCTGTCTATCTGCTCGTTTCTTTCCGATTCTGTCTCGTCGTCGTAGGCGATGTCGGCCCGGCCTATATCCACCATCTCTCGTTTTCGCCTGACTTTGCTCAGGGCTAAGTTGCGGACGACGACCCTGGCAAATCCACGGACATTCATTATTGGCTCGTCGCGAAGTTGCCACAGGCGGAGCATGGCATCTTGCACCACGTCCTCAGCCTCCTCGTCGCTGCCCAGAATTCCTCTGGCTACGCTGAGCAGCGTTGGGCGCACGGCCTTCACTTCGTCCATAAATCTCTCTGTCGTCATGCCTTTTGTCGTTCTTTTGTCTATATGACGAATTATTCCTTTTTTTGTGACATGAAATCGTGAGAAATAATGATGGCTGCTTGTTTTTCGACAACCAATAAGAGATTTTGTGTCAATAATAGTCCTTGACAACGAATTAAAACTTACAGGGGGATTTGGTATTTGGTGTTTTGTAGCATACCTCAAGATAATATGGTACAAAGATACATTATTTAAAAAGCGAGGGAAAAGACTAGAATTGAGGAAAATAGTAGTAATACAGAAAAAACAACCGAAAAAGTTGCAAGATATGACAACTTTTCTTAACTTTGCAAAAGATTTAGTTGCACTCGGCAAAATTGGAACAAGTTTCCTTTTGCGCTCGTTTGCAAAACCTTTGCACCATGGCACGTAAGATACTCACATACGGCGGATACTTTGAAGCGTTTATGGAAACGCTCACGGAAAAGGTACAGGAGAAAATTCAATACGGATAGCTCCTCTTGAAAACGCAGGACAGACTATCGAAGAAGTTTGTAAAGCTTATCAAAGACGGCATCTATGAACTGCGGACTGAATTTGGCGGTAATATCTACCGTGTGTTTTTCATCTTTGACGAGGGGCAGATCGTCGTCTTGTTCAATGGATTCCAGAAGAAAACGCAGAAGACCCCAGCTAATGAAATAGAAAAAGCAATAAAGATAAAGGAGGCATATTATGCAGACAAACAATCACAAAATCGTTGACTATGACACTGTTCTGGATGCCAAGTTTGGGAAGGAAGGAACCCCCGAGCGAACAATGGCAGAAGAAGCAGCATACAGTTTCTATTCCGGGCAAATCCTTCATGATGCACGGAGAGAAGCGAAGGTGACCCAGGAGGAATTGGCTCGCAGGACCAACACCACGAAGTCTTACATTTCCAAAGTGGAGAATGGTATAATCACTCCCAGCGTCGGAGTGTTCTATCGGCTGATCAATGCTCTTGGCTTGCGAGTAGAGGTAGTGAAACCCCTATATTGAGCAAACAAGAAACCGGTATAAACGCATCGTTCTTCCGTCTATCTTATATACTCAAGTAAACCATTCCAATTATGACATACAGACGAATCTTCCTGATGCTTTGCTGGTTGATGGCAGCCATAAACAGCTTTGCCGACGACAGCCAGCGTGATGCTATCCTCAGCCAAATCACTGGCGCGCAAATCTCCGAGGATGTAATCAACATCCAGAAGATGGGTGCCAAGGGAAACGGCATTGCCGACTGCCTGCCTGCTTTTCGAAAAGCGTTTAAAAAGGCCGCACGACAAGGTGGCGCACGTATCGTCGTTCCGGCAGGGGTCTATTACATAAAAGGTCCCTTGCATCTGGTAAGCAATGTATGCCTGGAAATTCAAGAGGGAGCCACGCTAAAATTCGCCCCAGAACCTGAATACTATCTGCCTGCTGTTAAGACTTCGTGGGAAGGGACCTTTCTGCAGAACTATTCGCCATTCATATATGGCTACCAACTTCACGATGTAAGCATCATCGGCAAAGGTACTATCGACGGCAACGCCATGACCACATTTGCCACATGGCGTAGTCGGCAGAGACCGGCACAACAACGTTCACGCGATATGAACCACGCTGGAACACCCGTTTCCCAACGCAATTTCGGCGATGGCGATTATCTGAGGCCTCACCTCATCCAGTTATTCGATTGTGAACGTATCACCATTGAGGATGTGTTCATCACCAATTCTCCCTTTTGGTGCATCCACCTTCTGCAATCGGAAAATGTCATTTTGCGAGGTATACGTTTCGATGCCAAACTGGTGAACAACGATGGTATCGACCCTGAGATGAGCCGCAATATCCTCATTGAGGATGTGCATTTCAACAATGGTGACGACAACGTAGCCATCAAGAGCGGACGTGACCACGACGGGCGAGGGGCTGCCTGTCCTTCAGAGAATATCATCATCCGCAACTGCCATTTCAAAGGGCTCCATGCCGTGGTCTTGGGCAGTGAGATGTCGGCTGGTGTGCAGAATGTCTACGTGGAGGATTGCGACTATGCAGGTTACTGCAAACGCGGCTTGTACATCAAGACCAACCCCGACCGTGGCGGTTTCATCCGGAATATTTCCTTTAAGAACTGTAAGTTTGATGAGGTGGAGGATCTTTTCTATATCACCAGCATGTATGGCGGCGAGGGACTTGACAACACCTTCTTCACGGATATCGATAACATTATCGTTGAGAATATTCAATGCCGCAAGGCCCGTGCAGGTGGGCTAGTCCTCCAAGGCACCAAAGCGAAGCCATTGCGCAACATTCAGTTCCGGAATATCACCATCGGAGAGGTGAAGAATGCTATCAGTTTCGATGACACGGAGGATGTGATTCTTAAAGACTGTCATTTCGGAGGTAAGGCAGGAGTGCCCACAACCGTCTCTGAAAAGGATCATATATTCAAGTAACTGAATCATTACCCATTTTGGGTTAAATGCCGTTAAATTGCCCATAATCTCCTTGGAAAAGGTTATTTTTGCCATTACGATACTCCCTCTCTCCCCTCATACAGCAGAGGCTTTTTTAATCCGATATTAAACCAAAAAGATATGATAGCAAAGAAATGGATGTTGGCGTTCATGGCGGTCTTCTTTTCAATGACGGCCTGCGCCCAAACTGAATTGAAGAAAGTATATGATGAGAATATCAACCCCATCGAGCAGATCGACCAGGCTGTGAAAAAGGCCAAAAGCGAGGGCAAGTTCGTCGTCTGCCAAGTGGGAGGCAACTGGTGCCCATGGTGTCTGAAATTTGCCGATTTCATCACCAACGATGCCACCATCAGCCGTCTCATAGCAGAGAACTTCGTTTATATCCACGTGAACTACAACCCACGCAAATCGGAGGGCGAGGCCAAAATGCGGCAGACGAAGGCACTGCAGCAACGCCTCAATCATCCCGAGCGTTTCGGCTTCCCCGTCTTCGTGGTGCTCGACGGTGATGGAAAGGTCGTGCATATCCAGGACTCCAGTTTCTTAGAGGAGGGAAAGGGCTACAACCAGGAGAAGGTCATCAGGTTTTTCAAGAACTGGACACCAGCAGCCGTGAAAGGTGAGACCACCGCTACGCCTGCCAACAATGTGGGCAGGAAAACGTTGGTGGCTTACTTCTCGGCGTCGGGAGTCACAAAGGGAATGGCCACACAACTGGCCGAGGTGGCCGGGGCCGACCTGTATGAGATCAAACCCGAGAAGCCTTATACCGATGCCGACCTTAATTGGCGCGATGAGCACAGCCGCTCTACCATCGAGATGAACGACAAGTCGTCCCGACCAGCCATTGCGGGCAAACTCGCCAATATGTCAGAATACAATGTGGTATTTGTAGGCTTCCCCATTTGGTGGTACACTTGTCCCACCATCATCAACACCTTCATCGAGGCTTATGACTTCAGTGGCAAGACAGTCATTCCCTTCGCCACCTCGGGCGGAAGCAGCATCAAGAAGGCCTGCGACGACCTTTCGAGCATGTATTCCAATATCAATTGGAAAGCAGGGAAACTGCTCAATGGCATGACCAAAAAGGAACTGGAAGAGTGGGTGAAAGAGGACGTGTCAAAATGAACCCAGAGATAAACGAAAGGGGTTCAGGAGCTCCATGCTATTGTCTGAACTCCTGAACTCCTGAACTTCTGCAACTCCAAAAATAAGAGCCTAGAAACTTGGCGATTCGGTGGGCTGGATTTTCTTGGCACTCATATACCCACGGAAAGTGCCCGTCTGGGTGTATACCTTATACCAAGAATCACCAAACTTGCCGCTGTAGAGGATGTAGCCGCCGTCGCGCACCTTGCCCACAATGGCATACTTGGTTCCCGGACCCTTGCGGATGTTGGTGTATCCGTCTTCGTCGGCCACCATGCCCACTTGTTTCCATTCGCCCTGGCGCTTGGGCACAACCACCTTGCTCGAGTGGATGTATCCTATCAGGTCCTGTGCGGAGCCATCGGTGTAGGTGGTATACACCTTGTACCAGTTTCCTTTGCCAGGACCGAAGTTGATGAACATGCCATCGGGCACTTGGTCCACAATCTCATAGTTGGTGCCCGGACCCTTGCGGATATTGGTATATCCATCCTCGTCCTTTATCAGACCGGCACGCTGTGCTGCACATGGCAGCATGATGACGGCTGCCAAAATCAATAATAGAATCTTTTTCATAATTAATTGAATTTTAAGTAAATATGTGTAATGATACATTCATAGTCAAGCCAATCACCTTCTCTTGCGGCTGTGCTTCACTCCTTTCTCATCCGTATATTGCTCGATGACGATGCCACGGTGCTGGTGAGCGTCAGGTAAGCGACGGCCTGAGAGGTCATAGCGCTCCGATTTAACGATCTTGCTGCCACTGATGGCATCGATGGCATCAGGCAGAGCCTCTGTGGCCTGCCAGGCATCCAGATAGACATCGGAGCCTGAGGTGACGGCAATATACACGTTTTTCTGACCATGCAGTTTGTTGGCATCCACATCTACGGTGAAATCGTTCATCTCACTCGACGAGATGTCTAAGGTGGCAACGGGCGAGGCGCCTTTCCTGCCGAGACGAACCTCTACGGTGCCTTCTCCCTTGGCACGAACCATGATTTTGGATGCGCCATTGGTGCCAAAATCTACCTGGCGAAGCAAAATCCAAGCCCCGGCCTGCATCTTCACCTGCATATTTCCAGAGGCGTCGTTGCCCAACGTGCTGATTCTGGTATTCTTGCTGATATTCGTGAAGTCTTCGTAACTGATGCCGCCACAAGTGGCCATTGTCTCAGCCTCCTGCAACTCGTAGGGATTGATGCTGCCGATGGCGTCGACACCATTTCTGGTCAGCGTCATCTTGTTGATGGTCTGGGTGTTTTCGTTCACCGTGGCCAAATCCACGCCAATCGAACGATAGCCAGAGGCCTCGCTGTCCATGGCACCCTCATTCTTCATGCTCTGCTCCAGAATCGTGGAGTGGTAGAACAGGTAATACTTGCCCTTGAACTTATGCAGATGGGTGTGGTTGTTGCCCCATCCCATGTTGAAATTGCCCTCGTTGGGCACATATTCGCCACGATAATCCCATGAGTCGGGCACGAGAGGCGTGTCGCTGACCATATAGCACATGCTGCATGTAGAGGGTGCAGGCTGCCCGTTGTTTCCAGTGAAACTTCCCCAGTCGTTACGGTCGGACCATGAGGTGTTGTACGTGTAGACGAAGCGGCCGCCGATGATGTTCAGTTCGCTGGCTTCGAACAGGTAAGGAGCCGGCATGTTGACCGCAGAACCGTCGAGTCCTGTCATCGAGGAGTTCAGTTTGGCTATTCGTGAGTTGCCGGGCCATAGGCTTGAACCGGTTGGCTGAGGGTCGCCGCCACCGAAGGCTATCCAGCCCGTTCCGTTCTCATCGACGACTGCTCCTGGGTCGAAAATCCAGTTGCAGGGCTTCACGCCTGGTGTGTCGCCATCGATCATCGGCTTCGTGAGGGGTGAGATCCACGGGCCGGTGGGCGATGAGGCTTTCAGCACGCCAATGCTGCCGCCACTATTGGCGAAATAGAGGAAAAACTCGTCTTCACCCTCGGCGTTCGTGCGCCACACTGCCGACGGAGCCCATGACGCGGCGAAGCGCCAGCCCCACGAAGAGCATAGTTTGCCCACGTCGATGGTGCCGTGGAAGGTCCAGTTCACCATGTCTTCTGTCGAGAATATCACCAACGACCTGATGTCGCCATAGCCGTTGCCGCCTGTCTTCCCGTTCTTGAGATACTGTTGGGTATCATTGGTTCCATAGACATAGAGCCGCCCCTTGTAGTCGATGGCTGTGGGGTCTGCGCAGAAAACGCAAGGACTGATAGGATTGGCTTCGCCCACAGGCTTATACTCATGGATAAGAAGCTGTGCGTTACTCTGTATGCAAGCCACCACAAGGGCAACTGTCAAAAATAGTTTCTTGTACATATTTAATTTGGTTAGTTATTCGTGTTCAAGGCAAATGGTTAAGTCAAATTGCACATTTCGTTTGCAAAAATACAATATTTGTGCTAAAAGCCCATTCATATTTGAAAAAAAGTTGAAATACTATGGTTCCCGCCTGTTGTCAGTTAAACTATCACGCTCCAGAAACGTCTATAAAGATATGAGATATCTTTATAAGTTGATTGTTGGCGTAGTGGTTGGCGCCATCTTACTTTCGTGTGAGGGAGAATCCAAGAAACCCCAAGAAAAAAACCAAGCCCAAAATAAAATTATGGTAGTGGGCAAGCATGATATGACACTATATCATGAATACAGCGCACGCTTCACCGGTTGCCAGATCGTGGAAATCCGTCCACAGGTCACTGGTAAAATCACGCATATCTATATCAACGAGGGCGACAAGGTGCATCGTGGACAGACGCTCTTCGTCATCGACCAGGTGCCCTATCTTGCTGCTATCCGTGAGGCTACGGCGGCCAGGAAGATGTGTGAGGCCAAACTGGCCACCGCCCGCATGAACTACAACAACGAGGTGAAACTGCAGCAGAGCAATGTGGTGTCTGACTACTCGGTAGAGACCATGCTCAACGCTCTCCATGAGGCCGAGGCTGCGCTGGCACAGGCGCAGGCCAGAGAGGCCGAGGCCAACAACAATCTTTCCTACACCACGGTGAGAAGTCCGTTGAATGGCGTGGCCTCGATGATTCCATGGCATGTGGGGTCTTTGGTGAGCAGCAATATCAGCGAGCCCCTGGTGACCGTGGCCGATGACCATGAGATATATGCCTACTTCTCCATCTCCGACAACGAGGCCATGGGCCTTGTTAGGAAATATGGTTCCGTCGAACAGTTCATCGCCCATGCGCCATCGGTGAGCCTGAAGGTGGGCGGCGAAGACTACAAGAGCGAGGGGCGCATCAGTGCCATGAGTGGCACGGTGACGTCGACCACCGGCGCGGTGACCCTACGGGCCACTTTCCCCAATCCGCAGCATCTGCTGCACGACGGCGGAAGTGGAACCATCAAGTTGCCCATCTACCGCCCCGACTGTATCACCATACCCCAGGAGGCCACTTATGAGTTGCAGAACCGTACGTTCGTTTATAAAGTGGTGGGCGGCAAGACGAAAGCCACACCCGTGACCCTTTTCCCGCAGAACAACGGCCGTGAGTATATCGTGGAAGACGGACTGCAGGTGGGTGATACGATTGTGGCCGAGGGAGCCGGACTGCTGAAGGAGGGAGTGACGATATGCAAGTAAGGACATTCATCGACCGACCTATCTTGGCGGGCGTCATCTCCGTGCTGATGGTGCTCCTGGGCATCATCGGCCTCACAGGCCTCGCTCTGGAGCAGTTTCCTGAGATCGCGCCACCCACCGTGCGTATCAACGCCAACTACACGGGTGCCAATGCCGAGACGGTGCAGAGGAGTGTGGTGGTGCCCCTCGAGGAGGCCATCAACGGTGTGGAGGGCATGATGTATATGTCGTCGACGGCATCCAACACCGGAAGCGCGTCGATCTCTGTGTTCTTCCGTCAGGGAACCGACCCCAACATGGCCATGGTGAATGTGCAAAACCGTGCCGCCACTGTGCAGGGACGACTGCCCAGCGATGTGGTGAAAGGCGGCCTCACGGTGCGCAAGCGACAGACGAGCAACATCAAGCAACTCACGGTGTATAGTGCCGATGGCACTTTCGACCGCACTTTCCTTGCCAACTATACGAAAATCAATATCGAACCGCGCCTCTCACGCATCGCGGGAGTGGGCGACGTGAACGTCATCGGTGCCGACTACTCGATGCGCATCTGGCTCGACCCGCAGAAGATGGCCAACTATGGCATTACTCCGGCCGAGGTGAACAGGGTGCTCGATGAGCAGAATGTGGAGGCGGCCACAGGCACGCTGGGTGCCGACTCGGAAAACACGTTCCAGTATGTGCTGAAATATCGCGGTCGCTATGAGGAGGAGCAGGGCTACGAGCAGATGGTGATCCGCTCGTTGCCCAATGGCGACGTGCTGCGCATCGGCGACGTGGCAAAGGTGGAGCTAGGTGCTCAGAGCTACAGCTTCATCGGCGAGACCAATGGGCATCCGGGCGTGAACATCATGATCAATCAGGTGGCAGGCTCGAATGCCAACGAGATCATCACGGAGATCGACCGCGAAGTGGAGCAGATACGCAAGGACTTGCCTCCCGGAATCGTCATCGAGGACTTGGAGTCGAAGAAGGATTTCCTCGACGCCTCAATCAAAAACGTGCTGAGGACACTCCTCGAGGCCATGCTGCTGGTCATCCTGGTGGTCTACCTATTCTTGCAGAGTTTCCGTTCCACGATGATTCCCACCATCGCCATCGTGGTGTCGCTGGTGGGTACGCTCGCCGTACTCTATTTCATCGGCTTCTCGCTCAATATGCTCACCCTCTTCGCTCTGGTGCTCGTGATAGGCACCGTGGTCGACGACGCCATTGTCGTCGTCGAGGCCGTGCAGGCACAGTTCGATGCGGGCAGCCGTTCTGCCTACGACGCCACGGTGAATGCCATGCATGGAATCACCTCGGCGCTGGTCACCACCACCCTCGTGTTCATGGCGGTGTTCATTCCTGTGAGTTTCATCGGTGGGGTCACCGGCACCTTCTACACGCAGTTCGGCCTTACCATGGCCATTGCCGTGGCCATCTCGCTGTTCAATGCGCTGACGCTCTCGCCGGCCCTCTGCGCCCTGTTGATGACTCCTCATGCCGACACGGAGAAGGGAGAGAAACTGAGTTTCTCGTCGCGTTTCCATATCGCTTTCGATGCTTCCTTCCACCACCTCGTCAGCCACTATAAGGGTGGGGTAGGCTGGCTGTCGCGACACAAGTGGCTGCCGGCTTCATTAGTGGTGGTGGCCCTCGTGGCCCTGGCCGGACTGATGAAAACCACCAAGACTGGATTGGTGCCCAGCGAAGACATGGGTACGGTGTTCATCAATGTGCAGGCCTCGCCAGGCAGTACGCTGAAACAAACCTATGGTATTATGAAGGAGGTGGAGAAGCGCATCAAGGACCTGCCTCAGTTGCGCTCCTACTCGCTGGTGGCCGGTACGAGCATGGGATTCGAGCAGTCGGCATCAAACGGCAACTTCACGTTGAAACTCAAGAAATGGGATGAGCGCACGGCAAAAGAGGATAGGGTGGATTCGGTGATGGAGGAAATCTACCGCCGCACGGCTGACATCGCGAATGCGAAGATCCAGGTCAATACGCAGGCCATGATTCCGGGTTTTGGCCGCACCAATGGCTTTGAACTCTATGTGCAGGACAAGAAAGGTGGTACGATAGAGGAACTGCTGCACTATACCAACCAACTCATATCCGGGCTCAACGAGCGTGAGGAGATTAGCAGGGCCTTCACCAACTTCTCGCTCAAGTATCCCCAGTATAGGATTGATATCGATGCCGCACTCTGCAAGCGGCATGGCGTGTCGCCCAGCGATGTGC
>Ga0310695_10007975_pt1 | contig 16605 bp, 19 predicted proteins | sample RumenRJG_04DNA_FD_203882 | JGI IMG/M metagenome (GOLD analysis project Ga0310695, IMG submission 203882) | Bovine rumen microbial communities from Lethbridge, Alberta, Canada - RJG_04 (v2) (version 2) | ecosystem: Host-associated > Mammals > Digestive system > Stomach > Rumen | place: Canada...
GTTCGGTTCTTCAGAATCGGGATCATAGCTGTAGCGGATCTCTTCAGCAGTGCTCCGGAGCACTGCCAGGGACAGTTTGTTATTTACTGAATCCCCCATTTTTCAAAAATAAAGGGAAGGAAATAGTGCATCTGCTTGAACCACCAGGGCCAGTCATGATTGACATCATATCCCCAGAAATCACACCATGCGTTGATGCCTTTCTCGCGGAAAATGCTCTCAAGATATCTGAGCGAGCGGATGCCGTCATCTTCCCATGCGCCCTGACCGACACAGATGATGATCTGCTTCTTATTGTACTCTTCAATATAAGGGTGGTCGGGAGACATGTTGGTCAGGAAGCACTCGGGAGAATTGTCGTACAGGGTCTCGTTCATCCAGCCCTTGAAGAAGACACTGCTGTCATACAGACCCGACAGGGCCAGGCACCCGGAGAACAGATCCGGTCTCCTGAGCACGGTGAGCACAGCGTGATTTGCACCCAGGCTGCAGCCTGTCGTCATGGGAAGCTTTCCGCCGGTCCTGTCCAGGATGATCGGCATTGCTTCGTAGACGATATAGCGGAAATACAGTTCCTGCTTCCATGCTCTGCGGCCATAATCAGGGTCGCCTTCCGACCAGCTCTCCTTGTCGATCGTATCCACGACAAAATACTGGATCTTCCCTGCTTCCAGGTAACCGCTCAGCTCATTGATCATTCCGAACTCTTCATAGTTGTGGCAGAGAGAGTCCTGTGTGGGAAAAGCCAGGAAGGGAACTCCGTCGTGGCCGTAAATCATAATATGCATGTCTCTGTTCAGGTTTTCACTGTAATGTGTAATCTCTTCCTTGTACATTTATAAATCTCCTTTCAGAAAAGACATTATTTTTACACAGACTTGTCGATTATAATGGATTCCCTATGCGATGACAACTCTTCAATGCCATATTCATCGACATATTCATCCATGATTCGTCCATGATTACGTCATGTATTTATCGGACTGCCGTATCTCCATCTGCACAGGAGCCTCTCGGCGATCTCCAGAAAAGCGTACATCAGGGCACTCATGCCCATGAGCAGCAGGATTCCGCTGTACATCTCCGGGTATTTTCTGGCATCCATGGAATTCATGATAAAATAGCCCAGTCCCGAAGTAGAGGCGAAAAGTTCCGTGATCATAAGCAGGGCGACAGAAGTTCCCAGGGAAGCTTTCAGGGCAGTCAGGATTCCGGGTGTGATGCCCGGCAGGATCAGGTGGCGGAGGGTGTCTGCCGGTCCTGCCTTCATGCTTCTCATCACGTCCGACAAAGCCGGATCAATCGCCGCAGTACTGTCCCGGATAATAATCGTAATCTGAAAAAAAATCGCCAGGAAGATCAGGCAGATTTTGGAACTGTCCCCGATTCCCAGCATCACGACAATGATCGGCATAAAGACGACCTTGGGCACCGGATAGACCAGCCTGAAAAAAGCACCCAGCACCGCATCTGCCGCAGGAGACCTTCCCATGAGGATGCCCAGCGGGACAGCACAGGCAAGTCCCAGAAGTGTCCCCAAAGTGATGCGCCGAAAGCTGGCCGCTATATGCATCCAGGTCTTCCCTTCTCTGAGCAGTCCCGCAAGGGTAACCAGCGTTTCAGAAGGTGACGGAAGGAAATACCGATCAAGCCCTATTGAAGCGATCTGCCACAGGAGCAGAAGAGCTGCAATGCTCAGGAAAGTCCCTGCCATCGTTCTTTTTGTCATCATTGTTCTCCATTATCAGTTATCAGTTGTCCGGGACCTTCCTCTCGTCAGATTGGCAGCCCGCTTCCTGCATCTGCAACAGGGATTCCCGGATCCTGCGGCTGCGTTCATCCAGCATAGCCGGATCGGGGTCAGTCTCCTGCCGACAGCCCTCCCGGATCGTCCGGATCCTTCCCCTCTCCGGATCAAAAACCGCGACACGGTCGCCCATGCAAAGTGCCTCCTCGATACTGTGGGTTACGATCACAGAGGTCATGCCCGTATCCTCCAGAAAGGTCTTCATAAAGCTCTGCAGGCGGGTGCGGTTGCGAAGATCCAGCGCAGAGAAGGGTTCATCCATCAGAAGGAGGGATGCCCCGCTCATGACCGCCCTTCCCAGAGCAGTCCTCTGCAGCTGTCCCCCTGACAGCTCCGCAGGGAACCTGCGGGCAAACTCACGAAGGCCCAGATAATCCAGCAGCTTTGCCAGTTCGTTTTCGTCCACCCTTTTTTTTCGCAGCCGCGCGGGAAGGAGAATATTCTCCCGCACCGTCTTCCAGGGAAAAAGACCATAATTCTGAAAAATGAGCGAAATATCATTCCGGGGTCCCTGCAGGGGCTTTCCCTCAAACAGGATCTGACCCTGTGCAGGCTGCAAAAGCCCGCACAGCAGCTTTAAAAGAGTGGTCTTTCCCGCACCTGACTCGCCCAGGATCGCGACACATTCGCCCCTGCTGACCTGCAGATTCAGGTTATTAAGGACATACCGGTCCGGCTCCTCCGGATAAGAAAAGGAGACATCCCTTGCCTCTACAATGATATTTTCTGACGGATTTGTCATTGTACTACCATTTCCTCGTAGGAAAAAGGACTGTCTAAAAGCCCCTTCTTCACCATAAATTCCTCAATCTTTGCGACATCCTCCTCTGTCGGCACGCAGTCCGGCGTATAGGAGGGAACTCCATATCTGCCCTGAAGAGGTTCGGCTACATTTGCCTTCTCATAGAACAATTCCAGACAGGCATCGGGATCTGCATTGATCTTCTCAATGGCTTCGTTATAGGCATCCCGGAAGGCATCAAGAGTGCCCGCCCCATCCTCGATCAGGGCTTTTCTAAGCGTGACGACACTCTGCGAATAGTTTTTCCCGAGTTTCGTGTCGTCGATCACGGTGCCGCATCCGCGGGACTCGGCTTCGATCGCCAGGGGATCCGGCAGGATCGCCGCCTGGATGTCACTGCCTTCCATGAGCAGATCCAGGCGCAGGGTCAGCTTGGGAATATTGACCATCTCTACAGAGGACAGGTCCACACCCAGGTCCTCCAGATAGCGCCCCACCAGATATTCCATCATGGTGTTTTCAGAAATGCCGATCTTGCTGCCGGCAAGCTGTTCCGGGGCAGAAATCCCGGAATCCGGTGAGGACGCCACGATAAACCTGCCCTCCGAGGCATCGCCGCCGAACGCCATAGCCACCGTCTTCATCCCGTCTTCCGCCGAGGATTTATTGATCAGGCTCTGGACGATCATATCGGTCATCATTCCGTCCAGTTCCCCTGCCTCATAGGCGACAGACTGGTCGGAGGCGCTCTGAAACTCGATGATCTCCACATCCAGACCGTGTTTTTGGAAAAGGCCCTCCTCTACGGCCACATACAGAGGAAAGCTGTCCGCAATCTGCAGGACGCCGATCCGGACAGGACCGCGGGTCTCAGCCTCCCCGGCCTGCTCCTGCGCACCGCCCGACTGATCTTCCCCGGTCTGCTTCGCTGATCGGCCTCCGCAGCCGGCAGTCAGCAGACAGAGCAGCAAAAGGACGGCCAATGCGGCTGCACTCCGCTTTTGTATGGTTTTTCTGATGGTACTGATCATCTCATCCTTCCTCCTCAGTTTATATTCTGCCGGGTGAGTTATTCCGCAATTGAAATTCTGCCCGGTCCGCATAGACCGGCAGATTCTTCACCGGACACTCCGCCCGGAGTATCTCTGACCTGCATTAAGTTCTCACATAGGCCTGCATGACTTTGACCGGTCCTCCGACTGCCCTCAGACGGTATTTTCCTACACATTCCGGAACGATAAAAGTCTCTGCATAGTGCACTTCAAAGGGATCGAAGCTCCCGTCCGCACTTTCGACAAGACAGGCTGTCCCTTCGACAAGATTCAGAACATTGACGCTTTCATGGCAGTCGATCTCTGCCCGGTCCCGAACCGTAAAGCGCCTGGTCTCGATGAACTCCAGTTCATGAAGCCCTGTGTGTTCTTCCGTGTAATGCTCATTTTCAGCCAGGGTGCCGACCGGATTCACCAGGTTCTCCATGACCCAGTCCGTCCGCCTCTCCCGGATGACTTCTGCTCCGCGGCCGATGTTGATCGGTCTGGGCCTGCCGTCAAGTCCCAGGCGTCCCCAGTCCCAGAGTTTAAATGTAAAGATATAGGGCGTCGCGCTGATCTCGAGAACCACTGCGCCTTTGCCCGAACAGTGGATCGTACCAGCCGGGATCAGGAAATGGTCGTGTTTTTTCGCAGGGATCCTGTTGATATACTTGTCCGCTTCAAAAGGCGGGCCGCCCTGCTGCGCGGCCTCAAGATCCGCGATCATATCTTCGACCTTAACGCCTTCCTTCAGCCCCAGATAGACGCAGGCTCCCTCTTCCGCATCCAATATATAATAACTCTCATCCTGGGTATAAGCCATGCCGAAATTCCGGCGTATATAATCAGTCGTCGGATGCACCTGCAGAGACAGGTTCTGCCCGCCCATGGTGTCCAGCAGATCGAAGCGGATCGGGAACTCCGCACCAAACCGGGCATACACTTTTTGGCCCAGAAGTTCCTTGGGATGGCGGAGGATCAGGTTCATGGCCGGCATCTCCAGGCGCGTTTCGCCAAAGTCGAAGCAAATACTGTTCTCCTCGGGCACTCCGTCGAAACTCCATGCATAATTGTCCTTCTCCGGATCCAGCCCGCAGACCCTTTTCATCCACTGGCCTCCCCATACACCCGGATCAAAATAGGGGACGACCCGGAAGGGCCCCGAGACTGCCTTCTGAAGTGCCTCCTCAAAGAGGTCTCTGCGGATCATGACCGGATCCTCGTCCCGGTTGGCATCTATAAAATACCGCATTTTGTCCAGGAAGGACATCTTGAGCTTATCCGCAATGCGCCACTCCAGAAAATACCCCTGCTTGAACTTTGTAAGAATATCTTCCCCGGGATTGTCAGTTAAGTAATTGGACATGCCGGCGCGATAGCGCAGCTGGATCTCCCAGCGGTTTATGTCCGCAAAAACACAGAGCCCCCGGTCAGCAAGAAGGGAAGCCCCGAATCCAAAAACGACGGTTTTTCCTCTGCTTCCTGCAATCTGCTCTCTGAGCCTGTCCACTTTTTCGGGATCGGCAAAATCCATGAGCTCACCGCTGTACATGCGGCCGAAGACACGGTCCTGTGTGAGAATACAGTCCAGCCGGGCTTTCACGGCCTCAGAATCCCTGAGAATATCCCGGGCTGATACGATCAGATCCGGATGCAGTTCCTCCAGCATCCGGTACATCCGTTCCTCATTGACACCGGGATAGGTCTCCACGATCAGCGTCCACTGATCACCGGAAAGCTCTGCCCGCAGACAGCGGAGAATGTCTTCATCTCCTCTGAATACTTTTCCATCACTGTTCTCAATATGTATTGACGGATGCTTATTATAACCGGACATAACGGATCCTTTCTTTGTCCCCTATAAAAAGTGCGCAATATTTCAGACATTTTGGTAGCCCGTCAGCTTCAGATAGCAGTCTGCCACCTCTTCCGGCGGCATCTTCATTTTCTGTCCGATCCACCACTTCACTGCTTCCGCAAAGCTTCCCACCAGGTGATTTATGGCAAATTCCCGCGGGACATCCTGCCGGATGCTTTCAGGATACTGCTCAAACATAGCAGCCAGATATTCCTTGAAATACCGCATGAAGAGTTCTCCGCTGTCGCCGGACAGAACACCCAGGACATTACTCTGATTATCTTTCAGATGGTAGAGCAGGTGAGTGATCTTTTCCTGCAGACCGTGGTCGGATGCAGAGAAATCATGTGATGTCTCCGAATGAAGCTCATGTGAAAAAATATGGTCAAAAATATCGGTACACATCGCCTTCAGCAGGGCGTCCTTGGTCTCAAAATGAGAATAAAAAGTGCTTCTGCCGACATCTGCCTCATCCAGTATCTCCTGGACAGTAATATTGTTGAAATGCTTTTTCTCCAGCAGCCTGTTAAAGGCCTGAAAGATCGCTCTTCGTGTCTTCTGCTGTCTCCGATCCATTGTCCAGATCCTCCAAACAAATCCAACCTGTACGGCTGCAAACATATATAAAAGAATATAAAAGAAATCCGGCCGCGTATATCGAACAAATAGCCGGAATTGTTCAGTAACGGACATCCGCTCATATCTGCTTCTTGTCCCACGTTTTTTATTTAATTATGATAATATCAAACACTTTGTTCGTTATCAAATATTTTGTTCAGAGAAATCTTAAAAATGAAATCAAACATGAGACACGGCATATTTCTGGCGATCCTTGCGGCCGGCTTGTATGCCCTGAGTACACCCTTTTCCAAATTGCTGCTGGATGCTCTGCCTTCCACCCTGATGGCAGGATTTCTTTATGTCGGCGCAGGCCTTGGTATGGTCCTGATCTCACTTATCAGAAAGGTATCCGGAAAGCAGGGAACAGAATCCCGCCTTACCCGGCAGGAGCTGCCCTATACAATCGCCATGGTCATCCTGGATATTGCGGCACCGATCTGTCTGCTGTTGGGACTTACCATGACCACAGCCGCCAATGTATCCCTGCTCAACAACTTCGAGATCGTCGCCACAGCCGTCATTGCCCTGTTGGTTTTCAGTGAGGCGATTTCCCCCCGACTCTGGCTGGGGATCCTCTTTGTCACTGCATCCTGCGCCCTCCTGTCCTTTGAAGATCTCTCGAGTCTTCAGTTTAATTCAGGCTCCCTGTTTGCTCTGCTCGCCTGCATCTGCTGGGGCATTGAAAACAACTGCACCAGGAGACTGTCATCGAAGGATCCTCTGCAGATCGTCATGGTCAAGGGAATCTGCTCCGGGACTGCTCTTTATCGCCGCCCTGATCCTGATGATCGTCGGTGCCTGGCTTTCTTCACAGGACAAGCCTCTCAAAATCACTCTTCCCACAGGTCTGAAACGGGTAAAAACATTGTGAAGAATTATCCTGTTCGATTTCCTGCCCTTAAATCATGAAAAACACCGGTGCCTCCTCCCTGACTGCTCTGTCAGGAGGCTGCACCGGTACTTTTTTTCCTTGGTCGGATTCTTCACGCAATGCCCGTAACTTTGGTCATGGGATACGCATAAAAACGCATAAAAAAGGGGAGCTTCCTTCATCGCGCATTAACCGCGTGTAAGTCTTGAAGCTGTGCCGCGCCTGTCACAGCAGTCCTGCCGTTTATTGGACGACCGTGGTAAACTTCTCCCAGGGAATATTGACTTCGGCACCCCGGTTGATGATCTCGTCCACATGCATGAGGAGGGGATAGTCATCCAGACTGACCAGGCCGCGTTCCGCCAGCTTTCTGACTGCCCTTGCGGTCCTGGTCGCAATGACGATAGATTCCAGAGTGACACCCTTCAGTTCTTCCATAGCCTGATCAAAGGTCAGGCCCCTGCCCAGCAGGGTTCCGATCCTGCGGGTGCGTCCGCCGAAGATCGTGACATACAGATCCCCCGCGCCGTGAATGATATTCTCGGGGCCGCCGCCGATCAGGGCCAGCAGCTGCATCATTTCCTTCACGCCCTGTCCGAAGAGGGCAGCCTGGGAATTGTAGTGGACAGCGCCGATCTTTCCATCGCGCTTCTCTGCCAGGCCGACTGCCAGAGAGACACCGAGTGCATAGGCATTTTTCATGGCCACGGCACATTCTACGCCGACGACATCAGTGGAGAGACTTATGTGATAGTAGTCGGTCGCAAGCAGGGCTTTGATCTTCTTTAAGGTCTCCATGTCTTTGCCGCAGAAGGCGACATGGCTGTCATCGTGGTCCGCCAGCTCATAGCTGGTGCAGGGACCGCCGATGGCGTTGAAATTGATATGTTTTCCTGCAGGCTGCCGCTGTTCGAAAACAGCGGGATAGGGTACCAGGGTGCCGTCCTCCAGGTCAACCATGCCCTTTGTGACCGTCAGAAGAGGAACCTCCTCAGGGAGAACTGGAAGGATCTCGTCGCAGAACCAGTCGAGACCGAAGCTGCTGACGCCGCCCAGGATCAGATCCGCGCCCTGCAGGGCCTCCTGCAGTTCCTCAATCTGATAATATTTGATCCCGTCATGCAGGGTTCTTTTCAGAGTGATATGAAAATTGTCCCTGCGAAGTCCGTCGATGATATCCCTGTCCAAGGGAGATCCGACCAGTCTGACCTCGTGCCCGTTTTCAAAGGCAGGGAATGTGATGGCTGAGTTCATCTGCCCTGCACATACGAATGTGATAACGCTCATGGGTTCCTCCTTGTATAGCTTATAACTCGATTTGCCGGGGATTTTCCCATGTTAATCTTTCCGCTCATGCCGTAGCATCTCAGTGCGCAGACATCAACAATGGGGATTCCGAATAATAATCAATCCGGCTGCTGTCCGTCGTGTGCCTTCCAGGCGCACTCTGTAATCTCCAGATTGGTAAATACCGCTTTAAAACTGGAATCTTCCGGGCTGCAGGCATAGATTCCGAAGCGGATCTTGCCGGCGCCTTCCCACATATGGCAGACACGCATCTGCGTAAAATGCTCTCCGTCCTGAGAGCATTCGATGCAATAGTCATCCTCGCGCCTGCTGAAGCGATACCACATGATTTTCACATCCGCAGGAATTGCCGTCGTCGCCCAGTCGGAATAGCCGTGGTTGGTGACCACGGATCCAAGATGCTGAAACTCTTCGTTTTCATACTCGACAGAGCCTTTGAGCCAGTTCTCCGAATCCAGATACATGACAATGCCGCACTGATCAAAGCGGTGTCCGCTTTCTGTAAAATCGGTTTTCACAATGAAAGAGAAAAACTTTTCCTCTGTTTCCATCTGAAGCACCGGCGCATTATCGTTGCGGAAATGGTAATAGGTTCTCTGCCAGAGATCGGTATGGGGCATAGTCGTGATTTCAATCCGGTCCGATTGAATGCTGTATTTTTCCGGCTCTCTGGTCCACTGCATCTTCAAAATATCCCACATTGATTTTTCCTCCCAAAATGTATCATGCAGATCTCGACCAGGTTCTTTTTTCAATACACACTAACAAATACATCATTTCAGTCCTGCGATGTGCCGATCAGATCCGATGGACTGCACCAGAGGGCTGCGGACAATGACTGAACCTTCTCAGCAGCCGCCTGACGCAGGTTCTTCCTTCCAGCCTCATACTCCTGTAAGGTCCGCAGATTGACACCCGATCGCACAGCAAGTTCCTGCTGCGTCATACCCAGTCTTTTCCGATACAACTGCAGTCGTGAGATGCTGTCTCTTCGCAGCAGCAGTGCCTCGAGTTCATCTGCCGTCTTTTCCTCCGAAGCAGTGTGATAAGCGGTATACATGCGTTGAAGATCCTTCCGTCCAATAAACATAAGGATTTCCGAAAACGTTCTGCCGCTCCGCCACTGATAATAGGCCAGCACAAATCCTCTCCAATATGCCTCCCCTGTGTCATACCGGACAATTGGAGCAGGCCTGGTCTCCCTGCCTGTAAAAGAGCCATCAATCAGACGGCGGCACAGTTCAGTGCCGGAAAGGCCGCAGATGACCCTTGGATCCCCTTTCTCCCATCGGCTTGCATACCCGCTGCGAATAAACATCCTCAGCAGGAAATCCTGATTCACGCCGCAGGCTTCTTCCCCATATTCAATCATTTCACCCATATTTCTTATGGCATCATCCAGATAGATCTCAGAATATGTTCCCCTCATTGAGCTATCTCCCGGTCTTCTATCTTCCCCTCATCAAATCACTGAGATGCCTGCCTCTCTCTGCATCTTCCTCCAGCATCCTTCGGAACTTTTGTCTGGCAGCCTGGTCCCTCTGCATTCTCCTCGGGAAATAAACACATCCATCTACAGGAACCGCCTCAAGGAAGCGGATTCTGTCAAACATACGTTGACTCCTTATCACATATTGAAGCCCGAGATCTCCCAGGCGCATCGCTGCAGACAGCTGTCCGATTGTCAATGTATTGCTCAAAAACGCGCGTGCATATGAAAAATATGAATCATCCGCCCTGTATCCTATCAGGAAATCATACTTCGAGATATCCGGAAGAAAAAATGAGAGCAGGTATTCCATCCCTCTTCTCTCGACCGGACTTCCCAGCCTGATTGCCCTGTTGTCCAGAAGAAGGGCCATCCATCGCAGGACTATAAGCTCTTCAGCAGAAAATATTCCATTTTCCTTCAAACGCTGCAAAGACTGTACCTCATTGGAGTGCTCCCTGCTTTTCGGAGCAGATTGAAGAATCCGATTCTCCTCATGAGCGGCATTTCTCTCTGCTATTTGTTGAAGATTCAGAAAAAACATTCCGTCCTCTTCCACTTCGTAGCAATTTACAAAACCGCCGCGCTCATCCGAAGCCGCCCATTCTTTCGCAAGTTCTATGTCTTCTGTGCAGTAAAACCCTAAGCCATAATCATTGTCCTTCCTGCCGGCACCGTACTGTGGCTTCTCTATGATTTGCACAGAACCATGATAGATCTTTCTCACCTGTATCAGCCTTTCCTGAGACAAAAGCCATCGCCCGAACTACGTCCACAGACGTAGTTTATTGGATTATACATCTTCCGCGATCTGCTTGCAAGAAGATCTGTTTTTCTTATAATTGATTCTCTTTTAAATACTCCTCCAGGGACTTGAGCAGTTCTTCGTTGTCCAGGTTATAAAAGAGTTTGGTGAAGCACCCGGTGATCATGGGATTGATGTCCATATCAAGTTCAACCGATCTGGCGTCTCCCTTGATACCGTAACACCTTTTGCCGCTTGCATAGGCGATGCCAAGTTCAACGCAGGCGCCTTCGTCGGGAATTCTGCCATCCAGTACCATGAAGAGGATATCTGCTTTGAGCACCTCATCCCTGTCCTTCTGGAAGATCATCTGTGTTTTTTCCTCCGCAGTCTTTCCTTCCAGTTCAGGAGCCAGAAACCCGTCACGCTGAGGCAGGAAGACCTCATAGCCATAGCTCTCGAGGGTTCTTTTTCATAACTCCGCTCCTTTCCTGACATATAACTAAATTGTTTCATTAACTTAAACATGAACATAAACACGGACAGCGTAGTATACTATTACCGTATTCAGATTTCACCATACATGTTCGCGGTCACAAGACCATGGCCGCAAATATATAAAAGATTATAAGGCTGATACTATGAAAATAATTGATTTACACTGTGATACGATCATGCATTTCTGGATGGGAAAAAAGCTGTCGGAGATGCAGGACGCCCATATCAGCCTGGCGAAATTAAAAGCCGGGAATGTGGGGCTGCAATGCTTTGCCATCTTTGTTCCCACGGGCAGTGCTGCGGAAAGGCTGGAAGGCTATACTACGCCGGAGGCCTATTTTGACCTCGCCTATGAGCGCTTTCTGGAAGAAACAGAGGCAAATTCAGACGAAATCTCGCAGGTCTTCACTGTCCGTGACCTGGAAGAAAACGTGAAGCAAAACCGCATCAGCGCAATGCTCACTGTCGAGGACGGTGTCCTGCTCCACGGAAACATTCAAATGTTGGATGACTACTACCGGAAGGGTGTCCGTATGATAACCCTCACCTGGAACTATGAAAACAGTCTGGGCTTTCCCAACAGCCCTGATTCCGGACTGCATGCTCTGGGGCTCAAACCTTTCGGCATTGAGGCTGTGGAGAGGATGAACGAGCTCGGGATCATCGTCGACGTCTCTCATCTGAGCGAGGGCGGTTTTTGGGATGTCGTAAAATACAGCCGCAAACCCTTTGTCGCCTCCCATTCCTGCGCCCGCAGCCTGTGCGATGTCTCCCGCAACCTGACAGACGACCAGCTCCGCGCCCTGGCGGAGAGCGGCGGTGTCGTGGGCGTCAATTATTACACGCGCTTTGTCCGTCCCATGAAGGACGAGCAGGATCTGTACACGTCGATCGAGGACATTTCCCGCCAGCTTGTCTACATGCGGAATGTCGCCGGCATAGACGCTCTTGCGCTGGGTTCCGACTACGACGGCATGGAGAGCACTATGGAGTGGGGAGACTGCGGCGGAACACAGCTGCTCCTGGAGGGATTGGAAAAGGATTTCACCGCCTCGGAAATTGATAAGATTGCCTTTGAAAACGCGTTTCGCGTAATCAGGGATACCCTGTAAAAAACTGTGCCCGAAATGGAATCGAGCAGGATGCTCCTACTTGATTGACCGTTGACCGCCAAATGCATCTTCGTGCAAGCACGAGATGCGCTTAGCGGCTTATCGCACAAAAAACAGGGGGACAGAAACAAAAGGACCGTCCCTCAATCGATTTCCAGCAGGATCGGCGTGTGGTCCTGTCGGGAACCCGAGCTGATCATCTCGGATTTTTTAACCCTGTCCTTGATCCGGTCGCTGACCAGGAAATAATCGATCCTCCATCCGGAGTTATTGATCTTGCTGGTCTTGATCCTCTGTGCCCACCAGGAATAGACGCTTTTGACATCTCCGTGGATATAGCGGAAAGTATCAACAAAGCCCCTGCCCAGCAGGTTGGTAAAGCCCTCCCTCTCTTCATCTGTGAAGCCGGCAGACATGTGATTGCTTTCGGGATGGGCCAGATCGATCTCCTGATGTGCCACATTGAAGTCGCCGCAGGCGATCACGGGCTTTTTCTGATCCAGCTCCGCGAGATAGTCCGCGTATCGTTTATCCCATTCCTGGCGGTCGCCCAGTCTCTTGAGCCCGTCGCCCGCATTGGGTGTATAGACATTCACAAAATAATAATCATCCGTCTCCAGGACGAGGAGTCTGCCCTCATCATCCATTGTATCGGGCGCTCCGATCCTGGGGACGATTTTTTCCGCCTTCATATCCTCCTTGTAAAGGATCATGGTCCCCGCATAGCCCTTTCTGGCCGGCGGCTCCGAGCTGACCCATTCGACCGCATAGCCGGGAAAATACTCTGTCAGAGCTTCCAGATGTTTTTTGGACGGTCCCGTCACAGGAAGTTTCGTTTCCTGAATGGCAATGATATCGGCGTCCTCATTTTTAAGGGTATCCAGCACGTCTCTGGACAGCTGCGCTCTGGGAGACGCAGAAGTCAGCGCCGCATTCAGGGAATCTATATTCCAGGATATTAATTTGAGCATGGTTTTCTCCTTCTTCCTAATGTCTTCATCTCTCATTTGCAGGTCTTTATCCGTCGCTTATAAACTTATAGAAGCGGTATCTCTCCCCGCTGAGAGAAAATGCCTGGCTGCCGTTAATCGATCAATTCGTACTGAAACATCTCGTATTTCAGTTTGCTTCCCTCGTTGATCCCGGCCGGCAGCAGGGCGCGGGCCACCAGTTTCAGGTCATCTGATTCTAAATCTGTGCGGCGAAGATTGGCATAATCGCCGTCAATACTCACAACCACGTAATACCATGTCTGCATATGGTCTCTCCTTTCTTTTCAAAACAGGATCCATTACTTTTTTTATCTTTTCAGCATGCCGGAGCACTCCTGTGCACAGGCATTGTGAGTTTTAAAATATTTATTCCAGTATATCAAAGAAATCCATCTGCTCATACTTTTCAGGGAATTCCTGCAGAAATTGAAAGCAATCCTCCCATCTGCAGAGTATGCCGTGTTCCTGGCAGGTTTTCGCAAATAACTTCATCAATCCCTTGGAATTGGGGGAAGGCAGTTCATAGGAATTTCCATAGGTGCTTATATAGCGCTGTTTCAACCCCGGAAAATGTCTGTCCAATGCCGCATAGTAGTATTCTCTGTCGCCGGCTCTCAGGGTCAGCCCCATATCAAAGCAGACGATTCCCTTCACGCCCACTCGAATGCATTCATCCAGGATTGCCCTGATATTTTCCTCCGTATCATTGATAAAGGGCAGAATCGGGGTCAGCCAGACCACCGTTGGGATGCCCCTTTTCTGCATCTCTTCCAGAACCTCGATCCTCCGCTTTGTGTTACAGACATTCGGTTCCAGGATTCTGCACAGGTCATCGTCAAAGGTCGTGAGCGTCATCTGGACCACACATCTGCTCTCACGATTGATCTCCTCAAGCAGGTCAATATCCCGCAGGATCCTGTCGGATTTCGTGATGACCGTTGCCCCGAAGCCGTAGCGCAGGATGATCTCCAGGCATTTTCTGGTCAGCCGTAAATGTTCTTCGCAGTGCATATAGGGATCGGACATAGAGCCTGTCCCAATCATGCATTTTTTTCTTTTGGATTTGAGAGCCGCCTCCAGAAGTTCAGGCGCATTCTGCTTAACCTCAATATCCTCGAAAGCATGTTTAAACTGATAACACCTGCTCCTGCTGTCACAGTAGATGCAACCGTGGGAACAGCCCCTGTATATATTCATGCCATAATACCCGCCTTTGCCGGTGAGTATTCCCTTTGCGTCCACAAAATGCATAGCAGTCATTCCTTGCGTGGGGGAGACAGAAGAAGTCAGGGGACATTTCTCTGTCTCCTTCTTTTTTCGCGGGGTTCCATTCAATTATGACATTGCAAAGCGGGACATTACAAGAATTAGATATGGATTCAGTGGGTAATTCTTGAGATTTATTTATATCCTGCTATAATATAGTCAAGAAGACCAACATGGTCAGTTCAGACCACATTTATAACAGAAATGGACAAGTATAAAACTCTGGCAGGTATATTTGTTTACTTAAATTCGAGTGTGTTTGGAGGTGTAAGTATGCAGGTAAATATTCTTGAGGCCAAAACGAACCTGTCAAACCTTGTGAGGCTGATAGAAACAGGTAAAGAAGAGCGCATTATCATCGCCAGATACGGGAAACCCGTTGTCAAGATGGTCTTATATAATGATGTCCCCGTATCAAAGCGAATCGGCGTGGCGAAAGGGAAACTTAAGTCCCCTGAAGATCTGGATCAGTATAATGATGAGATTGCAGGGATGTTTGGAGGTGCATTGTGAATATTCTTTTGGATACACACATCCTGATCTGGGCACTCAATGATGACCCCCGGCTTCCTGAAAAAGCAAGAGAACTGATTCTGGATGAAGGTAACGTTGTTTACTACAGTTCTGTATCCATCTGGGAGGTTTCTATCAAACATGCCATTCATCCCGACAATGTGCAGTTCACAGGAAAGGATCTTTCCGGTTTCTGCCAGGATGCAGGCTTTCTGCCCGTCGAGATACGGGACAGACATGTATTTGCTTTAGAGACGATCACCAGAGCCGATGGTGCTCCGCCGCACCATGATCCTTTTGACAGGATGCTGATTTCGCAGGCAAAAGCGGAGAATATGACTTTTATTACACATGATTCACTGCTCCCGTATTATCAGGAAAAATGCATTGTTTTTGTGTAAATGGAGAAGGGGACGGTTCTCTGTCTCCTATGTCTCCTGAAAAACAGTCCTCTGTGTCCCTGTCTCTCACACCGCCCGGCGTACAAAAAACCGGCAGTCCGTCAAATGACGAGCTACCGGCTTTTTTTATTTCTTTATTGGATCAGGCTCGCATATGGGTTCTTAATTGTTTTTCCGCCTAAACCGGTGCATTTCATCACTGACTGATGGTGGCTTTGAGGGCGTCGATGGATGTCTGAAGTCCTGCTTCAACACTCATGGTCAGGTCTTCCATCTCAAGGGAGACATAGCCGTCGTAGCCGTTCATATGGCAGACAGAGAAGAACTCTTTCCACCACTGCAGGTCTCTGCCGCAGCCGACTGCGACATAGTTCCAGTTGCGCTGTGCGCTGCACTCGACAGGAAGGTTCTCAAGAATGCCGTCGATGTTGGCGTTGTGCTTTTCGATGCGGGCATCTTTGCCGTGGACATAGAAGATCTTCTCGCCCAGTGCCCATGCAGCTTCGATCGGCTCCGCGCCCTGGATCATCAGGTGGGAGGGATCAAGGTTGAGGCCCAGGACATCGGAATCCTCGCCGACTGCTTCGCAGAGCTGGTTGAATGTGCGGACGTTGTGTACCAGAGCTCCGGGGAACTCCTCGATGGCGATCTTTTTGACGCCTGCTTCCTTGGCGATGCGGCAGGTCTCTTTCCACCACTCGCCTGCGACTTTCCACTGATACTTGACGCCTTCTGCCATGTAATTGAAGCCTTCATACTCAGGCCAGGAAATGGTGGAGACGAACCAGTTGGGGGTCTTGTCGCCGGGGGCTCCTGCGGGAAGTCCGGACATGGTCACGACTGTATCGACGCCCATCCTGCCGGCCAGGACCATGGTGTCGCGCATGGTCTTGGAATGCATCCGGCCCATAGGTGTATCGATGAGGGGGTTGCCGGAGCAGTTGAGTGCGGAGATGGCCAGACCTCTCTTTGTGATCTCGGCCAGGAATGCCTCGCGCTTTGCATCATCATTGATGAGCTCCTCAGCGGAAGGGATGAAATTGCAGCCGCCCCAGCCGCCTGCGGTCATCTCGATCGCATCAAGGCCATAAGCGACGACCTTGTCGAGCATTTCTGTAAAGGGGATCTTTCCGAAAACATCAGTGCAGATAGAAAGTTTCATTCTTCTATTCTCCTTTTCTGAGTAGGTGGCTTGGAGGAATGGTGGGGGAGGAGGAGACAGGGGACGGTTCTGTGTCTCCTCCTGTCTCCTCCAGGAAGTTATCAAAAATTTTCAGAATTTAGGGTTCTGCCATACCGGCAGTGTTTAAAGATAGGAGAGAAGCACTGCCGGCTGACAGACAAGAGG
>Ga0310695_10007976_pt1 | contig 16600 bp, 16 predicted proteins | sample RumenRJG_04DNA_FD_203882 | JGI IMG/M metagenome (GOLD analysis project Ga0310695, IMG submission 203882) | Bovine rumen microbial communities from Lethbridge, Alberta, Canada - RJG_04 (v2) (version 2) | ecosystem: Host-associated > Mammals > Digestive system > Stomach > Rumen | place: Canada...
ATTTCGGAATACGGCTTGCCGTCAACCACTTCATCACCAATGGCACAGCTTATTTCAACAGGTCTGCCCGTTTCCTGTGCCTTGAGAAAAGCACAAATGTTCACGCTGACATCGGCTTTACAAAAGGACTTTCCGTGCAAACCGCCGCCTGTGATGCTGTCGCCCATATCACTTCCGAGCTTGCGGTTTGTTGCACCGCAGTCGACATCACTGCCGCCTGTCCAGTCACCGAGAGGATTGATTTCGGCAGTTGGATACAGCTTGCGGAGATTTTCTGTATCGGCATTGCTCTGACAGATGATAAGTCTGCCGCCGTCAAGCACATATTTTCCATCTTCACCGAAAGCAAAATAAAACTGCTTTGCCATTTCAGTTAATCGTTTCTGTTCCTCCGTCACAGGCACGCCACGGAAGATACCGTTGTCACCGCAGCGGATATGCCCCTCTTGATTCTTTGCAAGAATGCTGTCCTGCTTAACTTCGAGATAGTCAACCGTCAGTTCCGGTGCAAGACGATTGACAATGTTCTCCACTTCGCTGCTCTCAAAATTCACAGATGTTTCTGCCATAATATGGCAGAAACCGTGTCCGAGCAAAACTTCAACCGCTACTCTCGGATTCTTTTCTTTCGTGTAAGCAAGGTCAACAAGTGCCCCCGCAATTCTGTCTGCTGTCTTGTCGGGGTGCTGGGGATTCACCTTTTCGTACATAAATTTTTACCTCCTATCCGAATTTCCGTTTCAGGAACTTTTTCAGTCCCTTACGGGCATCAATGTAGTTTCCGGCAAGTGCCTGTGTTTTCAGTTTCTGATACTGGCAGCTTGTCAGATTGTGCTTGTTTGCTTTCAGAGTTTCCATAAACTCCGACAGATCGTTCTTTCGCCGCATCACTTTACCTCCCTCGCACGGAGCAGTTTCTCCATTAGGTCATTCTCACCGCCGCTGTCAATATCCACAGTGCAGTTCTCTTTAACAACTTGGTATATTTGCAGCCACATCTGCTGAGCTTGTTTCAGATAGCTGTGGCTCATGGATACAAATGGGCTCTGCACCACCGATGTTGTCACTGTCGGATGCTTGCCGACAAGACCATACTTCGTTACAGCCTCTTCGCACTGCATCCATCTTGCCGCACACATCGAATACTGTTCAACAAGCAGAGGATTCACTAATTTATCGCAGCCCAGCTTTCCAAGCCATCTGCACATTTTGGTGTATATCTCGTCAGCACCGAGAGGTTTTCCGTCACGCTGTATTGCCGAGAGATAATCACTCGGTTTCGGCATATCGACCCCTTCGATATTTTCGGGAATGTCGAGCCGCCTTAACGGACGGTTTCCGGGATTTCCGGCATCCAGTTTTTCTTTGAGTGCTTTCGGCTTACGTCCCGCACCCGGTCTTGCTCCGCCACGATTGGTTCCGTCTTTCGCCATTGTTTCACGCACCTCCTGTTCTGTAAAGAATTATAAAATCAAACGATGTTTGAAAAAATATCAAACCCCGATTGAAAAATTGCAGTAAAAAAGCCCGATTGCGTTCGGGCTGATGTGTTTGAATTGTGTTTGATTATTGCGGATTTATTGGGGATTTATGGGGCATTTATAGAACGATCCATATTAAATTGCCGTTGAGGAAATTTTTTCAGGAGTACCGGGGCATATACCCTGTTTGAAAATGCGACTTTTGCACACGAGAGGGGCGCCCGTTCTTCTTCCGAACATTTTTTATGGATTTCGACCGCCCCTGGGGGTCTTTTTGTTGTGTAGTTTTGTATACTATGCCAGCATTTTTGGCAATTTACGGGAATTTATGTTGTAATGTTTTAATCACATTTATACTCACTTGTGATAGTGTATTACCTGTCGCCCCGTCCACGGTGTATCTGCTCATGGTGGTGGAAACAGACGGACATCAGGTTTGATTCATCGTTCGTTCCACCCTCGGCTAAAGGTTTGATATGGTGTACAATGTCAGCGTGTCCGAAGTGTCCTTCCTCGAAACACATCTCACAGAACGGGTGCAGTTTTACATAACGGTCACGGACTTTCTGCCACGCAGAACCGTAACGCTCGCTCCGCTTATATTTTCTGCCGTATTTTTCGTACTGCTGATTGGCTATTTTTCTATGCTCCTCGCAGTACAAATCATCTGTCAGTTTCGGACAATTTGGATAAGCACACGGTCTTTTCGGTTTTCTTGGCATTGGGCACACCTCCTTACTTCACCGCAATAAAAACTGCTCCGTTGTTGAGGCTTGCTTACTATTCCATCATCTCTTCGGCTTCTTTCAGCAGTTCTTCACAAGTCTTATCAATATTTTTTCTGCACTGCTCATCAAAGCGTTTGTAAAGCATCTTCTGTTCATCTTCGCTTAAATCGATGGTGTACATATCCTCATTGTCCGGGCTGTCAGAACCTGCCACCACAACAGCTATGCAGGTGTCAAGGTGGCTTTCGTTTAAACCGTTCAGGCTTATGAAGAAGTCATACCAACCATCACAGTCAATGTCGTTGCAGTCAGTACAAGCATTACAATCATTACTTTTACATCCTTGTGCGGGATACATAGACTTGAATCCCAGTTTGTGTCTTCTGCCGTCAGCTATTTGAACAAGTCCTCTTGTCGGCTTCAGCTGAAAGCGGACTGTAGGGAATCGTTTAGGACAGCATATGTAAGCCTGATCTTCACCGTAAATAAGTTCCGAATCAAAGTCTATGAATATCTCTGTGTTTATGAAGTCCTCTGACAGGGAGGGGCTGATGCACTGGTCGTCTTCGGCATCGGAGTCATTTGAACCATTTGCTCTGTCTGCCGCATCAGTTGTACTGTCCGCACAGTCCGTTGCACCATCAGCAGTATCTCCTTGGTTTATCAGCCCGATATAACGCTGAATATACCACACAGCCTTTTTCAAATCCTCGATTATTTTATCCTTATCCTTTTTTCCAGCTCTTGAAATGTACTTGACAGCATTGCCGAGGTGATAGGGTAATTTCTGATCTTCAATGTAATCGATTACTTCGATTTTGCCGGTCGTGTAGTGAGCAGGGTGGTTCACAGGGTCATTCGTAGGTTCATTCACAGAAAACACTTTGCTATTTGTACCACTCATATTTTCAATCCTTTCTCATAAAATATCGAATGTGCAAAAGCTGTAAAAGCTATAATATAAATCGTCCCTCTATATATAAGATTTTTCAGAGGGTGTTTTGGTGGTGTCTGAATAAATTTTTTATTAATTTTTGCTTTTTTTAGCACAGTAAACAATTTCAAGCTGTCACTCTTGGCATTTTTGCCTATTCTTTCTTTGCGAACAATTATAAACTCCAATACTGCAGTAATTCCAAACACGCTATTCGGGTTTATCAACCTTTGACCGTGCCCTCAACGCCGCCACCATACTCTTTGGCACAAGCGAAACAGGCTCATTCAAAGAATATCCACAAAACAATAGCACTCATTTGATTTCCAAAGTAAAGGCGAGGATAAGAAAAGCCGATACAAACCTTTAATGGTTTCTAATTCTCATTATCTACCATTATTTACCATTGCTTTCTATATTATTTCTTATTATCTATTATTCTTTATATTATGTCGCAAGATGTCGCAAGTAAAAACAGTAATATATATAAAGAAATATAAAAATAATAATCACCGAAAAAACCTGCGACAAGCTGCGACAAATCGGAAGACGAATGAAAATAGACTGCCTGAAAAGTATTGCAAATGCTTATAGTATTGCATAGCTCGTCCATTCAAACATATTCAAATGACCACTATACACCGTCACAATAAGCAGTCACAACGATAATAGCACAATTATTGTTCTGTTTAATTCAATGCTTCGAACTCCGACTTCTCCTCATCTGATTCACCGTTTTCAATAGCTAAGAAACGACAACCTATAAGCATAGTAGTCTGACTTCCGGTTTCTCCTTTCGGTCTCTTTCTCTCAATGCGGAAGAACCTCTGTATGGCATTATTAAAGTTCGTACTATTCTCCTTCCTGTAGCCGTACTTATCACACCACTCACCGTAAAGTCTGTATGCCGCAGAAGTACGCACCTCGTATGCCTCTCCTACTTCCAGCCACGCATCTACAAACTGTCCAATACGGTCAGACTCCTCCTCATATTCTTTGTTGGCGGAGATAACGGCAGCCGGATCGGTGAGAGATTCTCGTTTCAATTTCTTATACCCTTCATAACACCAGTTAAAGATTGCAGACTGATTCTCCGGAGCGGCAAAAAAGGTCTTGAGTCCCTTATCCTGCTCATGTTCTTCGAAGTGACGCTTGAACGGTATAAGTTTCAGACGGTTGGAGTAAAACAACGTCATATCGGATACAGACGGCTTGTAGTTTGTGTTTATGAATATCTTGAAATTCGGCTTGAAGTCAAATGAGTTTTCGTGGAGAAATCTGGCATTCAGCGTATCATTACCTGTCATTCTTTTAACTAAAGCCGCATTAAAAGTTATCTTCTTCTCAGGCTCAGAAATGTTCACGAAACGGACACCTGCCAATCTTGCAATCTCCTCAGAAGGACCCGATGCATTAGCATTACCGAATTTTGTGGATAACATTTCAGGATTACTCGTTTTACCATAGTCGCCCATAATTTTGAGAAATGTCTCCATTGTGGTACCCTTACCGTTACGAGAAGTTGCACCGTACAGGATGAACAGACACTCCAAAGAGGTATCGCCCGTCAGTGCATAACCGAGAGCTTTTTGAAGATATAATGCCAGATCAGAATCACTGCACATAACCTCATTGATAAACTGTGTCCATCGTGGGCAGGTGGCTGACGGATCGTAGGTGATGCCTGAAATTAAAGTAATGAAGTCAGCCGGATTGTGAGGACGGAACTCACCGGTCGTAAGATTCAGCGTTCCGTTCTGACAGTTAAAGAGGTCGATGTTTTTATCGAAAACAGAGTGTGCCACGGCATGAACAGATTTTGCGTCCTCGATCATCGTGCGTCTGTTCTTTCTAAGCTGCAGTTTCTGCACTCTCTTGATATATCTGTTCCTGGTATCTTCATCCTTAATCTGCAAAGCGAAAACATACAGACGGTCAGCCAGCACTTTAGCAAGCTCCGCCACCGCCAGTCCGTTTTCATCGGGTCGCCATACAGTGCCGTCATACACATACCATATATTTCTTCCGGCATCGAAACGAGCAATGGGTTTATAGTAATCAGCAAAGATATTACCTATGCCGATTTCTTCCCTCTGATACCTTGCATTGGTGTGCGGCTGCATTTCTTCGAGTGTGAGGGTGATATGCGACAAGTCGGGAGTAAATGCGGCTTGTGCATCGTTTTCATCTGTTATAGTATCGAACTCGTCCTCGGCGGTAATGGTGTCGAGAATAGGGGTGTAGATAACAGAATTAGTCGATACAGCATTACGGATAGTAATCTGTCCGTATGTAGCATCACCTGTCATTCTGTCCCACTTATCACGCATTAAAGCGGAACTGCGGAATATACGGTCAATCTGCTCCTCGACATTTCCGCACCAAAAGGCAAGAATTGAGATTAACGCCATATCGGCATCGGACTGAGAATCATATCCTTCTTCCCAGCGACCTTCCATAAGAGCCTTGAACTTGTCGCCTGACTCGGAAGATGAAGCGTGCTCTATTACCTGTTCATCGGTCAGATATGATACCGGCTCTACAGAACTGCCGGATTCTATCCTGTTTTTCCTCTTCATAAAAGTATCAAGCACCGACTGCAACGCATCATCGTTTCTGGTTACGCTTCCGGGACGGTATACATCACCTGTGACTGTCACGAAACGGTTTGTAGTGCCTGGTAAGTATACTTCCAGCCCGTGCTTGCGGTTGTTGATATAATACACCGTCTTGTCATAGGCAAAATCAGGCGAGAGCTTGAAGAAACCTCGTAAGCCTGTGGAACTTGGGGAACGCTCAAAATAAGCATTAGGGAAAAAGGAGAGAATAGATGCAGCTACATCGTTTAAAGAACCGTCGTCTCTGATACAGTGGTCTATATCGATAGCACCAATGCCCTCAGAAACTCTATATCCGATACCATCCCAGCCACCCATTGCATAAGCAGTCATAGCTGTGGAGAAGTCGGAGAAAGTGGACGAGTCATTCGTTTTTGCCGGTTGTCCGTTTCTCGGATTATACGGCACCTTGGTAGGTCTGCCGTTTCTTTTTTCATATTTCCACAGACAGAATGATGCGTTTGATTTTAACTCCTGCGGAATGTTCACAAAGTTCACTCGTTTAACTTTTTGATTTGTGTTCGTGCTGTTATTAGGCATATATTTTTCCTCCTAAGTTTTGATTGTTTAACCAGCGGCTTATCAGAAAGCTGCTGCAAGACCGAGATGTACAAAGAGCGAGTGTTCAATACATCCCATAACATCCGTTGCATCTACTTTTCCGACATAGCTTTTCAGTGCCGACTTGGGTATTGTCGTTATCTGTTCAGCAAGAATCGTTGTCTTTGAAAACGAACACTGTCTGTCCTTTATCTGTTCCGGTTTAAGAGCAGTATGACACGGCAGATCGGTTCTCTTGAAACTTCCTGTCATTGGCATAACCGTTATCGTTTCCGAATGAGCATTTCCTTTGTTATTCGAAATGACCAACACGGGTCTGTATCCCGATTGAACGCTCGTGCCGCTGTGAGTGCCGAGGTCTGCAAAGAAAATATCGCCACGGTGAACAGCAGTGGGAACTGTATTGTTGGTGTCTTTGGTGTCAGGTGTATGGACGGCAACTACGGAATTTTCGCTATGGGCGGTTTTGACGGTTCTGTCGGTTTTGACGGTTTTGACGGTTTTGACAGTTCTGTCGGTGTGATGTATATGAGGAATGCTCTCAGGGTGCAGATATAACTCCCTCATGCCGAGCAGTGCCCTATAATTCTGCATTGCATCTTTTCTTCTGTTTTTTCTACCCATTTTCAAATCTCTCCTTCTTGTTTTTGTTACAGCTGTGCCTTAACAGCGGCTATCAGCTTTTCCTGCGTCACATCTTTTGATGCCAATGCCGCCAATACGTCCTCATCAACTGTGTTTTTCGTCACGATATGATGTATCGTTACTGTTTCCTGCTGACCCTGCCGCCATAGACGAGCGTTTGTTTGTTGGTAAAGTTCCAGACTCCATGTCAGACCGAACCAGATAAGAATGTGCCCGCCTGACTGTATATTAAGCCCGTGTCCGGCTGATGCAGGATGAATAAGTGCTACTGATAACTGTCCGCTGTTCCAAAGTTCTATATCTTCGGATGATTTGATATCTCTTGGATCATATCCTGCCGCTGTCAGATGTTCTATAATACGGGTGCGGTCGTGCTTGAACCAGTATGCGATAAGCACTGGCTGACCGTTTGCCGCTTCTATCAAATCTTCCAACATTTCGAGTTTCCTGTTGTGGATAAACCGTGCGGATTTGTTTTCATCATATACCGCACCATTAGACATTTGGAGCAGCTTGTTTGAAAGACTTGCCGCATTTGCAGCGTCAATATCACCGTCTTCGGTCGGGATAATAAAATCATGCTTTAATTGGTCATAGAGTTTCTGCTCGGAAGGTGACATCTTCACCTCGTGATTGACATAGATACAGTCGGGAAGGTGGAGGTAATCAAGAGCTTTCATGGATATCGTGATGTCAGAGATTCTTTCATATATCCTTTCTTCTGCTCCGGGGCGTGGGACATAACTGAAAACTACACCTGTGCTTGGATTCATACTTCCGGGCTTAAAATAGCTTTCTCGAAAACGACCGATAAACCTACCGAGCCGTTCACCACCATCAAGAATACCTATCTCGGAAAACAAATCCATCAGACCATTGCTTGTCGGTGTACCTGTCAGCCCTATCCAGCGTTTAACGAACGGACGGATTTTCCGCAGCCACTTAAAACGCTGTGACTGATAGTTTTTGAAAGAGGAAAGTTCATCGATAACAACACAGTCAAAGTCCCAACGCAGACCGTTTTTATCGTAATACTCCACGAGCCATTTAATGTTTTCACGATTGATGATGTATATCTGTGCCGCTGTACTGACCGCTGCTTTGCGAGTCTTTAGGTCTCCCATAATAACGGATATATCAAGGTCTTTCAGATGATCCCACTTCTTTACTTCGTTAGGCCAACTCACCTGTGCCACACGAAGGGGTGCTATCACAAGAACCTTTGACACTTTCAATTCATCGAATATCAGATCATTAAGAGCCGTTAGCGTTATTACAGTTTTGTCAGCCCAAGCCCATATCGAGAAGAAGAGCAGAAACGGGGTGTGACTTGATGTAGTCAATACAGAATTGCTGATAATCGTGCGGTATGAACTTCAAAGGGCATCACCTCCGTTTTTATTTACTTTACTTGGCTTATCCAAATCAAAAAAGCCTGCCAAGACAGACGGGTCTTCCGGCTCAAAAGTATCTCCGTAATCATTCATATCATCAAGACTGCCTTGATCGTGCGGCAAGGCTGCAATATCAAGTTCCGGCACCTTTGCACCGATATTTTCGGGGAACGGTGTGCCGGGTGTCCACTGCTTTATTGCCACTATTGCTGGCTTTATCTGTGAAAATCTGTCGATGCAGATAACAGGAAAACCAAGTTTCATCAGCTGATAGCGGCGTTTTCTCTGCAAGGGGCGGAGTTGCTTTCCGGGGGCTTTCAGTTCCACAAATACAGTCTTTGCCGGGAAGAACAGGACAAGTCTGTCGGGCAGACCGTTGGCAGTCTGGGAGGTGAGCTTATACGCTACACCTCCGACTGCTCTGACTGCCTTAACAAACTCGTTTTCTACAACATATTCTCTCACCAGCGGTCACCGTGCCTTTCATCATAGCTGTCATCGTATCTTCCATATCTTCCGCTGCGTGACTTCTTTATCCCTTTCCACTGATAGCACCAATGTGATTTCGGAAAACGCTCATAATCGTCCCTTGCATAGAACTTGCAGCCCCTTTGGCTTTTCTCACCCCAACTGCAGTAATATCTGCAATTTTCGCAGCACTGGTCGTAAACATACATTTCCTCATCAGTGTCGTACCCGTCCTCTTGTATTTCATCACAGGATTCGTTATCACGATATTCTTCGCCATAGTATTCATCATCATAGTTCTCATCGTAGTCCTCATAATATTTCATCAGTTTCACCTCACGCATTTATCTCTTTCCATTTTGTCGGCTCCATTGTGGCAATATCCCAGCCGATGCTTTCAAGTTCAGTCGCTCTGTCATAGGACTCCACATCCTGCGACATTCTTGTTACCGCATTGGAAAGACCGTAAAGGCTCATATCGCCGCCACGAATAAGGTAGTCGAGAATACTCTCCTGCTCGGTCTGATTGAAGCCGTAGTTCTTACTTGTAAGTTCCACAACATCCTGTACCTTGCCGGTAATCAGTGCCCTTGTGCTGTCCTGCAATTTACCGATTATTGTCGGGTATCTGCTTTCATCAAGAGTTGCTCTTGCCACATCACGGAGCTTTAACATAAATGCTCTATCTTCCGCTTCTATTGCGGCATCGGAGTACAAATCAAAACTATCCTCCACAGCTTTTGCCTGTCTGCCGACATGATGGCGACGTTCACCGAAATCATTAACAACACAGCCGTTGGTGCAGATAAGGCGGTTCAGGAACGGACGGACAATAACGGCACCAAGACCTACTTCGGAGTTGGAAATTATGATACCGAACTCGACCCAATCTCCCGGAACGACCTCATATTTCTTCGTATGAAAACTGATTTTGATATACATTCGGGATTCCGTTACTTCTGCCGATACCACCTCGTACTGGTCGTTTCCCATAAAGATAGGGAGGATTTCCAGTGCAATCAGGAGGTTATCGATACGCCTGTAACGGTCGGAAAGCAATGCTCTGGCAACACGTCCGTTACCGTAATCCATAGAGCGAATCATATATGACTGTTTGCGGTCTCCGAACCATGCATTTACATTCTGTGCTAAAAGTTCGGGCTTTTGAGAACGCATCATGTCATAATATTTTGCGGGGATATTGAGTGTACTGCCAATCTGTCTGTGAAAGAGATTTGTTGTGCCGAAACTTTCCTGCACACCTGTGTTCGTATTCGTGATGTCAAAGGTCTGCCCGTCATCCTCCAGTCTGAACAACGGTGCGGGACAGATAAAATCTCGTTTCTCCTTGTTCTGCCTTTTAAGTTCCGTCATAACTTCGGGTAATGTTCTGCCTTGTTTCATATTGATTCCTCACTTTCCGCCTTATCGGCTTTCTCTTGTGTTTCTGCCTGTTTGTTGTTTTCAGGCTGTTCTTTAGCTTCCTTTTCTGCCTGCTCCTGATGTTCCTGAACTGCCTTTTCAGCCTGCTCTTTAGCTGCCTTTTCAGCCGCCTTTTCAGCGGCTTTCTTAGCTTTTTCTTCTTCCTTTTGCTTTTCCTCTTCAAGCCGTTCTTTGGCTCTTATAGGACAGTTCTTTATGAGTGATTGGGGGTCTATCTCCGTACTCAAAAATGCTGTATAGAACTCATACTCCTGTGAATAGAAAAATCGTTCCAGTTCTTTCTTTAAAATTTCGCAGTCACGTATTTCACTTTTCGTAAGACCGCCTTTCAAAAGCTTTTTCAGCACTTCGATATAATCATCCACAGCCTGCATTAAAACTGCTGCAGCAAGCTCCGTATACGGATCGTCTTTTGCCGATGTGCCGCAAGAATGACTTACGACAATATAGCGTCTTTTGTTCATTTGCTTTCATTCTCCTTGTGTTGTTCTTGATTATCTGCACTAATCTTTGAAGTAAAATTTCTCACCGATATATCCTGCCGAGGACAGCGGCAGTCCTTCCGCCCACGAAGGATTCTGATTCATAATGGAGCATACTTCTTCCACGGTTGTTTTACCTATCGGTGCTTCAATAATCACTTCGTCATGCACGTGTGCTACGATTTCAAGTCCTGCCAGTTCCATTCTCCGCATAGCCTCTGCTAACAGGTCTCGTGCCGTTGCCTGGGTAATGTTCTCGGTGATTTTTCCTGAGTAGGTCTCAGTCCGCACCCACTTATTACCTGCATTCAATCCCTCAAAAGTCACAGCCATACGACCGAAACGGTTAGGCTGGAGCCTTGGCTTTATGTAGGCAAGTTTTCGACCTGACGGGAGAACTATCCACAGTGTATTTGCATAAAATTGGAATCCTATCTTTCCGACAGTTCTTTCTTGATAATCCTTTATGGTATCAACAGCGGCTTTTTCCATGGCATACCAAAACTTAACGATGTGGGGATTCGCTGTACGCCAATCATCTATCAAGCCTGATAGTTCGGTTTCTTTAAGACCCATATCTAACGCTCCCATTGAGATTAAGGCACCTGTCCCTCCACCGTATCCACAGTTGTGGACGAGCTTGCCCGATACGGTAAAACGATGATGTCTTCCGGCATTTCGTATGTCATAAAGTCGAGCCGTGCACTTATTAAACGCCAGTTTTTCCTTCTCTCGAATACAGCCGTTTCCGCATCCGCAATTATTTCTGCTCTGCTCAATCCCTGCGACAGTTTCCGAATAACTACGCTCCTCGCATACGGCCAGTGTTGCTGCTCGAATCGACTTAGGACTGTTCTCCGTTGATTTACACAATTTGTTTTGTGATCTACAAACCTTAAATTGCCCTTCGAATAATTTCCGTTTGTGTCGATACGGTCTATTTCCATTTTTCTGTCTGGCACTCCAAATTTCTGAATCAAATAAAGTCCTGCCTCCGTAACACTCCGAAATTCGAACTTTATTCCTCTTGCCCCATAATTTTGATATTCGGGAGCGTTTGGATTTTCGCACCTTTGTTTTGCTGCGGTCAACCGGCGGTCGAGCCATCTTGGAATCTGTCTTTGCTGAGTGCAATTCTGACATCCTTTTGAAAGACCTCTGGTCAAATTTCCGAGAAGCGTCCACTGAATCATTCCACATCCCTGACACTCTGTCAGTACATAAGGCTTGTGCCAACCCTTTGACCATCTTTTCTCCGGGCTTATTATTTTCACCCAGCCGTATTGCTCTCCTACCATCTCCGGTTTGTACGAGATGTGAGCCGCTGGCGGCGGCGATTCCAAACTGTATCGGCTGCGATTGCCCCTCAACCCAGACGAGGTGGTCGGGTGTTGCTGTAAGTCCCTCGTAGGTAATAACTTCTCTTTCTCCTCTGTATATGACACCATCATGACTAATCCACTCCTCTCCATCCCAAATTTTCATATGCGTTGTTACATTCTGAATAGGTACTAATCCCTGATCTGTCAAAACCAACTCATTTTCTGCAATGCACGCCAATTCAGCCACTTTTCCTTTGGCTCTCAACTCACCGTTTATACCGTGCTTAACGACAGGAACTCCAAACATCTGCGATGCCGAAGCACAGTAAATATCCTCACCACGCTCAAAGGCATCAATACGCCACTGCTCTCCGGCAAGCCACGCAAGTACACGAGCTTCTATTGCCGAGAAGTCAGCTATGATAAATTCGCATCCCGGTTTCGGTATAAGCATCGTGCGGATAAGCTGTGACAAAATATCGGGTGTATTTCCGTAGATGCTTTCCACCATATTGAAACAACCGAGCTTTACAAGCTCTCTGGCTTCATCTAAGGTGCTGATCTCGTTTCTATAGAGGTTCTGAAGTTGAATTAATCTGCCGGACCACCGCTGAGTCCTTACGGCACCGGAAAACCGGAACAACCCGTGCGCCCGTCCGTCATCGCAGATACATCTTTCCGCTGCCTGATATTTCTTTACACTGCTTTTCGCCATCTGTAAGCGTAACTTCATCATTTCAAGTGCCTCACCGTCAACACTGTGTTTGTCAAGGTTGGTTATCATTGCGGAAACATCTTTTTTTCCTAAAGTATCTACTGATATTCCGCGCTCCTCAAGCCAGCCTTTCAGCTGCGATACAGAATTTGGATTTTCAAGTCCTGTCAGTTCATACGCTTTTTTCGTCATTTCCTCGGACAGCATCAAGTCACAGGTGATTGCTTGGGTAACGAGGTCTCTGTCAATCATCACACCACGGTCGTTGATACGCTGATCCATGTGGTAATGCTCCCATTCGGAATCGGGCAGAGGGAATTGCTCCAGCCGCTTTCTTATTGCTCTCTCAGTCCTTACATCTTGACGGCAGTACTCCTTAAACCTCGCCCAATCTTCCGGTGCGTGTTCGGGAAGATTTCTCGTTCTGCCGCCGTTGGCTTTGGTAGGCTTGCAGGGAACAGAGAAATATTTGATAAGCCGTTCTCCGGCATCGTCCTTTTGCTTACCGGTCTTTAGCACTTCTGCCGCAGTTTTCAGTTTCAGAGGAAGCGAAAGGCTCGCTGCCCACACCATCGAACACTGCCACGAATCGGGGGATAGTCGGGTATTAAAATACTTTGACAGACAGGTTCGCTCAAACTGTGCATTCCAAGCAGCCTTGATGATAGAATCGTCAAATATCGCATCTACAACTTTCTGCGGCAGCTGTTCACCGCAAGCAAAATCAACTATTTTTGTTTCCTCATCATCGAAAGCGTAAGCAAAAAGCAGTATTTGAAAATCTCCTTCAACATAGCGATATACACCGCATTTAGCAAGGTCGACATCGGAATATGTCTCCAAATCTATGGAAAGCAACCTTCTTTTATTCGCCAAAAAATCATCTCCTTTCCGCTGTATGTAACAGCGTTTTTTCAGTGCCAACTGATGCCGTCTGCACCTTAAAAGAACCGCCGGAGAAATACATTCTCCGAAAGCTCTTGTAAAGTGCAGACAGGAAAGGCGAACCTCTCCTGCCTGCGGTAATATTTTTAATCGTCCAAGTCAGGCAACAGTGTTTTACGCTTTCAGATAATCAGGAAGATCGTCCTCATTGAAAATGCTCTCGCCATCTTCATCGCATTCAACCTCGGCAAAGTCAGCTGCCGCAGAAGTTTTGCCCGCAAGACGCTCACCGTCCTTGATTTTCTGGATATTGCCAAGCCCTGCCGCTACACCACGATTGCCGTTTGCGTTGTAAGCGTAGAAGTTTACGGATACATTGCAGTAGTCACCGGAGCCGCACTCCATCGGGTCGATAATAGGCTGTACCTTGCGGTCAACGATTTGCGGAGCATCCTTGCTGTTGGCATTGATGAACATAGCGTCTGCGTAGGCTTCATCATCGGGACGGTCAATATCACCGTCACGGAGAGGGAGTTTAAGATTCGGAGGAATCTTGCCGCCCCATTTTTTGCTTCTGCCGATTTCCTTTGCCGCCTCAACAGCGGCTTTGATTTTTGCGATGGTTTTCGCATCACTCTTCGGGATAATGCAGGAAACGCTGTATTTTTCCTCGCTGCCGTTGATACTTTTAGGCTCCCAGATGTTCGCAAAAGAAATGCGGCAGGGAATGATTACCTTGGTCGTCTGTGTCTGTGCTTGGGTAGTCGGGTTATTCTGATTTGTGTTAGCCATAATTTTTACCTCCAAAATGTATAAATATTCATTGTATGCAGTCCTGTTACATTCTTGCTTTCTCGCCATTTTCACTCTCTGTCATTCACTGTCATTCACCGTCATCGAAAAGGACTGCAAACTCCTGATTAGGTGAATTATTGAGTACCACAGGTTCTCTCGGATCACTTTCGGGAACCAGTGACAGCTTTCCGGGCGGTTTAGTCACATACTTTTCGAGCAGTTCAGCAAATTTCTTTTTACCCATCATTTTTTCGAACTCTGTAAGGGTAATAAGCTGCTTCTTATAAATGTCGGTATAGCCGTTAGCAACAGCCGCATCTACAACAGCGTTTGTATCTGTGAACACTCTTTTGCTTCTGCCTTCGACTACCTTATATCCCGGTATCGGAACACCGTGATTGATAGCTTCGGAGCTTATAAAAGAGAAAACCGCTTCTATCCATGAACCGATACGGTTCAATGTAGGCAAAAGCTGTGCAAGCTCTGATATTGGCACTAATCCGGGGTTTTTGAAAACGAGCTCACTCCCATCTGCTTCGGAAGATGCATCCGTTTCTTCGCTTAATGCACTCTCATCCAGATCAAGAAACTCCTCACGGCAGAGGGAAAGAGCCTCTTCCTTACACGCTTTGCACACGGGTTTTGCACGGCAGAAACGGCACCATTCTCCAGGCGTCTGCTCGCCCTTGCCCTCGTATGCAAGTTTTGCTGTTTCTCTGATACTTTCGCCCCAATCTTCAAGTTCCGATCTGGTACACTCGAATGTGCTGATATTTTCAAGCCTCGGCTGGATGATGCTCATACGGACAATCTCGATATCGTAAATATAGCCATAAGCGGCCAAGCCTCCGAGTGCGTAGAGCATCATCTGCGAGTTATGATCAGCATCGACAAAAACTCCCTGTCCAGTTTTGAAATCTGCTATATGCAGAACACCCTTCCCGTTTTCATCCTTGCCGATTATCAGCATATCCGCTGTGCCAAAGCCTGATGGCGCAATGTGGCTGTAATTAACCTTTTCTTCAACCATGACCAGCGGTTCGCAGCCGTTCCTTTTCATTTCCTCAATAATGCCTATAACAAACTCTGCATAAACATCTGTGATCTGGTCGATTTCCTCGGTGTAGTATTCTTCTGACTGAGGACGTTTTACTCTTTCTTTCAGATACTTTCTGACCTTATACTCGCAAACCTCATGAGCAAATGTACCTTCGGCGGCATACACGGAAGATTCATTCGGAAACTGCTCCTGCAACCTTGCAGAAGGTGTACAGTGAAGCCATTGCTTAGAACTTGATGCAGAAAGCAGTGCGTGAACATCCGGCATAACATTCCCCCTTTCACAGAGCCGCAAGGTCGGTAACAAAGGCTTCGTATTTTTCCGGCTTAAGGTTGCTCACCTTTTCAACACCGTAGGCCTTCAATATCATCAGGATTTTATCGTTATTCTCTTTGTTCTGTTTAATTTTGCGAACGATTATCCTTGTAATATCGTTAGGAGTGACAGAAACCGCCGCTTTTTCGGATTTTCCTTCGGATTCCTGCGGTTCGTTTTTCTGTTCCTCCTGTGGTGTTTTCTCCTGTTCAGCCTTTGTTTCAGGCGGCGGTTCTTGCGGCTGTCCCTGCGGCTGATTATCGACAATCGCATCTGTCTTTGGCTTATCAGAATCAATGTGGTTCTCCGCAGAAACGGTATCAATCGCAGATGAACTATCTGTGATTGAATTCACTGTAAAACTGCCATCAACCGGCACGGTGTATGCCATTGCTTCAAGCATTTTTACTGCTCCCGAAAACACAAGATTGATACCCTCCGTGAGCTTCGCCATATCTACGCCAACAGGGTTCTTCTGATTGTCGGTTTTTGCTTTCTTTTCTCTTGCCATAGCCTATCCTCCAATTCATGTTTTTTCTTTACACATCCATCTCAAGGAACTGGATATCGGGGTAAAAGAGGGCATCAAGCAGTTTCGTTTCAGGACCACGCTTGAAAACATAGCGTTTGACGGGAATGCCCCATTCTTTAGCCTTTTTGATTTCCTTTTCCATGCCGGAAGTGATGCGTCTGCCGATTACCCAAAGTTCCGAACACTGTGCAAGCCACACCAGCCCCATTGCCTGTCCGTATC
>Ga0310695_10007977_pt1 | contig 16600 bp, 16 predicted proteins | sample RumenRJG_04DNA_FD_203882 | JGI IMG/M metagenome (GOLD analysis project Ga0310695, IMG submission 203882) | Bovine rumen microbial communities from Lethbridge, Alberta, Canada - RJG_04 (v2) (version 2) | ecosystem: Host-associated > Mammals > Digestive system > Stomach > Rumen | place: Canada...
ACAATATATTTTCTTAAAAATTGTGCCGAAAAAACAGGTTTTTTTCAGGTTTTTTGTATAAAACACAGGATTTACGGATCTGAACACTGGATTCTTTACAAAAAGCAGGACGTATTGCCGTCTTATTTATCGGCAGCAGCGGCATTTTTGGCGCGGCCGCGGATACGGCTGCGCTCTACCCGGTCCAGTATCCGTTTCCGCATGCGGATGTTTTTCGGAGTTACTTCTACCAGTTCATCATCTTTGATATGTTCCAGAGCCTGTTCCAGCGAGAAGAAAATCGGAGGAACCAGGCGAATCGCGTCATCGCTTCCGGAAGCGCGCATATTGGAAACGTGTTTCTTTTTACAGGGATTGACGTCCATATCGTCTTCTCGGGAGTTTTCACCGATCACTTCCCCCTGGTATACATTCTGTCCCGGTATGATATACATGGTGCCCCGTTCCTGGCAGTTGCCGATGCCGTAGGCACAGGTCTCACCGTTTTCAAAAGCCACCAGGCTGCCGCGGGTTCGGCCCGGGATAGGTCCTTTGTAATAATCATATCCGGCATACACATGGTTCATAACACCGTTGCCTTTGGTATCAGTCAGGAACTGGTTACGGAACCCGATCAGGCCTCTGGCGGGTACCTTAAACTCCAGCCGCATGTAACCGGCCATCTCGTGCATGTTCACCAGTTCCGCTTTGCGGGTTCCCAGGTTTTCCATCACAACGCCCATAAAATCCTGGGGCACGTCAATGGTCAGCGCTTCCATGGGTTCCATGGTATGCCCGTCTTTATCCTTGCGCAGTATGACCTTGGGCTTTCCTACCTGCAATTCAAAGCCTTCCCGTCGCATGGTCTCGATTAAAATGGACAGATGCAGCTCGCCGCGTCCTTTTACGATGAAAGTATCGGTATTCTCCGTTTCTTCCACCCGCATGGCTACGTTGGTCTGAATCTCCTTCATCAGACGGTCCCGGAGATGACGGCTGGTTACATACTCACCCTCTTTACCCGCAAAGGGGCTGTCGTTAACCAGGAATTCCATAGACAGGGTGGGCTCGTCGATTTTGATGCCGGCCAGCGCTTCCGGCTGCTCCGGATCCGCAATGGTATCCCCGATTTCCACATTGCTCAGGCCGATCAGCGCCACGATATCGCCGGCCTGTACCTCTGCGGTCTCTACACGTTTAAGGCCCTGGTATGAGTAAAGGCGCCCGATTCTTTCAATGGAAACCTTCTCTTCATGCATCAGTGCGATCTGCTGTCCGTTTTTAATTGTGCCCCGCACTATGCGGCCTACCACAATGCGGCCCACATAGGAATCATAGTCCAGAGTGTTGGCCAGCATCTGCAAAGGCTGGTCCGTTTCCACATCCGGCGCGGGAATGGTATCCAGAATAACCTGGAACAATGGTTCCAGATTATCGCTTTCATCATCCATGGACAATTTGGCAAAACCGGAACGGGCAGATGTGTACACCACCGGAAACTCCAGCTGTTCGTCATCGGCTTCCAGTTCGATGAACAGATCCAATACTTCGTCCACAACTTCCGTAGCGCGCTGGTCCGGACGGTCAATCTTATTGATGACTACAATGGGTTTCAGATGTTTCTCCAACGCCTTGCGCAGTACGTATTTCGTCTGAGGCATGGGGCCTTCATAGGCATCTACCAGCAGGAGCACGCCGTCCACCATGGTAAGCACCCGCTCCACTTCCCCCCCGAAGTCCGCATGGCCCGGCGTGTCAAGAATGTTGATTTTCGTCCCCTTATGCATAACGGAAGTGTTTTTGGACAAGATCGTAATGCCGCGTTCCCGTTCCAGATCGTTGGAATCCATCACGCGTTCCGCCACCTTTTCGTTCTCACGGAAAATATGGCTTTGTTTCAGCATTGCGTCTACCAAAGTGGTTTTGCCATGATCGACATGGGCGATGATGGCAATGTTCCGGATATCATTTCTGATCATAGTTAAAAATCTCCTCTGCAATCTCTCAGTCTGACATAAACAGAATATACCGGCTTAGTCCGCCGGAAACAACCTGAATAACAGTTTTATCCAAAAGAATGAGGATGCTTATCAGAGCATCCTCATCTATGACTTTACTATTATATTCGTTTTGTTTTTCAGTGTCAACAGCAAACCTTTGAATCGTACTCCGCCAGACCGGATTTTCCCACTACAATAGTGTCAGATTCTCACGGCACCTTATTTTACAACGCTGGGAAGCCAGGTCGCCAGTCCGGGGACGAAGCAGAGGATCAGCATTTCAATACCCATAACGACCGCATAAGGGATAACGCCTTTGACAATCTGTGTCATCTTGCTGTCCGGGCTGACACCCTGCAGCACGAACAGGTTCATGCCTACCGGCGGCGTGATCAGAGCCATTTCCATGTTGATCTGCAGGATTACGTTGAACCAGATGGGATCAAAGCCCAGCTGCAGGATGATAGGATACAGGATAGGTACCGTAATAAAGATGATGGAAACGGTTTCCAGTATGCAGCCCAGGAACAGCAGCAGGCAGTTGATCATGATGAAGAATATCCAGCGGCTGAACTGCATTTGCGTTACCATCAGGGTCAGTGCCTGGGGGACCTGCAGAATCGTCAGCACGAAGCCGAACAGCGTGGCGCCGATCATGATGCAGAAAATCATGGAAGACGTCTTCACCGTGCCCAGCAGAATATTCGGCAAATGTTTCAGGGACAGGGTCTTGTAAATGCAGAACGTAATAAAGAGAGAATACACGGTGCCCACAGCTGCCGCTTCCGTCGGAGTGAAGGCGCCGGTGTAGATGCCGCCCACGACAATGACCGGCAGCAGCAGACCCCAGATGGAGCTTTTCAACGCATCGATCCGTTCCTGCCAGGAAGCTTTCGGTTCCAGCGGCAGGTTACGGGACTTGTAAACCACAACGCCGATAAAGAAGATCGTCAGCATGAAACCGGGGATAACGCCGGACATGAACAGCTGGCCGATGGATTCACCGGTGATGGCGCCGTAGAGGATCATGGGGATGGAAGGCGGGATCAGGATACCCAGGGTACCCCCGGCGGCAACCGCGCCCAGCACCACCGTCCGCTCATAATTCCGTTTCAGCATCTCCGGAATGGCAATGGCGCCGATGGTAACCGCGCAGGCCGCGGAAGAACCGGTGATAGCAGCAAAGATGCCGCAGGCCACGATGGTCGCCGCGCCTAAGCCGCCGGGCAGATGCCGCAGCCATTTGTTGCCCAGTTCGAACAGGTCGTTGCCTACTTTGCCCTCCAGCAGGATCTGGCTCATCAGTACGTACAACGGCACAGCGCAAAGTACAAAATCATCCAGGGATTTATAGGCCAGCAACGGTATCTGGTTCAGGGTGCCGTCCCCTCCCATGAAGAGAAGCATTCCCACCAGACCGCCTGTTCCCAGGGCAAAGCCGACCGGCAGACCGGTAGCCAGAAGCACCAGCAGCATTACGGTAAACAAAATAATCATTTTGCCACCTCCCCTGCCGCCGCAGCCGGATCATAGTCCGGGTCGCCCAGCTTCACCAGGTTTTCCAGGAACGTCCGGATAAAATGCAGGAACATCAGGCCGAAGCCGATAGGCAGCGACGACTGCGGGATCCACAGCGGGGTACGCAGCGTGGTAGGCGCTATCATGCCGTGTTCCATGGACATGGCCACCATACCGATGGCATAAACCGTTACGACACCGCAGAAAACCATGCCAATGAACGAGGTGATCACGTTCAGTATCTCATTGGTCCGCTTGCTTAAATGGGACAGCAGGATATCCACTTTTATGTGCTTATTTGCCACAAACGTTACCGCCATTCCCAAAAATCCTGCTATCGTCACACAGTAGGTGGATATTTCCACCACCCACTCCGTGGGACTGTTAAACACGCCCCTCATAATTACTTCATAGACAACAGAAAACGCAGGTATGAACAGCAGCAGGCCGGCAATAATGCCCACCACCCGGGTCAGTCCCATTAAAAATCTTCTGTAAACAGCTAAAAAACTTTTCACAACAGTCTCCCACAACAGTTATTTTGTGCACAGCTCCAGAATCTTTTTGCCCTGTTCGCCGGCATGTTTGGTAAAGATATCCCATACCGGTTTGGTGGCTGCCTGCCAGTTTTTGATTTCATTTTCAGGAACTACATACACTTCCATGCCTTTGGCTTTCAGATCTTCCAAGCCCTTCAGGTCTTCTGCCTTGGCGTTCTTACGCAGGGTGTCACGGACTTCCTTGGCCGCTTCCATGAATGCTTTCTGCTGCGGTTCGCTCATCTTGGCAAAAGATTTGTCATTCATGGCTACGATGAATTCCGGAGACGCATGGTTGGTGATGGTCAGGTATTTGGTAACTTCATACATCTTGCGGTCGCGCATGGCGGAAGTGCCGGAAGACTGTCCGTCGATGGTGCCGCGCTGCAGGGCCATGTATACTTCGCCGGCACCCATGGTAACCGGGGAAGCGCCCAGGGCTTTAATGGTTTCGGAAGCCAGCTCGCTGTAGCCGCGGATCTTCAGGCCTTTGAAATCTTCCGGTTTTTTGATGGGTTTCTTGTTGTTGGCATACTGAACGAAACCGTAGTCAGCCCAGTAAACAACTTTAACGTGTTTCTTTGCCAGTTCTTCTTCCAGAATCTTGCCCATGCCGCCGTCGATTGCAGCGTCAACTTTCTCGTATCCGGGGAACACGAACGGAACGTCAAATACTTCCATGGCCGGGATGATGGTAGCCCAGCGGCCGACCGTGTTCAGGCCCATATCCACGCCGCCGGTCATGATGGCGTCGTTCATGGTTTTATCATTATATAACTGGCCTGCCGGGAAAGAGGTGATTACTACTTCACCTTTGGTTTTATCCTTAACTTTTGCAATAAAGCTTTCTACGCCCTTAGCAAGCGGATGATTGGCCGGTAACGCATATGCTAATTTATATTCCACTTTTTTGCCCGCCGCCGGAGCCGCCGCTTTTTTATCGCCGCCGCCTCCGCAGCCTGCCATGCAGATTGTCGCCAATGCCAATGTCGCTACTGCCGCCGCTTTAAACCATTTTACAGATTTCATAATTTCTCCTCCACTCCTCATTTGAATAAAATTTAAAATAAAAAGCCCCTGTCGGAAAAATCCGGCAGGGGCGTTATTAACGCGGTACCACCCTACATTATACTCCTGGCCTGTAACGCCGCCGCAGCGCTTTATCCTAAAGGTTTAACCGTTCAGATAAAGAGTTCCCAGGCGAGAGGTTTCAACGCTTCCACCGGCTTGCACCAGCCGCCGGCTCTCTGCAGTCCGCAATCAGAACCATTCCTGTTCATAACTTCTGTTTGAAATTAAATCAAGTATAGCAAGGCGGTTTTTAAATGTCAATCACTTTTTTCACATTTTGTTTACATTTAACGTGCGAAACATCAATACTTTGCAGAGAAAAATCAAATGTTCCCCAGCATATCGTCCATATAACGGCGGACCTTTTCCAGTTTCTTCCGCAACTGATCCGCTTTGGCGCTGTCCCGGAGGGCAATCTGCTCAATCTTGTTACGGTACTGCATATAATTCCGTTCCACGGCGGAAATCGAATCCTGCAGTTCCGCCACTTCCGGCGTCGTCTCAACCTCAGGCGCCGCTTCGATCACATAATCCGTACCGTCTATGACAATACTGTCTCCGAACTTGGGAATATAGGTTGCCGTTCCCATCTGCATCTGAAGGGCCTTGGACATTTCTGTAGCCGCGTCAAATTCACCGTGGGTCACGAAGAAAATTTTGGGCTTCTGCGGCATTTTCTTGTACCATTCTATGAGCTGGTCTTTATCCGCGTGGGCGGAGAAGCCCGTCATGTTGACGATCTGCGCGGCTACATGGATGGTCTCACCCATAATTTTAACTTTTTTTACTCCGTCAATCAGATTCCGGCCCATGGTTCCTTCCGCCTGATAGCCGGCAAAGACCACCGAGCATTCCGGGCGCCACAGATTATGCTTCAGATGATGCAGGATACGGCCCGCGTCCGCCATGCCGCTGGCAGACAGAATAATCTTCGGGCCTTCCATGCCGTTGATCATGCGCGACTCTTCCGCCGTCGGCGTAAAATGCACATTTTTCATGGCAAACAGCCGGTCCCCTTGGAACTCCACCAGCGCCCTTGTCTCCGCGTCATACTCTTCTTTATTGGCCAGCGTGATTCCCGTTGCCTTGGTAGCCAGCGGGCTGTCAACATAAATCGGCACATCCGGAATTTTCCCTTCCTGCGTCAGCTTCTGGAAATAATACAGCAGGACCTGGGTACGCCCCACCGCAAAGGCAGGGATGACCACGTTGCCACCCCGTTCTACGGTTTCATTGATAATCTTGGCCAGTTCCGCTTCTTTATCGTAAGCTTTATGCTTCCGGTTCCCGTACGTGGATTCCGTTACAATAAAGTCCGCACCTTCAAGGACAGAAGGATCTTCCACGATAGGCTGCTTCGGCTGCCCCACGTCACCGGAAAAAATCATGGCCGTCTTTTTTCCGTTTTCTTCTATTTCCAGACGTACAACCGCGCTGCCCAGGATATGGCCCGCAACCCGGAGCTTTGCCGTAATCCCGGGAACCACTTCGAAAGGTTCCTCAAAATTATGAACATAAAAAGACTGCAGCGCCGTATAGGCATCGTCTACCGTAAACAGCGGAAGTACCTGGGACTTTCCTGCCCGCAGGCCTTTGCGGTTGGCATATTCCGCATCGGATTCCTGGATGTGCGCGCTGTCGGGCAGCAGGATCGTGCAGAGCTGCTGCGTGGATTTTGTGCAGTGAACACGGCCTTTAAATCCCTCTTTCACCAGACGCGGGATCAGACCGCTGTGATCCACATGGGCATGGGTCAGGACCATGGCGTCAATTTCCCCGGGGTTGAAGGCAAAGGGCTTTTCATTAAAATCTTTGACGGATTTGGAACCCTGGAACATGCCGCAGTCCACCAGTATCTTCTTTCCGTTTGCTTCCAATAAATAACAGGATCCTGTTACAGTCCGGGCCGCGCCTAAAAAAGTCAGCTTCATAAATACAACCTCCTGAACAGCACACAACGTTTATAAAATACGGATTTCCCTTTCACTGTCCTGCGGCAAGCTGAACATCTTGCCTGAACGATATGGGAACACTGATTCAATAAGTTTCCACAAACTTCGCCAATTATGTTATTCTCTGTTAAAAGCATTTTTCCTGCAAAAAAGCTTTTAATAATTCCGTTAATTCCGGAAAAAATCTGTGAACTGTTTCCACCAGGCTGATGGGCAGCAGTAACTGCATTTTCCGCAATTATCTATTCGTGTTTCCCCAAAATAATGCAAAATGTAATTACGCAGGCACCCGTCAGACCGACAAAAGTCCCACATTACCGCGAGAAGCTGCAGCGCCCGTTCCGGCTGATCCTGCTGCCGGGCCAGGGCTTTGCCAATATTCAGGTCTTCCCTGCTGTAAAACAGGGTGCACCGCGCATCTGCTCCGTTGCGCCCAGCCCTCCCCGCTTCCTGATAATATTCTTCCAGACTCTGGGGCATATTGTAATTGATGACGAACGCGATATCGCCCTTATCGACGCCCATGCCGTACGCGCTGGTAGCAACTATGATTTGCACCTGGCCGTTAATAAACGCAGCCTGCGTTGCTGTCCGCTCCCCCACAGACAATCCGGCATGGTAGCGCGCGACATCATAACCATGCTGCCGCAGCAACCGGAAACAGCGTTCCACATTCTGATGGGTAGAACAATAAATGATGCCGCTTTTTCCTTTTACCTGCTCCAGTTCATCCAGCAGCGCCCGGTCTTTATCTGCCGGGGATTTTTTGGCAAAAAACAGATTGGGGCGGTCAAAGCTGCGGGTAATCACCACCGGGTCCGCAAGGCCCAGGTTGCTGATTATATCCTGCCGTACCGCGGGTGTAGCCGTGGCGGTAAAGGCCGCATACAAAGGCCGCTTCGGCAGCAGTTCCACGAACGCCCGGATTTGCAGATAAGAAGGACGGAAATCGTGTCCCCACTGGGATACGCAATGGGCTTCGTCCACCACCACAAAATCCGGCGGGCTCTTTAAGGCAAAACGGATAAACCGTTCATTCTGCAGCCGTTCCGGTGAAAGGTAGACCAGTTTATAAACACCGGTATGAATATCATACATGACCTCGTTATACGTATGCTTACTCATACCGCTGTTGATACAGACGGCCGGAATATTATTCTGCTGCAGGTGGGCCACCTGGTCTTCCATCAGGGATATCAGCGGTGAAATGACGTACGTCAGCCCCGCCTGCATCAAAGCAGGCACCTGGAAGCAGACAGACTTGCCTGCGCCGGTCGGCAATATGGCAAGGCTGTCCCTGCCGCTGAGGATTGCGTCCACTACTCCCTTCTGCCCGGGACGGAAACTGTCATAGCCGAACCATTCTTTCAGTATTGTTTCTGATTGCAAATAAGCACCCCCAGAATATTTAATTAAAAATTGATAAAAAGATAATATAGCCACTGGCATGACGACGCAAAACCGTTCGCGTTTGCTATTTCATGGATTCATTTGCCTGTGGCTTCGAAACTCGGGCTTCGCCCTCAGACAGTCTCGCCACGACGGCAAATTTCACCTCATGAAATTTCGCAAACACTCACGATGTTTTGCTTACGTCTTGCCAGTTACCATATTACTATTTATCTTTTACTTCTTCTTTACAATTCTTCTCTTTGAACGGGCACAACTGTAAACACACGCATTCGTCGCATAATGGTTTGCGCGCTTTACAGGTGAGACGTCCGTGCCAGATGAACCAGTGGTGGGAATCCGCCCACTTGGTTTTGGGTATCAGTTTCTGCAGATCCAGTTCCGTGGCTTCCGGCGTTTTTGCGTTCGAAAGTCCCAGACGGTGGGACGTGCGGAACACATGGGTGTCCACCGCAATGGCCGGAATTTTGTAAACCACACTGGCAATCACATCCGCCGTTTTGCGTCCTACTCCCGGCAGTTTCATCAAAGTAGGAATGTCTTTGGGAATCTCACCACCGAATTCTTCCGTCAGCATGTGGCACATGCCCAGCAGGTTTTTGGCTTTGGCCCGGTACAGACCGCAGTCACGGATTTCCTCTTCCAGTTGTTCCTGGGTCAGCGCCCCCATTTTTTCCGGCGTGTTCAGCCGCGGGAAAATGCGGGCTGTAATTTTGTTGATCCGTTCGTCCGTACATTGGGCTGACATGATGACGGCGCACAGTAATTCAAAGGGAGAATTGTAATGCAGCGCTGTACCGATCCCATTGTACCGTTTTTCCAGCGCGGCAATGATTTCCTGTTTGTCTTTTTTACGCATTTCATGCACCTCGTTGTAAAAAAAGCAGCCCTCAGTACAGACCAAGAGCTGCTTCGTTTTATCAGTTCGTCAGGCTGCGCACCGGAGCCGGAATACGGCCTCCCCGCGCAATAAAGGTGTCTGCCTTAAATTTGCTGACTGCCATAATGGGCGCATGTCCCAAAAGACCGCCGAACTCCACTTTATCACCCACGCCTTTGCCCGGAACGGGAATGACGCGCACCGCCGTGGTCTTGTTGTTGATCATTCCAATCGCAGATTCGTCCGCAATAATCGCCGCAATGGTTTCTGCGGAAGTATCGCCGGGGATAGCAATCATATCCAGACCGACGGAGCAGACGCAGGTCATGGCTTCCAGTTTTTCCAGGCACAGGCTGCCGCGTTCTACCGCCGCAATCATGCCCGCGTCCTCGCTGACAGGAATAAACGCGCCGGACAGGCCGCCCACATAGCTGGACGCCATCAGTCCGCCCTTTTTTACCGCATCATTCAGCATGGCAAGGGTTGCCGTGGTACCGGGACCGCCGCAGCTTTCCAGACCGATTTCTTCCAAAATGTGCGCTACCGAATCGCCGACTGCCGGTGTGGGCGCCAGCGACAGGTCGATGATGCCGAACTGTGTGTTCAGCCGTTTCGCCGCTTCCTGGGCCACCAACTGCCCAACCCGGGTAATTTTAAAAGCGGTACGTTTGATCACTTCCGCCACTGCACCGATGTCCTGCCCACGGACTGCTTCCAGCGCATGTTTCACCACGCCGGGTCCGCTGACGCCGACACTGACTACGGATTCCGGTTCTGTTACCCCATGGAAAGCGCCGGCCATAAAGGGATTATCGTTTACCGCATTGCAGAACACCACCAGCTTCGCACAGCCGATGGCATCGTTAGCTGCCGTCTTTTCCGCCGTTTCTTTCACCACGCGGCCCATCTCCGCCACCGCGTCCATGTTGATGCCGGCCTTGGTTGAACCGACGTTGACAGAAGAGCAGACCACTTCCGTTGTGGCCAGCGCTTCCGGAATAGAGGCAATCAGATTACGGTCACCTTTTGTATAGCCTTTGTCTACCAGCGCACTGAAGCCACCGATAAAATTTACCCCCACTTCATGGGCCGCTTTGTCCAGCGCTTTTGCCAGGGGTACATAATCCGCCGTATCGCAGCTTTCACCCACTATGGAGATCGGCGTTACGGAAATGCGCTTATTGATAATCGGCACACCCAGGTCTGACTCAATATCTTCCCCGGTCTGTACCAGCTTTTCCGCTTTTTTGGTAATTTTATCATAGATTTTATCCGCGCAGACTTTCACATCCGGATGTCCGCAGTCCCGCAGGCTGATGCCCATAGTAATAGTACGCACATCCAGATTGTGATGTGTGATCATCTGCGTGGTTTCCAGTACATCATTAAAGGTTAACACTGACATGACGATCCCCCCGTTTAAATCTGATGCATGGCAGTGAAGATATCTTCACTCTGCACACGAATCTCCAGGCCGATTTCTTTCGACAGCCTGTCCAGATGTTCTTTCAGTGTCTTAATGCTCATTTTGGAATCCGTCATATCCGCAATCAGTACCATATTGAAGAAACCGTCCATAATATTCTGGTTAATATTCAGGACGTTGACCTGATTATTGGCAAGTATATTCGTAACTTTGGCGATAATGCCAACCTTATCCTGTCCTACTACAGTAACAACAATGCGCATTGTTATTCCCCTCTCCTTTGCTCTCCGCAAAATTAAAATTGAGGAAACGTAATGACTCCGTTTCCTTTAAGGCTTTCCGCCGTAATGTTTATTTTACCACACTTTTTCTGAGATGTGCAGAATACAGGAAAAACTTTTAAAAAACTATAGCACTTTTAATATTGCTATGGGAAATTTACAACGGGTACAGCATTCTTTAAACCCGTTTCTTCAAAAATGCAAAGACTTCAGCAGGCACCTCTATGATCGTTCCGGCATGCTGCTCTTCCAGAAATCTTCTTCCCTTAAAGCCCCAGGCCACACTGATGCAGGGAATGCCCGCATTGGCTGCCGCTTCCAGATCCACTTCCGAATCGCCCACGTAAACGGCGTTCGAACTGTCAGCCTGCAGGTTTTTCATAGCCTCCCAGATCAGATCGGGCGCGGGCTTTTTGGCAACGCCCTGGCGTTCCCCGGACACGGAAGCAAAGATACCCGGAAAATATTCGGGAATCAGTTCCTGCACCGCAAAATCCGGTTTGTTGGAAACCACGCCCAGGGAATAACCCTGTTGTACCAGTTCCTGTAACATCTCCATGATGCCGGGATACGGACCCGTATGGTCTTTGCAATGGACTTTATAATAAATATCAAAATCCTGCCGCACCTTCTCCAGCGCAGCTTCGATCTGTCCGTCCGGCACAGCCCGTTCGATCAGCTTACGCGCGCCATTGCCCACGAACCGGCGAATCTCATCAATCGTCCGCTCCGGAAAACCGTTGACACGCAATGCGTAATTGGTTCCCTCCGCCAAATCCGCCAGCGTATCCAGCAGCGTGCCGTCCAAATCAAAAATGATTGCTTTATATCGTTTCATAAAATTTCCACCGCATCTTCCAGCGCTTTTACGTTTCCCGCTTTCAACAGCGCCACCTCTTTGCCCTCCGGCAGATCGGTAAACACACAAAGGCATGCATCGGAGGGAGCGTTGGCTTTCACATAAGCCGTGTCAAATGTCATCAGCTTATCGCCTTTCTTCACTTCCTGCCCGTTTTCCACAAATACGGTAAAGCCATTTCCTTTCAGATTTACCGTATCAATGCCGATGTGCAGCATATATTCTGTACCGTCTTTTGCGGTGAGTCCCATGGCGTGCTTCGTTTCAAAAACAAAATTCACCGTGCTGTCAGCTGGCGCGAATACTTCTCCGTCAGCCGGCCGGACCATGAAGCCGTCTCCGTTCATCTTTTCCGCAAACGCTTCGTCCGGTGTTTCTGTTATGGAACAAAGCTTTCCCGTAAACGGACTTGCAAACGTATCTTTCTTTTTCCCAAATATAGAACCAAACATAACCGAAATCCTTTCATTACGTAATGTAGTGTTTAACTATCAACGGAACAGATGCGCCAGCACGCTTAACACAATACTGATGACGATACAGCTCACCCAGGGAAAATAGAAACTGCCATGCTTTCCTTCCATATGGATATCTCCCGGCAGGTTGCCAAAAGGAAATATCTTGCTGCCAAAATGAATGACCACGCCCGCAATGATTAAAACGATTCCCAGCTGGATCAGCATTTTCCCCAAACCGTCAGACATGTTGCACCTTCCTTAAAAATATAGTAGCATTTCTTTTCGTTTTATTATAAAATATATAGCAGTAAAAACCAACTGTTTTTTCACAGATTCCATATGTCATTTCAATTTCGAGAGGAGATTTTTATTATGCCTTATGTAAACATCAAAATTACAAAAGAAGGTAACGTCACTCCGGAACAGAAACGCCAGCTGATTGAAGGCGCTACCAAACTGCTGGCCGATGTGCTGCACAAAAACACCAAAACTCTGGTTGTAACCATCGATGAAGTAGATATGGATAACTGGGGTATCGGCGGCGTGCCCGTAACGGAACTCCGTAAGATCGCTAAAGAAAAAGCAGCGGCGGAAGCCAAAGCTGCCGAAGCTGCAGCTAAAGAAAAAGCCAAGGCAAAAAAGAAAGCGGAAAAAGAAATGGCCAAAGCCGCCAAGGCAGAAGAAAAAGCAAAAAAGGAAGCCGAAAAAGTTGCCGCCAAAGCCGCTGAAGCTGCAGCTAAAGAAGAAGCAAAAACAAAAAAGGCCGAAGAAAAAGCAGCTAAAAAAGAGAAAAAATCAAAGAAAGAATAATTCAACAAATAACGCCTGCCATCCGGCAGGCGTTTTGCAACAATGAACGCCCTGCTGCCGAAGCAAACAATAATTCAAAGGCAAAAGATAATGGAAAAAGTTACCACAAGCAAACATACTCATAAACATAATAACAAATTAGCAACAAAATGGCTGTTTACCAAAAACCGTTCCTGCAGTTGCACCATGCCCGGTGTGTGGCGTGCGGTCAGTTTCTGCGACGGCTGCGCGGTCATCTTCCACAGCCCATTAGGTTGCGCCCATGTGGCGACGCTGATGGATCTGGGCGCCCAATACCGGATCATCGGCGACCACCAGAATGAAAATCTGGATGCCGTGCCCCTTATCGCTTCCAACCTGCAGGAAAAGGACACCATCTTCGGCGGTGTGGAAAAACTGCGGGGCTGCATCAACCACGTTATGAAAATTTGGCATCCCCAGTGTCTTTTCATCGCCACGTCCTGTGTAGCCGGTGTCATCGGGGACGACGTGGAGCAAGAAGCAGAAGAAGCGGAAACAAAATACCACATTCCTGTCCTCTGCGTTCCCTACGGTGGTTTTCTGGGCGGCGAATATTCCGACGGCTATTTCCAGACTGTACGGCTCATCATGGATCGCTTCATCCAGCCGCAGCCGAAAGTTCCGAACCGGGCCCTGCTGTTCGGCGACCAAATGGGACCCTGTGGCCAGTATGCCCGGGAGGTAAAACGGCTGCTTTCGTATTTTGATTTGGAAGTAAAATGGCAGTTCCCAGGCTACGTTCCTTTTGAGGAGTGGAGTGAACTGTCCACGGCTTCCCTACTTATTCCGCTGAATTACGCAGGACAGACACAGGGCGGTCTGGAAAAGACAGCTGCCTCATGGGCGGAACAGTTTGGCACCCCTTCCATCCGGGATGTTTACCCCGTAGGCTGGCACAACACCTGCGCGTGGCTGCGTAAGATTGCGGAATTTGTGAAAGACGAAGTAAAAGGCGAAGCCGTGATCCGGCAGGAAGAAGAACGGCTGAAGGGGTACGTAAAATCCATTTTACCCGTGACCCAAAACAAAAAAGCGGTGCTGGGCATCGGCCGAGGCCCCCGCTGGTACAACCCGGCAGAAACATTAAATACCATACAGCGGATGCAGATGAACCTGTCGGCTGTGATCCTGTACGATAAACTGATGGACGAAGAAAGAGATGCTGTCATCGCCGCTGTGGAAGACTGGAAAAAGGCGGCGCAGTTTCCGGACATTCCGCTTATCACCAACGGCGATTATACAGACTGTCTGGAACAGGCAGACGTGCTGCTGACCACAGACGAACTGCCCGGCAATCCGGTGAAGCAGTTCTTCATCCCCATGGTTCCCCTGGCCGGAACCGATGGCGAGCTCATTGTGATGCGTACCATTTACCGGTTACTGTGCCGGTACGGAAACAAAGGAGGGATTGCGTATGCGTGACAACGACTTCAAAACCTCCTGCCATCATATGTCCACCTGCGCCCTCACCGGCGCCTCTGCGTTTTTCGATGCCATCCCCGGCAGTTTCATGCTGATCAACGGACCTCTCTGGTGTTATTTTTACGCCATGAAATATGTAGAGGATTACGATGCCTCCGCTCTGCGGCGTTTCCACTGCACCCAGCCGGAAGGCAACGCGCTGGTCTACGGAACAGAAAAAGACCTGCTGGCTGGTCTGGATTTTGTAAAAGCAAACTTTACGCCGGAACGTATCTTTATCCTCAATAACTGCAGCGTCAGTCTGGTTGGCGACGACATCGCGGGCATCGCGGCCAAAGCAGAACTCCCCTGCCCCGTTTACGCCGCGGACTGCGGCGGCATCGCCGGTGATTTTGCGGAAGGATATGAGATTGCGTTGCTGCGGTTGATTAAGGAAGTAAAAAATCACACAAGTGCAAACGCAGGTGTCAGCTCCAAAAACTCTGCAACCAAACCTTCTGTCAACCTCCTGGGCCTTTCCCCCACGTACTTCCGGGGTGAAGAAGACATAAAAGAAATCTGCCGCATTCTGGAAACGGCGGGATATCGTATCAATGCCATTCCCGGCGGCGGTTCGGCCTGGGATGAAATCATGGAACTGCCCCAGGCGGATTTGAATTTGGTTTTGCGTGACGAGCTGGCCCTGAAAGCAGCCAAAGAGCTGCAAGCAGAATACGGCATGCCTTACCTTTCCGTCGGCATGCCGTACGGAATTCAAGGAACCCTGGCATGGTTAGAAAAAATCAACACTGTCCTGCCTGCCACAAATCTGAAAGCCGTCCGGCAGGAAGCGGAAACCGTCAACGCCCGTTTACAGTTCCGCAGCAGCAACATGCAGTCGCTGTGGGGGTCCCTGTGGTTCGACAACATTCTCATTGCCGCACCGCCCTCGGAAGCGGCAGGCATTGCGGAAGCCGTACGGGGCGAGTGGGCCGACACAGGCAACCTGGTGATCCATTTTACAGAGGACACACCTCTGCGTCCCAAAGCTGCTAATAAAATCTGTGTGACAGGCAAAGACGATGCAGCCATGAAAGAAACCTTTGAAAACTGGACGGGTGGTCTTGTAATCGGCTCTTCTCTCGAGACAAGCCGTTTCGTACGTTTAAAAAAGCCTTTTGTTAATTGCAACATCGTACTGCCTTCGTACCACGAAATCATCGCCACCGACTCTCCACTCTGCGGAATCCGCGGCGCCTCTTACCTGTTCGAAAGAATCTGGAACGCAAAATTAAACAGCTGCATGGAAGAGGTAAAATAAACGAATCCGGTCACTTTAGTGACCGGATTTTTTTCGTAACTTCAGTGGTGGTGCGGTTTCTGAACCTGCTTTCTGTTAATAATATAGATGAATTTGTATGTCTTGTTTCTCGCTGGTATTTCATACGTTCATTTTAGCGGGTTGTACGAGAAAGCTGCCACTACGCCCTTCCGCCAAAATCATCAGTTTAACCGGAACATCAAAGCAACAGGATGCCCTTTTTTCTGCAACTCTTTTTTGTATTGCGCGACCCTGTCAATTCCCAGATTGTCGCTTACACCGCAATGGATGTCATTGGTGTGCAGTATGATGATTTCCTTTTCCCCTGCAAAACCGGTAAGAGGCAGCAGGAATAACAAAAGAAGTGTAAGAATAACGCTATATTGATTTTTCAGGCCAAACATAGGATGCCCCTTCCGATTATTAAAAAACCTCCTGCAAACCAGAAATATTTAACCTGCTTCAAACGGTTCCTGCAGAAACATGAAAAGCCTATCTTTGCCGTTTGGGAACATCAGAATCTTCACACATAATAGGAAACAGCAGCTCCGCTACATGCACCGCCTGTTTTCCTTCCGGCAGTCCCTGCACCAGTCCGGAAAGACAGGAGTTACAGTAACAGGCCACCCGCTCCGTTGTAAAACGATGGCAGTAATTCTTAAGGTATGCGTCGA
>Ga0310695_10007980_pt1 | contig 16597 bp, 14 predicted proteins | sample RumenRJG_04DNA_FD_203882 | JGI IMG/M metagenome (GOLD analysis project Ga0310695, IMG submission 203882) | Bovine rumen microbial communities from Lethbridge, Alberta, Canada - RJG_04 (v2) (version 2) | ecosystem: Host-associated > Mammals > Digestive system > Stomach > Rumen | place: Canada...
TGGCGTCTGGCGTCTCGCGTCTCGCCCGATGCAAGGCGCCAGACGCCAGACGAAAACTCACTCTGAGTCCTCTGCGTTTTCTGCGTGGGAGACTCCCCCAGCCTCGCTTCGCTCGGCAGCCCCCTCAGGGAGGGGGCCGGCTTCGCCGGGACGGGGCTCAGCGGACTCTGCGGTCTCTGCGTGAGGTTTCGCCTCAGCGGACTCTGCGTGGGGTTCGGGCGCGGCGGGTGCGTTCGTGGCGGAATCCGGCAACAGTTGGGAGGTAAGCTTCCGTTCGCCGTTGAGATAGATTGCGAGAGGTCGATTCGGATATTGATCGTAAGCCTCCGGTCCCAGCGTGAACACGAGGATTCCATCGTCCTTTCGCGAAAGAGAAATTGCGGGAATGGCGGGTGTAGGCGGGTGCAGGCTCTTTCCGTTGTCGTCAAAATCGAGAGGGAGAAGGGGTCTCCCACGCAACTCGGGAACGCGGTAAATGTTGATGAACCATTGTCCTTCATCCGGATGTCGGAATTCCGATTTGTAATGCGGTCCCGTTAGATCACGGTAGAATTCCGCCGAACTCTCCTCCGTGCAGAATAACCAGGTTGTCGCATAGTAGAGGGGTTTGCGCGATTGCGGAACCCGGATTTCCACGGATTCGGAATGATCTGGGTTGGTTATGTCCCGTTCAATTTCGGCAGCAACATACTGTGATCTTTCTCCGCACCCCGCGGTGGCGAGGGCGAGGAGGGGAAGGAGGAGGGCGAGTTTCTTCATTGCGTGTTTCCTTTCTTTGCGGACTTTGCGGACTTGGCGTGAGGGATCGAGGGAACTTGGGGAACGGGGACGTGGGGACGGGAGAATGCTGAGTGCTGAACGGGGCTGGGGCGGAGGGCGGCGTTGGGCGGGCACGAGACTCCTTTAGCAGAATCGCTGCGCGAAATCAACCCCTCCGCCTCATTTGTCAGAATTTGTCAGAATTTGTCAGAATTTCGCGCGGCGGTGGCTTTTCCCAATGCTGAATGCTGAATGATGAATGATGAGTGCTGAATGCTGAATGCGGCGTGGCGGGGAATTCGGGAAGGCCGCTCCGCGGCGGGCGGCGGCTAGAACTTCACGGTATGGCGGGAGATTCCTTCGCGGATGGAGACCTTGAGGGTGACGGTGCCGGAAGCCGGCGTGGAGAATAGATAGGTGGTGGCGCCACTCCTCTGCATCATGCCGTTGGACTGGAGGGGATTGTTACCGTCGAGGAGTTCGATGGATGCAATCGTGTTCAGGTCCCCGGACGCTTCGATGCCGAACGATTCGCCGCCGCCGAAGAAGTTCTGCGCCTTGGAGGTCTTGAACGAGAGACCGCCGAGCGAAACGGTCGTTCCGGGAGCGACGGCGAGGGACGCGGTCTTTTCGGAGACGCCGGTGGAGGAGACGACGTCGATGGAGCCGTGGACGACGGGAACCGCGTTCTTGACGCCGCCTTCGGGCGTGATTTCGACGGAGAAGCTTCCCCACTCGCCGCCGTCGGCAACTTTGGGGACGGGCGAGCGGCCGATGCGCCACGCGGGCTTGCCCGCCGTGGTCGTCGCGATGTTCGCGCCGCCCACGGTGGCGGTCTCGATCTTGAGCGAGGCGCCGTCGATTTTGGCAAGCCCGGTTCCTTTGACGACGTAGGTGAGCGCGTAGCCGACGTCGGCGTCCCATTCGAACGGCTTGGCGTCGAACGGGACTTCCTTCGGGAGCGGCGCGTTGATCCTGATCTGGGCGAGCTTGGCCTTGGGGCCGCCGACGGCGCCGGAGGCGGCGGGCTCGGCGGCGAGGGCGATGCCGGCGGCGAGAGCGGCGGTGGAGAGGACGAGTGAGATGCGTTTCATCGGTGTGTCCGGGGGTTGGTGCGTTGCGTGGCGGGGTTCGGGATTGTGCTGCGCCAGAGACGGAGGCGGGGGAAAGGAAGCAGGAGGGGGAGCGACGAAAGGATTCACCGCAAGTGCGAACGCAATGCGTCGCACGTTTCGGAAATCGTGTTCTCGTCCCGCGAACAAAGGAGGACCGTTCCCTTGTCCGTGGCGAGTTTCACCCAAAAGGTCGCAGTCCGGTTCAATCGGAGCGCGCCCTCCTTGACGACGCCGCGGACGGCGAACGTGCGCCCCCGGGTGCGGAGGTAGAGATCCCGCCCGTCCGCGAACACGGAAAACGCCCTCGGCGCGAACACGACCGCGCCCCGCAGAATGACCGCGAACACCAGCGCCGCGACCGTCAGAAGCACGAGCAAGACGGGGAGCGGGACCTGAAGCCGGCCCGTCTGCAGGTAGCGGCGAACCACCATCCCCACGCAGAAGAGGAAAAACGCGGCGGCGACCACGGCGGGCAGCTGGAAGTCAACGAAGAACGCGAGCCGTTGCTTTCGCGACGGCACGACCTTGACGAGTTCGGCAGACGGGAAGGATTCGTTCATCGTTCGGTGTATTCGGTGTGTTCCGTGGTTGGATTCATTTTGCGGACTTCGCGGACTTTGCGTGAGGGTTCAAGGGGACTTGGGGACGGGGACTTGGGGGACCGTGGGGACGAGGGGGACGAGGTCTTGCGGGACGGGCGGCTTTGCCAACCCGGAGCGTTAGCGGAGGGATTCAACTCATCGGAGTTTCGGTTCGGTGTGTTCGGTGTGTTCCGTGGTTTGTTCGGCGGCGGGCGGGTCTGGGGCCCTCACCCCTATAGATGCATTTCGCGCCCAAATCGTTGCAACTTTTTGAAACTTTTTTTTCGGAGGCGGTGCGGGAAGTGTTGCCAATGTGGAAGTGTTGCCGGTTCCAATGTCGCCAGTTGCCAATGCGGCGGCAAAGGCGGCGCGACGGTGCGGGATTCTACCACGGGCCGGGGGAAATGACGAGGAAAATGTGCGGAAATCGCGGGCGATGTGATATACTTGCAGGCGCGTGGCGGGGTGGTTGGGAATGTTCACAAACTCTCAATGTCCATCAATCGGCAATGCCATCAATGACAATGCCAATGGAACCGGAAGCCGGTCGGGATTCGGATTGGGATTGGCATTGGCGTTGGCGGACACTGATGGCAATGGGAGTTGGTGGACATTGTCAGGGCTCTGCGGTCTTTGCGCTCTCTGCGTGAGATTCATCCTCCGCGGGGCTCGGCGTGTCGGCGGCGTGCGACCAGGAGTCGTCGGGGAAGAGGAGGACGAGGACGCGGCAGTCGCCGGCGGGCGGCGGAGCGAACACGGCGGCGGCGCCCGGTTCGAGCGCCAGACCCAGTTCCTCCGTTTCGGCGGTGTCGTCTCCCGCGAAGACCGAGGCCTCCGCGGTCAGGCGGAGCAGCGGAGTCCCGCCGCGGCAAACGAGGGGGCGCACGGAAAGGCGGACGCCGTTCGTGACCGCGGGCTTCCCGGGTTCGCCGGCGATGTCGAGAAGGGAGACCTCCGCCTTGCAGCCGTCCCCGAAGACCGCACTCGGCATTCCCAGGAGATGCGCGTTTCCGTCGGAGACGGCGGCGGCTCTGGCGGCGTCGAGCGTCCCGCGGTAGCACGCGACCGCGGGACGGTCCGCTTCGGGGAAGAACGCGGGATCCGCCCCGAGCAGCACGCGGTAATACCAGTCCGTCGCGGATTCGCGGTTGGTCGGCGAACCGATCTGCAGGACGAGGGCGGCGATGCGGATTTCGGGATGGACGGCGTCGGAGCCGTGGGTGTTCGTGGCGGGGTCCGGCGCGTTCGTGGCGGGCGCGTCCTCGAGGACGACGGGGTCGCCGCGAAGGACATTGACGCTCAGCGCTCCGAAGATCATTCGGATCAGATTCAGGTTTTCAGGCGTGTTGCGGACGACGAGCCCGTCGTCTCCCGAGCGCTCCGCATATGTTCCCGGGGGCCAGGAAACGCCGAGCTGTCCGAAAAAGTCCATCCACTCGCCGATCAAATCGGAGCGTCCGACGATGTCGGGCAGGATCGTGAATCGCCAACGCTCGAACGTCTCGCCCCGCATGTCGTCCTTCCGGCGGATGGCGACGTGCCCGCCCTCGATCCGGTATTTGAGGTCGGCCATTTCGACAACGAGGTCCAGAAGGGCTCGAAGGGACCAGTCCTTCGCCTTGATCGTGAGCGGCGGGACGCCGGACGACGGCGATTCGGCGAAAAGCCCCTCGCCTTCCTCGAGGGTCGAAGCGTCGCCGCCGAGATCGAGAACGAACCCCACGCCCCGTTCCGAGGCCGCGGTCTCGTCGTCGAACTCCCGGGAACAGTCGCCGAGACGGCTGACGACGTCGCAGATGTCCGCGTTCTTGAATTCGAACTCCGGAACGATGATGCGATCCAGTTTCGCGAGAACCGCGGCGTCGACGTCGGCTTGCGCGGGCGTCGCCGCTGGCGCGTTCGTGGCGGGGTCCGCCGCGAGCGCGAGCGCGGGAAGGAGGACGAGGAGGGCGAGGCGTTTCATGGCGCGAAGGGGGCGGGGCTAGTAGAGGAAGCCGAACATCCAGAGGGGGATTCGGTGGTCGCGGCCGATTTCAAGGTCGTCCACGGCGAGGTAGCCGTCGGGGTCGTCGGCGATCTGGCGGAAGGTCTTGCCGGCGCCGCCAGCCTCGACCAGGACGCGGCCGTCGACGAGGAAGTCGCCGCGCGCGGGATAGGTCACGGAGGCGACGGTCTCGAGCTGCGAGAGGAGGAAGGTCTCGCGCAGCGTGCCTTCGTCCGGATCGGCGGCGATGGCGTGCATCAGGTTCGGGTCGCCGCAGTAGAGCTTGTCCGGGGTGGAGAGGTTCTTGAGCTTCTCGCGGTCGGAGACGAGCAGCCGGAGGAGCCCGGCGCGGCCGAGCGCGTAGAGGATGCGGACGCCCTGCTTGCGGTCCACGCCGAGTTCGCGGCAGAGCGCGGTGACGTTCGGCGTCTGCGGGGCCGAACGGGCGAGGACGGAGAGCATCCGGCGCGCGTGGCGGACGGTCTGCGGCTCCACTTCGTCGATCTTCGGCCAATCGACGTCGAGGACCTGGTTGACGGCCTGGCGGAGCATGTCCTCGAAGCGCGTGCCCGCCTCCTTGTAGAACGGATAGCCGCCGTGGCGGAGGTAGGTTTCGAAATGCGGCAGGACGACGCCGAGGCGGGCGAGGACCTTGCGCGCGAGGGCGACGTGGCCGGAGAGGAGCTGCGGCAGCGGGACGGGGTCGAACGAACCGAGCCCCTCGAACGCCAGATATTCGCGGAACGACATCGGGGCGAGCCGGTAGGACGCCTGGCGGCGCGAGAGGTCGCCGCCGGCCTTCTCGATGCGCAGCAGGGATGAACCGGTGTAGGCCACGCGGAGGCGGCGGAAGTCGTCGTTGAGGTTCTTCACGAGCGTCTGCCAGCCGTCGAGGAAGTGGACCTCGTCCAGATACAGCGACGTTCCGCCGTGCTTGACGTGGTGCTCGACGACCTCGTAGGCCTCGCGGGAGGACAGCCAGACGTTGTCGAGGGAAAGGAAGAGGGCCGCGGGCGAACCGCCGTCCGTCTCCTTCATCCGCTGGAGCAGGAGCGTCGTCTTGCCCGTTCCCCTCGGGCCGAGGACGGAGACGAGCCGCGGCGTCCAGTCGATCCGGCCGCAGAGGTAGCGGCGGAACGAAAGATCCGTTTCCGCCATGCGGCGCTCGGAGATTTCGTAGATTTTGTCCAGTTGCTTGGCGTCCATGGGATTTCGCTCCTCCGGTTGTCGGTTTGTTTTTGGTTTCCGTTCCAAAGAAATTGCTCGAATCTTTGGTTTTGAAACCAAACGCAGCCGAGTCTACGGGAGCGTCGCGGCGATGTCAAGCGCAAAAGCGCCGCGGCGGGGAACGGTCACGGCTTTGGCTGCTGCGAGGGGAGCTGGCGGAGGATGTACTCGATGCGGTCGAGGTTCTCCTGCGTGTTGGCGACCGTGAGCGTGCCGGGGACGGGGAGCGTCAGCGCGGAGCCCTCCGGCCAGGTGACGCCCCTGCCCGCGAACCACTCCTTGAGTCTGGCCGCCTCCGCCGCCGTCGCGCGTCCGGCGGCCGCGTTCGCGCGGCGGATCGGATACTGGCGGTGGATGATGAGGTTCGGGTCGTCCAAGGGGGAGCGCGCGGCGTCGGGTTGGGCGGGCGCGGCGGAGGAGCCCGCGTCGGCGGGCGGCCACGCGTCGGCGGCGGGGGCCGCCTTCGGCAGGCCGAAGACGATCTGCCCCTCCTGGATGCGGTGCTCGAGCCCGGTCATGTCGGCGAGCATCGAGAGGAGCGGGAGCACGCCGATGCTGCCGGCGCGCATGGTGATCGCCGGAATCTCGTTCGTGACGGCTTCGTCGAGCCGGATGCGGAACCGGGGCGAGCCGGCGGGCGCGGCCTTGTTCGCCTTCGCCTCGATGTCGGCGAGGACGTTCGTGAAAGCGGCCTGCTTCCATTCGACGGAGGGGATGACGGTGCGGGCCTCCGCGGCGGCGACGGCCTGGTCGGCGGCGTTCCGCGTGGCGGGGTTCTGGGCAAAGCAGGGCGCGGCGGCGGCAAGCGCAAGCGCGGCAAGGAGAAACCGGGGAACACGGGAAACGCGGGGAATGCTTTTCATGGCGTGGTTGGGGGTTGGAGGTTGGGGGTTGGAGCACGCGGTGCAACAAGAGCGGATACTATCACGCCTAAGGCGAAAAACTATTAGAAAACAATTAGAACGTCTCGGCCGGGTCGATGTCGGCGGAGACTTCGCGGACGGCGAAGGGCCGGTCGGAATCCGCGACGGGGCGGACGCAGAGCACCCGGAAGGGCTCCGAAACCTCGAAGACGGCGGCGTTGGTCGTCGAGTCGATCTCCGCGGCGAGGAGCCACGCGATGCCGTTGGTGGACACTTCGACGACGGCGGGGACGAAGGGCGGAGCCTCCTCCGGGCGGCCGAGGAGGACCGAGACGCGCCCTCGGCGCTCCGTCGACCAGTAGACGCGGAGCTTGAGCCATCCGAACTCGGGTGGCTCTCGGCTTTCGTACCAGGTGGCGGGGTCGCCGTCGACCGCGAGCGCGGGCTCGTGCCCCGGCGCCCCCGTAAGATCCGTCGCGATGGCGACGACGGGGGCTCGCAGCGTGAGGCACGAACGATCGCGCGTACCGTGGAAGGTCATCGGTTTCGGGCGGAGCGAGAGAATCTCGACGGCGACGAAGGCTCCGAAGGAGGCAAGGACGGCGAGCGCGGTCGTGGACGCGAGGACGATCCGGCGGCGGAGCCTGCGGCGCAGGTCGGAAACCGTCGCGGGCTGCCAGGCGTAGCCCCTGCCCCAGACCGTCCGCAGGGACGGCCAGTGGCGGCCGAGCTTCGCGCGCAGGGCATGGACGGTGAAGTTGAGCGACTCCTCCCGGACGTTGCCCGGGCCGCCGTGCATCGCGAAGAGGATATCCCTGCGCGAAAGCGCGCGCCCGCCCGCCGCGACGAGCGCGCGGAGGAGGGCGAGCTCCGTCGGCGACAGCGCGAGCGGCCGGCCGTCCGCAAGGACGGTTCCATCCGCCCGGATCGCGATTCCGGAAGCGGCGGCCGCGGCCGGCGGGTCTGGAGCGGGGAGATCCTTCATCGGCGTTTTCCGAGCCCGATTCTACCACCGCCCACCGGCCCGTGGGAACCCTCCTCCCGCATTTCTAATACTTTTCGGAGGCGGAGGCGCCCGTCCTCGCCGTGGCGGGGTCTTCACCCCGCCACGGCGTCGAAGCAAAGGCAATCGCACCGTGCGTAAAACTTACGCATTTTTCCGTTCTAGAAGCGAAAAAAGTGATGAAAATCACGCACGGTGGAATCGGATTTCGGGGCGTTACGGCGTGGCTTTCTCCGCGGTCTCCGTGGGCTTCGCGGGCGCCGCGGGGGAGTTTTTCTTCAGCCGCTCCAGGAAGTCCTTCGCCCACTGGTCGCCGCCTTCGGCCGCGCGGAGGAGCCACGTCCGCGCCTTTTCGGGGTCCTTCTCCACGCCGTATTCGCCCGTCCCGTAGAACTCCGCGAGCCAGCCCTGCGCACGGGCGTCGCCCTTTTCGGCGCGGGCGGTCGCGTCCGCAAGGTCGTTGAATCCGTTCGACCACAGCGTGATCCGTCCCCTCGTTTCCGGCGGGAGCGCGAAGAGCTTCGCCGCGTCGGGCGGGGCGTCCGCCGACCAGCCGAGCCCGGCGAGCATCGCGTCGACTTCGCCCGAGGGGATCGCGGGGTCGAGCGTCGCGCGCCAGGCGTCCGCGGCGGAGATCGTCGGCGAGATCGTCCGCTCCGAGCCCGTCCCGGACTAGGGCCGGGCGGGGGCTAGGGATTGGCGGGGCGGAGGGAGCGGTCGGAGGAGATGCGGTAGCGCTCCAGGACGCGCGGCGTGGCGGCGCGCATCTCGGCGACGTCCAGGACGATCCGCTCGTCGAAGTCCTTCGTTCCCATCAGCCCGAGCTCGACGAAGGGGCCCGGCGCGGCGTCGAGGATCTCCGCGAGGTGCCGCAGGTTGCGCACCTCGACGCCGTCCGCGGTGTGCACGAACTTGCGCTCCCAGTCGAAGTAGCCCTCCATCGCGAGGTCCGGCAGGACGGTCGAGACGGCGACGATCTCCTCGTCCGGCGCCGGGCGCGTGCGGTTGAGCGCCACGCGGTCGTTCCAGTAGCGCAGCTTCGACTCGGACTGCCAGTTCCACGAGACGGTCGTGAAGACCATCCCGCCGAAGACGAGCCAGTCGGCCGCGTCGTTATAGACGTAGCGGCGGTGGCGCGGGAGCGAGCGGAAGACGCGCGCCGTCGCGCGCACCTCCTCGCCGTCGCGCAGCAGCAGCACCGGCACCTCGTCGCCGATCTGGTGCATGTAGAACGGATACGCGAGCGAGCGCGGCTCGTTGCCCGGGAGGCGCACCTGCCCCTTGTTCGAGACCGGGAGGCCGTCGACCGCGAGCAGCACGTCGTTCGTGCGGAACGGCCCCTCGCCGTCGTAGTCGCCGGCCTCGACGACGCGGACGCCGGTCCGCCCCTCCCCCATCCTCCAGAAGCGCCGCTCGGCCTCGCTCTCCATCGGGAGCCACGAGAAGTTCTCCTGCCAGAAGCCGTCGCGGCGGCCGTCCGCCACGTCGTCGAGGAAGTGCCGGACGATCTCCGCCGGGACGATGTAGTTGAGCGACTCGCCCTCCTTGTTGCCCTGGAAGGCGATGCCCGCGACGCGCCACGTCCGCATGTCGAAGACCGGGCCGCCGCTGTTGCCGGGGTTGATCGCCGCGTCGACCTGCACCGCCAGGAGCGTCGTCCAGCCGTGCGAGTAGCGGCAGTCCTCGACGCGCGAGACGATGCCCCGCGTGTAGGAGATGCCGTCGCCGCCCATCGGGTAGCCGACGGCGAGGACCTCCGACTGCACCTTCGGCGTGTCGCCGAGCGCGGCCGGCTCGATCCCCTCCATGAACGCCCCGTCCGCGACGCGGACGAGCGCCAGGTCGCAGTCGTCGTCGACGAACTCGATCTCGCCGTGGAAGAAGGCGTCCGTGTCGTGGCGGCGCACGCGGAGGAAGGTCGCGTCCGCGACAACGTGCGCGCACGTGAGGATGCGGCCCGGCCCGATCACGACGCCCGTGCCGCTCGAGGTCCGCGTCGACTTCGTCTTCCACGGCTGCACGAAGTCCGGCGCGGCGGACCGCACCTCGATCTTGACGACCGCGCCGAACGACGGCGGCGCCGCGTTCGCGGCGGGGTCTTCGGCCCGCGCCGGCGCGGCGGCGAGGGCGAGGAGGGGGAGGAGGAGGGCGAGGCGTTTCATGGAAGGCCTTTGGTTGAAGGGGTTGAAGGGGTTGAAAGGGTTGAAGGGGTTGAAAGGGTGAAGTGTACAGGGAAAAGATCTTCGTCAATTTTGTCAGTTTCGTCGATTTCGTCGGTTGCGCGACGGGGTGCGGACAAGGGTTGGCGCGTCAGTCGGCGATTTCCAGGTTCAGGGCGGAGACGTCCGCGCCGGCGCGGCGGAGGGCGTCCTTGAGCTGCCGGGCGGCGGTTTTGGCGGTCTGTTCGAGGGACGAGAGCTCCCCCTGCGCGGCCTGGGCGGCGGCAAGGAACGCGGCCGGACCCTTGGCGCCCGCGTCCGCGAGGCTCTGCATCGCGCGGCCGACCGGCCTCATCGCGGCGAGGAAGTTCGCGTGGGCGCGGGCGGCGTCCTTGGGCAGCGCCGAGACGTCGAGCGCCTTGGCGCCCGCGTAGAACGCGCGGAACGCCGCGAGGCGGGTCTTGGCGCCCGCGGCGCCGCCCGGCGCGCGCTCCATCTCGGCCTTGAGGGTGCCCTCGAGCGCCGCGAGGGCGTCCGCGTGGCGCTGGGCGGGCGAGGCCGCCGCCGCGCCCGGACGGGCGTCGGGGCGGGCCGCCGGCGCGCGCGGCGCGAGCGCCATGCACAGGAAGGCGTCGCACCATGGTTCGAAGAGGGGCTCCGTGTCCGCGCCGGCCGCGCGCGCTTCGCGCAGGAGGGCGGCCTTGTCGGCGACCTGGCGCGGGATCCGCGCGGTGAAGTCCGCGAACGCGGCATTCTCCGCGGGGGAGTTTCTCTCGGCCGCGGCAAGGGTTTCGAGCGCGGTCCCGATGCCGACGCGGCAGCGGCCGTAGTCGCCGAACGCCTTCCGGAACGGCGCCGGGCAGCCGGCGAGCGGGATCTTGCGGAGCGCCTCGACTTCGGCCTTGACGATCCGCGCGTTGACCGCAGGATCGGCGTTCCCGCCGCGGGCGGCCGTCGCCCGGGTCGTCGCCTCGATCAGCTTCCGCTGCTCGCGGGCGATCGCGGCGACGACGGCCGTGACGGCCCGTGCCTCCGGCGTGTCGCGGACGACATGCTTCGGCGCCGGGGGCGGGACGGGCACCGACGACCAGACCCGGGTGGCGCGGCGCCGGAGCTCCGGATCCGCGAAGCCGTCGAACGACACCTGGGGGACCGGCTCGTCGCCGAGGACCACCCGGACGCTGTCGGCGTTGAGCGGCGCGACGATCGCCGCCGTCTCGCCGGCGCCGGTCGAGCCCACCGTGGCCAGTAGGCTCACGAAGGCGCGGACGTACAGCGCGTCCGTCGCCTCGAGCGCCGGCTGCCAGCGCGCCCAGGCCGAATCCGCGTCCGCGTCGAGCGCGGCGGCCAGCCCGCGCATCGCGGCGGCCTGGATCGAACGGACCTCGCCGAGGGAACGCAGCGCCCCCGCCGTGGTCGCGGGCAGGCCCGCCGTGTCCGCCAGCTGGCCCAGAAACTCGGCTCGCCGGTCGAAGGAGGCGGCGACCGCCGCCGTGTCGCCGCGCTCGGATGCCTCGTCCTCCAGCCGGTCCCGGTCGGACACGAACGAGAACATCCGGATGAAGACCGACGAGCATGCGGCGGCGGTCTTCGCGTCGGCGGGCGGCGGGGAGGCGCTCGCGGTCAGGGCCGCGAGCGCAATGACGAGCGCCGCTGCGCGGCGAATGAAGGGTGCGGCTCCGCCGCGAATGAAGGGCGGCGGCGTTGCCGCCGAACGACGGGCCGCTGCGCGGCAAGGACGGGAGGCGAGCGCTTTCATGGCGTGGCGGGGTCGGCGGGGTAGAAGTCGTCGAGGATGCGGAGGGCGTCGGCGGGGCCGTTCTCCTTCAAGGCGCGGAGGGCGCGGCCGGCGACGCCGCAGAAGCGGAAGGGGTCCTTGTGCGCGAGCTTGAGGAGGCGCTTGGCCTCGGGTTCGCCGGCGGGCCCTTCGCGCAGGAGCAGGCGCGCGAGCCGTTCGGCCGCCTCGGCGCGGCGCAGCAGCTCGTCGGCGCGCGCGAAGTCGACCGGCGCGTAGAGGCAGAGGCGGTCCGCCTCGGCGACAAGGGCGGCGGCCTCGCTCGTGGCGGGGTCGGCCGCTCGCGCCGGAGCGGCGGCGAGGGCGAGGAGGGAGAGGAGGAGGGCGAGGCGTTTCATTGCGGGCGGGGCGGGGTCAAGGGCAGTGGTTAGTGGTTAGTGGTTGGTGGCGGGGTGCCGGCACGCCGGCTGCGGCCGGGTGTCGCGGCTTCGCCGCTCGCGGGGAGGAGGGTTCACGGGGCGGGCTCCTTCGCGCCTTCCGCGGGCTCCGCGTGAGGTTCAGACTCCGCGCCCTCCGCGGACTCCGCATGGGGTTCGGGCTCTGCGGTCTCTGCGTGTTTTTCTTCCGCGGGGCGCCCGTCGAATGCCTCCTCTGCGTAGCGCCTCAGCTCGGCAACGGGCGGAGGCTCGGTCTGGCGCCAATTGTCGATGTAACGGTCAAAGCGGTTGGTCGTTCCGTGCGCCTCCCACTTCACGCCCTCCTGCAATTCCCGGAACAACCGTTGCGGGATTGTGAAGCGATGCAGCCTTTCCTCCTTCTCCCACGGCGACGAACGAAGGCAGGTGCAATGCAAGTCGTCCGTGATGACGATCGACTGAATCGTCGCCCAGCCCGAATCGTGGTGCACGATGTCGGAAACGCAATAGATGGGCCCGGACGGCGGCGAATTCAAGCAGCCGCCCGTCGCGAGGGCGAGGAGGGGGAGGAGGAGGGCGAGGCGTTTCATTGCGGGCGGGGGCGGGGGTTGGGCGGCCTTGCACGGCGTGGCGGGTGGCGCCACGCCGGCTGCGGCCGGGTGTCGCGGCTTCGCCGCTCGCGGGCAAGAGGGTTCACGGGGCGGGCTCCTTCGCGCCGTCAGCGGATTCCGCGTGGGGGGCGGGCGCGTTCGTGGCGGGAGGCACGAATTCCTCATAATCCGACCAGCCTTCAGATTTATCCTCGTCGGCAACCCGAACTGCGTCGCAGAAGATCCTCTCCCATTCAAGCGGAACGGGCGCTTCGGACGCGGCGGGCGCGTTCGTGGCGGGGATCTCGGGGTTCTGCGAGGGATGGACTTCCAGTTCGCCGGCGTAAACCGTTCCGTGCAAGGCGTTGGTGGCAGCAGCGCAGTCGGCGAACCGGACGTTGAACCGTTTTCCCGGCAGCTTGTCGGCGGATACGCCGAATGTCTTGACCGGACTGTGGATGCGGGCCTTGATGCCGCTTGCGAACGATACAACCCAGTTCTTGCGAATCTCCCGCGGAGCCGTTACGTCGATGGATACCGACTCGACAACCAGAGGGAGCCAGTCTCCGTTCGCCAATGCGGACGCCAGAGGGGAATCAGCGAAGGTAGCATCCGCGTGATTTGTTTCCACGGCCTGACTCCGCGTGGCGGGGTCTTCGGCGCGCGCCGCGACGAGCGGCGCGAGGGCGAGGAGGGGAAGGAGGAGGGCGAGTTTCTTCATTTCGGATTTCCTTTCTTTGCGGACGTTGCGGACTTTGCGTGAGGGGTCAAGGGGACTTGGGAACGGGGTTTGGGGATTGTCCACCAACTCTCAATGTCCACCAATCGGCAATGACATCAATGACAATGCAAATTGGCGGGAGAGCCGGGTGGAACTTGGATTGGGATTGGCATTTGCGTTGGTGGACAATGGTGGCAATGGGAGTTGGTGGACAATGTCGGCGGCGGGCGGGTCTGGGGCCCTCACCCCCTATAGACGCAGTTCGCGGGCAAAACGTTCACGGTTTTTGAAACTTTTTTCGGGGAGGCGCGGGAGAGACCCCGCCACGGCGGGTTGCGACGGGGACGAGGATACAGGAGGGGCGGGGGTGTGTCAATGCGTGAAAATCACACACGGTGGAATCGGAATTCGGGGCGGGAATCGGGTCGCGGGGACGGTCGCCGGGGATGGATCGCGGGAGAGGGTTCATCGGAGGAAGTAGCGGGCAAGGTCGAAGAGGAGGCGGGCGCCGCACCAGACGACGCCGGCGAGGAGGAGCAGGGTGACGAGCCGGGCGCACGGCGGGGGACGGACGGCGCGCGGGACGCCGTGGCGGCGGAGCTCCGCGCGCGTCGGGCGGGGGCGGTCCTCGCCTGCGGCGCGCTCCAGCGTCGCGACGAGGTCGCCGACGGTGCGGCACGCGAAGAACTCCCGCTCCGCGATGCGTCCGCCGAAGAGGCCGAGCTCCAGGATGACGGGGGCATAGGACTCGGCGTCGTTCACGCGGCCGAGGATCTCCCCCATCGAGTCCTCCGGCATCGCCCGCGCGAGCGCCGGGTCCTCGCCGCGGACGCCGTGCGCCGCAAGGACCTCCCGCACCGTCTCGAGCGCCGCGCCGGCCGGCTTCACGGCGCGGCCTCCTCTGCGGACTCCGCAGGCTTCGCGGGCGCCGCGGGGGAGTTTTTCTTCAGCCGCTCCAGGAAGCCCTTCGCCCACTGGTCGCCGCCTTCGGCCGCGCGGAGGAGCCACTTGCGCGCCGTTTCGGGGTCCTTCTCCACGCCGTATTCGCCCGTCCCGTAGAACTCCGCGAGCCAGCCCTGCGCCCGGGCGTCGCCCTTTTCGGCGCGGGCGGTCGCGTCCGCAAGGTCGTTGAATCCGTTCGACCACAGCGTGATCCGTCCCCTCGTTTCCGGCGGGAGCGCGAAGAGCTTCGCCGCGTCGGGCGGGGCGTCCGCCGACCAGCCGAGCCCGGCGAGCAGCGCGTCGACTTCGCCCGCGGGGATCGCGGGGTCGAGCGTCGCGCGCCAGGCGTCCGCGGCGGCGCGGAAGGCGGCGGCGGTTTCGCCGGAGGGATCGACGAGCGCCCGCCCCTGCGCGGCGAGCAGTCGCTGGAAGGGCGTCGCGCCGGACGCCGCCGTGCGCGCCTCGAGCGCGTCGAGGACGGCGCGCGCTTTGTCGTCCCAGCCCCACCGCTTCTCCCCGACGGCGGTCGCCCACCGCAACGCGAAGTCGTCCGCGCCGTCGCGCTCCGTCAGGTCGTAGAACACGCCCCACGCGCCCGCGTTCGGCGTGCGGAGGAGCGAGCCGCCCGCGAGCCCTTCCGCGACGAGCGCCAGCGCCCCGCGGACGCGCGGCCCCACCGGCGCGTCGCGGTCCGGCCCGGCGGCGTGCGGCGCGAATAGTTCCGCGCGCACCCGCTCCGTGAGGCTCCCCGGCCGCGCGGCGGCGAGCGCGCGGACCGCGTCCTCCGTCGAGCCCTCCGGCCGCGGCGGCACGGCGTCCGGCGTCTCGTACTCGGCGAAGAGGTCGATCCGCGCCTCCGCGTAGTCCCTCGGCGCCATCCATTCGATCCGTTCGAGCGCCCTTTTCGGGTACCGGCCCCCGTAGCCGTTCTCGATCGCCGAGCATAGCCAGTAGGCCGATTCGCGGAAATCCCGTTCCAAACCCCGCCAGCCGGTATAAAAGGCTTTACCCAGCCCGGCTTGTTTTTCGGCGTCGTCGCCGGCCAGCATCCGGAGGAAGCGTCGGGCCTCCGCGGGATTCTTCTCGACGCCGCAAAGCCCTTTGTAGTATATGTGCGCGAGATAGGATTGAGCGTTGACGTTTCCGCCTTCCGCCGCCTGGCGGAGCAGACGGAATCCCTCGTCGGGATCGAAGACGTTTCGGGCGCCCGCGACAAGGGCGCCGCCGACCTTGAACTGTTCGTCCGGAGTCAGCGTGTCGCGTTTCCGCAGTTCCTCCAGTTCGCGGTCTCCGTCCAGCAAATCGCGGACGCTGCGTCCGAAGACGGGATCGTCGGGCGAAACGGCGCGCGCCTTTTCCCGCCACGACCGCGCCGCTTCCAAGTCTCTCGTCCCGCCAACCCCGATCGTGCAGCAATGCGCGAGGTTGTCCATCGCGGCGGGGTTGCCCGCCTCGGCGGACTTGAGATACCAGACAAGGGCTTCCTGTTCGTTCTGCCCGACGCCGATGCCGAACTGGTAGCAGCGCCCGACGCTGTTCTGGGCGAACGCCCGCGCCTGTCCGTGGTCGCTTTCGGCGGCCTTGCGATACCACCGCAGCGCTTCGGCTCCGTTCTTTTCAACACCCGTGCCGTATTCGTAGAAACTCCCCAGCGCATACCAGGCGAGGGGAAATTCGTGGTCGGCGGATTTCTGCATCCACTCGAAGGCGGCGACGAGGTTCGTCTCCACGCCGCAGCCGTAAAGGAATGAAGTGCTCAAGTTGTATTCGCCGCGAGCGCATTCCTGTTCTGCGGACTTGCGATACCATTCGGCGGCTAGCGCGTAGTTCCGCTCGACGCCGTTGCCGTCCTCGTAGCGGACACCGACTTCGTTCTGCGCCTCCGCGTCGCCCGCTTCGGCGCGGGCGAGGAGGGAGCCGAAGGATTCCGCACGGGGCGGGAAGAGCGCGCAGCCGCCGGCGAGGAGCGCGGCGAGCGCGAGGAGGGGGAGCGTTCGTTTCATTCGTTTTCCTTTCCGCGGGGCGCGGCGGCCGCGGCGTGCGGCCGGGCGCTCCCACGGAAAAGGAATATGGCAGAACGCGCAAGGGAAAACAACCCCTCCGGGACGAATTCACGGAACCGTCACGGAAGATTCACGCGGACGGGCGTTCGCGTCAGGCGGTGGCGGCGCGACGAGGGTCGCCGAGGGAGGCGATCGCGCGGTGGGAGGAGCCGGGGCGGAGCGGGGGCGCGAAGTAGGCGCCGGGGACATTCGTGGCGGGGTCGGCGGAGGGACGGACGGCGGGCCGCGGGGCGTGGGACGGTGCGGCGTTGGTGGAGGCGAGGGCGCGCAGGACGGCCGCCGTGGCGGGGTCGACGGCGGGGTGGCGGGGGACGGCGTGCGCGACGCGGCCGGGGGCGCGGGACTCGTCGCCGCCGAAGCGCCGGTCGCAGGAGCGCGCGGCGAAGAGCCCGCCGCCGAGGCCGCCGAGGAGGGCGGCGAGGAGGATCGGCGCGGCGCG
>Ga0310695_10007982_pt1 | contig 16597 bp, 10 predicted proteins | sample RumenRJG_04DNA_FD_203882 | JGI IMG/M metagenome (GOLD analysis project Ga0310695, IMG submission 203882) | Bovine rumen microbial communities from Lethbridge, Alberta, Canada - RJG_04 (v2) (version 2) | ecosystem: Host-associated > Mammals > Digestive system > Stomach > Rumen | place: Canada...
TCCATCAAGTCCGCCGCGCCGATGCGCGCTTCGCCCGGGACCGGGCCTGCGCAGATGTCTTCGAGAACGGAGAAGACGTCTTCGTCCTCCGGCGAGAAGCGCACGGCCCCGCCGGCGAAATCCTCCGGCGGGCGTTCCGCGCCGGAGGAATCCGCGAGTCGCACCGAGACCGTCACGGCACCGTCGCGCCAGAAGGCGTCCGCAAAGCCGGGCGGCCTGCGCACGACGACTTTTACGGGCGTTCCGCTTTCGCTTCTTCGAAGGTAGAGCGAAGGATCGATTTTCGCCGCTTTTTCCGCGGCGCGCCTTTCGGCTTCGTAGTTTTCCTGGCGCCGCGGATCCGTGCGGCGCAGCATCAGGTCCAGCCCCAGCGCAACGACGTGCCAGCATACCAGAGAGTAGCGCGCGTTGGATTCGCACGGGCATTTCGAGATTATCGCGCCGTCGTGCCGGAGTTTGAAGGAAGAGCGCAGCTCCCCGCCGTTTCCGAGGGCGATGCGTCCGGACACCTCCCCCGCGGCCGGATTCCAGTCCGCCGACAGCACGGCGCCTTTGCGCGCCTGGTGGAGCGCCTGGTTGAACACGCCGGCTCCGCCCCAGGAGATGAGCTGGGACTGCGTTATTTCGGGAAGGGCCGCCATTGTCAGATGCCGAGCGTCTGCTGTGCTTCGCCGGCCTGCGCGATGCGCGGCGGCGGCGGGACGCCGAGCCGCTCGTAGCAGCGCGCAGTCGCGACGCGGCCTTTCGGAGTGCGGTCTATGTAGCCTTCCATTATCAGGAACGGTTCGTAGACTTCCTCCACCGTGTCAGGCTCCTCGCCCACGGAGACGGCTATCGTTCCCAGGCCGACAGGGCCGCCGTTGAACTTGGACACTATGGTGTCGAGGATTTTCATGTCCATAGCGTCGAGACCGCGCGGGTCGATTTCGAGAAGCGCCAGCGAATCGACCGCCACTTTGGCGGTGATGCGGTTGTCGGCTTCGATCTGCGCGTAGTCGCGCACCCGGCGCAGGAGGTTGTTCGCGATTCGCGGGGTTCCGCGCGCGCGGGAGGCGATTTCAAGGGCGCCGTCGCGTTCTATTTCCACGCCGAGACGCCCTGCGGAGCGCTCCACTATGTCCGCAAGCTCTTCGCGGTCGTAGTAGTTCAGCCTGTTTACGATTCCGAAGCGCCCGCGCAGCGGCGCCGATATCAGGCCTATGCGCGTTGTCGCGCCGACGAGCGTGAAATGCGGCAGGTCGAGCCTGACGCTCCGCGCGTTCGGGCCCTGGTCGATCATGATGTCGATCACGAAATCCTCCATGGCGGAATAGAGGTATTCCTCCACGGTTTTCGCGAGACGGTGTATTTCGTCGATGAATACGATGTCGCCCGGTTCTATGGATGTCAGCAGCCCCGCGAGATCGCCGGGTTTCGTGATGACCGGTCCGGACGTGGTCTTCACGTGAACGCCCATCTCCTCCCCCAGGATGTACGAAAGCGTGGTCTTGCCCAGTCCCGGCGGGCCGGAGAAAAGGACGTGGTCGAGCGTCTCGCCGCGTTCCTTGGCGGCGCGGACGGCCACGGAGAGTCTTTCGCGTATCTTTTTCTGCCCGGTGAATTCCTCAAACCGCGAAGGCCGCAGTCTGTTGTCGAATGCCGAGTTGCGCCTGTTGAGATCGGCGTTCTGCCTTTCCTGTTTCATCGCAGTCACTTTTCGAGAGGTGCCGCTTCCGCCATCGACGCCCAGTCCTTGCCGGATCCGGGCTGGGAGGACAGCGCATCGAAGCGGATGTAGCGTATTTTCATGCGTTCGGGGAATCTGATGTCGGTCGCGTTGCGCGTATCCGGAAGCTCGCCCTTGGCAAGGATCGTCCAGTCGTCGCGGTCGGCGCGGTTGCGCCCGTACACCGCGTAGCCGCGTATGCGTCCGTTGCGGTTGCCGTCCTGGCGCGGCAGCACGCGCAGTCCCGCCCATTTCGCGCTTTTGCCCAGGTCGAGCGTGAACGAGTGCGGATACGGAGCCTGCGCGTTGCCGTACTGTGTGTGCCAGATGGTGCCGGGGTCGCCGTCGACGAGATGTTCCGCATCCTCGCCCGGCTCGAAACTGTCGCATTCGAGCACGATGGGATAGTCGTCTGGATTGGACGACACGGGGCCGTCCGCAAACTTGACGGGCGGGACTTTCGATTTCACGAGCGGGGCGTCGGCGCGCGCGGAAAGAACGAAGGACAGGTCGTATGCGCGGTCGGTCCGTATTATGTCGCGCGCGAGCGGGCCGGGGCCGCAGGACGCGCCGCCGAGTCCGCGCACGGCGGAGGATAGCGTAAGCACGGTTTTCGAGGATTCCGGCAGTTCCGCCGGGTGCGTGGTTTCGACAAGTTCGCGCACCGTGTACGGTATGGCGGAGAACCAGAGCGGATCGCCGGCGGATGACAGGACGATTCCGCCGGGCGCGCCGCCGCGCGTCAGCCTCACGGCGCGCATCCCGCCGCGCGTTCCGTAGTCTTCCGGCCGCGCGTACGGGCACGGCTCGCGCGTGTCGAGGCTGTAGCGGCCGAGTTTCGCGCCGCTGCGGCGGTCTGGATAGTTGTCGAACGGCCCGTCGCCGAAATATTCGCCGCGCGCGAGGCTCCCGTCGAGCGCAAGCGAATATCCGATGCGCGCGATTTCGGTCTTCTTGCCGCGCGGGCGTATCCTGGACTGGAACACGACGTCGCCGCCGGGACGCACCGTCCACAGCGCCGAAATTTCAAACCGCGCGGCGTTGCCGGGCGGCGGACCGCCTTTTTCGATGCGCGTGGAGCCGTTGCCGTAGTTCAATAGTTTTTCGGAGTATTGCGGACGCGCGACTGCCGAAACCGTGAACGCATACGAGCCGTCGGCGAGCTTTTTGGGCTTCGACATCGTGCAGTCGCAGTGCTTCAGCGTCCCCAGTCCGGCGGCGAACCACGTCTGCCCCGGCCAGACTTCGTTGGAAGACGGCGCGCGAATGGCATCGATGCGCATCGGTTCTTTCACGCATTCGAACCCGTCCGCCGAATATCCGCAGAGCATTCCGTCCCTGTCGAAGCGGATTTCCACCGCTCGCCCTCCGGCGTCGCGCGTGGAGAACGCCATCGTTCCGCCGGATTCCTTGAAGGCGACTTCGCCTTTCGCGGCGGGAAGCTCGCGGCCTTCAGGCGCACTCCCGGCCGTCCAGTCGGTCTGGCCGTATGCGATCTCCCAGCCTTCCGGTTGTATGTATATCGTCCTTCTGTACGATACGGCGGCAGGTTGCGGCAGAGGCCCTTCGTTCCGCGCGGCGGTCGCGCTTGCGCGCAGCGAAACGACCGCGCCTTCCTGCATGGCGCCGGTCCGGCTGTAGCCGTCCGGCAGGACGGTCTTTTCCCCGCGCGGAGGGATGACGCCCGGATCGAACTCTCCGGATGCGACCGTCTTGCCGTCCGACATGATCGCGAACGAGAACTTGCAGTACGACGTGTCGCGGAAGTAGTTCAAGTTGCGGATCGTCACTTCGGGCACGAGGTCGCCGCAGGTGTTCTTCTTCATTCCGCCGAACTTGAACTCGATCGGCTGGAACACGTGTTTGGCCTCGAACCACGAAGGCTTGGGCGAGCGGTCCGAATTGACCACCCCGTTCATCACGAACTGTCCGTCGTTGGGCTTGTCGCCGAAGTCGCCGCCGTACGCGACTATGGTCTTGCCGTTGCGCGCGCTCTTCTTGTAGAGGCCCTGGTCGACCCAGTCCCAGATCGACGCGCCGGCTATAACGTCGGACGATTCGATGGCGTCCTGGTAATCCTTCAGGTTGCCCATCGCGTTCAGCATGGAGTGCGCGTATTCGATTATGTAGAAGGGCTTTTTCGCGTTTTTGTCGGCGGCTTTCTGCCATACCCAGCCTACCGACGGATACATGTTGGAATCGAAGTCCGCCACCGAATTGTCGCGTTCGTACTGGATCGGGCGCGAGCGGTCGCGCGCCTTGAGCGCGGCGGCCGCGGCGGCGAAATTCTCGCCGGGGCCGGATTCGTTGCCGAGCGACCAGATTATGACGGCCGGATTGTTCTTGTTGCGCTCGAACATCGCGAGCACGCGCTCGACCGTGGGCTTTTCCCAGTTCTTGTCGTGCGAAAGCGATTCCCTGCCGTAGCCGTAGCCGTGCGATTCCACGTTCGCCTCGTCGCAGAGGTAGATGCCGTAGATGTTGCACAGATAGTACCAGTAGTCGTCCTGCGGATAGTGCGAGTTGCGCACCTGGTTGAGGTTCGCCTGCTTGAGCATGGCGATGTCAAGCTCCTGGACGAGGTGCGGAACGAAGTGTCCGTAGACAGGGTGGGTTTCGTGACGGTTCGCGCCGCGCATTTTGATCTTCTTGCCGTTCACCTCGAAACGCCCGTCCACGATCCGCGACGTGCGGAAGCCGACGACGGCCGCGGCTTTTTCGCCGGGCTTGCCGCCGCGTCCCGCGAGTTCCAGGACGAGCGTGTAGCAGTTCGGCGTTTCCGCGCTCCAGAGCGCGGGCGACGCCACGCGCAGAGGGATGGAGAATCTGCCGTCTGCGCCTGCCGCGGCCGTGACGCTTGCGACGGGGGTCGCGGGCGGCGGCTCGACTCCGCCGCTCCTGTAAAGCTCGAAACCGGCGTTTTTGTACAGCGTGGCGTTGATTGCGGCGCCCGCGGGGGCGGCTCCGGCGAGTTCGCCGTCGACGTCCAATATCCAGTCGCCGCGGAGGTCGCCGGGCCTGGCGGGCGACGGTTTGGCGAAGAAGTCGCGGATGCGGGTTTTCGGGCGGGCGAGCAGCCATACCGGGCGCGCGATGCCGGAAAGGCGGAACATGTCCTGGTCTTCAAGGTAGGAGCCGTCGCTGTAGCGGTAGACTTCGAGCGCGACCGTGTTGCGCCCGGAACGGAGGAACCGCGTGATGTCGAACTCCGCCGGAGAGCGGGAGTCCTTCGAGAAGCCGCAGTATTTTCCGTTTATCCACAGATAGAAGAACGAATCCACGGAGTCGAACTTGATGAAGATGTCGAAGTCATCCCTGTCCCAGCCTTCCGGCAGCGTGAAATCGCGCCGGTACGAGCCTACGGGGTTGCGCTCCTTGTATGCGGTCCAGTCGTGCTGAGGCTCGCCGGTGACGTGCGGCTTGTCGCGCTTGAAAGGGTATGTGACGTTCGTGTAGAGCGGCGTGCCGTAGCGGCCTTTCGGCGATATGCCGTCGGCCTGCCACGAGCATGGCACGCGCACCCGGTCCCACCCCGACACGTCGTAGGAAGGATCCTGGAACCCGGCCGGACGCGATGCGGGATCCGGCGACCATTTGAAGCGCCATTCCGTAGTGGAATCGAGCGACGCGACGCGCGCGGCGCGCGCGTGCCCGGACGGCGCGTGCCCGGACGGGAAAATGTCCTTTGCGTCCTCGTTCTCCGCGAAGGGGAAGAAGAACGCGCGCTGCGGCTCCTTGCCGAGCGAAAGGCGCGAGCAGTCCTCCCATTCTTTCCCGTCCGGGGCCGCCGGGAACGCTTCGGCGCAGAACGGAAGCGCGGCAGCCGCGAAGGCGAATATCCGGTTTAGCGTTTTTTTCATCGTCTGTTCCTTCCGTGTTTCACGGGTCTTCCGACCAGCGTATGTATTTGACCTTCTTGTCGACAACCATCGCTATGGCGCGCACGCGGTGCGTTATTCCGCGCGACGCGCCGACGACCGAAATTTCGAAAAACGATTCCGGGGCGTAGCTGAGGTACGTGTTCGCGGACAGGCCGATCGACGTGTTGCCCGTGCGCGAGGAAAGGTCGTTCCAGTCCTTGAACGGACCGAACGTGTTGGAGAATGCGTCCGTGGGCGTAGTGCTTTCGCGCTCCTGGATTATGGCGTCCACGATTTCCTCCGCGTCGTCCTGGTCGCCTATCCCGGGGACGGAAAGGAGCACGTCGCGCGGTGCGGCGTTCACGTTTATCTTGCCGGTCCCGAAAACGTCGAAGAACGACCCGAGCGGACTCACGCGTATCCAGTCGTCCTCCTTGTCGTCCGGGTTCAGCACTCCGCCGGAAAGCAGGACGGGATGGTCGCGGAACGCCTTCACCATTTCCAGTTCGCGGATGTCGGCGATTTCGCCGTTGCGCGCCTTGTGGGGGACGTCGAGCGATTCGTAGTATTCGCTTTCGGCGCCGTTGCGTCCGGTCTCGAGGTCGTCGGTGTCGCGCCAGTCGCTCCAGCTGTCCACGATCTCCTCGCGCAGCTCGTCCATTTCCTCGGGGATGCCTGCGCGCGTCAGTATGCTGTCCCATATCTTGTCGTAGTTCGCGTCGCCGCCGGCGTAGAGCATGTTTATGTTCCACCGCGCTTCGAGCGGCTTTATGGACACCGTGACCGTTCCGTCCTCCGGCTTTTCCGGGTCTACGGGGATTGCGCCGGTCGAGGCTGCTCCGCCGCGCTTGAGGGCGCGTTTTTCCACGAGCCAGCGGTCTTTTTCGAGAAGTTCGGCGAGATCTTCGTCGGCGACCGCGTCGGACACGTTCGGGTAGTCGGCGAGGAGGACTTCGGCTATGGGGATTCCGGCGGCGGTCAGGTGGTCCACGTGGGCGCGCCTGCGCACGTACACGTTCACCTTCATCTGCAAAAGCGCGTCTGTGGCGTAGCTCATCACCATTATGGACATCACCGCGATGAGCCAGATCGCGAGTACGAGCGCGCTCCCGCCGCGTTCTCTGCGGCGGTTTCCGTTGCGCGTTCTGGAAAGGCGAATCATTCGCGACGGAGTATAGCAAAATTCCGCCCGGCGGCTTGCATCCGGCGGGGCGGATTCCGCGCGGTTCAAGTTTCGGCTTGATTCCGCGCGGTTTCTGCGGTAATATAAGCGAAAACTTTACCCCAAAAAGGAGATTGACGATGAACCGGTTGATGTTCGCAGCAGTATGCGCCGCGGTTGCGGCGACGGTCGCGGGTTGCCGCTACGGCAAGCAGGCTGGCGGTGTCGGGGACGACGCGTCCGCGGCAGACGAAGCCTCGCTTCTCGCCACAGGCGAAAACACCGACGATGAAACGGTCGGATTGGACGACACGGATGCCGAGACTTCCGACGAGATGTCCCTTGAAGGCGCGACGGATTCCACGCGTCCCTTCTCCGAGTATCTCTCGCCTGTCGCGGGCGCGCAGTTCGCGCCGGTCTATTTCGGCTACGACTCCTCCGCGTTCCCCGCTTCCGAAGCGTCCAAGATCGAAGCGGTCGCGCGCGACCTCCAGGAGAACGCCAAGCACGTGGTGGTGATCGAAGGAAACTGCGACGAACGCGGCGCCAACGAGTACAACCTCGTGCTCGGCCAGAACCGCGCCATCGCGGTCCGCGACTACATGGTGCGCCTCGGCGTCTCCGCCGACCGCATCCAGACCACGAGCTTCGGCGAAGAGAAGCCGGTCGATCCCGGCCACGGCGAAGCCGCCTGGACGAAGAACCGCCGCGGCGACTTCTCCCTCTACACCCGCTGAAACGGCGGCGAAGTCAAGGGCGCGCGGGATGCCGCGCGCCCTTGACCGTATGGTTTTCTACGCAAGCGGATCATGGACTCCTCCATGCTGTCTTTCATTTTCGATTCCGCCGGAATGGGGGAATGGGTTCTTTTCATGGCGATCGTGCTGATCGTCGTGGGGCCCAAACGCTTGCCCGAAGCCGCGCGCAAACTCGGCAAGATAATGTCCGAAATCAAGCGCGCGGCGCAGTCGTTCAAAGACGAAGTGATGAAACTCGACGAGCCTGTCGAGGCAATCCGGCGGGAAATTCCGGACGAAACCGGCGACCCTCTCGACGATTCGACTTCCGGCGCGGAAGACGGCGAGTCTTCCACGGAGGAGACTTACGGCCCCTACGGTCTGCGCGACTACCATTATCCTGACGGCTACAGCGAACCCGGCGGTCCGGAAGACGACAGCGATCCGGCGTCGTACGAGGGCGGTCCCATCGACGATGTTCCCGCCGGAACCTCCGCCGGGACCGAAGGCGGGGCGAAGGCGGCGGAGGCCGCGCCCGACGGCGAAAAACCGAAAGGCGCGGCGGAATGAGCGATCAAGCCGGAGCAGCCGAAGAGAACTTCGACCCGCCGCGTCCGTTCCTCGAACACTTGATGGCGCTGCGCAGCTGCCTTGTCGGGGCTGCGGTTTCGTGGGTGATATGCTGCCTTGTGGCCGGCGTCTTTTCCCCGGCGATAATAGAATGGATGCAGTCGCCGGTCAGCAAGTACGAGGCGGCCAAGGCGATAGAGGCGGAAAATTCGTCCGCCGCATGGTCGGACGCCGTCCTCGCCGCGGCCGCGGCCGATGCGCGGCTTATCGCAAAAGAAGAGACGGCGGAGCTGGCGGCCGCGCTCGCCGGCGGCGTTCCGGCGGCGGAAGACGGCAGCGGCGCCGGCGGCGTCGCGGAGTTCAGGAAGAAGATGGATGAATCGCTCGCCAAGGCGCGCGAGGACGCGGCGAAGGCGAAGGAGACCGTGAAAGCGGCGTCCGAGCGGCTCCAGGATGCGGAATCCAAGCGCGTGACGATCCAGGGCTTCAAGGTCACGAGCGGATTCACGCTCATCCTCGAAGCCGCGCTCTGGGGCGGTACGGTGCTGGCGTTCCCGTTCTTCCTGTACTACATTCTGAAGTTCATATTCCCGGCGCTGCGCGACAGCGAGCGGCGCGTGATAATGTGCTGCCTCGCCCTGGGATCGTTCTTCTTCCTGGGCGGAATATGGGTGGCGTATTCGCAGACGCTGCCGCTTGCGGTGGACGTATTGATGGGATTCAGCGACTGGATCGGGCTGTCCGTGCGGATCGTGGAAGTGAGCGATCTGTTTTCGCTCGTCCTGAAGGCCCTTGTCGCGTTCGGACTGGTGTTCCAGCTGCCGCTGATAATTTTCACGCTCGGATGGCTCGGCGTCGTAACGTCCGCCACCCTGCGCAAATTCCGCCGTTTCGCGATAGTGATCGCGTTCTTCTTCGGGATGGTTCTCACCCCCCCGGATCCGATGTCGCAGCTTGTGATGGCTCTGCCGCTGTGCATCTTCTATGAAATCTGCATCTGGCTGATACGCCTGCGCGAGATATTCCGCGAGAAGAAGGAAAAAGAAGGCGCCGGGGCGGCGAAATGACGGGTTCCGCCTCGAAGCGCCGGTTCAACCCGTACGCGACCGGCGCCGTCTCCATCCTCGCGGCGGTCGCCGCGGGCACGCTGCTCCTGATGGCGCCGTTCTCGCGCGCCGACTGCAGATGGGGGGATTTCTCCGATTCGCTGTTCACCGCGTTCTCGGCGGTTTGCGTGACGGGACTGAGCGTAATCGACGTAGGGTCGGAGCTTTCGCGCTGCGGTCTTGCGATAATGACCGCTCTCGTCGAAATAGGCGGCCTGGGCTATATGACGTTCGGCACGCTCCTGCTGGTGGCCGTGGGACGGAAACTTTCCATGAGCGACGAATCCACCGCGCTTACGGCCTACGGAAGCGAAGACATAAGAGGCGTGAAGAGCCTTCTCGTGCGGACGTTTCTGATAACCGCGGCGGTGCAGTCCGCAGGGATCGTCACGCTATGGTCTCGTCTGGCGGAAGCTCCGCCGTATTCGGCCCGCGCGCTTTGCGACGCGTCCGCCTGGGGCAAAGCCGTTTTCTATACCGCCATGGCGTGGAGCAACGCCGGTTTCGGTCTTGAGCCCGACAGCCTCCGCTTCGCGGCGCACGATCCCGTGATCTACCACACGTGCGGGATTCTCGGAACCGTCGGCGGTCTGGGATTCCTCGTCGTCTACAGCCTCGCGACCTTCCGGCGCGGGGCGCGCGGCAGGAAACCGCACGCCCGGCTTTCGCTGCACGTGAAACTCGCGCTTTCCGTGTCGTTCACGCTTCTCGCCGCCGGGACGGTTCTTTTCGCCGTCCTCGAATGGAACCATTCGCTCGCCGGATTCGGCGCGGCGGACAAGATAAGCCTTTCCCTGTTCCACGCCGCCACGCCGCGCACGATAGGACTTTCCGTGCTGGGCGTGGAGGACATGACGCCGGCGACGGTGCTTCTGAACGATGTTCTCATGTTCTGCGGCGCCTCCCCCGGCTCGACCGGCGGCGGCGTGAAGACGACAACCATCGCGGTGCTCGTCTGCACGCTGATCGCCATGTGCAGGGGACGCGACGAGACCGTGATCTTCAAGCGCCAGATAAACAACGAAATCGTGCGCGAGTCGATCGTGATATTCTTCCTCTACGCCGCGGTAGTGTTCCTTGCGACCGGCATCCTGCTTGTGACGGAATCGCCCGGGCCAGGCTCGTTCGGCAGGTATCTTTTCGAAGCTGTCTCCGCTGTTTCCACGACAGGGCTTTCCATCGGCGACACCACGGCTTCGCTTTCGCAGGCGGGGCGTGTCGCGATAATGGCGTGCATGCTTTTCGGCAGGCTCGGGGCGCTTTCGATAGTGTTCATGATCGGGCGCGGCCAGAAGCATTCGCGCATCCGCTATCCCGCGGAAGAATTGATAGTGGGATAGCGCGTCCGGCAGGCCCGGCGCAACCGTCCCTGCGGCCGCGCCCCTACCCCCACCCCCAAAACACCCAAACACTCAAACACCCTTTCCATCTCCCTCTTGCAAATTGGGCGCATCTGCGTAATTCACCGTCTGGCTTTTTGATTATGGGAAACAACTGTTTGAAACAACATTCCTTTGGCGCAGACTCGTTGTTTTTTCCAGTTGTTCCGGTTGTTTCCAATCTCAAACCGCTTGGGTAAAAACCGCAGATGCGCCCTTGCAAATTGCGCGAAATTTTCCCGCATTGACAAAACGGAAATTCTGCTCTAAAATATCTGTCGTGACTTGCGGAAGCGGTGCGTGCCGCTTGGCAGTCTCCAAGGGTGTGCAGGAAGACGAAAAAAAGCGTTTTCCCGTGCATGCGGAAGACCTCCGCCGCCCCTGCCGGCCATGACGGCAGACGGTGCATCCCGGTAGTCGTATCATGGGAGAAACAAGGATCAGAAGATGGATATCTATGTTGGCAACCTTGCGTATGCCACAACTGACGAAGGACTCCGCACCGCGTTCGCGGCCTACGGAGAAGTGACATCTGCACGGGTTGTGACCGACCGCATGACCGGTCGCTCCAAAGGATTCGGCTTTGTCGAAATGCCGGATCGCGAACAGGCGCAGAAAGCGGTCGACGCCCTCAACGGGCAGGAACTGGACGGACGTCCGTTGAGAGTCAACGAATCGCAGCCCAAACCCCGCGAAGAGCGCGGCCCGCGCGGCGGGTTCGGCGGCGGCCGCGGCGGCTACGGCCGCGGCGGATACGGTCGCGGCGGATACGGCGACCGCGGCGGATACGGCGACCGCGGCCCGCGCGAAACGCGCTGGTGATCGCCGGCCATTCCGCGCAATACGGGCGCGAAGCGGATTTCCGCTTCGCGCCTTGCGTTTATTTGCGCGCTTTCCCGCAACGCCGCGGCGTTTTTCCGCCGCGGCGCGCACTTGACATACCTACCGAAAGGTATGTATACTTCGCGGCGTTTTTTCCTCCGGAAGGCAGAAAAAGATGAAACTTAAAATCAGAGAGTCGATAGACAAGATCAAAACGTTTTCGCGCATGTTCGTGGAGCGTCCCCGGTTCGCAATGGTCATTGCGGTGACGCTTACCATCGGCGGCGTGATGTCCATGCTCTCGCTTCCGATTTCGCAGTATCCGCAGCTTACGCCGCCCGAGATCCGCGTGACGTACACCTATCCGGGCGCGAACGCGCGCGAAGTGATGAACACGATAGCGACGCCGGTGGAAGACGAAGTCAACGGCGTGGACGACATGATATACATGACGAGCGATTCCGGCGACGACGGACAGTATTCGCTGACCGTGACGTTCGAAGTAGGCTCCGACCGCGACATGGATCTTGTGAAGGTGCAGAACCGTCTGACGCAGGCCGAAGCCAAACTGCCCTCCGAAGTGAAGCAGCTCGGCGGGCGCGTCCGCGCGCAGTCCACGGACTTCCTCGGCTTCCTGGCGATCCAGTCGCCCAAGGGCACGCATTCGCGCCTTGAAATATCCAACTACATATACAACAACATCCAGCCGGTGCTGCTGCGCGTGGACGGCGTGGGCGAAGTGCAGGTGTACGGGCCGAAGCTCGCCGTGCGCGTGTGGCTGGATCCGCAGCGCATGGCGGCGCAGTCGATGAACTCCGAGGAAGTGATCGCCGCCGTCTCAAAGCAGAACATACAGGCGTCGCTCGGCGCGGTCGGCGCCTCCCCCACCGAAAAGCACGGAGCTTTCACCTACTCGCTGGTGGCGAAGGGCCGTCTGATGACGCCCGAAGAGTTCGGCGAAATCATCGTGCGCCGCGATTCGAACGGCGGTTTCGTCAAACTCAAAGACGTGGCCCGGATCGAGATCGGCGAGCAGAACTACATGTTCTCCGGCCAGCTCAACGGCGGCAACACCGTTTCGATAGCGCTGCAGCAGAAACCCGGCGCGAACGCGATCAAGGCGATGGACGCCGTGCGCGCTGCGATGGCGGAGCTTGAAAAATCCTTCCCGGACGACATGGTCGTCACGATTCCGTACGACGCCACGGACTACGTGCGGCGCTGCATCGACGAAATCAAGACGACCCTTCTCATAACGTTCGGCCTGGTCGTGCTCGTGTGCTACCTGTTCCTGCAGGACTGGCGCGCCACGCTCATACCGTGCATCACGATTCCGGTTTCGCTGTGCTCCACGTTCATGCTCATGAGCGTGCTCGGATATTCCATCAACATCCTCACGCTGTTCGGCCTGGTGCTTGCGATAGGCGTGGTGGTGGACGACTGCATCGTGGTGGTCGAGCGCGTCCAGTACCTTATCGAGACGCGCGGACTCAACGCGAAGGAAGCCACGATACAGGCGATGCACGACGTGACCGGCGCCGTCATAGCGACGACGCTCGTGCTGCTCGGCATCTTCGTGCCAGTGGGCTTCATGACGGGCATAACGGGACGCATCTACCAGCAGTTTTCCGTGACGCTTTCGGCCGCCGTGTGCTTCTCCACGCTCTGCGCGCTCACGCTGGCCCCGGCGCTCTGCTCGCTGCTTCTGCACGAATCACGTCCGTACAGGCACGGCCCGCTCGCGTGGTTCAACGCCGCGATCGACAAATTCAAAGGGCTGTTCGTTTTCGTGTCGCGCGGGCTGGCGCGGCGCATACTCCTCGCGGCGATGCTCCTCGCCGTCGCGATTCTCCTTACGCTGCAGGCGTTCAAGAACACGCCCACGTCCTTCCTGCCCGAGGAAGACCAACGCGTGCTTTTCGTGGCCGCCGAACTGCCGGAAGGCTCGACGCGCGCCCGCTCGCAGGATGTCACGCTGCGCGCGGTGGAGGCGATTCTCGGCCTCACCAACGAGGTGAACTCCGTCCTGTCGATCAACGGCATATCCATGGTGGGCGGCCGCGGCGAGAACGAATCGATGCTCATCGTGGATTTGAAGGACTGGGAGCTGCGCAAAGATCCAAGCCAGCACGTCCAGGCGCTGATGCCGAAAGTGCAGAAGATGCTCGACGCGATTCCCGAAGCCTCGTTCAAGGTGTTCGTGCCGCCGGCGATTCCCGGCCTGGGCGCGGACAACGCGATCGACGTGCGCGTGCAGAGCAAGGAGACGGTCGACCCCATCGAACTTGAAAACGTCAAGAACGCGATGCTCGCCAAACTGAACGCCTCTCCGCTCGTGATGATGGCGTATTCCGGGTATACGGCGAAGACGCCGCATCTGCGGTTCAACCTCGACCGCGACAAGGCGGAAATGTTCCGCGTTCCCATCGCGACGGTCTACGCCACGCTCCAGAACTATCTCGGCTCGCGCTACGTGAACGACGTGAACCTCGGGACGCAGGTGAACCGCGTGACCGTGCAAGCCGACTGGTCCGGGCGCGCCACGCCGGACGACGTGATGAACCTGTACGTGCGCTCCGAAAACGGATCCATGGTTCCGGTCGGCTCCCTCGGCACGATCGTCCGCGAGGTCGGGCCGCGTACGATGTCGCGCTACCAGCAGTTCCCCGCCGCCGGTCTGAAGGTGATGCCCATGCCGGGCGTCGCGTCCGGCGACGTGATGGCGGAAGTCAGGCGCATTCTGGAGGAAAACCTTCCCAAGGGCTACGGCTTCGAATGGTCGGGCATAACGTTCCAGGAGCAGCGCAACGCCGGAACCGTGGCGCCGCTCATCATGCTTGCGGTGCTCTTCGGCTACCTGTTCCTCGTGGCGCAGTACGAATCGTGGACGATTCCGCTGCCTGTGATGCTTTCGATCTTCGTGGCGGCGTTCGGCGCGCTCGTCGGTCTGAAGCTGTACGGGCTGTCGCTTTCGGTCTATGCGCAGCTCGGACTCGTGCTGCTCGTGGGTCTTGCGTCGAAAAACGCGATTCTCATCGTCGAATTCGCCAAGGACAAGCGCGAAAAAGACGGATTCTCCATCGCGGACGCCGCGGGCGCCGCAGGCGGCGAGCGTCTGCGCGCCGTCTTGATGACCGCGCTCACGACGCTCCTCGGCACATGGCCGATGGTGGTTGCCACGGGCGCGGGCGCGGCTTCGCGCAACGCCATCGGCGTGACCGAATTCTGGGGGATGCTCTTCTCCGTGCTCTTCGGCGTGGCCCTCGTGCCCGGCCTCTACGCGCTGTTCCAGACGCTGCGCGAGAGGATAAAAAGGTTTTTCGCGCTTCTCGCGGCACTCGCCGCTCGCCGCCGCCGCAACGCCGCCCGCAAGACTGCGGACTGACCTGCAGAAAGGAACCGATTCCATGAAAGCCAGCAGAAAATCCGTATTGCCGTTTGCCGCCGCGCTCGCGCTCGCCGGATGCACGGTGTTCACCGTAGGGCCGGACTACGAACGCCCGGAAGTGAAAGACCCCGCCGTGGCCCCGCCCGACGCCGGATGCCCCACGACGAACAAAACCGAGACGGGCGAAATAAAGCCTGCGGACGCGGGCGAAGACGCCCGCAAGCCGCTCACGCGCGACATGCTCGCCAGGTGGTGGGCGTCGTTCGACGATCCGGTTCTGGCGGAACTGGTGGACCGCGCCGTCACAAACAACCTTACATATCTGATGGCGCAGCAGCGCCTTCTGCAGGCGCGCTGGCAGTACAAAGGCTCCGCCGCCGACCTTCTGCCGCATGTGGCGGCGCAAGGCTCCGCCACGATCAACGAATACGGCTCTAAAACCCCGACCGGCTCGTCCGCGGGGCGTCACCTGCACACGGACCGCTTCAGCGGCGGATTCGACGCCTCGTGGGAGATCGACATCTTCGGCGGCGTGAACCGCCAGATCGAAGCGTCCCGGCGCGCCGTGTACGCGGCCGGGTACGACGTCGAAAGCGCGTGGGTCAGTCTCACCGCCGAAATCGGGGCGCAGTACGTGAACCTCCGCACCGTGCAGCGCCGCCTCAAAGTGGCCCGCGCCAACCTCAAGCTCCAGGCCGAGACGTACGATCTGCTGGCGGAACGCTTCGGTTCAGGCATCGGCGACAAACTCGCCGTGAGCCAGTCGAAGTACATACTCGAGCAGACGCGCGCCCAGATACCGCTTCTGATCGCGGACGAGGAAGCCCTCGTCAATGCGCTCGAAATCCTCGCCGGCGCCATGCCGGGGACGCTCCACGGACTGCTCCTGCCCTGCCCCGACCGCGAATGGCTGCTGGAGCCGCAGAAACTCGAATCGATCCCGCTCGACATGATGCGCGCGCGGCCCGACGTGATGGCCGCGGAGCAGCGCCTTGCCGCGCAGGTCGCCGCCGTCGGCGTGGCGAAGTCGATGTATTTCCCCAAACTTCATCTGAACGGCACTCTCGGCCTCGAATCCGCGAAGTTCGACAATGTCTTCCACCGCCCGGCGCTCGTCGGCTCGATCGGGCCTTCCCTTTCGTGGCCGATTTTCCAGGGCGGCGCGATATACGCGAATGTGAAGACGGAAGAGTCCAGAATGGCGGAAGCCGTGATGGGGTACGAACTGGCCGTCCAAAAGGCGTTCGCGGAAACGCGCAACGCCTATGCCGCGTATACGCGCCAGTACCACAGGCACCAGTCGCTTGAAGCCGCGGTGAAGGCCGCGCAGGAGGCCGCCACCATCGCGCAGGATCTCTACACGAGCGGTCTTGCGGACTTCAACAACGTCCTCGACGCGCAGCGTTCGCTCCTTTCGCTTGAAGAGGCGCTCGCCGTCTCCAACGGCCAGATAACGGTGAATCTGATAGCGCTCTACAAGGCGCTCGGCGGCGGCATTGCCCGGTAGCCGCCAGAGAGAACCGGGAACGGGGAACATTTCCCGCGCGTGTATAGAAGAGAAGAAGAGAAAGTGTTTGGGTGTTTGAGTTATTGGGTGTTTGAGTGTTTGGGTTGGTAGGGACCGACCACCGGGCGGCCCGAAGAAGGTGTTTGAGTGTTTGGGTTTTTGGGTTGGGTGTGTGGCCTAGGGTTCTAGAAATCTAGGGTTCTAGGATTCTAGGATTCTAGAGACGCCGGACGGGAGAGCGGTTTGCGGCCGGCGCGCTTGACAGTGCAGGCCCTAACAAGTAAACTCGCGACAACTTCAAGGAGGATTGTGCCATGCTGAAAAAATCACTGATCGCGGGGCTTCTCGCTTCTTCAATATC
>Ga0310695_10007983_pt1 | contig 16597 bp, 8 predicted proteins | sample RumenRJG_04DNA_FD_203882 | JGI IMG/M metagenome (GOLD analysis project Ga0310695, IMG submission 203882) | Bovine rumen microbial communities from Lethbridge, Alberta, Canada - RJG_04 (v2) (version 2) | ecosystem: Host-associated > Mammals > Digestive system > Stomach > Rumen | place: Canada...
CGTTTACGTCAAACGGGGGTTCATAATTTATCTCGTAGTTAATGAGGCATTTGTCAAGCTCTACCGATACGCTGTCAGACTTTTTGTCAAGGTCTGAAAGCATCTTTCTGAGTTTGTTTCTGTCAAAGTTGATTGTCACAACCTTTTTAACAGGACATTTGTAGGAAACTTGATTTCCCTCGGCATTGAAACGATAGCCTATGCCACCGTTATAGATGATATTTTCGGAACTTCTTGTATCCGCCATTTTACGAAACATTTCGGCAATGTCCTGACGCTGACGGTTCAGAGAACATTCACTGTCCATATCAATAGGGAGTGTTTTTTTGGTTTCCATGACAGCCCTTGACAGTTTTTCTCTTTCATCAAGGAGATATATGAGAAATTCTGCAAGAGAGGTTATATTTTCGGCATATTCGGGATTGGGTATATCTTCCATGGTGATTTCATCTTCCGCATCGGGGACGACCTTACTTCTCAGATATGTATTTTTGGTTTGTGTAATGTTGCGTCTGTCGTCAAGGATATTTTTTGCATCGTCCATAAGACTTTGCAGTTTGTTCTGAAAGCGGAATGCCTCTTTTAAATTCATTTCTCATCTCTCCAATCTTTTCAATTCATAATTCATAATGCATAATGCATAATTATTTGAACATCGCAATTTGATTATGCACAACGAGCTTTGTTATGTGCTTATTATACTACTACATTTTTGACTTGTCATTAAACCGTCAGTTTAACTTTTGATTGTCAAATCCCATGTACGTTCCAAATCCGAGCATATACAATGCAAGAATAAATGAGCCGTTCTTCCGTTCGGCTATTTTGTTAAGTTCATCTATAACAGTATCTTTCGGAACGGAAATATTTCCCGAATTTCCTATCACATTCTCTATCGCAGACGGAAGAGCCATACACATTTTATAAAATGCATCTTTTTCGCCTGTAATAGTATAATAAAATTCGTCCATGCTTACACGTCTGATTCTTTTATGTTTTTGTTTCAAGCCGTCAACAGATACCTGCCATGTTATATTTTGTGATTTCTTGGCGATAGCCTCTACAAGAAAGCACGCACAATCATCATCTTTCAGCAGCTGCCCCTGCATTTTCATATAAGTCTTTCCGCTTGATGCGGAGTTCATTGTATTGTGTTTGTTTTTCATTTCAACATAAACCGTCTTTACTTTTCCGCACTCTTTAATGTCTATTCCGTTCTCTCTTGTCAAGATAACGTCCCAACCGCTTGACGGAACTGTACAGTCTTTCATGTACTGAAATATACGCTGATGAAAATATCCTATGTCATTGTTATTTGCCTTGTCACGCTGTCTGAAAAGCTCGTTTTTTATGATTTCCTCAAAACTCAGTCCATATACCATCTTATCGAATATAAGCTTTATGGGGTCAACGATATTGTTGTTGAATTTATCCAAATCATAGGGTGCAAGCTTCGTTCCATAATGTTCTATGGTGGATTTTACGTGACTGTAAAAATCCTGTTCGCTGATAAAGTCAATATCCCACATCACATATTCTCCAATCCTTTGTATATTTCCCTCGCTATATCATAGGCAAGATTCACGGGAACGGCATTCCCGACCTGTCTGTACTGACTTCCGACATTTCCGCAGAACTGCCATTCATCGGGAAAAGACTGTATCCTTGCATTTTCACGAACCGTAAACGGTCTTGCTTCAAAAGGGTGACATCTTTCGGTTTGTTTTTGAGTAGGTGAAGTCAGAACCGCAAGCGACGGTTCATTCATACTCATTCTTCTTAAAATTCCCGTTCTGCCGCCCTCCATATTCCAGCAGCTTTTCATATATTCTTTGGCTATCTCTTCGGGAATATCTCTCCAATATCCGCCCGGCGGCACCAATTCAAAAATTTTTCTTTTATATTCGGAATACTGTATTCCCTTGCTTTTGGGAACATCTGTTAAGACATCTTTCAAAACCGGTTTGTATTCATGCGGTTTCGGAAAATTGATTTTTATTTTGTCCGAGAGGTCTTTTCTTACACCGACAGTAATCAGTCTTTCTCTTTTCTGTGCATTGCCGTAGTCCCATGCATTAAGTACTTTTTTGTCAATAATATAACCGCATTCCTCAAATACGCTGCATATCGTTTTATAAGTTTTTCCTTTGTCATGAGTAAGAAGTCCTTTGACGTTTTCAAATAAAAATGTCTTTGGCTGTAATTTCTTGAGAAACAATGCATAATGATAAAAAAGCGTTCCCCTTGCGTCATCAAGTCCCAAACGCTTCCCTGCATAGGAAAACGACTGACATGGTGAACCCCCCGAAAGCATATCCAATTCACCGCATTTCAAGTTAAAAAGCTTCAAAAGGTCTTTATCGGAAATATTGGCAATATCATCATTGATAACATTCCAATTCGGTCTGTTGAATTTCAGCGTATCTGCTGCATCCTTATCTATTTCAATCAATGCAATGGTATCAAATCCTGCCTTTTCAACTCCCAAAGCCAATCCTCCCGCACCTGCAAAAAGTTCTATTGTTTTAAAACTTTGTTTCATATCAATGGCACTCCACAAAACAGTCCTCACCGTCACATGAAGAATTTTCAATGCCGTAGTCTGCCAACGCTGCTTTTATCATAATCGCACATTCAAGACGCTTTTTCTCCAACTCACAACCCACTTTATGCGATTTCAAAATATCCCCTTCATACTGGAAATTGTTTGCATTACAGCCACCGCTGCAATAAAATTTTGCCCAGCAATTTTTACAATTTTCTTTGGAATACACATTCGCCTTTGCAAATCTCTGTTTCATGTCATTGTCAAAAGTGCCGTCATTCAGATTTCCCATTTTATATTCCTCATGCCCTACAAACTGATGACACGGGTATATATCGCCTTGCGGAGTAACTGCTACATATTCATTTCCACAACCGCAGCCCCTTAATCTCTTTATTGCACACGGTCCTTGATTCAAGTCTATCATAAAATGAAAGAAGTTGAAAAAATCACCTTTTTTTCTCGTTTCGATAACAAGGTTGGCAAGTTTCTCATATTCATTGAAAACTCTCGGCAAATCTTCATATTTTATCGAATAGTCAAGCTGAGGGTCAGACACAACAGGCTCTATGGAAATCTGGTCAAATCCAAGACTTTTCATGTGCATAACGTCTGCCGTGAAATCTTCACTGAACGTCGTGAAAGTGCCACGTACATAATAATCCTTGTCACCTCTTTTTGCAACAAGCTTTTGATATTTCGGTACGATTATATCATAACAGCCCTTTCCGTTGGGAGTAACTCTCAGTTTATCATTGATTTCTTTTCTGCCGTCAAGCGAAAGCACTACATTGGACATCTCTTTATTGATATAGTCAATTTTCTCGTCATCAAGCAAAAGTCCGTTTGTCGTTATGGTGAAACGGAAATTTTTATTGTGTTCCTTTTCAATACTTCTTGCATATTCGACAGTCTGCTTGACAACGTCAAAATTCATCAAAGGCTCTCCGCCAAAGAAATCCACTTCCAAATTATGCCTTGTGCCCGAATTGGCTATGATAAAGTCTATCGCTTTTTTAGCCGTTTCAAATGACATAAGACATCTGCCCTGACCGAAATCGCCCTTTGCCGCAAAACAATATTCACATCTTAAATTGCAGTCATGCGAAATATTGATACACATGGACTTTATCGGGGCTTTTGTCATCAAATCAGAGAATTGCTCATAATCGTCACTTGAAAAAAGCTGTCCCATTTCATAAAGCTCATAAAGGGCTTCATACGTTTCCGTCAATTCCTCTTTGTCATACTTTCCCGAAAGCTCGGCATACATTTTTTCGGGTGCATTTTCCTCCATGCCCTCTCCGCAAAAGTCAAGCACATCATACGCTATATCATCAAGAACATGAACTGCACCGCTGTGCACATCAAGGCATATATTATATCCGTTCAATTTATACTTATGTATCATTTTCAAATTCCCCCTGAAATATCATAAAAGGCGGACTGATATATCCGCCTTTTACACTAAGACTTTGTATGTTTGCCGTTTTGGAATTACTTCTCACACTTCTGATTTGCAACTGTGCAGGAAGTTTTGCAAGCTGACTGACAGGAAGCCTGGCACTCACCGCAGCCGCCCTTTACTGCCGATTCTTTGAGATTAGCATTGTTCAGAGTTTTGATATGCTTTGTTGCCTTCACGGAAAACCACCCTTTCTTTTGTTATACTCTATATATCATAACACATCTTTTAAATAAATTCAATAACTTATTTCAGCCTAAAACAAAAATTCCTCACTCCTCATTCTCAATTACTTTCGTTTTTTTCTTTTATTAACGCCCAGTACTCCGCCCAATGCACCCGAAATGACTGCTGTACCTGCACGAACAAGTGTGACTATGCCCAATTCACTTCCCAGAATTGCACCGACTGCAAGCACTATTAAAAATACACCCACTCCGCATACCGCACCCACTGCCATTCCCATACTTTTATTGATTCTTGCTGTGATATACCCTCCCCCAAACGTTCCTATGCACAACGCACCCAATCCAAACGGCATGACTGCATTATATGCAACTCTTTCCATTTTTACCATTACGGCAGTGAAAAATGCCGTGAATATAAGCGTAAAAATGATCCCTGCCGCCATTCCGAATATCTCCGACTTCACAATTTTCTTTATATTCAATTTAACTTTTCCTCCCTCTGAAAAAATTGCTTTTTAATATCTATTCCGATAACTTTTAAAATATAACTTTCGTCATTCTTTACAAAATGCAATAAAATATATATATTTTTTAAAAAATATAATAAAAAACTATTGATAATTTTATAAAATCGTGTTATGATTGTACAAAGGATATTTTTGTAAAGGCTGTGAGGAATGTGAAATAGCTTTTGCAATATCAAAAAAATTTATATTATTTTAAAGGAGCTGGACGACCATGAGAAAATTTAAGAAAGTCCTCGCAAGCACTCTTGCAGGCGTGTTGGCAGTCGGTGCATTGGCAGGCTGCAGCGACAACGGCAACACAAACAGTACTACACCTTCAACAAGCACTCCTACTTCTGAGAGTAAAGTTGATACCTCCGGTGTAAAGTCAATTTACTTCCTTAACTTCAAGCCCGAAATTGCAAGCAAGTATGAGACTATCGCTGCTAAGTACAAAGAGGAAACAGGCATTGAAGTAAGAGTTCAGACGGCTGCTTCCGGTGAATATGAGAAAACTCTCACATCTGAGATGGCTAAATCAGATCCTCCTACCATCTTCCAGATAAACGGTCCTGTTGGCTATGAAAACTGGAAAGACTACTGTGCAGACCTCAAGGATTCCGAACTTTATCAGCTTGTTTCGGATAAATCCCTTGCTGTAAAGAGCGGTGACGGTGTTTACGGTATTCCTTACGTTGTTGAGGGCTACGGCGTTATATACAACAATGCTATTATGACAAAGTATTTTGCAACTGAGGGTGCAAAGGCTGCTTCTATGGACGAAATCAACAACTATGCTAAGCTTGCAGAGGTTGTTGAGGACATGACTGCTAAGAAAGAAGAACTCGGCATTGATGGTGTATTTGCTTCAACATCTCTTAAAACAGGTGATGACTGGAGATGGCAGACTCATCTTATGAATATGCCTTTGTACTATGAATTCAATACAGGCACAGGCGACGTTATCACAAACTGCCTCGAAGCTAAAGAACTTGAATTCAAGTATGCTGACAACTATAAGAACATTTTTGACCTCTATACAAACAACTCTACAACAGATAAGAACCTTCTCGGCGGTAAGACTGTTGCAGATTCAATGGCAGAATTTGCAGCAGGCAAGTGTGCTATGGTTCAGAACGGCAACTGGGCTTGGGGCGACATCAAAAAGGGTGGTGTCGTAAGTGAAGAAGACGTTAAATATCTCCCGATTTATACAGGCATTGACGGCGAAGAAACGCAGGGACTCTGCATAGGTACAGAAAACTACTTTGCTATCAACAGCGAAGTCGACGCTGCTACTCAGCAGGCTTCTATGGACTTCCTCGTATGGCTCTTTACAAGTGACTATGGTAAGAATGCAGTTGTAAATGAACTCGGTTTCGTTGCTCCGTTCACATCTTTCGGCGACAATGAGAAACCTACTGATCCTCTTGCAAAAGAAGTTCTTGCATGGATGGAAAAAGACGGCTTTACATCTGTTAAATGGTCATTTGCAGGTATCCCCTCAGAGCAGTGGAAAAATGATTTCGGTGCTTCTCTCCTCAAGTACGTTCAGGGACAGAAAGAATGGACAGACGTTGTTTCAGATGCGAAAACATCTTGGGCTTCCGAACGTTCCGCTTAATCTTCTCAAAATCTAAACTGAAAAATTAAAATTTGATAGCCCCCTCCTGCTCCCGAAAATGAGGGCAGGAGGGGTAATTCTTACAGGAGGTTTCTATGGAAAAAGCGATTAAAAAGTGGTTTCCTTTGTTTGCACTTCCTACTCTTGTTTCATTTGCAATAGCCTTTCTTGTACCGTTTATCATGGGCTTGTATCTCTCTTTGTGCAAGTTCAAGACCGTTAAGAAAACGGAATTTGTAGGCTTTGAAAACTACATAAAGGCTTTCTCAAACGACAAGGACTTTCTGAATGCACTCTGGTTTACTACAAAATTTACCATTGTTTCCGTTATCACCATAAACTTGATTGCATTTATTTTTGCAATGCTGCTTACAAAGGCTATTAAAGGTACTAATTTCTTCCGTACCATATTCTTTATGCCCAATCTTATAGGCGGTATCGTTCTCGGCTATATTTGGAGTATGATTATCAACGGTGTACTCTATTATTTTAATGCAACTATCACAACAGACGCAAATTACGGTTTCTGGGGACTTGTCATACTGATGAACTGGCAGCTTATCGGCTACATGATGATTATTTACATCTCGGGCATACAAAATATATCCCCCGACTTGATAGAGGCTGCCGAAATTGACGGGGCTAATGCCTGGGAAAAATTGATTCATGTCACCCTCCCTCAAATTATGCCCTCAATTACAATATGCCTGTTCCTCACCCTTACCAACTCGTTTAAACTCTTTGACCAAAACTATGCCCTCACGGCAGGTGCTCCCGGCAAAGATACCCAAATGCTCGCACTTGACATCTATAACACATTCTATGGCAGGGTAGGCTATCAGGGTGTCGGTCAGGCAAAAGCCGTTGTATTCTTTATCATAGTTGCTGCTATCGCTCTTACACAGCTCTACCTCACAAGAAGCAAGGAGGTTGAAAACTGATGGCTGACTTAAAAAAATATAACTGGAATACCGAACCGGTTCAAAACCTTTCCAACGATTCCGAATGGCAGAAATTTGTGGAGGGTGCTACCAAAGAGAGAATCAGAAAAGAAAGAAAAGCCGAACTCGATAAACAGAAAAATGAAAATGCAAAGCCCAAAACTCCCATGACAGGCACGGACTGGGTGAAATTTGCCATTCTCGTTGTTGTATCCGTTGCTTTCATTCTCCCTATCCTCCTCGTTTTGATGAACAGCTTCAAAACAAATGTTTCTGTCAGCAACGAACCTTTTGCTTTTCCGAACGGTGACAATTTTGTCGGCTTTGACAACTACACAAACGGTATCGAAAAAATCAACTTCTTCCCTGCATTCTTCACTTCTATCTTCATTACCGTTTTTTCCGTTGCTTTCATAATCCTCTGCACATCAATGTGTGCATGGTTCATCACCAGAGTTAAAACATGGTACACTAAATTGATGTATCTCCTGTTTGCGTTCTCTATGATAGTTCCTTTCCAGATGGTCATGTACCCCATGTCATACGTTGCCAACCAGCTCAGCCTTGACAATATGTTTGGTATCATCATCATATATCTCGGCTTCGGTGCAGGTCTTTCCGTATTCATGTTTGCAGGCTTTATCAAATCCGTTCCTCTTGAAATTGAAGAAGCTGCCATGATAGACGGCTGCGGTCCTATCAGAACTTTCTTTATGATAGACTTCCCGATCCTCATGCCCTCCGCTATCACGGTGGCAATCCTCAATGCTATGTGGATATGGAATGACTATCTCCTCCCCACGCTTATCCTCAACAGACAGAAAACTCTGCCTATGGCGATACAGTATCTGCGTGGAGGCTACGGCTCTATTGATATGGCTGCTATGATGGCTATGCTCGTTCTTGCAATCATACCTATTATTATATTCTACTTCTCATGCCAGAAGTATATTATCAAAGGCGTTGTTGCAGGTGCCGTAAAGGGCTGATATATTCCAAAAATAATGACAGAGAATGGAACATATTTCCATTCTCTGTATTTTTTTGAAGAAAAAAAGCCTTTTTTGAAAAAAATCTCTTGACTTTTTTTCTGTAAATGATAAAATAATTGTATAATATTTTTTAAATTAAGCATTGGAGGAAAAAATGAGTAAACAGGAAGATGACACCCCAAAACTTGAAAGTCAGCTTGACTTTCCATTGTACGTTGTTTCAAGAAAGGTTATATCGTTTTATCAGCCCTATCTTAAAAAGCTTAATCTTACCTACACGCAATATATAGTTCTTATGGCACTCTGGGAAAATAACAATATCCCTGTTTGCGAATTGGGAAAGGTACTTTTCCTTGATAACGGCACTCTTTCGCCTCTCCTTAAAAAAATGGAAAACGGAAACTATATTACCCGCCACAGAAGCAGAAAAGATGAAAGAGTTGTGATAATCTCCCTTACGGAAAAGGCTTATGCAATGAAAGAAGAATGCAAAAGCCTGCCTGCACGTGTTGCGGAAGAAATCGGAATAGACGCTGATACATTTCAACAACTCCACGACCTGCTTTATGATGTCATTGCGGCACTCCCCGATTAAATTATGATTACAAGTATGTTTTTTCATGATATTACCTTGCAGAAAAGTCTGACGCTTTCGTGTCGGGCTTTTTTGTATGGCATTATAAATGAGCAAATCCGAAAAGTTGCACAAAGAAACATACCCGAAATAAATTTTATTTGATTTCAATTTTATTTTCGCCCTCGTGACCCCTCCGGCATTTCATCACCGGCGTGATGAAATGCCACCTCCCCTTTCAGGGGAGGCAAGAGTGGCGACCGCAACTTTATAGGTGTGTTTTCGTTACTTTTTGATAAAGTTGAATTTATAAACAACTGATTTTAAGCGAAAAATTCGGCTCGCCTCCCCTGAAAGGGGAGGTGGCAAAAATTTACAATTTTAATTGTCAATTTTTGACGGAGGGGTCGGGAGCTGCATATATTTGTGCAGTTTCACAAAAAGACAGAAATTTACTCATTTATAGTATGACATAAAAAACGGTTTGGATTTTACTCCAAACCGCTTTTATTTTTTCAGTTCAACTGTTTGTCAAGCTGTTTTCTCTTAGCAAGCCAATACATCAATCCAAGCAATGCACCAAACATAATCAATGCAAATGACATTTCAATGAATATCTGTATGCCGCTTCCGCCCGTTGACGGCAGCGGGAGAGGTCTGTTTGTATAGAGAATGCTGTGCTGACCTTCACCGCCAAACTGTCCCCGTGCAATTCTTGTTCTTGTTTCTGCACCGTCGTCAACGCTGACATAGGATATAAAGCCCTGGGAATAATAATCCGCTTCTTCAACCATGTACTTCATTCCTTCGGGCGGAATATTGAACAATGACACTTCATCGCCGTGTTTAAGACTGACGGAAGCTTTCGGGTTGTCCTCCGTGAGAGTGATATTTTCAATAGTTCCGTCAACCCTTATAATCTGCATGGCAAGCTCGGGAATGCTTCTGTTGTTCATATCGGTAATCGTTATGTCAAAATCAAACGGCTTGTTATACAGTTCGGGTCTGACATTTCCGATATAATCGGGGTCGATTTCTTTCTTGACAAATGCCGTTCTCAGCTTGTTGTATATGTCCTCTGTGAGATCTGCATTTTCTTCTTCCATGTCATCAAGACGCAGAACTGTCGGGTCAGTCGCTCCACCGTTATTCGGTGCACCACCGTAGCTTGTCACATAGTTGTAAAGTCCTCTCTTGCCGTCAGAGTAGTCTATACCGTCCTCCACAACTCTGTATTCAAACTTTACACCTACCATATATTTTTCATATACGGGCAGGCTTTCCCATGTCAAATTCCATTTTTCTTCGGAATTGTCATATATCGGCTCACCGTTTTCATCATACGCCATCTTACCTACCGTATTAACGGCTTTATATGAAGTTCCGCTCAGTTCGCTGTTGTAAACATTTTTCCATGCATCGGCTGCATTGGAAACATCTGTTTCCTGGAAAGGTATATTATACCATGTGTCTGTATCAACTCGTCTGTACTGAATGGTATATTTTACACCCTGAGGGGGTCTTGACGTTTTCCATACTTCGCTGTTACGCTCACTATCTCCCAGCCAGTGCTTGACAGCTTGAATATTCACCGTTCTCGGAACATATACATCTTTAAAGTCTATCTTTGTGACATCTTCAAGCTGTTCATATTCCTTTGTTACGTTTGTGACAGGTGAATTTATGCTCAAAGGATTATAAGTAAGGGAATTGGCAGTATTCTTGCCTGTGAAATTGGTTGCCTTGAATTCGGGAGTTGTTTCAGCCTCTCTGAGATATGTGCTTGCATATACTCTGTGGTCGCTTTCTTCTTCTCTGCTCTCAAAGCCTATCACGGGCGATACGCTGACAGGATCGGTTGACTTCAAATTCAGACTGCTTATTGTAACTTTCTTTGTATCTCCCTCACCGCTTACAACATTGAAACGCTGTCCGTTTATCTTGACATACTCTTCATTACTGCTGTCTTTCTGTACAGCTATATTTTTGCCGTTTACGGTGATATAGCTTCCTGTTTCGTCGTCTGTTTCAACATTATAGACTTTATTCAAAGTAACAACATCATCATTGCTCGGAGTATAAGATGTGCCGTCAATCGTCAAAGTATTATTATTGACTTCAACTTTCTCTCCGCCTATCTCAACATACTTCTTTGCACTCGGAACGTCTGTATAAACAAAATATCTCTTACCGTTCTTCTTCATGTACATATTCATGTTGGCAATATCCGGTTTATAGGTGCTGTCACCCGCAACGGCAAGTTCTCCGTTTTCTATGACAACGGTTATCTTTTCATCATTTCCATTATTGTCAACAACAATATACATTTTTTGCTCAGAATCGATTCCTTTTTCCTCGTCACCCTGAACGTAAGTATATTTTCCGTCAACAGTTGTGCTGTTGTTTCCGTCAGCCGAACTGTAATCCGTTACACGCACCTGCGTATTATACAGATTTGTCTTGTCTTCGGAAATGGTGTATAATATCGGGTTGCCCTTTTCATCATATACGGGCAGTTTATACCATACAAAATAGTAATTGTTCGGATAATATGAATGTCCGTCTTCCGTAACCATGTAGTCCGATGAAGGATGACCTGTTATATACGGGTTCTCGACTGTAACAGTCTTTTTATCTGCGGGAACGGGTATTTCCACTTCTTCACCGTCAACCATAGCCGTTGCTTTCAGCTGAAGCGTGACAGCCTTACGGGGAGCATCTCTGTCATTGTCATCTATCCATTCTTTTGTAACAGCCAATTTCGATACAACGGGAGTATTTGTCAGAACGGAATGATAGCTTGTGACATCTCCGTCATTGTTTCTTGACCTGTCGTGATAGCTCGTGTAATTAAATCCACCGACTGTACCGCTTGTACCGCTGTCGCTGCTTTCGACATTCACCGCTGCTGCATTTGAACCCTGCGGAGTGATACTCTTTTCAACTGCACGGTACTCATATTCACGGTTCTGATTATCGTACTTCGGCAGACCTGTCCAGCCTGTATCATTGTTGTATTTGCTTGTTTTGCCCTGAACCGTTTCGTCATTTGTCCACGTAATTGCTATATCCGCACCTGTGAGAGTATTTTCACCGTCCAGTTTCTCAACGGTTTCCCATTCGGTATAGCCTGCACCGTCTTTCACTCTTCTCTGTATCTCGAACTTGACCGAAGCAATGTTCTTGGCGATATTATAAATATCCTCGCCCCATGTCTTTTTGACGGTCAGTGATGTGGTCTGTATCTTGTTTACAATGGTTGTGTCATCACTGGGATAGCTGCCCGTTTCATCTCTTACGGTAGTTTCCGTTTTCTTGTAAAGTGAATTTTCCGATGGCATGGGGACATAAATATCTTCTTCAGCCGTTTCGCCCTTGTAATACAGATAACTCTCAACAAATCTGTATTCAAGCGTGCGGTTCTTTGAATCCGTACTCGGCAGTTTGTCAATGAGTATCTTAGGTACTTCTTTCTCATCTTCCGACAAATTCACCTTGATATATACCTTTTCGGCTGTCTTTACAGCTTTTCGGGGCTGTGTTTCGCCTGTAACGGGAATCTTCAAATCAGTGCCGTCTTTTGTAACGGCAACTTTGTTGTTTACATCTCTCGTTACATTTGCAGAAGGCTTTTCAGAAGTTGTCTGAATGTACATTCCGTCTGTTACAGTTGTTTTCACACCGTCAAGCATATAATAATAACTACTGCCGTCATACTCGACATCTGCCGTAAACGTTTCCGTCTTGACTGTAAGCTTATCAATAGTGACTTTGCTGTCAGAAACGGTAAATTCTTTTCCGTCAATGGTGACTTTATTTGAAACAACATATATTCTGTGACCGTTTACAAGAATATAGTCCTTGCCGTCATCAAGTGTTTCCATAACAGCATATTCTTTGTTTACCGTTATGCTGTCACCGCTTGTATAACTGTACTCTGTACCGTCAAGTGTCAGTTTATTGTTTGTGCCGATATAGAACTTTTCACCGTCAATGATAACATACTTTCTCTCTATATCTTTCTTGACATAGTACTTGTCACCGTCAAATCTGAAATACGGCTTTCCGTCTGCAACCGACTGATACTTAATCGCTGAAAGTTTGTTGCTGTTTGCAATGCTGTCCTTGTATGCGTCAAACAGCCAGCCTTCATCGACATTCTGCCATTCTTCACTTTTATCCTGCGGTCTGCACTGAATTTCATACATGACGGAATACGGTCTTGTGGAGTAGTTGTTATCGGCATCATTCCACGTTTTTGCAACACTGGCTTTTGCTTTGTTCACCGTATTCTGTGTCTGTATGCCCTCAACAGCCTCTACAACGTAATCATTATTGTTATAGGTAATATACTCCTCATAGATGATATGATAAGTATTTGCATCGTCCTCGATTACACCGTGACTTACGGTTACATTTTGCCTTTGTCCGTTGACCATTATGTAATAATTGTTTTCATCGGAATAAAGTATATGCTTTGTTCCGGCATTGTCAACGTAGTATTTCCTTTTTTTCACTTCATAGGGGCGGTTGCCGACAGTAACGATTTTCTCGCTTGTGACACGGTAGGTATCTTCACCTATCTTGACACCACCCGATGTGACATCACGCTTTACGCCATCATACACTATGTACTCATCATAGCCGACTTCATAAGTATTTTCCCCAATGGTGACAAGTCCCTGGTCTATTTCAACATAGTCATTGCCTACCTTGTATTTTCCGTCCGATTCAACGGTAATCTCGTGCTTTGTACCGTTAATCTTGTAATACATTCTGTTCATAACAGTGTAGTAGTCGTCACCAATCTTAACCGTCTTTGATACATAGTATTTGGTATATGTGCCGTCGCTGTTGCGAATGGACACACCGTCAACCTTGTCACCGTTTATGAACGACTTGTCATAGGATATTTGGTATCTTGTGTCAAACTCATTCTCTGCTATGATGTCACCGTCATCGGTGATAACATAATACTCACCGTTTCTGACAAATACATAATAATAACTGTCAGTATTCACCTTACGCTGTGCATAATAGTAATTATTGCTGTAATTCACCCTAAGGAAACCGTTTACATTGTCATAGTCAACTTCCGTACCGTCAACCGTCATCTTGCCGTTAGTTACGGTAATCTGCTTATAAACGGGGGGTTCAGCCGTTCCCGTATTGATATAAACATCATTGCTCAAAGTAATATCGTCTGTCGGAACAGCCGATTCCTGACCTGTCACAATATAATATTTATCCTGTCCCTCAACGGTCTTTTTCGTAACATAGTTGTACCTGCCGTCGGCTTCATCAGCCTTGACATAGTATTCTTTGCCGTCAATCGTTACATAAACATAACCATTGGCATCGGTCTGCAATGTTACGGTTTTCGTTTCTGTTGCATTCGGGTTCTGATTTGTCGGAGCGGGAACAGTTACCTGCAAAGTACTACCGTTGCCCGTTATGGCAAAGTCCGAATCATCAAAATTGATATACATTTGACTGACAGCAACTTCTTTTTCTTCAAGTCCTCTTACAATTACCTCCTGCACTCTGTAAAGATAATTCTTATGCACTTTTATCTGTTCTGTATAGTAGTGCTTCGGGAGATTGTCCCAGCTTTCATTTCTTACAGGCGTTATCTCGCCTTTGTCATTCACGGTAAATTCAAGATACGGTTCTATGCCTGCAAGGTCTGCCTTTGCATTCGGATAAGCACTGTTCACATCTGTAACATAAAGCCATTTACCGCTTTGTGCATTCTCGTCATCAGAAATCTGATACTGCAATTTAAATCTTATTCTGAGATTTTGGGGGTTGCCGTCGGGGAAGAATATTTTCTTTGCCCACTCGGGCATTACTTTGTCCGTGTCGGGGTACATCTCGCCATTGACGTTATACCAGAGTTTTGACGGGCTGAGCTTAAATTCAAGACGCTCTTTTGTATTCTTAAAAGCAGCATATCTGTCAACCGCATTCAAATCGTCATTGTTGCTCAAAGTAACTCTGCCTGCCTCCTTATCCAGCGAACCTACTTCCGATTTTGTACCTTTCTTTTCGGCAAAATTGATGTGCTGAACATCAGTTTTATTTTCACCGCTTTCAATATACTCACCCGTTTCGCTGATATGCACATAGTTTCTGAAATCGGAATCATACATACTGTCTGCGGGACCAAGTTCTTCAACAGTGTAAACACTCAATATATTCTTGTCATAGTTTGACGTTACAGGCACATAGAATGACTTCATCCATATATTATGGTCAGTCTGCTCATTGTTATTGCTGTCGGTATATGTGTATGCGTCATCTTCCGACAGAGTGACAAGCACTTCCTGAGTATCTTCCCCATAGTTAATCTTCTGTCTTGTTATCCTAAAATTAAGTGTAAAGTCGCCTCTGTAATCATCACGGTTATAGTCGTCGCCCCAGTCCTTGATAATCACAATTTTCTTTCTGCCGACAGTGTTTGTTGTATGGGAGGTATTCTCCATGAAAGTTGTTTCACCGTTTCCGTCGGGTATATCTCCATAATTTGTCTTGCCCGATACAAAACCCATATCAAATGTATCTGTCTTTTTATTTGTGTTATTGTTGCTTGTTGTATCGTTCAGAGCAGTGAGAATAGCATCATCTGCAATGGTATTGGGAGCTACACCCTTTCGGTTATATTCGGCTGTTACAAGCGAACCGTCCTGATAATTCGTCTTGTTGTATGTAAGAGAATATTCTACCGGCATATAACGGACTTTTTTCAAAGTTCTCACGGTTTCGTTGTTTTCGCCCTGCTCCTCGACCATAATGTATTGGGGAAGCTTGTCGCCAAGCTCCTCACTCCAGTTGATGTCGGGGAATGTTCCGCCTATGACATTTCCTTGGCTGTCAAATTCCTGCGTCAGCTCCATAGTCCTTTCAAGGTAATTATTCAGGTAATACGTCTTATATTCACCCTTATCCGTGTATGTGATATATTTATATTTAAGACCGTTTTCCTTTTTTACCTCAATTTCCGTGGGAGCATTGATATATTTTTTCTGAGTAATGCTATACTCTGTATCTTCGGCAGTAACACTGCTGTCGGTTTCGCTTATGCTTACCGAAGCAATTTTTCCGTTGGCACCTGTATAGCCTATATATGCCACCTTATCTCTTGTAAATACAACATTGCTTGCGGGAACGTCTGCGGTTATGGTCACATATCCGCCAACCTTTGCCATATAGGCATTATCCTCCAATTCAACAGAGTTGTATTCATCAAGATAACGCTTATACGTCACTCCGTCAACATCAACCTGAATATATTCTTTTTCCCCAACGGTTTCTTTCAAAACCGCTATGTCACGTTCTATTACGATATATTCCACATTGGCATTATTCACGGTCTTTGTCTTTAACGGATAGGATATTCCGTCTATCACAATCTTGTTATTTTCCGCTTTATACTTCCTGTCAACACCGTCGATTGAAAATGCTATCCATTTTTCACCGTTCACCGTATGTACATTGACATCATACGGCAATGTGAAATATTTTACTTTTGATACCGCTTTCTGCCCTCCGTCTATCGTAACATAAGGATTTCCATTGTTTTCGGTGACATCATACTTGTATTTTATGCCGTCACGCTCAAATTCAATATATCTGCGGTTATTTCCGTCAATAACAACCGACTTGACGTGTACATCATGCTCTGTCTGTATATACGACTTGTCAATTTTGTTATAGACCGCTCCGCCTGCCGACTCCGTTGAACCGGCATTATTTGTATTTT
>Ga0310695_10007985_pt1 | contig 16595 bp, 17 predicted proteins | sample RumenRJG_04DNA_FD_203882 | JGI IMG/M metagenome (GOLD analysis project Ga0310695, IMG submission 203882) | Bovine rumen microbial communities from Lethbridge, Alberta, Canada - RJG_04 (v2) (version 2) | ecosystem: Host-associated > Mammals > Digestive system > Stomach > Rumen | place: Canada...
TATCCGAACTTTTTGAAATTGCTGATATTCTTTTGATTTCCGAAATTACTTCGCTTAATTCTTTTTCTATGTAAGAATATTCGGGTTCTTCGACATCTTCGGGAAAATCAATTGCGGCGGTTATTTTCGAAAGTAATTCAAATAATTTTCCGTACAGTTCGTTAATTTTTGAAGATAATTTCCCCGATAAATTTTCGGCACTTTTTTGTGCAAATTTCATGGTTTTTGCGTGGATTAAGTCTGCAACCGCTTCGGCTTCCGATAAATCAATTTTTCCGTTTAAAAACGCTCTTTTTGTAAATTCTCCCTTTTCCGCTGGTCTTGCACCGTATTTATAAGTAAGAGAAAGAATTTTTTTAATAACGTTTATACCGCCGTGGCATTGAATTTCAACGGAATCTTCACCTGTATAACCTTTAGGTGCTTTAAAAGGTAAAACGATAACCTCGTCAATAATTTTACCCTCATCTGAAATTTTTCCGAACATTATTTTCCCCGATTCGAGTTTTCTTGAAAAAATTTGTTCGCAAATCTCAAAAGATTTATTCCCCGACATTCTTATAATGCCGATGGCACCCGTTCCGAAAGGGGTTGCAATTGCACTTATTGTATCTGTTTCATAATTTATTGCCATATCTCGGTTATACCAAAAATATCGGTTTTTCTCAACCGAAATAAAAGTCGCAATTCTCTTTTAAAAACTTGTTAATTAGGGCAGTTGTTAATTTCTCGTTTTTTGTGGCATAATATTAATGCCTTGTACGGGTATTTATTTTGTTCCTACATTTTTTAAAATCGGGAGAGAAGACTCTTCAAAACTTTGCAGTAGACCTGCCATAGCAGCAGGAAACGGATAAGTTTAGGCGCTCACCCACCTGCGAGACTCGCAGGCAACAAAATCGTATTCGTGCAGGGCTATTTATTTATATTATATATTTTATATAAATCTTTAAGATAATTTTCAAAATCGGGACAAAGTTTGTTTAATTTTTCCGATTTATCGTTTTTTAGGTCAAAATCATTTTCCGACAACAATTTATCTGATGAGATAAAAATGCAGTTTGTTATATCAAGAAGGGGTTTATCCATATCGAAAAATATTTTATAATACATTTTATCAGAGGTTTTTCCGCCAAATACCGCAAAATTGTTGAAAAATCTTTTAAAAATTTCAACCGTAAAACCGAAAAACGTATTTTTCTCTTTTAAATCAGTATTTGCACAGGAATTAAAAATATAAATTCCGTCTTTTTTTAACGATTTTTTTATCAAATTAAAATACTCGTCTTCAAAAAATCTCTTATCAAGCCCCTCGTTTCCCGCAACGTCAACCGCAATTATATCGTATTTTTTCTTGTTATTACGAAGATAAACAAGAGCATCTTGAAGATTAAAATTAAATTTTTCACTCTCTTTAAAATTGAAAAACTTCTTAGCAAGCGGAAGAACATTTTCTTCGATATCAACGACGTCAATTTGAACAAGGTTCTCAAAAAGTTTTTCGTATTGGTTTACGAGCAAACCCGAACCAAAACCGATTAAAAGAATCTTTTTTGCTTTAGGTTTTAAAAGATAAGGTATTAAAAAATAATTCAAGTAAGGAATATTACCCTTGTATAAATCGGAATTTATAATTCCCGCCTGAAAACTGATGCCGTATCTTAAAAATCTGCCGACAGGGTTTTCGCAAACGGAAACAGAGTGAAAATCAGATTCTTTTTCCCACAAAATTTTATCCTGCATAGATATCGCATACGCTTTTGCTATATCTTTAGGGCTTGCCTCTTTTATTATAAGTGTTTCGGGTATCATAACCCCGTTTTCATCAAAAAAATCTTTCAAATTTCATTCTCTCCTTGAATGATTATGTCAAAAAAATTTTTTGATGTAAAATAAAATAAGATTAATCGGAGGGATTATGGAAGATACAATCAATATAAAAGAGACTACTGATAAAGTCAGAGCGACAAGAATTCAAAAACTTACTGATATTGCGGATAAAGGTGTAAATCCTTTTAAATATTCATTTAACAAAAACATAAACGCAAAAACACTTCAAACAAAATACGAATCTCTTGAAGCAGGCTGTGAAACAGAAGATTTTTACGCAATTGCAGGAAGAATTGTTGCGATAAGAAATTCCGGAATGTTCATGGATTTACAGGACGATAGCGGAAAAATCCAATTATTCTGCCATAAAGAAAATATGGGACAAGAAAAGTTTAAAGATTTAAAACTTTTGGATATAGGCGATATTATAGGTTGTATCGGTTCAGTCAGAAGAACTCCCAGAGGAGAACTTTCAATAAAAGTTACTGAAGTAAGCCTTTTGACAAAATCTCTCCGTGCTTTACCCGAAAAATTTCACGGTTTGACAGACGTTGAAACTCGTTACCGTCAAAGATACGTTGATTTAATCGTAAACGAAAATGTTAGAGATACCTTCAAAAAAAGAAGCATGATAATTACAAAAATTCGTGATTACCTCGTAAATCAAGGCTTCTTGGAAGTTGAAACTCCTATGCTTCACATGAAGGCTTCAGGCGCTAATGCAAGACCTTTTATGACTCACCATAATGCCCTCGATATGGATTTGGCACTCAGAATTGCTCCCGAATTACACTTAAAAAGAATTCTCGTCGGCGGTTTGAGTGAAAAAATATTTGAACTTAACAGAAATTTCAGAAATGAAGGTATTGATACCCGCCATAACCCCGAATTCACAATGCTTGAACTTTATCAAGCATACGTTGATTACAACGAAATGATGGCTTTAATAGAAAATATGATTTCATCTGTTGCAATGGACGTTCTTGGTACGACAAAAATAGAATATTGCGGAAAAGAACTTGATTTAACCCCACCTTGGAACAGAAAAACCATGATTGGCGCAATTAACGAATATACGGGAATTGATTTTTCATCAATCTTTACAAGAGATGAAGCGGCACAAAAAGCGCAAGAACTCGGAATAAACGTTGATGATTGCGAAAATTGGGGCAAGGTTCTCGAAAGAATTTTTGAAGAAAAAGTTGAACCGCATTTAATTCAACCTGTTCACATTATCGATTACCCGAGAGATATATCACCTCTTGCAAAAGTTCACAGAGATAACCCGAGACTTACCGAAAGGTTTGAAACAAGAATCAACGGTTGGGAAGTTTGTAACGCATTTTCGGAATTAACAGATCCTCTCGACCAAAGAAACAGATTTGAACAACAGGCAAGAGCAAAAGCCATGGGTGATGAAGAATCAATGGAAATTGATGAAGATTTTATTACAGCCCTTGAATACGGCATGCCCCCCGCAGGCGGTATGGGTATTGGTATTGACAGAATTGTAATGCTTTTGACAAATTCACCTACAATCCGTGATGTCATTGCTTTCCCGACTATGAGAAACAAGTAAATTCACACTATCTTTAGTACAGATAGATGAAATTTTATAAAATCCTTATGTTAACATTCATTAAGGACTTGCCAAACCGAAAATTTAAGTTATAATGACCTTGTAGATATAAGAAAGGGGAATACTACAATGAACAAAGAAGAATTAGTACAAGAAGTTGCAAAAAAAGCTAAAGTTACTCAAAAAGAAGCAGCAGAAATCATAAACGCATTTATGGACACAGTTCAAAAAACAGTTGCTAAAAACAAAAAAGTAACTTTGGTTGGCTTTGGTACATTCGAAGCAAGAAAAAGAGCTGCAAGAACAGGCCGCAACCCTCAAACAGGCAAAACTATCAATATCCCTGCTAAGACTGCACCTGTATTCTCAGCTGGTAAAAAATTCAAAGATGTTGTTAACGGAAAGTAATTTCTGTATAGCATAAGTCTTAGAAAGACCGTTTCAATCGAAACGGTCTTTTATTTTATTATTTTTTATTTAAATAAGAATATTTTTTAGGAATTATTTAATTAAAAACAATACATAAAGACTTAAAGCAAAAGAAAAAAGTTGAATAACCGAAAAAAGTTTCAAAGTCTTATAACAAACAAAACGACCGATAATAAAAAGCATTATTACAAAGAATATTAAACTTGCCATTAGAAAATTCTTCACGGCAAAGCCAACGATTGATAATGCCGTCAAACAAATTAAGTATAAAAAAATGGCAACACCTGTCAATGTACCGACTTTTGCTCTGAGTTTTGGGTTTATATCATTTTTAAAACTCAAAATAAAGACAACACTAAAAAGAGCAATCATTACAATATTAACGGCAACGGATATATTAATCAGTAAATTCACACGGCCTCCGCTAATCTTTCTTCTGCGGGGTTAAGAAAGCGATTTATAAACTCGATTGCTTTATCCATTACAAATACTTTTTCATTATCGTATAAAACCATGTGGTAACTTTTTTCAAGTTCTATGTATTCTTTAATTTCGGAAGAAATTTTATTAAACACGATTTTTGCACTTTTTGTACTTGAAAGGTTGTCATATTTTGAATGGATAAGAATTATCGGGGTATGAATTTTTTTGAGGTTTTTGCGAACTGTTTTTGAAAGTTTCAAAAGTTCGTTAACGCAATTTAACGGATAATTATCCATTCCTATTTCAGTTTTCGCCATTATTTTTGCAAGAACTTTTCTTGTATCTTCATTCATAACACCGAGACAATCGTCTTCAGGGAAAGTGTAATAATATCTCAAAATTGTATTCAAGCCTAAAGGCATCAAGAATTTTGACCAAGGCATGGACGCACCGTCTAAAAAGAGAGTTGTTGAAAGCGCGATTATGCCTGTTATGTCATCATTGTTTTCGGCAAGATAAAGTGACATAGCAGCCCCTAAACATAGTCCCGAAACAAAAAATTTATCATAGTTTTTTCTTAATTGTTGATATTTTTCTTGAGCAAAATTGCACCAATCACGGAAAGTTACCGTTTGAATTTCATCAAGTCTTTCTCCGTGTCCGGGGAAAGAGTAACAAAAAACGTCAAATCCCCGTTTATGAAGAAATAACCCGTATTTTTTCATTTCAAAAGGACTTCCTGTTAAACCATGAAACAGTAAGATTCCTTTGCGTTCCGAATTTTTTTCTTCTTCTTCGGAATGGATTAATTCAAAATCTATTCCTTCGCTCATTTTTCAAACCTTGTGAACAGTTTATCTATCAATTCAATTGCCATATTTATTTCTTCGTAAGAAATAGTAATAGGCGGAACGAGTGTCAAAGAGTTTTTGTAGTGGCTGCCTGTATTTAAAATAATACCGCATTTTTCACCGTGGTATTCCAAATCTCCTTTGAAACCTTCCGCTTGAATATCGTGACACAATTTAGCATCAGGGGTATAGCCGTCTTCTTTTGTACATTCTATTCTTAATGCCAAACCGAGTCCGTCAACTGTTCCTATTGTCTTATGTTTATTTTCAAGATGTTTTAAACCTTCAAGGAAGTATTTACCTTTTTCGGTAACCTCTGTTTCCCAATCGTGTTCTTCAAGAATGGTCATAACTTCATAACCTGCTCTCATTCCGATCGGGTTGTTGCAGAAGGTTGAATGTGACCTTCCTGCGGGCCAAACTTCAGGACTTATAAGTTCTTCTTTTGCCCACATTCCGCCAAAAGGATTCATTCCGTTTGTCAAAGATTTACTGAAGGTTATTACATCGGGAGTTACTCCGAAATGTTCTATTGACCAAAGTTTTCCTGTTCTGTAAAAGCCCATTTGAACTTCATCATCAACAAATAAAACTCCAAAATCATCAAGAACTTTCTTCAATTCTTTGAAATATCCTTTAGGAGGAACAATGTATCCGCCTGAACCTTGAACGGGTTCAACGAAGAATGCCGCAACAGACGGCTGCTTAGTTGATTGATTGTACAAGCCCGAACAGTTATCTTCAAATTCTCGTCTTAATTGTTTTACACAATAAAAATCACAACTGTCGCATTTTTGTCCGTAAGGGCATCTGAAACAGTAAGGATAAGGAACAAAGTGCGCTTCATCGCCAAAGTGACCGAAAGGTTCTCTGTATCGGTAGCCTGCCGTTAAGCATGCCGCACCGAGTGTTCTTCCGTGATATCCGCCGAAGAAGGAGAACATTCTGTTCTTTTTGGTGTAATTTCTGATTAATTTTATGGCATCTTCATTTACCTGAGAACCGCCTACATTAAATTGTACACGACCTTTTACACCGAATCTTTCCATATTCGCTTTGGCAACTTTTTCGGATAACATTGCCTTATAATCATACAAAAACCTTGACGAAATTTGCGGCAAGGTGTTAATCTGATCTATAACTGCGTTTATTACTCTTTGATTTTTATAACCCAAATTACAAGCGGCAAACCACATCTGTAAATCAAGATATTTTACGTCATCTTTGTCGTACATAAAAGAACCTTCACAATCGTGAAAGATTTTAGGTACTTCATCATAGTGAATTGTGTCGCCAAAAGAGCAATATTCTTTATCTAATTCAAGAATCTCTTCGTCTGTAAGAGTTCTTTTCTTGTTTATTGTGTGTGTATTCATAATATATTACCTAATTTATATAGTTTTTAATATTTTTATTATATTACTAAAATTTTCAAAGGGAATACAATTTACATTATTTTCTTTACAATATGTTTTTAAAACCTTTGAGGCAAACAATACAGAGGCTTTTTTTGCTACACACAAATCACTTGTTCCGTCACCAATGTAACAATATTCCTTTTCCTGTACTCTTGCGCACTTGCACATGCCTGCGCCAATGTCACATTTCGGGTTATGGTACGGAAATTCAATGCTGAATTTGTTGTTTTCATAGATAAGGTGATTTGCAAAGAATTTTATCCCTTTGAGATTGTGTTTTTCTAGCGTTTTTTCAATGAACAAATCGAAGCCGTCGCTGATTATGACGAGTTCAATATTATTTTCTCTTATAAAATTTACAAATTCAACAAAATAGTCGTCAATTTCTATTGAATCTATATAATTGTTAAGAATCTCGGGTGTAACATTTGAAAGTAAAGCCACTTGTGAGATTGCATTTTCTTTTGAAGATATTTTTCCCTGAACCCATAAATCTTCGTACTCAGTCCATTTCGGGTCTGCATAAAGTTCAAAAAATGTGTTAACTGCATCTTTTTTTGTTATAGTTCCGTCAAAATCACAATATATTGTTTTAATTCTTTTTAGTGTTTCCAAATTATCCATATAGTTATTTTATCACGCACAAATTTATTATAAAGTAAATCTGTTTTTATGCTATTATAAAGGTGTTAGGGTTAATAAAGAAATCAGGTTTTTATGTTTTTAAGTTTATTTCAAAAGTACGTTATTCCAAAGAACATTATATTTACGATAATTTTAATATTATTTTTAGTATTTTTGTTTAAAATATTAGATATAGCAATTATGCTTTTTGCATCTTTTGTAATTGCATGTTCTTTAAATCCTTTAGTTGATTATATGGTCGAAAAGCACAAAAAGAACAGAAAAACTGCTTCTTTAACGATTTTAACGGGAGTCATAGTTTTGATGTTGGCTTTTTTGATTCCCGCATTGGTTTTATCGGGACAAGAAATTAAAACATTTGCTATTTCTTTCCCCCAATATATTGATACAATTGACGATAAACTTTTTGCTAGTTTCCCGTTTCTTAAAAATATATTAATTCATCCGATGGATATGGATAAAATATTTTCAAGTTTATCCGTATATGCTACCCAATATATGGAAAATATAGTTGATATAGGAAAAAATATCGGTACGGCTCTTGTTTATATGATAATTTCCTTAATGTTTATTTTTTATTTTATGGTTGATAAACAATTGGTAAAAAATACTACAATGAAACTTTTCCCTTCTCAAATGAGAAAAAGATTGAGTGAAATATACGATATAATTTCTCAAAAGATAGGCGGATACGTTTCTGCACAGATTTTAACAATGTTAAGTATCGGTGTTGTCATGGGTATAGGACTGACAATAATCGGGGTTAAATATTCGCTTTTATTGGCGTTGCTTTGTACGATTTTTGACATAGTTCCCGTTGTCGGGCCCGCCGTTGCTCTGGTTATTTGTATCATAATGACTTATGAGTTGGGTACAAAGATTATAATCGGCGTTCTTATCATTTTTGGTATCGCTCAACTTATAGAAAATCAATTTGTAAGACCTTATGTATTCGGTAAATTTATGGATATTCACCCGATTATCATATATATATTCTTATTTATAACCGCAAAATTTTTCGGAGTAATAGGTGTTGTTTTTGCACCTGCTATTGCGGCAACAGTTTGCGTTCTTATCGAAGAACTCTATATGAAAAGCCTTGAGTAAAAATTAATTGACGGCTATTTCCAATAAACGGAAAAATTTTTTATTCTTTCAAAAGTCTTTTTATAGTTACCTTGAAAGCATACAGCCCTGTCGTCAATGTGTAAAAATGCGGGTATTTTTATGTTTGTTACATCTTTGAAAAATTTATCCAATTTGTTTTCAATCAGCCATTTTGAGGCAATCAGCATATTTCTTGAAGTAAACAAGTATAAATCAAAATCTTTGTTCAATTCTTCAACAAATTCTCTCGCTCCGTTTTTTATTTCGGGAACGTAGTTTTCGTCAAACTTTTCTTTGCCGTATTCGTTCAAAACCCCGTCAAGGTCTATTAATATTTTCTTCCTGAAATTATTCATATCAACACCTTTTGTCCGTCTGGCGGTTTGTAACTTTTGTCATTATAGCGGACAATTTAAAAATGGACAAGCAATTATTGAAAAAACTTGCGGCAAGAATAAAAGAATTGCGAAAATTAAACGGATACACACAAGATGATTTGTCTGCCCGTTCAAATGTTGCTCGTTCTACACTTGGAAATATTGAAACTGCATCTAATGATATTACTTTTTCAAAAGTAAACCAACTTGCAAAAGCATTTAATATGTCATTAGCTGAATTTTTAAACTTTTGATTTTTTATACAATTAAAAATTTTATATTAATTTTATATCTGCAAAATTCATAGTGTGATATAATTTTTCCGAAATAGATTATATAGGAGCACTAACTATGAATAGTTATCTTAAGGAAGTAATAGAAAATATAAAAGTTAAAAATGCCACAGAACCTGAATTTATTCAGGCTGCGGAAGAAGTTCTTACAACAATAGCCCCCGTTATTGAAAAGCACCCCGAATTTGAAAACATGGCGCTTCTTGAAAGAATGCTTGAACCCGAAAGAATCATTATGTTTAGAGTTCCCTGGGTTGATGACAGCGGAAAAACAAGAGTAAACAGGGGATATCGTGTTCAACACAGTTCTCTTATAGGACCTTACAAAGGCGGTTTAAGATTTCACCCTACGGTTAATTTGAGTGTAATGAAATTTTTGGCATTTGAACAAATTTTCAAAAACGCACTCACGGGACTTCCGATAGGTGGTGGCAAAGGCGGTTCTGATTTTGACCCCAAAGGAAAATCGGATAATGAAATTATGAGATTTTGTCAAAGTTTCATGACCGAACTTTTCAGACACATAGGACAAGATGTTGACGTTCCCGCAGGTGATATCGGAGTTGGCGGAAGAGAAATCGGATATCTTTTCGGACAATTCAAGAGAATAAGAAACGCTTATGAAGGCGGAGTTTTAACAGGAAAAGGCGTTGGATATGGCGGTTCTCTCGCAAGAACGGAAGCAACGGGATACGGACTTGTTTATTATATGAGAGAAATGCTCAAAAACCACAATAACCAATCTTTTGAAGGCAAAACTGTAACAATTTCGGGTTCCGGAAATGTTGCAATATATGCGTGCCAAAAGGCACAACAATTGGGCGCAAAAGTTGTTGCAATGAGTGATTCTAACGGCTGTATTTATGACGAAAACGGAATTAACCTTGCTGCGATTAAGCAAATCAAAGAAGTTGAAAGAAAAAGAATTAAGGAATACTTAAACAACCACCCGAATGCAAAATACATCGAAAGAACAAGCAATGATTCTCCGATTTGGGAAATCAAGACAGACATAGCACTTCCTTGTGCAACTCAAAACGAATTGAGTATGAATTCTGCTAAAAAACTTGTTGCTAATGGTGTTATAGCAGTAGGAGAAGGTGCAAACATGCCGACTCCGAAAGATGCAATCGAATACTTCCAAAAGAACGGTGTTCTTTTTGCTCCTGCTAAGGCCGCAAATGCAGGCGGTGTTGCAACTTCCGCAATCGAAATGTCACAAAACAGTATGAGATATTATTATACATTTGAAGAAGTTGATAAAAAACTTGAACAAATTATGATAAATATTTACTACGCTTGCAAAGATGCGGCAAAAGAATACGGTTGCGAAGGTGATTACGTTGCAGGTGCAAACATTGCAGCATTTACAAAACTCGCAAAAGCAATGGTTGCTCAAGGTATTGTGTAATCAAAATATCAAAATGTTTTTTAATTGGGGCTTTCGGTATCCGAAAGTCCTTTTTTATATATTCCTTTTGCAATATACAAAAATGGAGTATCGCAAACGGCTATCAGTATCTTTATTATAAAAGTCGTAAAGCATAATTTTATAACGGTTTCAAGAGAAAATACGTTATAAAAAGCCAAAAATGTAAAAATAATCGTATCCGCACATTGGCTGACAATTGTTGAGGTGTTGTTTCTTATCCACATTAATTTGTCTGAGGGTAATTTCATTTTAATAAAATTGTACAAATGAACGTCAAGAGTGTTTGAAACCAGGTAGGCACAAGCACTTGAAAGGCAAACTCTAGGTGTTAAAGAAAAGATTACTTTCATTGGTTCGTGAGCAAAATCGTCTGCCGACGGAGTAAAAAGCAACCCTATTTGGGTTAAAAGAATAAATCCGACAAGTGCAAAAAAGCCCATCAAAACACCTTTTTGCGCTTCTTTTTTACCGTAAATTTCGTTTAAAACGTCGCAAGTCAGAAAAATACTTCCGTAAGCGATATTCCCTAATGTAAGAGGCATTCCGAACAAGTCCACGCATTTTATAACTTCAATATTCGCCACAATTGTTGAAATTACAAGCCATGAGTAAAGACCTGTTTTACCGAAAGTTTTATATGAAATAATTACTCCGCTAAAATTTACAAGTAAAGATATCCAAAAAATAGTTTCGTTCATAATAAATTAATGATATCATAAAACATTTTTCCAATAAAAAAAGAGAGGGCTAAAACCTCTCTTTTTAATATTTTTGCAGTCTTTTCTTACTCAATATCTGATGTACAGAAAGGACATTTTGTTGCTTTTATATTTACGGTTGAGAAGCATTTAGGACAAGTTTTTGTTGTTGCTTCTTCTTTTGCGGCAGTTTCTGCAGCGGTTTCTTTTTCAGCAAGTGATTTGAGTTTGTTAATTGCCTTAACGAGAACGAATACTGCAAGAACAACTATAACAAAACTTATTAAAGTATTAATGAAAACACCGTAATTTATTGTTACCGCACCTGCTGCCTTGGCAGTTTCAAGTGAGGGATAATTTATAAATTCACCGCTTTCATTCGGCAAAGTTAAATAAAGGTTTGAAAAATCAACTTTCCCCATCAACCAGCCGATAGGAGGCATTACTATATCTTTAACCATTGAATCTACTATTTTTCCGAATGCGGCACCGATGATTATACCGACTGCCATATCCATTACGTTACCTTTTACTGCAAAATTTTTTAATTCTTCCAAAAGATTTTTAATACAATTAGCCATTTTTTACCTTCCTTTTTTTGAAATTATATAATAAACACGTTTTTTTGCAAAAGTCACTCTTTACGGCTTTTTTAATTGATAATATAATTGATTCAAGGTAAAAATGAAATGATAAACTTCGATTCACTTACATTGAGAGCATTTTTGGAAGAAAACGAAAGTTTTTTAAACGGAGCGGTTGTGAGAAAAATTCAGCAGCCGACGAGGCGTGATTTAGTCCTACATTTGAGAAATAACGGGATAAACAAAAGGTTATACATTAATATAAATCCCGAATTTTTTCATATCTGTTTTCCTTCTGATGAAAATTATTCAAAAAGAGGGATAAAAATTCCCGATACTGCCCCTATGTTTTGCATGCTTTTAAGAAAATATATACAAAATTTGAGAATAATAGATGTTTTTCAGCCTAAAGGGGAAAGAATACTCGAATTTTATTTTGATTATAAAGATGCTTTGAACGATTCTTCAAGGCTATGTCTTGCGGTCGAATTAATGGGAAAATACAGTAATATTATTCTTTATAACAAAGAGACAAGAATTATTATCGGCTGCGCTCACAACGTAGGTGAAGAAAAAAGCAAAATAAGAGAATTATCGGGAACTTTGCCATATGTTTACCCCCCTTCAAGAAATAAAAAAGATTTAAGAAAAGAAAATAAAAATGATTTTTGCAGAAATTTTATAGCCTTTGAAAATAATGAAGACAAAATTAAAAATTTAACTTCAACCTATGAAGACATAACAATTCCGATGGCAAAAAGAACATGTGAAAAATTAAATTTTGATGCCGAAAAAGTTTTCGAAAATCTTTTAAAAGAAATAGATTTATCTGAATTAAACCCATGTTGTGATGTGATTTTTAGCGAATTTTCGCTTTCCGAAATTGAAAACGGTAAAACATTCGACAGCGTTAATACAATGATTGACGAATATTATACTTTTAACCAACTTCAAAAACTTTTAATTCAGAAAAAATCAAAAATTTATACATTTATAGATACAAAATTGAAAAAACTTGATAAAAACAAAGAACAATTTGAAGAAACATTATCATTAAAAACAAAAGCAGAGAATTACAAACAAAAAGGGGATATTTTGATGATGAATCCGAATATCAAAGTTTCTCCGCAAATAATTTTGACAAATCCATACAATAACGAATCTTTAGAGATAGAACTCGATGAAAATTTAACTGTAATAGAGAATGCAAACAGATACTACAAGTTGTACAAAAAGATAAAATCTGCAATGAAATATGCCGTTTCTCAAACGGAAAAAATCAATTCCAATATTGAAACCTTAAAAATGCAGAAGTTTTATACCGATATTGCAAATTCTGTTTCGGATATTGAGGATATTATGCAGGAATTGGAAATTTCATCTCCCGAAATAAACGTTAAAAAAAGAAATACGGAAAAAATAATTCAGCAGTACGAAATTGACGGTTTCAGAATTTATATCGGCAAAAATTCTATTCAAAACGACTATGTTCTCTCCAAAATTGCGACGGGAGAAGATTTGTGGTTTCACCCACAAAATTGCCACGGAGCACATTTGATTTTGAAAAAGAATAATCCGTCAGAAAATGTTCCCGATAAGGTTTTACTTGAATGTGCAAAACTTACTAAAAAATATTCTCAAAAATCAGATGAGGCTAAAATGCCGATAATTTACACAAAAAGAAAGTATGTAAAAAAAGCAAATTCAAAAATAGCATTTGTTACATATAAAAATGAAAAAGAGATTTATTGTTGATTTTTAAGGTATTTAGTGCCAATATTATCTCATGATTTATGAAAAAGATGAGCGAAAACCTCTAATATGGTTATCGGGCGGACACTTTGTAAATGATATTTATACGGGTATTTTGAATCCGATAATGCCTTTTATTGCAGAGCGAGTGCATATTTCAATGGGTATTGCGACTATAATTTTGAGTGTTGCTCATGTTTTTTCTTCACTTTCTCAACCTATTTTCGGTTATTTTGCAGATAAAATCAGAAAGCGTTCTTTGATATTTTGGGGTTTGCTTTTTACCTCAATTTTCATTTCAAATGCTCCCGGTATTATGAATGTTTTTCAAATGGTTTTATGCGTTGCTCTGGGAAATTTAGGCTCAAGCCTTTTTCACCCTCAAGCACTCGGACTTGTTCTGAAATATTCAACTTCAAGTGTTTCAAAAAATATGGGAATTTTTATTGCTTTAGGAACTTTGGGCTTTTCGGTAGGGCCTTTGTGTTCTTCGGCAATTGCACAGCATTTGGGCTTGGATAAGATGTTTTATATGTGCATTTTAGGTGTTGTTTGGGCTTTTTGCATGTTCTTTATGCTCCCGAAATTTCCTAACGAACCTTTGGCAAAAACTCCCGATTTTAGTTTAAAACAGGCGTTTTTAGATATCCTTAAAAACGATAAACTTAAAATTTTGAATTTAATTGCAATATTGAAATCATTGATACAAACCTCTTGTTCGATTCTTTTGCCGTTTTTGTGGAAATCAATGGGATATTCGAAATTTCAAATAGGATTTTCCCTCTTTTGTTTTTTGTTTTTAGGCGGAATAGCATCTTTTATAAGCCCCAGACTTGAAAATAAAATCGGAACGGCTAATGTGTTTTACATCTCTATGATTTTAACTTTCCCTATGATGCTGATTTTTCTTTTTACTTACAGGACAATGCCGATAGTTTCTTTTATTGACTTTGCTTTAATGGGTTTTGTAACGTTATTTGCCGTACCTGTTACTATGAGCATGGCACAAAAGGTTCTTCCGCAGTATAAAAGTATTATCGGCGGATTGATAAACGGATTTTCTTGGGGTGTCGTTGCAATTGCAATGACAATAATAGGCTTCGTTGCACAAGCAACAAATATTGCGGTTGTTTTGGCAGTTATTGCATTTATTCCAGCAATAACTTCTTTATTTGTTGTAAGAAAATTGTTCAGCGAGCCAAATTAACAGTATTTTCTGTTTTTATAAAGGTCTTTAATTTCTTTGTTAAAGAAATTCCTTTTGATAAATTTTTTCAACTTAATAAAAATATTTTCTTTTTTAGGAACATAATCTTTTATGCATTGCTCTAAAAATGAATAAAATTCGTGATTTAAACCCTGCTCTTCCGCATATTTTCCCATTTTTTCAGCAAGTTCAATATAATAATTATCAATTTTGTGATTTAAACTTCTAGCATATCTTGCGTCAATATCTGTTCTTATACAATTTATTCCGAGTTCTTTTGCTATTTTTACAAAGTTTTTGTATTCTGACATATTGTCGTTATAGGTCGGAACGATTATGTATTTGAGAGTTATTTGATAAGCCGCTTTTTCGGAATATTTTTTAAGGTTTTCTATGACCTGATTAAAAGCATCAATTCTCTTTAATTTTTTGAAAGTATTCCGTGTTCCCGCATCAAGAGAGCAAATTATAAAAGTATTTCCTTTAATCAAAGCCTCGTTAAGAGTTTCTGAATATTTTACAACATTTGTCGGAACAAAAATTTTTGCGAATTTGTTTGTTCCAAATTCTTTTAAAAGTTCGTCCATTTCGGGATATATTGTGAATTCACCGCCGCCTATGTGAAGTTCGACCCCTTCTTTTATTATTCCGTTTTCTTTCATATATCTTAAAAAGGGCATTATTTTATAAACTTCATTTGTTCTTTCTTCCCTTTCGAGATTGTTTGAACAATAGATACAGTCGGCATTACAAACGCTGAAATGAGAAATTGTTATGGAATTTATATACTCTCCTTCGTCCCATTCGTCATTTTTAATGTGGCAGCAGCCTTTGCATTGAGGTGGTGTTTCTCCGCATTTAAACATATTTGAGTATTTTCTTATGTAATCAAACAGTTCTTGTTTATCAATAATTTCTCCGTGATAGTTGTTGGAAATCATCGGAGGTTTTTGATTATCTATTTTGTCAACGGGTGAATAACAACAGGACACAAGGTTGTCCGAAAAAAAACATAAACCGTGAAGTATTAAATTACAACTGTTGTACATGGTTTTATGCTAACATGGATTTTTATACTTTTGCAATAACGATTAATATTCAGAAAAGAGTAATTTTATGTTATATTTTTTTTATGGGTAAAAATGATTTTTTTAATAAAACAAAGAGAATTTTAAAAGCAGTTTTACATATTAAAAGATATGATAATATAATTCCGCTCGGATATAATTGCGAAACAGCATTCAGGTTTTATGTTCATTATAAATTTATAGAATCTTCGCTTTTAACTTGGGTTTATATAGATAATTTCGATATCCTTTTAAATGCTTTACAAAACCTTTCTCCGATTGCAACGGACGATTTCGCCTATGAGATGACTCTATATAAATGTTTAAATTCGGGCATAAGATTTCACGGAAGAACGAGAGATGAAGCGCTTTCAGAGGATAATGAAGAATCAAGAATCCTTATAAGGCAGGATAAAGAAGAGCTTCGTTCAAGAATAAAATATTTAAAAGAAAAATTTGTTAAAACTGCAAATGACGGCAAAAAAAATCTTTACGTCGTGAAAATTTCGGAAGAAGATGCCGAAAATCCTGATATTCGTGAAAAAGTAACAAAACTCTATAATTTTTTAAACGGTTTTTGTAAAAACAAATTTGATTTTTTGATTATTACGGAAGATAAGTTTTTCAACAAATTCTTGTTTAATGAAAAAAATATTTATACAAGAAGCGTTGAAAAATATGCTCCGGATGAAACTGTTACAAATAAAAAAATGGGTGATAAATTCGGCTGGAATGTTCTTTGGACTGAATTCCGCCCTAAAAAACATGTTTGGAAGAAGAAAAAATTAAAATTTGAGCAAATATAAAGGTTTTATCTGATGTTTGTTATGTAAAACTAACAACTTACGAGAAATTAACCCTTGCAAAATTTTGTTTTACAAATTTATTAACAATAAGTATAAT
>Ga0310695_10007986_pt1 | contig 16595 bp, 16 predicted proteins | sample RumenRJG_04DNA_FD_203882 | JGI IMG/M metagenome (GOLD analysis project Ga0310695, IMG submission 203882) | Bovine rumen microbial communities from Lethbridge, Alberta, Canada - RJG_04 (v2) (version 2) | ecosystem: Host-associated > Mammals > Digestive system > Stomach > Rumen | place: Canada...
CGAAATTTGACAAACTTCCATCTACACCATAGTTAAACTTAGCGTCCATTTCAGCATAATGATAGGAAGCGTTGCTATGTACAGTATCATTAAAATTTTCATCTACAACAAAACGTGTCCGTTTAAATTCGTATTCTTGCTTAAACTTGTTGTAAATCACACTTGCGTTCATCGACAACGCATTATCACTACCGCTCAATACAGTCTTCCGATTAATGGGATAAAAAACTAAACCATCTCCCAAAACCTCAGGAAAGTACACATCAGTAGGTTTTACATTTAACATTAACGGTTTAGCTTCCTTAGTTCTGTCAAACATATTAATATGTGTGTTATAGTAATAATATTTTGACAAATCCCCCAAATCTTGGAAATATTCCTCGTAAGCATATAGTGTAGACACAGACATTAAACCATCTTCACATTTAAAATCAAGCGGACTATTAATGTATTGTATATAGGCTCTTGCGTTATTAGGTTCGTTTCCATTTCCAAAATTCCTATCTAAACCAAAACCATAGTTTTGTTCCAAAAAGAAGTACTGACCCATTCGTGTACTGATTGGAGAATAGTTCGCAAAATTACCTTCTCGACCCCAACGTAACATTCCATCCATAAACATCTTACCACGATGGACTACGGCCATATTTGACATAAGCGTATCCTGCTTATCATCAACATTCTTCTTCGGTGCATTCATATTATAGTTGCGTATCACACCTACTTCGTCTGTAGCAGAGTGCATACTATACAATCTGCTATAAACACTACCATATCCGTTGCTTTCTTTACCGACGAAACTTTGGATTCTATTCAAGACACTACTCAATGTATTTCCCATTGGGAACTCGCTCATAGTTCCTTGGTTAATGCTCAACTCTTCATTACTCAAATTGAACTTGTTATCAAAATTCGGAGTGTCAGTAACCACTTTCCGAATAAAATCCATATAATCATCTGCACTATGCCTCTGTCTGTTGGTAGCCCACTGCCCAATGGAATATTCTGCGTAATAAGGGTCTACAATAGCACCACACCGCAAACCCCACATATCTCCACCAAAACCACTTACCCCAATTTTCTTTGACAACGCTTTGACGATATAGTCGTAGTTCTTATCCAATAAACCTATCTTACGATTATTTAAATTGCTCATTTATCACAATCCATTTCCTATAAATAAATCTTAATACTAATTCTTATTCGCCAACGTTCCATACGTCTAAAAATGGAGAACTATCAGCAAAAAAAATGCGGTAAATTTTCACATACCGCATTTTTTTCAAATGTACAACAGCAACATTAATAATGTTTACCAATAGGACTATCAGCGGTAACATTTTGCTGTGTTTTTTGATTAATAGCAGAAATTATTGCATTTACAAATTCGTGATTATGTGCCAACTTGTTAAAGTCTATAATTTCTATGGAACTTCCGTTAATCTTCAAGTTACCACTGATATCCAATTTCAATGTTTGTGTACCACCATTCGTCCTTACACTTGTAGTACTTCCTACATACTGCGAACCGCCAACATTTGTAAAACCACCAAGCCGTGTGCCTTCACCGTTTGTAGAAGCTACCTGCATTGCGTGGAATGTTTGTTGAGTTTGATGTGATGTAACTTTCATCTCGTCTTTATTCCATTTATAGGCTAGTAATTCGTGTATTTTAATGACACTCAACATAGCCTTTGGAATCAAATCTGGGTCATCGATACTAACAAATCCTTCAACTTCACTTGCAAACTGATTCACAGTATCATTCTGAATTTCCCTACCGTCTTTCCGACTTCCACCCATTAAATATCCAATACCAGTTCCAAGAAGGTCTCCGATAAAACCTCCTGCGGTTGCTCCTGCCATAGTTCCTGCGCCTGGGATTACACTACCTAAGACACCACCGATGATAGTTCCTGCCATAGTTCCGATACCACTTGAAGTGTCTAATATACCATTTGCGTGTTGCGCTTTCGCATCATAAAAATCGCTATCAGTTGCATAACCATCAACTCTGCTTCCTTTGTAGTTTTCCAAGTAATTTTTTGAACTCCTCATATCATTGATACCCGTATAGGTGTTTGTCGCTCCAAGACCAAACCCTAGTATTGCACCAAACGAACCTACACCGTTACCCATTACCTTAACTGCATCTTTCATTAGCAAACTTTGAACTCCATTTGGCATTATCCCTAACGCCCTAGCTCCCATATTGGACAACCGACCACTACCATTAGCAATGCCCATCATTGCGAGTGAGTTTGATATTCGTGCTCCATTTGCTAAATAACCGATTTCCGTTAAAGTGTTAATATAGTCCGATATACCATTTCTGTATGGGCTACTACTATTTTCCAATTCAGCACTACCACCTTCGCCAATACCAATATGTGCTCCGTTTGATTGCGCAATCTTTGTTAACAACATTGTTTGCGTTTGCAATTCCTTAACAACTTGCTTATCATCATTAATTATATTGTTTAAGGTACTATTGTTTATTGAGTTGTTGTTTTGAAAATTAAGATTATCGTAGGCTTCAATATCACTTGTGTTACTTGCATTTGATGTTTGAGTAGCGAGATACGTTCCGCCTGCGATTAATCCGACGAGTCCAAGCGCTTTGCCCAACTTACCTCCACCTCTTTTGCCTTTTGCTTTTGGCGGTTTATTTCGAGAACGCCTTCTATTCTCGCCTTGATAGTGGTCTTGAGGTCTACCCCTTACCATTTCCCTATTCCTCAACGACCCATCTTCCGCAATTTCGTACTGTTCAGACAAAGTATCATTCATCCCTATTGAGGTTCTTACGTTAGACATAAAACTTCTAGCACTACGTCCTGCACCTCCAAGTGTTGAAGTAATAGAAGGCACAGCACCAAGTAATGCTATAGAACCCATAATCATCGGTCCGTACCTATCCATAATATTATTGAAAGTGTTCTCTCCCCACCGACTCATAACTACATCAGCCATAGCCATTAGTTTGCCTTCAAACGCCTTCTTATCAGCTTCGACCTTTTCCTTGACGCTCATTTCACCCCTCGCTCTGTCACGCATCTCAGGCAATAATGTTTGAGCAATAGCACGAACATTATCCCTAATATCAAGTTGGGCATCCTCCGATTTATCGCTAACAATTTGACCCACATTTTGAGATGTTATCCTACTAACATCTAATTCGCTACCATCCATCATCTTAACCATATATTTGCCCTTGCTAGCATCGTAAGTAGCTCGATTGGCTATAATCGCCTTCTGTGTTTCATTCAGCGTATTATCAGTGAGTCTGCTCTCTACCGCTTTTATAACTCCCCTTCTACTGACCGAATTAAGCAAATCCTCGTAATTAATACCAAACGATTGACTTGCTGTTTTCAACAACTGCTTGTCTATAGCTGATATTTCGACAATACCTGTTTTTTCGTTAAAAAGCGCTCTGCCTTCTATGATTTTCGTCAGTTTCTCCATTAAACCTTCAGCATTGTAGTTCGCCATATACATTAGTTCCAACGGATTACTAAAATTAGCACCAAAACTACCGCCCAAAGCATTCATTTGTGCTCCAACTTGCACAGCACCCTCAACATTATTAACTTTATCTGCTATACTCTCAATTTCCTTGACATTTAATTTCAATTGTTGACTTAACAATATCATTCGTTCAAGTCCGCTAACACCACCTCGGAATGTGAGTTTATTCATCATCCCAATGTTATCTTGCAACGATTTTTGTGCAATTTTAAGGTTCAGACCCAAAGCATCTGCATTCTTCTGCATTTGAGTAAACCGTGCGGTTGCGACACCAACACTACCTCCAATTTGGTCAAATGCACCTGCTAGACCATCAGCACCATAATTGTGCAAGTATGCCATCATCTCTTGCTCGTTTTGCAGAGGTAAGCGAACTCTACCTGTGGCATCTGCAATTTGCTCTATTTGTTTAACAAGTTCGGTAGCATCTAAATTGTAAAACCTACCAATCAGACTAGCGTTTTGACTCAACTCGGATGTTAGTGCCTTCATCTGTTGTACATTCTGCCCCAACGCCCTTGCGGACTTATGGACACTATCATTGAGTTCCAACCATTTACCTCCGACAGAAGTAACCGCATTAAGCAACATTCTACCAAACTGATTGAGTTGACTAAACAATTCAGCACTTGCCTTAATGCGTTTGTTAAAGTTATCTTGTTCGGTTTGACAATTCTTAATATCTACATTCAGTTGACGTGCCAACTTTTCTAATCTAGCTTCACTTTCACTACATTTATCAATCTCTTCTTTATGCTGTATGTTGAACTCGCTGGTCTTTTCCTGCGCCTTTAATTCAATCTCCTTTGCTTTTTTGTGAAGTTCAATTTGCTCTTCTTGAGTAAGGTTCTCTTCTTTTAGTTTTTTATTTATTTCTTCAATTTCATTTATCTCGTCCTTAATATTCTCTTTACGTTGCTCTTCGAGTAGAAACTTTTGTTTCTCAACTTCAAGCATCTCTTCGTTAAGTTTAAGCGCTTCTTCTGCATATTTCTTCAACCCAGCATACCTACTCACAGTCTCATCCCACGAAGCAGGGTCTTGTTCATACAACTTATTCAATTGGTCAAACCGAGACCTATCATCACTATCGTCGTAAAAAGAACTTTGATTAAATTTTCTGTTCAACGAAGTGCTACCTTTACCCAAATTATGGTACATCTCATCCAAATTTGCGTTCAAGCGATTATCTTGCTTTTTTAGGTCAGCTCTCAACCCTCGTAACTCTTTGATTATATCTTCTTCTAAACTCATACCTCTACTTAATGATTTTTTTATAAATAAAAGGGGCAACCTATTTTATAGATTACCCCTTTTATCTGTTCGGTTTCATCAATTAAATTACAAATCCTTAGACTGACTCGTAGTTTCGCTTGGTTGCGTTACTTCCTTCTTATCCAAACCTAATTGTTGAGCTACGGTATCCATTCGCCTTTGGAGTTCGTTACTTAACTTGTTTTTCTGTTGTCTCAAACGAGTATTTGCTTTAGCATCAACACTTTCATTAAAGTGTGTTACAAAGTCCTTAATATTTTGTTTATCCACTTCAGTTCCAAAGGCTTTGTTGATATCTGTTATCAACAAAGTCGTAAACTTATCAAATTGTTCGTCGGTCAGAAAACCACAATCATCATCTTTGGTCTGAAAATCAACCAAACCGCTGTTGAGATTGCCCACTTGATATTTTTTGCTTTCAGAAACAGCAAAATCAGTAAGCGCTCCTTTATCAATTTCTTTTTCTTTTGCCATAAGAATCTTTTTTAAAACAAAAAAGGATGAAATTTATCGAAAAATGGATTATTGAAGTCGCTAAAGACTCGTTCGTTTGCAATTTTTTCAATCAAACTCTTTAGTTCCGCATTCTGTTTATCCAAGTCAAGTTCCGTACCATTAAACCAAACACGAATTTCGTTGTTTTTGTTGGGTTTGTACTGACAATTGCACACACCTCCTTTATGTGCAACAGTTGTATCTATTCCATCAAGGAAAGACTTCAACTTGTCTATCACAGCTTCGTCGTCATTGTTCAATTTGCGAGGTTCTTGTTTATTAATACTATTCTCCTCTGCAGTTACTTTACGTTGCTCGGCTCGTGAAGTTAACTTACAGCCTGCTCGTGCAGTTGTGATATCAGTTATACTTTTCAAAGGAATGTATACATTCTCTCGTTGTGTTTCCCTATTCCGTACTTCCCAATCGTCAGCTATAAAATCCTCTTGTAGAAATGTATAATATTGGGTATAGTTCGCACCTTTTTCCCAAAATTTATTGTCAAAACAATAAATTTCCCTTTGAACATCGCTAGTACGGTACATACTCTTACCACTATCCTCTTTGATTAAATGCAAAGCCCATTCAAAATTCATATCAGTTGTTTTATTGTAAATAAATTATTTTCTTCCGTTTCTACTGCATTGTAATTAAACCACAAACATTCGTTCTTAATGCGTTTTTGATGTTTGCTATCTATAGTCTTTACTGAAAATATATGTTTGTAAAAACCATTTTCTAATAACACATCGTACAGAGCGTTATCATAACCGCTTATAAGCACCTTTGCCTTTGTCTTACTACACAAATTCACGAACTCCTTATGTTGAGTATCGCTCATTTCTACATTATATCTTGCTGAACTCAACCTTGTGTTAAAAACATAGGGTGGGTCGGCATAGATAAATACATTTTCAGTATTATATTTGTCTATAAGTTCCAACCCATTCTTATTGCATACTACCACCTTGCTCATTCGGTTGTGCATTTGTTCCAATCCGTTGACTGCAGAAAACATATCGCTGACCGATTTGGAAACTCCGTTTCTTATCAGCGGATTTATAGAAAAACCACCACTTCCGTTAAAACTAGTTCTATTGACATAAAAGAATGCAAATGCCCTATCAACTAAAGGCAAATCACTGTTTTTCATTAAGGTTAGTTGCTCTTTCCTCGTCTCTTCATCAACGATACACAATTCACACCTTTTCCGAAACTCTGCAAATAATTCTTCATCACGCAAGACCTTATACAAAGAATATACATTCTTGTCAAGGTCATTATATATCTCAATCGGTGGTATGAAATGCATTCGCAACCCTACCCCATAAGAACCGCCAAACGGCTCTATATATGTATCGTAAGTTCCTTTTTTTGGGAAAAATGGCATAATTTGAGAATACATACACCCCTTCCCACCGTAATATCTTATCGTAGCATTCATTTTTTTCTAAAATTATCAGAAGTAAGACTCTCGTTTCCACCCATCTTCATTTCTTGATTTTGCTTCTCGATATAAGCGTTGTGCCGAGATATATAAAACCGCCTATCTCGTGTAGGCATTTTATATATCTCAGTATAACTCATATTCATAAACTGATGACACCCCCATAACTCTTGTTTAAGTTCCGCTTCATAGGTTGGCGGTATTTGTGAAAACATATTCATCCCACTCAAGAAAGGTTTTTATAAGACCACCTCCGAGGTCTTGCGGTCTTTCCACTTCCACCATAAAGTCCATTCGAGGTTCGTTATCATCAACATACTTCCTAAACTTTAAAGAGTCAAGCGCAGGCATCTTATAGATAAACTTCTTGACAAAATCTCTATCAGTATTGCCGTTGACAGAAACAATCAATCGTTCCAACGCATCGGTAATCGTATTAAGAAATGAATTGTTCTGCTTAGACTTACTCTCCGTCCACTTCTCAACCACACCCAAAGAATTGTTCAAAATGTTCTTATCGCTTCCTTTCAATTCAGTGTCAGCATCAATAACATTCTTTATTTTTGTCAACAATGTGTTTACCAAATTCTTTCTAACATCGCTACTCTCAATCTTTAGTGTGTTGGTTAATGCCTTACTATCAGCAAGCGTCAAAAACTTGAATTTAATGTCTGCACCGCTAAGTTCACAGTGATAATCAAAATAACCATTTTCATCGCCAACCAACGTAAAATCACGCATCTTAATATCATTAAGATTGATAACTGCATCAAATTGCTTCCGTGTTTGTGGGTCTGTCACTGTAACTGGGTAGTTAATACCATAACTAGTCTTTCTTAACCAAACCAATATAGCATCAGCATCTCCACTAGTTAAGTCCATCACATTAAAGTCCTTATCTAAGATTTTATGCTTTAGCAAATATTCATTAATAAGGTTCTCTTCGTACAGATTAGGAGAAGTAATCATATTCTCGTCATAAGCGGTTAAGTAGCTAACTGATAATTTCTTCTTTTTATTTTTATAGCACTCTCCTTTGCTTGGGATAGACACCAAATCATAATCCATCTGCATTCCGTCACCTATAAAGGTTTGGTCGCTTCGATACTCTTCTGCTTTTTTGCTGACATCCAACGAGTTATGTATTTTTGCAAAAACATCGTGTGCATATTCAGAATAGTCTGTCTGCTTGTCGCTTTCAGTATTCTCATTTTCATTCAGTCGGTTAAGAAAGTCCTGCGTGTCAGCGTCATATTGCTGTATCACACCATCGTTAGTGTGTGTGCTTTTATTAGTTGTTTCATTAACATTTTTTTTACGCAATTGTTCACGCTCCTTTAATGTAACATCATTGTTGCTGTCGTAATTTTTTTCACCGCTATATATTGAGTTGAGCCCTTCAGTATCTTCCAAATGCCCTTTATGGGAAGGGTCGTATGCCGAATGAACTTCATCTTCAACATTATCAATAGTGTACGACAACTCATAATTAGGAATACATTGCCTAATTTTTTTTACATTTTCATCAATAGCCCCTTGTACTTGGGCTTTAGTCTTCTCGTCGACACCATTAGAGTTCATTTGCTTTAAGGTTTGCAAATGCATAATAATCTCCGTTTCCCACATTTTGCATTGGACATTATCGTCGAATTTTGGTATTTGTTTACTAGTGTACATTACTGCCATATCTTAAAATTTCTTTATTTCTGCATTAAAGATTATTATTGCGTATGTATTTTGAGCCAAAGCCCTGCTCATTATAGCATCTTGAACCTTAAAACTATACTCTTCTCCATTGTTTTCGTCCTTCCACTTGAACAATAGCAACCGTTTAGGTTCAAACTGCATTGCTTCTGCATCATTCGGAATGTGTTTCCTTAATTCTTCGTGTTCCTTTTGCCAGTACCGCAACTCACTTGTAAAATCAACACCCACCTTCTTTCCGTCATCGTAAGAGAATATTAAAATAAATGGGTTTGACCTACTCTTTTCCATATCTTTCAAAAACGAAGGAGAATCGTAATCTTCTCCCCTCATATTTACAAATCTACAAGGCATCGTATAAAATGGAGTGCTTTCAATAGGTCTCTTTACTTCGTGTGTCGTGCATCGTGTTTGTGGTTGATTCTTCCTTACACGTAGGTTATTCGGTTGCCGACCAAATTCCATTTCCCGTCTGATTACTCTATCACCTTCATTATAAGTATCGTTAAGCGCCTTAATGTATGCTTGCTCGTCCTTATAATAGTGTTTCAAATCGTCACCTCCGAACTCATTAGCATCCTTAATGGTACTTGCCAATTGGATATATATATTTCCTATCAACATATTTTCCTTTTTCGTATTTTTTTTAACAACTACACACGAATTAAAGATTACGTGTGTTTTGTGCAAATATACAGAATATCTTCGTTTTTTACAAGAAAAAAGCGGTGGTAAATTCAGTACCACCGCATACAAAATAAGAAAGGAGGTTTTCGTATGTGGAATATACCAAACGGAATTAACCGCACTCTATAAATAACCATCAGCTAAGAGCCGAAACCTTTAATAGTATTGAATTAATCAACTACCTTTTGGCATCCACCACAATCGTATCAATCAAGGAACTTCTTTGAAACCTTGAACTTCGCTACTAATTTTGCAGGAACTGCGATTTTCGCACCTGTTTGCGGATTTCTACATTCTGTGGCCTTCTTTTCGGCTTTAGAAAAAGTACCAAAACCTACCAAAGAAACTTCTTCACCATTCTTAACCGCTTCCTTAATCGACTCAATAGTTGCATTAACAACTTCTTCTGCGACTTTTAATGTTGTGTTTGCCTTTTCAGCAACCACCTTTACTAATTCTAATTTATTCATATTACAAATTATATAATTTATTATGCTTCTTTAGCTAAAATATAAGACGATTTTTACGTTTAATATCACATATCTCTGATTTTTTTGCAAAAAAATAAAATATAATTATAATATACAAAGTTTTTTTAAAAAAAATGAAACAAGGAATACGAAATAAAGATTACGCAAAAAAACAAGTTTTTGAAAGTAAGCAGATTGAAAACCATAATTATGGAACAAGCAAGTTAGAAAAAGATTTCGCCAACGATTTTCTTGATAAATATGGTATTAAGTACCAATATCAATTTCACGCCAAAGATATTGGTAGGTATTACGATTTTTACTTGACCGAACATAATGTGTTATTGGAAATTGATGGCGATTATTGGCACGGTAACACGGAGAAGTTCAAAAAACTGAATGGTATACAGAAAAAAGCACACAATGTTGATGATATCAAGAATAAGTGGGCACACATTCACGGAATACCTATTATACGCATTTGGGAAAGTGATATAAGGAGAAATGCACCTAAAGTCATACAAATACTAAAAGAATATCACCTCATTGAACTACCAACGGGCTAAAGCCCGTGGGCTTTCTTGGACGGTTCTCGTAAAAAAAGTGGTAGTAACTGAATACCACCACTTTATAAACTCACTTTTTATATGATTTTTTATAGTTCAATATCATTTTCTTGGCAGAATTGTTCCCAACTTCGGTTTCCTGTTCTCGCATAAAGAATATCATCTAACGTCTCTACAGTATAACCATTAATGGATGTTACAAGTTTAATCTCGTCATTGGTAGCTATACCAAATTCAACCAATTCTTCCCAATAACTATCTTTAGATTGCGGAGTGTAATCATCATAACATTCAGTACCTTCAAAGATTGCTCGTCCATTCTTTTTTACACTTTCTGTTGCAACATTTTGTTTACGAAGTTTGTTCATAAAATGGCGACCCTTTACCAATGCTTCCGCACCTTTGATACCAGCATAGCGACCCATCCTACCCAAAACTCCATTATTGATTTTAGAGCCTTTACGTGCAGACCTGCCATCTTTGCCATAACAAGTGTCGGTTGAATCTTTCACCTTGCCATTTTTTATAAAGTCCATTCGTTGTGATTGATAATCTTTGTTATTTTTAATCTCATCATAAGCCTTTTCAGTCTCTTCATCGTTCATAGACTTCACATCCTTAAAGAAATTAAACCCTTGACCTTCTTTCAAAGACCTTCTTACACATTTTGAAACCAAATCATTGAATTGTCTTTCGTTTATCTTAATATTACTCATAAAATTAAATGTTTTTAGTACGCCAAAATAGCATAATCAATTTTAAGTTTCATCGAAATCTTCGCTAAACCATCGCTTCCATACGATAACGAACCTCCTTCGTAACCAAGAGGAAATGCGTTTTTTAAAATCCATTTACTTGATACGCATCCTGTTGGGTCAAGCATTTCAATTTCAACATCTCGTTTGTAGCCAGCGGCATAACCCATTCTGCCAGTAACACTCTCTGCAATCAACCTATTCCATTCCATAACTGCTTGTGATGCTGATGGTCCCTGTGGGTCATACAAACTAATGTTGACTTCTCCCCACGTATAACGACCAGCCACATAGGTTTCGGTATTAAGAAAAGGAATTGATACTGCGTTAATGCTTAATGATGGACGAGAAGCACTTTCTACCCACCATTCTTGAATGCCCAAATCACTTGGAAATCGAACCAAAAATCGGTTTTCCCTTAATGGCTCGTATTCCAAAGGCATTTTACTTAACAAATCGCTCATATATCTATATATTTCTTTCTTTAATTATTATACAAATCATATTTTTATTAATCTATTTCTTCCTCTTCTTCTGTAGTTTGAGCCTTATCACACAACAGCCATACCTTCTTAAACAAATCATAAGTAGGGTCGTCAATGTCGTTTGCCAAAGTTTGAAGACCTTGAAGTGCCATTTCTCGAATTTGAGAAACGATATTCTCTGCATCGCTGTGTTCGCTATCAGTTTGTGTTTCCACAGGCATCGTTTCTTCTTCATCGTCAACCAAACCCATTTGTCGTGGCGTGGCTCGACTAAAATCAGCATCATCAGCCATACCGCTCATATCCGCACTGCCCATCTGTCGTGACATACCTCCTTGCATATTTTGCTCTTCCGCTTCACGTAGTAATATACTCCTATTTATTTGGGCAATTTTTCTACCCAAGTCAAAGTGTCTTTTCATCATAGAAAATCTATATTTTACTATAAATAGAATAACAAATAAAAAGAGTGGTTAGGTATATTTCACCCCAACCACTCTTTGATTATATGTTCATTCAAATTAACCTAAGTCGCTGAAATCAGCATCTTGAGCGGTAATCATAAAGTCTATAGGAACATACTCCAATTGCAGAGTAGGTTTTACCCAAACCTTAATAGGCAATTCAAGCCTATCCCTCGCTTCATCAGAAGTATCGTATTCAATAGCGAAGTCGACACAACCCCTATTCTTCTTGATATCCTGCATAATAGGTCGGATTAGGCTATCTGCCTTCTCTTTTTCCTGACTATCGTTAGGGTCAAAAATCAAACTCATACAAGCATTAACCAATCTCCTACGTATAGCCAACATCAATCTACGAACTCCAATTCGAGTCAAAGGTGCTTTATCATCGTCCGAGCTATACAATGTCTTCTGACCCCACACCCTAACACCATCCTTCGCAAATGTGCGTAAGTAGTTAATGCGACCATCGTACAATGTATCTTCTTCTGCTAACTTAGTAATCTTTTTTGCCTTCACGCAATCCACAGGACCTCTGTCCTTACCAGCAGGCGCAAACCACTCAAACTGTTGATTGTCAGTTTGAGCCATATTACGTACTACATCTTTGGTCGGAGGCAAGAATATGTAAGTATTATTAGAAGTATCAAGGAATTTAACCCAAGGATAGTATGTTGCGACATACGAACTATTAATTTGACTATCTTCCAAGTTTTCAACAATTTCTTCAGCCGTAAACATACTTTCTTCGGTATCGTCAGCACCTTCTGCCTTATCAGGGGTCGTGACGATATACAAAGTATCCTTTCTTTCTTCTTCAATCATTTCAACTACATCTTTAACCAAGAGGTTTTGATTGACATAATCAATACCAGGAGTAGCCAACAAGTTAATATCAACCCTTGATGGATTGGCGAGTTGACGATAACCTGCGAGGTATGCGTAATAGTCACTTGTAATACAAGCACCATTCAAACCAAGAGCAACACTATCAGCCAAGCCCTTAAAGTTTACGCCTTCATCGTTAACGGTAGACACCTTACCCTTGTAGTTCGTACGAGTAAATTCATCGCCATTTGTACGTTCCTCACGATATACATCCCAACCGTCAAAACCACCATAGAAGTAACACGTGAATTTACGCAAATCCACATTAGAATAAATCGTATCTTCCATATCTTGCTCAGTAGCGATAATTGGAGCAGAAGGCTTATCTTCAGTGCGAGTTTGAGAGTTTACAGTAGTGAATGTATAACCTTCAACACCATCAACTGTAATTTTGATATTCATTTCATCAGTGTAACTTTCTGGGTTTACACGACAATCCAAGTGGAAGCCATTTGAAAGAATTGAAGGGTCATTCTCATTATAGTACTTATCGCCCTTAAACGAAAAAACATCAATGTCAACACCTGCAAGGTCGCTACAACCAAAGTATTGCTTCTTTTCCTTCAATTCGTTATAGTATTCGGTGTTATACGGAATAGTAGGAGCGACTACAGTTTCAGCATAATCACCAACGACTTGATAACCATTGTAGAAATTGATTGGATAACCAACGAAACCGCACGGAACTGACAAACGAGTAGCGTCGTCTTCATTTACCTCGATAGTAACATACTTTGACTTGCTTTCGTAAGTGCCATCGAAACTGCCAATTTTATACGCAATATAGTTACGACTAGTAGGAGTGAGGTTTACATTGCTAAATTTTTCCAAATATATAGGAGAAGCATCCGTATCGTTAATATCACGAATACCTACACTAAATGTACCTTCATCAGGTCTAATGTTAAAGATAGACACCTTGAACATTTCATTAGCGGTATCACCATCGCTAATAGTGTGGAAACGGAACAACTTGTGCAAGTCAATATGAGTTCTATCACCCTTTGCATTTGATACAATCCAAGGAGTTGACGCAAAACGATATGCAGACTTATAGTCATTAATATCAATAGTCACACGAACAATTGATTTTTTGCCATCGCCATTCTCCATTAAGCGGTAATAATAACCATCTTCTTGAACCTTTACCAAACCACTCTTATAAATGTTATTATTACTGTCTTGGCGTTGCAAAATATTATCAATATAATTAAGTCGGTCAAGCAAAGGAATTACATTTCCCTTATATTCTCCGCTATTTTTATCAACCATAGCACCATACACACTACCTTGTGAGTAGTAAGTATAGAAATAATGTCTCACACCACTTAACGTATATTGCTTTACAACTACAACTTGACCAATCAAATCACTACCCTTTACGCAAATTGTATTAGTTTTGGTATCCACAAACAAAATCGTTCCTTGCGGAAAGTTCACGCCCGAGGAAAGCGTCTCGCCTGATGTGTCTGATGGCTGTTCACCGACTCTGCAAATATACAACCCATCATAATCGCTACCATCTTGGCACAAAGCAAAGTTGAATGTCTCTTCGGTTGGAGTAACCGCACTTTCAGAATAACCATCGCTAATTACACAAGTGTAAGCGGTAACAGTGTTATCTTCGCCAAGCAAAGGTTCAACCGAATAAGGTTTATTCGTATTATAGTTATACGGATGCACATTGATAGGAGTGTATTCGTCAATCAAATAACGATTACCAACATACTTCTTTGTTAATGCTTCTTCTGCTAATGGAACAAACTTGATTACTGACTTCAAACCACAATAATCGTATGAATTGTAAACATTATAAGGAACAAGTTGTGAAGAAATTTCAGTGGTCGTTCCTTCATTAATTCCGTTAAGCAAAGAAACATCATACAAACTCTCACAAAATATTGGTGCTGAACCATTATCAGCCTTCGTTCCAATCACATTAAGAATGTAGTTTTTGTCAGCAGGATTCAAACTGACACCATATTGAAATTTCCCGACAGAATGATTTACGCTATTAGTAAAATATGCAAGTCCGTCTCGACCGTTTCTACCAATAAGAATACTACCATCTTCGTACTCATAGCCCACTGCTTCGTCTTGAATACCCTTTGCTATTTGCTCTTCAGCAGTCATTGTCCAAAGGTATTCTCCATTTTCGTCGGCATATACTACTAATCTCTCACCGCCTTCATTCAACAAGAAATATTTGCTATCGGTGTTGCAATAATCTCGAATATCACCTGTTGGAAGACCTTGCCTATTCACATCTTCAATCGTCAAATAATGACCTTCACTAGTCGTTCCATACAAACTGAACACACCATAGTTATTACTGTTCACAGAAAGACCTACAGCCTTACCATTAATGGTGTAACCTGCACATTCGTTACCACTATTTTCCAAACTCACATATTGACCGATTTTAAGGGCGTCCATATTATAATAACTTGGAATTGTGCAGTCATAAGACTCGTCATCCCATTCGCCTACAAAATAACGAAGGTGGTCATATACTGAACCGCCACACTTACAATCAGTAGCCAATGTAGGAACATACTTGTGGAACTTCTCATACTCACCCCTCGAACGCAATACCGCAATAACCTTCTTGTTGTTATCAACAATCAACCAAGCGGGACCTGCGTTGTAACCGCTCAAACCCAAAACACGAACAATCTGCAACTGTTGCGACTGTTCAATGTAACTCTCGGCAATATAAGGTAATTCATACTTTGGGAATTTTGAACCCTTGAACTTCTCAACGCTTTTGCCACCAAAATTCTCCTTAAACTCCTTCCAATCAGTGATTAAGGTTGGTTCAAATGCTCGTCCCTTCAAAGTCTCACCTACAAGCCCAAGCGATGTGATACCCAAACTCTTCTTGTTTTTAGCCACTTCTATCTCACGGGTATATACCCCAGGAGCAGAATGCGTACCTCTTGCATTATCTGCCATCTCTCTACATTTTTATTATTTTATTTTACTTTATTTCTAGTTTATTATAAATAGTATATCTTTTAAGCATAAAGTTAAATTTCATAACTTATTGATAACCAACAAACAAAATTCGTATAAATAGAACAATAAAAAAAATCAAAAAAAATGTATGAAAATCGCTTATTCCCTTAAAAACTTTTCATAATTTTGCAATATGAATCAAAATATACCAATCCACGTACGTGAGTTTCTTGAAAAGAAAGATAAGTATATAGCTATAATTAGAAATAGCAAACAGTCGTACTATTTTCAAGATGATTATTATTTCAAAGTCTACAAAGACTACAGATTAGATTCCTTATACTTACAATGTTGGCATATTGGTTTTGAAACAAATTATATGTTATGGAGTTTAAAATTATGATGAAAAGATTACATTTACCTCTCAATCAAGAGAGTTTCAATAAGGTTGAATGCGGAGAACAAACAGAAGTATATATCACATTCAACACTTATTGGTATAACAAGATAGAACCCTTGATACACGAAGACTCTATAGTCGTATTCTCCTACGGTTACACAAATAAAAAAATCTCGTTTTTAATTAAAGACATTGAAATCGGATATGGAAAATCAGAATGGGGAGCGCCTAAAAAAGAAGAAGTGATTATCCTAAAACTAGAACGGAGGTTAAACTAATAAATCATTTATAACACAAAAAAAGTACGCAATTTATTTGGAAGTATAAAAAATACTCTTTAATTTTACACCAACAAATTAAATAACGACTATGGCAAACAACTACACATTACAGCAAGTGTTTAATAATGTTAAAACTACAGAAAATGGCGATATTGCCTTCGTAAGTACAGGCAATAAGTATGCCGATAT
>Ga0310695_10007988_pt1 | contig 16590 bp, 19 predicted proteins | sample RumenRJG_04DNA_FD_203882 | JGI IMG/M metagenome (GOLD analysis project Ga0310695, IMG submission 203882) | Bovine rumen microbial communities from Lethbridge, Alberta, Canada - RJG_04 (v2) (version 2) | ecosystem: Host-associated > Mammals > Digestive system > Stomach > Rumen | place: Canada...
TAAAGCGGGTTTATTCGGGGGGGCCGGTGTTGGTAAAACCGTTTTAATTACCGAAATGATTAACAATATGGTGGGACGGTATGAAGGGGTTAGTTTGTTCGCTGGTATTGGGGAACGATCCCGGGAAGGGGAACAATTGTATCGGGAAATGCAAGCGGCCGGCGTGTTGGATAAAACCGTGATGGTGTTTGGACAGATGAATGAAGCCCCTAGTGTACGCTTTCGGGTGCCCTTGGCGGCTTTAACCATGGCGGAATATTTTCGGGATAAGAAACATCAAGATGTGTTGTTGCTGATGGATAACATTTTCCGGTTTATTCAAGCCGGGTCTGAAGTGTCGGTACAACTGGGGCAAATGCCGTCGCGCGTGGGGTATCAACCCACGTTAGGAACCGATATTGCCGAAATTGAAGAACGGATTTCCAGTACTGCCTCGGGGGCGATTACATCCATTCAAGCGGTTTATGTGCCTGCGGATGATTTTACAGATCCATCGGCGACACATACCTTCGCCCATTTATCGTCCACGATTGTGTTATCCCGGACGCGGGCAGCCCAGGGCCTGTATCCCGCGGTGGACCCCTTGACATCCACATCCGATATGCTGACCCCATTGGTGGTTGGTCAGCGCCATTATAAAATCGCAACCGCGGTGCGCCGAACCTTGACGCAGTATGAAGAGCTAAAAGACATTATTGCCATGCTTGGGTTTGACGAATTACCCGAACGCGATCAAGCCGTGGTTTTAACTGCCCGAAAATTAGAACGCTTTTTGACTCAGCCGTTTTTTACCACCACGCAATTTACGGGGATGGAAGGCCGATCTGTCAATTTAGAAGAAACACTTTCTGGGTGTGAACGGATTTTATCTGGGGAATTTAATGCCTTGTCTGAAAACGATTTTTATATGGTGGGTTCGGTGGATGAAGCCCTTAAAAAACGGGGGAAAGACTAATGCACTTAAACATTATGACGCCCATAGAAACGGTTTTAGATCGGGATATTACAAAATTAACCTTTGATTCCATTGTGGGGCGGTGGACGATTTTGCCCCGGCACCAAGATTGTGTGACGGTGGTGCCCACAGGGATTATGTGTTGTGAAGGAAAAGAGGGTGTTCGCTATATTGCCATTGCGCAAGGAACGTTAGTTAAAAAAGAACAAAATGTGCAGGTATCTACGGGGTTGGCGATTGTTTCCGATAACGCCGAAAAATTGGTACAAGCCATTGAACGCGATTTTAAAAAAATGGAAGAAGACCGTAAAATCTTTAACGCCACGGTGGCTAAGTTGGAAGTCGGGTTAGCAAAAGGCCTGATGACGTTAAAAGAACAAGGGAACAGCTTATGAAAAAAACACCTAAAACTTTAACAGACATAAAAGAAACATTGATTCAAAAAGCTAAGGCCGGCAAACGTCCTGCCCCAGAAATGGCGTGGAATATCAGGGCTTTGGGGGGGTATGGATGGTATTTGGGGGTACCCTTGATTATCGGTGTTTTGGTGGGACGGTTGTTGGATGCCCATTTTCCATTGGGGGCGTCCTTTTTTTGGACATTAGTGGCGTTGGGGGTGGGCTTTGTGATTGGTTTGATTAACGCTCATCTGTGGTTGATTCGGGAAGTGAAAAATATTCGGAAAGGGGAAAAATGACGGGTTTTTTCTGCTTTTTAGGGGGCTTGGGCTTAGGGATTTTATATATTGCCTTGTTATGGGGGGTGGTTATAAGGTTGCCTAAAATCCAGCATAAAGGGGCCTGGTTAATGATCAGCGCTTTTGTACGTTTAGCCCTTGTGTTTATGGGGTTAGTGATATTGGCACAAAAAGACATAGGGCGTTTTACGTGGGCTTTTGCGGGATTTTTGCTGGTACGTTTTGTTGCCATTCGTTATGAAAAAAAGAAAATTCAAGCGTTGTTAAAGGGGATAAATGGTTGAAAATTTAGACGCGAAGGTGTTGTTTTGGGTGCTGGGATTTCCCATAAATGCCACACTTGTTTATACATGGGTTGTCATGGGTATTTTGGGATTAGGGTCGTTTATTTTGACCCGTTCTTTAAAAGCCGAAGGCCCCCTTTCTAAACCCCAAGTTGCCTTAGAAATGTTGGTCATGGGAATCCGCCGGCAAATCAAAGAAGTAAGTTTGGATAACCCCGCCCGTTATTTAAAAGGGATTGGAACGTTCTTTTTATTTATTGCTTTAAGTAATCTTTTGACGATTATCCCCGGGTTTAAAGCCCCCACATCTAGTTTATCTACAACGGCGGCTTTTGCGTTTTGTGTTTTTGTGGCGATGCCCATTTACGGGATTCAAAATGCCGGGGTCAAGGGGTATTTAAAAAAGTACGTTGAACCGACCCCCTTGATGATTCCCCTAAACATTTTAAGTGATTTTTCATCTGTTTTTGCGTTGGCTTTTCGGTTATATGGAAATATGCTAGGGGGGGCCGTGGCAGGGACAGTGTTGTTGAATTTAGCCCCGTTCCTATTGCCGGTCCCTATGCAATTGCTGGGGCAAATAACGGGGTTAATTCAAGCTTATATTTTCGCCCTGTTAGGGGTGGTATATGTATCTTCGGTAGGGCCTAGCCAGTCCTTTGAAGATCCATTGGATATGTAAAAAAAAGGAGGAATCTTATGGAAACAGCATTGGCAATTTTAGGGGGATGTAGTGTTTTGGCGGCGGGTATTTGTATCGCCATTGGGGGCTTGGGATCGGCCGTTGCCGAAGGAAATGCCGCCCAAAGCGCCCTAAAAGCAATGGCCCAACAACCCGATGAAATGGGGGCGTTGACCAGAACCTTATTTGTCACCATGGCGATGTTGGAATCAACGGCGATTTATGCCTTAATTGTCACGTTTTTGATTTTATACGGAAATCCCTTTTGGTCGTACATGGTGACACTGGCCGAAAAATAGGGAGAAGTTTATGGGTATTTCTTGGACGACATTTATCGCGCAGATTGTCAATTTCTTGATTTTGGTATGGGTGTTAAACAAGTTTTTGTATCGCCCCGTGGTGGTCATGATAGAAAAACGACAAAATCAAATCAAAGACCGTCTGCAAAGTGCCGAAAAAACTTTGGCCGACGCCGAAGCTTTGAAAGCCGAGTATGCCCAAAAAATGGATGCTTTTGAAGATGAAAAGGCGGCGGCTTTTGTGAAGGCCGACCAAGAAATATTGCAGTATGCCTATCAGCAAAAACAGGTTTTAAAAGAATCGTTATCTCAGGCCCAAGAACGCTTAAAAACCGATATTATGACCCAACATGAACAAGCTAAAGAGGCGTTGCGTCAAAATATTGCGATGTGTACCGTTCAATTGGTGTCACGAATTTTACAGGATCTGTCTTTGCCGGAAATGAAGACCTTGGTGATAGGCCATATTGCCGAACAAATTAAAGGGCTAAAAGCCAAAGATCGGAAAAAATTGATGACATTAATCAAGGCAAAAACCCCCGTGGTTTTAACAACACCCACCCCCTTGCAAGCACAGGATCTTACCCCTTTAAAACACGCCTTGAAGGAAATTTGTCAAGGTAAAAAAATAGGTATTTTATGCCGTGAAGATGACAGCTTACTGATGGGGGCTGTTTTAAGTATTGGCCCCGTGGAAATTAATTGGACGCTTGATGATTACTTAAACGATTGGGATGTCCATGTGAAGCAAGCTTTGACCGTTATGCCGGAGGATGCACATGTTTAAAACAATGGCTCAACAAACAAAAAAAGTGTTAGAAACGGGCTTAAAAGCTCAGAAAAAACCGACCTTACGAGAAGTCAGCGTGATTCAAAGTTTATCATCTGGGACGGCCGAAGTCACGGGATTATCGGGTGTGGGGTTGAACGAATTGGTGATGTTTAAAGAAAACGTTTTGGGGATGGTTCATACCCTAAGTCCTACCCATGTTGGGGTTGTGTTTTTAACCCCGCCAACCCCTTTGAAAGCAGGGGATAAAGCCCATCGCACAGGACGTATTTTGGATGTCCCTGTGGGGTCTGGGGTTTTGGGACGGGTGATTAATCCTTTGGGGGAACCGTTGGATGGATTAGGGGGCGTGCCGGGAAATAAACGCTTGCCCGTGGAACGACCAGCGGTGGCAATTATGGATAGGGCCCCCGTGCAAGCCCCTTTGCAGACGGGGTTAAAAGTCATTGATGCCTTTACCCCTATTGGGCGGGGGCAACGGGAATTAATTTTAGGGGATAGACAAACAGGAAAGACCGCTATTGCGCTGGACACAATGTTAAACCAAGCTGGGACAGATGTGATTTGTATTTATTGCGCCATTGGTCAACGCGCTTCTAGTACCGCTCATGTGATTGAAACCCTAAAAAAAAGTGGGGTTTTTGAACAAAGTGTTGTGGTGGTGGCTGATGGTAAAGACGAAGCGGGGTTGCAATATATTGCCCCCTATGCCGCCACCAGTATCGGGGAATATTTTATGGAACAGGGGAAAGATGTCCTTGTTATCTATGACGACTTAACGGCGCATGCTAGGGCGTATCGGCAACTATCATTATTATTAAAAACGCCCCCAGGACGGGAAGCTTATCCAGGGGATATTTTCTATTTGCATGCTAGGTTGCTAGAACGGGCTACCCATTTAAATGCTAAGTTAGGGGGCGGCAGTTTGACGGCTTTACCGATTGTTTCTACCGAAGCGGGGAATATTTCGGCCTATATTCCCACCAATATTATTTCTATTACAGATGGCCAAATTTATTTATCTACGCCCCTGTTTCAAAAAGGACAATTCCCCGCCGTGGATACAGGCCGATCTGTTTCGCGTGTTGGCGGAGATGCCCAAATTCCCGCCTATCGTTCTTTGGTCGGGGCGTTAAAATTATTCTATGCGCAATTTGAAGAATTAGAATCTTTTGCTAAATTTGGAACAACCTTAGATGAAGCCACAACAAAACAATTGAAACGGGGACAAGTGATTCGGGCAATTATGGCACAACCCCAATATGAACCTATGCCCGTAGCTGACCAAATCGCCGTATGGGTGGCGGTGGAAGAAGGGGTGTTGGACGATGTGCCAGAAACCGATATTTCTAAAGCGCAATATATCATTTTAAAAACGTTCCATCAAAAGTTTCTAAGGACCGCCAAAGCATGGGAAGATAAAAAAGAAAAATTGACCGCTGGGGTACGGGAAAAACTTGTCAACGCCTTTCAAAATGCCTTGGAAAAGGAGATGAAATGACCTTAGAGGCCTTGCAAAAAAAACTAAAAATCATGACCGATTTGAAAGAGGTTGTGGAAATGATGAAAATGTTGTCATCCGTCCAATTGGGTACGTATGAAAAAATGACCCAGAAATTGGCAGGATATCAGCGCAATTTACATCTTGCTTTGCAAGCCGTGGCCCCTTATTTGCCCCCAGAAAGTTTCCCCAAAATGGATATGGAAAGTGGGCAGACTCTTGCGATTGTATTGGGGACAGATACAGGCCTTGTCGGGGGATTTAATAAGGAAGTGGCCGCATTCGTGTTGGCTAATGCGCCGGCTGCAAAGGTTAGCTATTTGTTGGTTGGGCGCAGGTTAACCCCTTATTTCCCCAAGCCATTGGCGGTGTATCCATCAGCCGGGGCTATGAAAGAATTTTCTATTTTCTTATCAGAAATTGTGCATCACATGGAAACGTTTGTGCAAACAAAGGGACAAAAAGTGGTGGTGTTTTATCGTCGTTTAGCCGATAAAGGCCAAGAAAAATTGGTGATGCGTGAGTTGTTGCCTTTCCCTAAAAATGTGCGTGAAGAGGCCTTAAAAACGCCCTGGGGACGGGGGGTGCCTTTGGTGCCAGAGGCCCAAAAAGTGTGGATGCATTTAAGGGGGGAGTATTTAAAAATGCGTTTGTTAAAAGCCCTGGTGGCGTCGCAAGTTGCCGAACATCACCAAAGAATGCTGGCGATGCAACAGGCCGAAAAGAATATTACCGAAGAATTAGAAAATGTGAACTTGTTATACCAACAAGAACGTCAAAATGTTATCACCGAAGAATTGATAGATATTGTGTCCGGGGCCGAGGTGCTGAAAAAGAAAATGCAATCCCCCCTTGACCCAGTATGTTTATAGATGTGGTTGGAAATAAAAACTGAAATATAAAAACGGCCCTTTTTGTGAAAGGACCGTTCTAGATGAAGAAAAGGAGTTCCTATTCTTGCTTTTCGGCCAAAGTTCCTGGATTGATAACCGTCTGATTTTCAGGGGCCCCTGTTTCTTTTGGCATCGCTATCTGATTGTCATCTTCTGGCAATAAAGGTAAGACATCATCTGGAAAAACCTTGACTTCTGGGGCAGGTGCCGCTTCTGGTTCAGCCGGTTCTGCAACTGGGTTGGCAGGTTCTGTCGGTTCAGCCGGTACGCCCTCGGTAGGGGCAAGTTGTGATTCCGCCGGTGGTGTGGTTGCTATCGGTTCAACCACTAATTCTTCTTGGGGTATTTCCACAGAAATTTCAGCCGTTTCCCCAGGTAAAGGAACAGGGGTATCAATAACCACAGCTTCGGTTGCAATCACTTCGGGTTCTGCCGATTCAACACCGGCTACAGGTTCTTGTTCTTGAACAGAATCTACGGGTTCTGGCATCGGTTCTGTCCCTTGTTCTTCAACACTTGGCCCCTCTTCTTCAACGGCCGGTTCTGAAGGAACAGGGGAAGGCGCTAAGGGTTCGGTAACGGTTGTTTTAACTTGAACAATGGCTTCTTCTTTAACTTGTTCAGGGGCCTCAGTTGTTTCTTCGGCACTGACAGGCGATGGCGTCTGTTCCTTAGGGAATACCTGTGCCTTTTTTTGGGTAAGGTAAGATGTTATGTTTGAAAATTGTTGGACACGCACTGGCCATGTTTTTTCAAGCAAGCCAAACCCTTGCAAAACATCAATGCCTAAGAGAAACCATACCAAAACCCAAAAGGCAATTATGTAAAAGATCCCCCAAAAGAAAAAGGCAATCAGTTTCATTATCAGTTGTTTTAAAAAATTCATTGTGTTCCCCCTTTTTGTCCCCTATACTGCCCCAGTATAAGAAAAAAACAACATGGGTCAATAAAAAAAGATGTTTTTTAGCCAAAAAAATAAGAGTTCTTCAAAAAAAATTATTTTTAATCAAAAAGAAGTGGATATTGTGATTTCTGATCGGGCGCGTTCCATCAAGTTGTCCTTTGCAAAGGGGCGATTGCGCTTAACTTTGCCCCGGGGCGTGTCTGAAAAACGGGGACTTCAATTTATGCAGGACCAATGGGATTGGGTTGTCCGTCAAGAAAAAAAACAACCTGCCCCTTACCGTTTTCAAACAGGGATGACAATCTCTTTGTTGGGACAAGATCTTCAAATTGTTCATCAACCCGCGGCTAGACGCGGTGTTTGGCAAGAAGAAAATAAATTATATGTTTCGGGGGAAGAGGCCTTTTTGCACCGTCGGGTCTGCGACTATATAAAACGGGTCACCTTACCTGCCCTAAAATATATAGTTCAAGAAAAAACAGCCGTTTTAGGGGTTAAAGCGGGGAAAATAACCTTGCGCGATACCTCCTCACGCTGGGGCAGTTGTTCTTCCACAGGGAATCTTAGCTTTTGTTGGAAAATTGCCTTGGCCCCGGATTTTGTTCGGGATTATTTGGTTGCCCATGAAGTGGCCCACTTAAAAGAAATGAACCATTCAGATCGTTTTTGGGCATTGGTGGCACAATTAACGGATTCAAGGGCTTTGGCGCATTCATGGTTGCGCCGTCACGGTGGGGAATTACAGGCCATTGATAAAATCTAAGCCCTTGTTTGTTGTTCAAAACAGGCCTTAGTCTTCCCACGTGATATCGTCAAACAAGACGGGGATGCGGTGTTGAAACTCCCGACATAAAGCCCGCATAGGGGTACGGATATCGGGGTGTGCCGCAGGGCTGGTGCGCATTTTGAAAATGTGCCGCCATTCACGTAAATTGGCACTGACCACAATTTCGGCCTTTAAACAGGTGGGCAAAACCGACCGCGCCGTTTCGGGCTTTTCCCCTTGGTCTAGCATTGTTAAATAAGCGTGTTCGGCCTCTTGCATAGACTTTAACCATGTATCATAAGAAGGAGTGTTTTCTTTTAATTCTACGGGCTTGATGACCGTGATTTCCCCCATAAACTTATCTTTGGCATAACAACAATAGCGGGTGCTTTCTTGGCTAAAAGCGGCAAGCCGGTGGCGCACCAATTCATGTGTCGCCCCCCGATCTAAGATAAATTTAACCGACACACTGACGTGTTCAATCACCGATTCATGATGACGGCTGACGATATGTTGCGCAAACCTAATGGCCGTTCCTTCCCCAGCTTTGTCAAACGATTGATAGCATGTGCGGCCACAGCGTTCAATGTGTCGCAAAACAGCTTCCCCATCTAAGGGGGATAAAATTTCAAAACTGGCGGGAACGATTTTCACCATAAAGACCTCCTTTTTTTTCTTTTCATTGTGCCTGATGAAAGGGGATATTGTCAACCCAAAAATTTTATTGACGGGGAAAAAGAAAATCGGTAGACTGCCTGTTAATGACGAAGTTGAATAATTTTTTTGAACGTGTCTTTCGTCGGGATATTGCTTTACCCCCGCCGGATGAAGATGGGGAAACAAGGCGTTTATTGGAAGCCCGTCTAGGCCAAAAGCTGACCATCCCTTTTTTCGGGGTGATGTTTTTGCTGTTCGGGGGGCTTTTTGCTTTTCATGTGGGACAAATGGGGTCATCTGCGGAAACAACACCTCCCCCGCAAGAGTTTGTTGAAACGCCGGCCCCCGAAGAAACCCCGAAAGGGCTAGAGGCCTTAATTCCTCCATCGTTATTATCCCTAGAAAATCGGTGTCAACAGGGGGATGTTTCGGTCAATACATATAAGCTGAAAGCCAAGGAAAGTTTTGAAAGTTTGTTGAAACGGGCAGGGGTGGCGCCGGAAAAACAAAAGGAAATTTTAGAATCATTTACAACGTTGGCAACGCCCAAAAATGGGGAAAGCTTTTATGTCTTTACGGATAAAGAGGGGCATTTTTTAGGAATTGTCGCCTATAAAGGGGAACAAACACTGGGGGTCGTGGAACAAGAAGATGGCACGTGTTTGCCCGTGTCCCATACCGTGCCGATTGAAAAGAGTGTTCGCCGGATTCAAGGGGAAATTGAACGAACCTTTTCGGGGTCGGTTAAAAAGGCGGGTTTGCCGGCGGAATTGGTGTCATCTATTCGGAATGCCTTAACGGGGGAAGTGGATTTTTACAGCGATTTCCATAAAGGTGATACGTTTGATATTTTGTATGAATGTGATTTGACGCCCTCGGGCCTTGAAATCGGGGATAAGAAAGTTCGTTTTGTGGGGTTAAAAATGGGAAAACGGACGTTGTATCGGTATGCGTATCAAGGGAAAAATGGGATAACGAGTTTCTATTCACCGGCGGGGGCAAGTGGGGCTAAAACCCTATTGAAGCGACCTGTTCAAGCCAGAACCCGTGTTTCTTCCCCCTATGGGAATCGGCGGCATCCAATTTTGGGGTACACGATTTTTCATCATGGGGTGGATTTAGCGGCCCCGAAAAATTCCCCAATTGTGGCGGCTGGGGATGGGATAGTCACGTTTATTGGGCGGCGTGGGGGCTATGGTAAATATATCAAAATTAAGCATAAAGACGGCTATGAAACGGCTTATGGGCATTTGAACGGGTATCGCAAAAACTTGAAAAAAGGGTCGGCTGTAAAACAAGGGGATGTGATTGGCTATGTGGGGTCTACGGGGCGTTCCACAGGACCCCATTTGCATTTTGAAGTGTTAAAAGGGGGTAAAACGGTGCAACCGTTAAATACACATGTGATTGCGGGGGCACAACTGACTGGAAAAGATTTAGATTCCTTTCAAGAACAAGCCAAGGCCTTGCATCCGGATTATATGAAACATTTGATTGGAAAGACGGCCCCGGTACCGGTTCGGCGTCCTTCGTTAAAAGGTTAATTTGAACTTGCTAGACCTATTGAAATATGCTAAAATTCCAAAAAAAGAAAGGAAAAACTGATGCATTTCATTAATCTGTTAGGCCGGGTTGTTGTCCGGTTTTTGCAATCAGCAGGGCGGTTGGCCCTTTTTGTTGCCGAAATTTTGTATCAATTCTTAACCCCCAAATTTTATTATCGGCAATGTGGCAGGTTGCTGATAGATATCGGATTTTATTCATTGCCGGTGGTGGCGTTAACAACGTTGTTTTCGGGGATGGTGATCGCGATTCAAACGTTTTCGGGCTTTTCGGGGCTATCTGCCGAAGGGGCGGTCGCGATGGTGGTGCTGATTTCCATCACGCGGGAACTGGCGCCGGTCATGGCGGGCTTGATGGTGGCGGGGCGTATCGGGGCGTCTATGGCGGCAGAATTGGGAACTATGCGGGTGACCGAACAAATAGATGCCTTAACAACTTTATCCACAAATCCGTTTAAATACTTAATTGTCCCCCGGGTCGTGGCGGCGATATTGATGTTACCGGTCTTGGTGTTTTTAGGGGATATTATCGGTATTTGTGGGGGCTTTTTGGTTGGGATTTACAAACTTGATTTTAATGCGACCAGCTATTTAACCAATACATGGAATTACTTACAACCCATGGACATTATTTCGGGGTTGATTAAATCAGCGGTGTTTGGGTTTATTATTGCGGTGTTGGGATGTTATAACGGGTTTTATTCCAAAGGGGGGGCCCAAGGCGTGGGGCAAGCGACCACCAATGCCGTGGTGTCGTCCAGCATTTTGATTTTAATCTTTAACTATATTTTGACAGAAGTATTCTTTAATCTGTAAGGAGTCATGACATGTTTTTTTCAAAAAAGGAAGATGCCCCTTTAAAAATGGAATTGAAAGATGTCCATAAGGCGTTTGGGAAAAAGAAAGTCTTGGATGGGGTGGACTTACAGGTGCATCAAGGCGAATCTTTGGTTATTATTGGGGGATCGGGAACGGGTAAATCCGTCACCTTAAAATGTATTTTGGGCTTATTAACCCCCGAAAGTGGGGAGGTCCTGATTGATGGTAAAAGCATTTTAAAGACCCCTAAGAAGGAACGAGAGGCCCTGATCGGTCAAATTGGAATGTTGTTCCAAGGGGCGGCGTTGTTTGACAGTCTTAGCGTTTGGGAAAATGTGGCCTTTGCCCTGTTGCAAAAAAAAGGGATGACGAAAGAGGTCGCCTATAAAATTGCTTTGCAAAAATTGGCACAAGTGGGGCTGGGGGCAGATGTGGCGCATGTGTATCCGGCGGATTTATCGGGGGGCATGAAAAAACGGGTGGGCTTAGCCCGGGCCATCGCAACGGATCCGGCTATTATTTTCTTTGATGAACCAACAACCGGCCTGGACCCGATTATGTCAGATGTGATTAATGATTTGATTAAAGATACCGTGCAAAAAATGGGGGCAACAGCATTGACTATCACGCATGACATGAATTCTGCCCGTAAGATTGCCGATAGAATTGCGATGCTGTATCAAGGGAAAATTATTTGGGTGGGAACCACCAAAGAACTTGAAAAAACAGCTAATCCCTATGTGCGGCAATTTGTGGCCGGGTCTGCCAAAGGACCTATTCATATGCAGGTAAAGGCGGAATAAAATGGATAAATCTTCAAAAATGTCTTATACAAGTTTGCTTTCCCTTGGGATGGTTGCAATTACCATTGGGTTGGGGGTTATTGCAGATGGTATGTGGGTGTATGGGTTGCCGTTTTTTACGTCTATTTCTGAATCGGCCACGACCCCCCTTAAAACATCTATGCTGTTGCCGTTTGGGTTGGGATTGATGAGTTTGTTTTTCTTTAACTATCATGGGTATGACCGCACAGATAATATCTTGGCAAAATTGATGGCAATCGGTTTTTTTATCGTGGCGATGCAACCATGTTTATCCCCTTATAATCAGGATCTATCTGCTATCGGCTTGTTTGGGGTATCCCCAAAAATGTCCAATACGCTGCATAATATAGGGGCGTTAACGGGCTTTGGGGCAATGTGGTATTGGATTATGTTCCAATTTACCAAAGGCCTAATGGATGAAGATAGAACCAAAATGAAACGTTGGCGGAATCTGGTGTATCGGGGATGTGGTCTTTCTATGTTGACAGGAATTGGATGGTTTTTAATCGGGGAACGGGTTTGCTTGACCGCCCCCAATACCTGGATTGCCGAAGAATTAATTTTAATCCCAGCCGGTTTTGCCTGCCTTGTCAAAGGGGGCGCTTTTTTGAAAGATTATGAAGAAAAATAAATTTTTTTCTTGACAAAAATTGATTTTTGATATAAAATAATAAGGATTATTTATTTTTTAGGGTTTTGTATGATACACATTTTACACATTATTATCGTCATGATTCTACTAGGTTTCCCATGGGGGCCGGTGATGATAGGTGCTGTGTAAAATAACTTAAAATCAACACAATCAGCGGGCTCCCTTAAAACGGGGGCTTTTTTTATATCAAGGAAGGAAAAAATGACACACACTGATCAAGCACAAGATTTAATCGTTGTTTATGTGACGAATAAAGGCATGTATGGGGAAAAGACGAATGGGCATTATGCATCGGGATATATTCCCGCAGGGTTGGCTGCCCGCCATCCAGGAAAGGTTTATGTTGTGGATATTGATGATCCAAACAATAAGGCATTTTTGTTGGGAGATCAGAAGGCACCCTTGACGGCATTTCCTGTAGATAAAGAATATCATGTCGCAGATTTTGATGCCTATAAAACCCAATCTATTCCCTTTGGGGCAGATTATCGGGAACGGGTGGCGATGGTTATCCCCTATACGTCTTCAGAATCAGATCCGGAAATCTTAACGCATATGAAAGCGGCGTATCCCACCAATGTGTTGTACACCAATGACCCAGATGGGATGGCGAAGTTTAATTCCAAAGCGGCGTTGATTGATATTCGGGAAGATGTAGGGGCGGCGGATTTTAACACGCACATTAATCCCCAAATTTTAATTCGTACCCCCCAAGAGTATCGGGCGTTTAAAGAACAATATCCCGAACATGTGTTAAGAAGTACCCGTTCCACAGAAGGGGCGGGGGTTTATATTCATGCCCCCCAATTTTTTAATGGGCGAACAGAATTGGTGGACGGATATACCCCCCCGAAGCAAGGGCAACATCAAATTGCATGGTTGCTGAACGCCGAAAAAGAAGTGTTGGGAACCCCGTATGTGGATACAGCTAAAACAGGGGATCTGCGGGTGTATGCGTTATATGATGAAGAACGCGGGCCTATTGTTATTAAAGAAGGGATTTTGCGACATGCCCCTGAAAAAGGAACGGCAGATAATCCTTGCCCGAAATGTAATATTTCTTCTGGGGGAAGTTATGAAATTGTTGAGGTTACCCCAGCCCAACAACACATTGCACGACAAACAATTAGTTATTTGTATAAAAAAGCTGGATTGCGTATTGTGGGATTAGATTTTTTTGACCAAACGCTTAGTGAAATTAATAACTCGGCAGATGGTTGGAATTATGTTCAACATCATGCGCATAATGGAATAGATGTTTTAATTGGGGTGTTGGATGGATGCTATCAGCAAGCGTTAGCTGGGCAGAAGGCTTTATCTAAATCCAATCAGTCCAAAGCCGATCAAACCAAAATTAAGCAAATACAAAAATAGCAATAAAAATTTTGCTTGATTTTAACAAGAATAGGGGGTATAATACCCCTTGTTTTTGCACCCGTAGCTTAATTGGATAGAGCATCTGACTACGGATCAGAAGGTTGGGGGTTCGACTCCCTCCGGGTGTGCCAATAAAAAAGCGCCTTGTAAAGGGCGCTTTTTTTATTTTCTTGAGGAAAAGAATTTTTCCCCCTATGTATTTTCAAAGGGGGAAAAGACCATGACAACAAAACATCCGTTAACGTTTAAAGATAAACTAGAAATTTTGGAAGCCGTTTGCACAATTTGTGTATCGGTGGTGGCCTTGTGGGGGGCCGTTGTGGCGGGTCAGCACGATTTGTGGCATAAACTAAGGGTCCTGATTGATCACTATCATGCCGAAATTGTGCAGGGGGATTTAAGCCCGCCTTAAAAAAAAGACCTTGCCCCTTGGTAAAGGGGAAACGGCCATGTTTTTTTACGCATTTTCCCTTAAAGAAAAGGTGATAACAAGCTTGACAAAACGGGAAAAAGGGAATACGCTTGGCCTAACAGAAAGAACTTAACGAAAGGAATGTATGATGACTGGCGAAAATATACCCACACCCAATGAAATCCAACCCGAAGCAGCGTCTAATGGAAGAACCAGGGCCACTGATGGCGAGATTGTAAGGTCTGTTACGGGAAGTGCTTATAATGAACTAGGCAGTGCGATAGAGGGGACACAAGAATGGAGTGCATCAGCTATGGCGGGGGAAAAACGAGTTCTTCCGGCTGTTGGGATTGGACTAGGGGCATTAGGGGTTTTCCTGTTAAAACCATGGAGGTGGTTTAAAGGTGCTATTGCACACCCCATCAAAAGCTTGATTATGGGGGGAGTGGCAACGATAGCCGGATTGGCTTTATGGCCGACACTGAAACGCCACGGTCGGCGTACGTTAGATGCGTTTATGCAACCTGAGATAATAGGGGGAACAAAACATTATTCAAATCAAGCTCAATCTACTACAAACGCCACGCCAGAAGCTGCCATAGGCAAGTTAAAACAGGGGGGGGATTTTACGGCTGTTTTAACTGGGGCTATAGGAAATGATCAAAACCTAATGAATCAATTATCTGCCCTGCAAACGTCCGTTGAAATTAAGCCCATGCCCGCGGATTATCAGGGAAAAGAACAAGAACAAGCCCTTTATCATGTGGAAAAAAATAGGGATAATGGTTATGAACGAAAGATTGTTTATATTAAGGACGGGGCTTCCCCTCAAGCTGTCAAAGGGGCCTTACTTCAAGCCGTCCATGGGGATATGTTTGAAACCGAAGGGGTCTTTTCCCCAATCCCCCGCACGTCAACAATCTTGGGATTTGGGGGTAAAACAGCAAGGATGAGCGCCGAACAATTGGTGATGGTGTCTTTGGTATCTCAAATGGCGGCGTATGCCGAGGCACAAAATCCGAATGCTCCTGGATCGGTGTTCGAACAATTGGCAAGTGGAACTTATGTCCCCCCCGATGTTCTAAAAACTATGCGGGCAAATGCCGCTGTGGAATTGGCACGTGCTAAGGCCAATGGAACTATTGGGGAAGGGAATGAAAAGGTTGCTAACGCTTTGATAACGAATATCGGGCATTCTGCGGGGTTGGATATGGATACCCTTTTAGGAACAAACGGCATGAGAATGCAAACGGCTTTTTGGAAAGAGGTTCAAGACCCCAATTATGGACAGATGTTAGAACCCTATATCCTAAAAAATAGACCCTTGTACGACCCTGAACGTCGGTTGGCCAGACTTCAAACAAGCAATGCTGTGGCGGGGCAAGGGGCTGCCCCTGTGGAAGAACCGGCAACAACGGAATCCCTTAAGATTATCAGAGCTTTGGGAACAACGAAAGGGCATTATATGCAATTTCCCCGTCCAACACCAATACCTGTTGGGGAAAACTCAAGCGCAAGTATAGGTGCCGACGCTTTGCGAGACCAAACACAAAAAAACAACCAAAGCGGTATTTCCCTGAGTCAAAGGGATATAGAAAATTAATCTGTAAGCATAAAGGATGAAAATGCCGGAGGTTTTTCATTTTAAGGGGAAAAAAGCGGGGGCTCACCTTTTAGTCTTGGGGGCGGTGCATGGGAATGAAACGGCAGGCCCTAAGGCAATGGATCGGCTGATTTTAGATTTGCAAGCGGGGCGCGTTGTCTTGACCCAAGGGGCATTAACCTTGATCCCCGTTTGTAATTTAAAAGCGTATCAGCAAGATGTCCGTCAAATAGATGAAAACCTAAACCGCGTTATGAAATGGCATGATCAGCCCACCACCTATGAACAAAAATTAGCGAATGAAATTGTTCCCTTGATTCAGCAGTGTGATATTTTGCTAGATTTACATTCTAGCCATTGCCCTGGGGATATTCCGTTTGCTTTTTGTGATTACCCCACCCCCGATAATCAAAAATTGGTGCGGGCATTGCCGGTAGAGTATGTTTTGCAGGGATGGCCGACGATTTATCAGAACAATCCCGCTATTCAAGATTTTTCCACAGAATGGTTTGCCCATACGGTGGGCAAAAGTGCCTCTACCTTAGAATGTGGGTATCATAAAGCCCCCGAGGCGGCCGAGGTTGCCTATCAGGCCATTTTAGGGGCATTGTCGGCTTTTGGGGGAATAGAAGGGCAAGCCCAAGAACATCCCCAACATCACATCTTGATGAAAAATTATGTGATTAAAGAGGCCCCTGGGCGTTTGGCAAAACCTTATAAGCACTTGGATCCTGTGGCAAAAGGGCAGGTGTTGGCGATTTATGAAAATGGGCGGATTTTAACGGCCCCAGAAGACGGATATATTCTTTTGCCTAACCCAGCCGGGGAAATCGGGGCCGAATGGTATTATTTTGGGGTATCTGCTTGAAAAAAGTAAACGGCGTTGGGAAGCGGTCTTTATAAAAAAATAATT
>Ga0310695_10007990_pt1 | contig 16589 bp, 13 predicted proteins | sample RumenRJG_04DNA_FD_203882 | JGI IMG/M metagenome (GOLD analysis project Ga0310695, IMG submission 203882) | Bovine rumen microbial communities from Lethbridge, Alberta, Canada - RJG_04 (v2) (version 2) | ecosystem: Host-associated > Mammals > Digestive system > Stomach > Rumen | place: Canada...
TGATGGAAATATTATTTCAAGTGGTATTTCTTATAAAAAGTTAAGTCTTATTGAAAAAAGAAAAGGATGGATTGTTGATTTTAAACAATCTTAAATAGCATCAAAGGTTATTATGGAGCGTTTACGCAAAATATGATATACGCGACTGGGCTCCTGAGCATGAAAAGATGGGAAAAGGTGTAACACTGTCGGCCGAGGAGGCATCGGAACTGTTCGAACTGCTTCAGACGGAGATCGGCGGCCGGAATCAGTAACGGATTGTTTTCAGTGCCCGTCATATCGTCTGCAGATAATCAGACCGGTTCCTGCCTGCTGCATAGCCGGCTGTTTCAGCTGTGAAATTATCTTAATTGAAGACCGGTTAAGTTTTACAATTGTTTGCCTATTTGAGGCAAGATGTGTAAAATATTACAATCGGTTTTTTTTGTCTTTAAACGGGTCGGTCTGTCCGGGACAGAAAGAACTAAAAGATCATAAAAACAACGAAAAACAGGAAAGAAGAAAGTAAATGGAAAGCATATTAGACACCCTGGTACCTACAGTTATTGAGCAGACGTCTCGAGGAGAGCGCGCTTACGATATTTATTCCAGATTATTGAAGGAACGTGTGATATTTGTAACCGGTGAAGTGGAAGATAATATGGCAAATCTTATTGTTGCCCAGCTGCTGTTTCTGGAAGCTGAAAATGCAAGCAAGGATATCTTCCTTTATATAAATTCACCGGGCGGTTCGGTTACAGCGGGCCTGGCGATTTACGATACCATGCAGTTTATAAAACCTGATGTTCAGACAATCTGTCTTGGACAGGCGTGTTCCATGGGATCTTTCCTGCTGGCCGGCGGACAGAAGGGCAAACGTTTCGCCCTGCCTAATTCAAGCATCATGATTCATCAGCCGCTGGGAGGATTCAGAGGTCAGGCATCGGATATTCAGATCCATGCGCGTGAAATTCAGAAAACCAAGGATCGTCTGAACAATCTTCTGTCTTTCCATACAGGCAAACCATTGGAACAGATTCAATTAGATACTGATCGTGACAACTTTATGACAGCTCAGGAAGCCAAGGAATACGGTTTGATCGATGAAGTTATAACTAAGAGAGAATAAAGATAATATGAGTGATAACAAAAACAGCGGAAAAAAGGTTCCTATATGTGATTTCTGCGGTGTAACCAAGGAAGATTCAAATATAACCATGATTCAGGGTATATCTGGCTGTATTTGTGCGGATTGCGTAAGCAACTGCTATGCGCTTCTGGAAGAGCAGAAGACGCAGCTTGAAAAAAAGAACCAGTCCGGCAAGGGTAAAAAGTCTTCAAAACTGCCTACACCAAAGGAACTGCGAGCTCACCTTGATGATTATGTTATCGGACAGGAACATGCTAAGAAAGTATTATCCGTTGCGGTATACAATCATTATAAACGCCTTAACAATGTTAAAAAGAGCGACGTTGAGATCAGCAAGTCGAATATTCTGCTGATTGGTCCTACCGGTTCAGGTAAAACACTGCTGGCTCAGACTCTGGCAAAATTCCTTGATGTGCCTTTTGCCATCAGTGATGCAACGACACTGACCGAAGCCGGATACGTAGGCGATGATGTCGAGAATGTTCTTCAGCGTCTGCTGCAGAACTGCGATTTCGATCCTATCAAGGCGCAGCGCGGTATTGTATATATCGATGAAATCGATAAAATAGCCCGCAAATCCGAAAACACCTCCATCACCAGAGACGTATCCGGAGAGGGTGTTCAGCAGGCACTGCTGAAGCTTATTGAAGGTACCATATCCAATGTTCCTCCTCAGGGCGGCCGCAAAAATCCTACCATGGAAACAATTCCGGTGGATACATCCAAGATCCTGTTCATCTGCGGCGGTGCTTTTGCAGGACTTGAAAAGATTGTTGAAAAACGTCTGGATATCAATACCGGTATCGGATTTAACGCGATTCTCGATGACAGTGAAGATCGCAATGACAAGACCAAACTCTATGCCCAGGTTGAACCTGAGGATCTGGTTAAATTCGGTCTTATTCCTGAATTCATCGGCCGTGTTCCGGTAGTTACAGCACTTGAGGAACTTGATCGCGACGCGATGATTTCCATTCTGACACAGCCTAAGAATGCTCTTGTTAAACAGTATCAGAGCCTGTTTGCACTGGAAAAGGTGGAACTTGAGTTTACCCAGGAGGCTCTGGAGGTAATTGCGGACAAGGCGATTGAGAAGGAAACCGGTGCCCGCGGACTTCGTGCAATTGTGGAGGATATCCTTCTTGACACTATGTATGAAATTCCGTCTGATAAAACTGTTACCAAGGTTCTGGTAACCAAAGAGGTGGCAGAGGGCAAGGAAACTCCTGTACTGATACGCGAACAGAAAAATACGCCGGCACAGGCTGATGAAAGAGCCGGCGTGGAAGAAAAATCAGCCTGATAACGCAGAGGAATGAAAAAGGGATTTACAAGAAGGAAAAAATGAAGGACAAGGAAAACAAAAGCAAAGGCACAGATAAGAAGGGCAGTGCAAAGCGTTTAAAATGCCCGTGGGTTGTTGTTCCCAATACATTGCAGAATATTCTTTTTCCAGGCCAGATTTCTTCTGTAAATATTAATGAACCTCTTGAAAAGCTTGCCGGGCGCATGACCAATCCGCAGCTGGAGGAGGATCCGGAAAATCCGAGCTTTGTGCAGCTGACAAAGGAAAATCTGGTACGTTCCGCCGGTATTGCCAAGGGAAAGTATTTTGTTGTTTTCTATGAGTCGGATGTCTTTGCTGTAATCGGTAAAAACAGTGATATTCTTAACGAATCCGAGGAGATTCAGCAGGAACTCACGGCGGTGATTCCTCGGGAAGTTCTGAAATACAATTATGATCCGGAAACCGACGAGGACAACATCTATCTGCACGGACTTCTCTGCAGGGCGATCGATGAACCGGCTGATCAGAACGGAAAAAATCCTTATACGGACGACAGCCTGAGTTCTGATGAATATCTGGGAAGTCTTTCCTTAAGTGTAAAGGTTCAGGCGATTTCCAGAATCACATTTACCCTGAATGATCTGCTTGACAGATTCGGCGAACTTTCCGATACCGTACCGGTTGAGGTCAATAAGTATCTGAATATTCTGGAAGCTGAGTTTCGTGCCCAGAAGGACTGTTATCACGGTTTCCCTGAAATCAGGGCGATGCTCGAGACAATCTGTGAAACATTCAACAGGATCGAACGTGAAAAGTTTGTAACTCTGGCAAAGCAGAGATCAAGACTGGCGCTGTCGTCCCTTGACAGATCGGAAATCAGCATGGATGATGACATGCTTGACGAGTTTGTCAGCAGTTCCGGCGACTGGAATGAAAAGGTTATTGTGACCGCCGACCAGATCCTGGCTTCCAGCGAGAGCAATATCATGAACTGCATCGACAGGGTTGCCCGCGTTATTTTCATTGTTCCTTTCATAGAAAGCCACGGCATGGATATAGGTCTGCGCAGATTCATTTCTCTCATGCATTCAAACAGCCGTCCTCATGAATCATTTGTGGAGGCTGCTCTCAGTCTTGATCCGATCCGTTTCGGCGAATATATACTTGAAAGAATTCAGATTAATTACCAGAAGTGGCAGATTTCCAACAAGATCGATGAGAAACTGTCGACTTCCCTGAACAAAAGTCAGACTGAATATGTTCTGCAGGAAAAACTGCGTACCATTCAGAATGAAATTGAAAATCTCGGTTCCGACGGAAATATTGCAAGTGAAAAGGCTTCATTAAAGGCGCAGATTGATAATCTCAAATGCCCTGAAAAAGTAAAGACAATCGTGCAGACCGAATACACGCGTTACCGCAATATTCCTTATTCATCTCCTGAGTCGCTTATTTCACGCAACTATATCGACTGGATTCTTAAGCTGCCGTGGTATCCTAAGGATACCGAGGTTATGGATCTCAGAAAGGTTAAAGAGGTGCTGGATCGCAACCACTACGGTCTGAAGGAGATCAAGGAGCAGATTCTGGAATATCTTGCAGTGCAGAACAGACGCGGCAAGGTTAAGGGTCGTATTCTGTGTCTTGTTGGTGCTCCGGGTGTCGGAAAAACATCTCTGGTGAAATCGATAGCCGAGGCTGTCGGCCGTGACTATGTGAGAGTATGTCTCGGCGGTGTCCGCGACGAGGCTGAAATTCGCGGTCACAGAAGAACCTATCTCGGTTCTCTTCCGGGAAAATTCATTACCGAGCTGTCTCATCTGAAGACCAATGATCCTGTTCTGCTGCTGGATGAAATCGACAAAATGTCATCTGACGTCCGCGGCGATCCGTCATCGGCTCTGCTTGAGGTGCTGGATCCGGAACAGAATCAGTTTTTTACCGATCACTACATGGATTTTCCTTACGATTTATCCAATGTTCTGTTTATTGCCACCGCCAATTCCACCGATATTCAGAAACCGCTGCTGGACCGTATGGATGTGGTGACTGTATCAGGCTATTCCAATGAGGAAAAATTCAATATTGCCAAAAACTATCTTATTCCGAAATTAAACAGGGAAAATATAGTGGAGGACAGGGAAATAACCTTTACAGATGAGGCTATAGAAAGAATCATTGTTGATTACACCAAAGAGCAGGGTGTGCGCAATCTTGAACGCGAGATTGATAAAATCTACCGCAAGGCGATTGTAAAGATTGATATTGACGGCAATATGAAAAAAATAGAAATCACTCCTGACGATCTGCTTTCATATCTCGGTCCGATCAAGAATATAATCAGCAAGAAGGGCGAGGATCGCGTAGGTGCAGTCAACGGGCTTGCGTATTCCGAACTCGGCGGTGATCTTCTGCCGATAGAGGCATGCCGCTACAAGGGAAAGGGTGAACTCAAACTTACCGGAAAACTCGGCGATGTTATAAAGGAATCATGTGAAATTGCCTATACCGCGGTAAAATCAGTGCTGTCGGCCGACAATATCTACAAGGATCTGGTTGGATCTCTGGATCAGTATAATATACATATTCATTTTCCTGACGGTTCGACTCCTAAGGACGGTCCGAGCGCAGGCATAGCGATCTGCACAGTGTTGTATTCGATTATCACCGGCAGAAGCGTGAGATCTGATTTTGCTCTTACCGGAGAAATTTCTCTGCTGGGCAGGGTTCTTCCTATCGGCGGACTGAAGGAAAAACTGCAGGGGGCAATAAATTCAGGAGTATATGAAATCATTCTGCCTAAAGACAATGAAAATGATTTGGAAAAAGTTCCCGAGGCAATAAAGAAACAGCTGACCTTCCATTTTGTGGACAGTCTGACCGAGGTGCTTTCCCTGGTAATAAAGAATTAAATGAAGATGATGGTATTTTTGTGCGAACGGATTGCTCATAATTGACCTGGATCACAAAAATATCTTTTGCTTTAATTATGTGACAGGGTAATACCTTAAAATATCGCTTTGTTTTAAACATTAATTTAATTAAATTAAGAAAAATCAGATATAGAGGAATATCAATATGTTAATGGATAAGATGCGACAGGGTGCTCAAAGCCTGACGGCCAAGATCATCTTTGTAATCATCATGGTATCCTTTGCTTTGGCGGGTATCGGTGGTTACGCTGTTCGTAAACCGAATACAGATCCGGCAGAGGTTGACGGAATTGCAATTCATGCAATGGACTTCGATCGTGCATACCGCGAGAAAAAGCAGGAGATTCAGCGTCAGGCCGGCGAACACTTCGCCGAGATTATCGCCGCCAATCCTACTTTTTTGCCTATGCTGAGAAAACAGGTTTTAAACAGCATGATTGACAACGTTATTATGGATCAGAGAGTTGCAAAGCTCGGTATCCGTGTAAGCGACGCGGTAATCAAAAAGATTATCATCAAGGATATTGACGCTTTCAAAGTGGACGGCAAATTCAACAATGACAAGTACATGAACATTATCACCCGTCTCGGCTACACCTCGGCCGGCCAGTTTGCCAATGATCAGAAGATTGCTGTTCAGCAGGGCCTGTATCTTGATTCTTTCAAGGGTTCACAGTTTGCTTTGCCGTATGAAACAAAGCATTTTATCGGTCTGCAGAAGCAGCAGCGCGACGTTGATGTATACAATATCGCACCGGAAAACTTCAAAGACAGCGTTAAGGTGACCGATGAAGATCTTTCGGCATATTTCAAGGAGCATTCCGGCAATTACGTTCAGCCGGAACAGGTAAAGGTTGATTATATCATCCTGTCAAAGGATGAACTTGCAAAGACTCTTGCAGTTCCTGACGAGGAAATCAAAAAGTTCTACGATGAGCATCAGAGCAATTTCACCGAGAAAGGAAAATATCACGTGGAGCATATTTTTGTTAATGCTCAGAAGGAAGAGGAAAAAGCTCCTGCCAGAAAGAAAATTGATGAAGCTCTTGCAAAGATCAAGGCCGGTGAATTGTTTGAAACAGTAGCCAAGGATTATTCTGATGATGTTCTGACCTCATCAAAGGGCGGTGATCTGGGATGGCAGCCTTACGGAACTCTCGAGAAGGAGTTCGAAGCGGCTTTAGACGGATTAAAGGAACCTAATCAGGTTTCCGATGTAATTGAAACACAGTATGGCTACCACTTGATTAAATTCCTGGAGCGCAAGGAAGAATCGCTGAAACCGATTGATTCCGTAAAGGATACCATTGTGGCAAAAATCAATGAAACCAAACTTGACGATGTATATTCAGCCAAGATAGATCAGCTGTCAACAGCAGTCAATGAAATGCCTGACGATCTTAAAGCAATTGCCAAGGAAACAGGTCTTGAGGTTAAGAGCTCGAATTATTTTGACCGCAATACCACTGTTGTTCCTTTTGACAATCCTCAGCTTCAGAAACTGGTGTTTGATCGTGCCTTCAGAGAAGAGGGTCTTGCATCCGAACTTATTAATGTTGCGCCTAATACCGTTGCAGTGGTTTTTGTAACCGGTTACAAGGAAACCTATACCAAGAAGCAGGAAGAGGTCAGAGAACAGCTTGAGAAGGATTACCGCTCTGCAAAGGCTGATGATATTGCCGCTGAAAAGGCAAAAGAGCTTTCAGAACTTCTTCAGAACGGTAAAACAGAAGAAGCAGACAAGTTCGTGGCTGACTTCAAAGTTGTGAAAAGAAACACTCCTGCGCTGAAGCGTACCGATTCCTCATACGATTCAGCTGTTGTTGACGGCATTTTTGCAATGCCTAAGGCAAATAGCGGTGTAAATGCCTCTGTTATCAGCGGTCTTGACGGTCACAAATATGTAGCGGTACTGAACAAGGTTACCAACTACAGCGGTGAAATTTCCGAATCTGATTCAGCCATGGCTGCATCACAGATCAAGCAGCTCAACTCTGTAAGAGATTACGAACTGATGATGAAGCAGCTGAGAGCCGATTCAAAGATCGAATACAACGAATATGCACTTAAGCAGTACGCAAACGCTGACGGTGCAATGGATTAGTAAATAACCGCAGGTAATTTTCAACGAGGGCTCAATTGAAGAATTGGGCCCTTTTTGCGTGTAATAGATCAAAGATCTTCCATTTAGTAAGTGCTATTTCATAATGATGGTTTATAATATACGAATTATTATAACTACATATATTGAATAAATTTTTTCAGCGCAATCCGAAACTGGAAAATTTTTCCAACTAGAGGGATAAAGAGATTGATTAAGGTATTATTAGTTGATGATCATGAACTAGTAAGAACAGCAATTCGCAAATATCTGGAAGAGATAAAGAATATCAAGGTTGTCGGTGAGACGGCGAGCGGAGAGGATGCCGTTGCATGGGCAAGAAAAAATGAAGCAGATGTTGTTCTGATGGATATGATCATGCCTGGTATGAATGGTCTCGAAGCAACAAGCAAGTTTCTGCGTATTCGTCCTGATGCGAGAATTCTGGTAATTTCAGCCCAGACCGAAGATCCGTTTCCGACAAAGGTTATGCAGGCCGGTGCCTTCGGCTATCTGTCAAAAAACACAAGTCTTGAGGAGATGGTCGTAGCGATCAATACCGTATACAAAGGCAGAAAATATCTGTCACAGGAGATTGCGCAGCAGATGGCTCTCAGCAATGTATCTCCGACCGATGCGGAAAATCCGTTCAACAGTCTTTCTGAAAGAGAACTGCAGATTACTCTGCTGATAACCAAGGGCTCAAAGGTTAATGACATAGCTCAGCAGCTCAGCCTCAGTCCGAAAACCGTGAACAGTTACCGTTACCGGATCTTTGACAAACTGTCCATCAGCGGTGATGTTGAATTAACAAGAATGGCTATCAGATATAAAATAGTTGATGAATAGTCGTACTGAAGAAAATCAGCCCGGAGGTGATCGTCCTTCCGAAACAGGATTTGATTCCGCTGCATTTTTAAGAACTGTGCCTGATCTTCCTGGCGTTTACCGGATGTACAACTCCAGAGATCAGATTATCTATGTCGGAAAGGCAAAAAATCTTTCCAACCGTCTGCATTCCTATTTTCAAAAGGATGTCAGCTCCGAGAAAACCAGAGCACTGGTTCGCAACATTCATCATATAGAATTTTCCATCACCTGTTCCGAGTCAGATGCGCTGATCCTTGAGCAGAATCTCATCAAGGAAAATAAACCTAAATACAATATTCTGCTGCGCGATGACAAATCATATCCTTATATCCTGATAACCGATGATCAGTTTCCCGGGATCTACTCGCACCGCGGACCGAAAAAAATCAAGGGAACATATTTCGGACCGTATCCGAATTCCTCAGCCGTAAAGGACAGTCTGCGGATCCTGCAGAAAATATTTCCAATCAGACAGTGTGCCGATGCCGTATACCGCAACCGATCACGTCCGTGTCTGATGTACCAGATCAAAAAATGTCTCGGTCCGTGTATTAAAGGACTGGTTTCCCCGGAGGAATATCAGCGCAATGTTGAACTGACGCGTATGTTTCTGAGCGGAAAATATAATGAACTTATTCAGGATTTGACCGCAAAAATGCAGGAGGCCAGTGTCAGCTGCGAGTTTGAAAAGGCTATCTGCTACCGTGATCAGATATTTGCGCTGCGCAAGGTCCAGGAGCAGCAGACGGTGGATGATCAGAACAGTGCGGATGCGGATCTTCTTGCTATTCAGTACCGCAGCGGCATGGCTTGCGTCAACGCCATGTATCACCGCCACGGTCAGATGATCGGAACCCGAAATTTTTTCCTTAAGTGCAGTTATGATCAGGAGCTCAGAGAGATCCTTCAGGCTTTTATCGAACAGTATTATTCAGATCATATGGCCTTCAGCATGCCCGCTGAAATTGTTCTTGACAGTGAATACAGGTTTGACCAGCAGTTCGAGGATGTAATATCCGAGGTCTGCCGCCGTAAAATCAGATTTGTTTATCCATCAAGGGGAACCAGATTCAGACTGCTTGCTCTTGCCAACGAGAATGCCAGAACAGCAATCAGCAGTAAAATCAAATCCGAGGATCTGCAGAGGGAACGCATTGAAGGCATCGAGGCTGTTTTCAATCTTCCTTCCGGATCTGTCGGCAGAATGGAATGCTATGATATTTCCCATACCTTCGGCGAAAGAACGGTGGGTTCCTGCGTGGTTTTCAACAGATCAGGTCCGCTTAACAGCGCATACCGCATTTTTAATGTGGAGGGTATAACTCCTGGTGATGATTTTGCCGCAATGGATCAGGTGCTGCGCCGCAGATTTCTGCATGCAGACTCGGCTGAAAATTTTCCTGATATTCTTTTTATTGACGGCGGTGACGGTCAGCTCACACAGGGTGAAAAGGTTATTGAAGATGTGCAGGAAAAATTTCCGGAATACCGTCCTCTCATTATAGGAATTTCAAAGGGAGAGGGACGCAAACACGGTCTTGAGACCCTTCATATAGGACATACCAGGGAGGAGATCAGACTTCCGATGGATTCCCAGGCGTTTCTGATGATTCAGCATATCCGTGATGAGTCCCACCGGTTTGCCATAACCAATCACCGCAAACAGCGCAGTTCTCATAAAATAGTCAGCAGGCTTGAACAGATTGAGGGTATTGGAAAACAGAAAAGGCAGGCTCTGCTTAATCATTTCGGCGGCATTAATGAAATTACCAGTGCCAGCAGAGAGGAGATTGCCAAGGTTCCCGGGATCGGAGAAAAACTGGCTGATGTTATTTATACCTCGCTTCATCGTCTTGATGTCTGAATGTAAAATAAAAAACGCCGCTTAACTTTAAACGGCGTCTTATGAATTTCCTGTTTTTCCGTTTTGTCTACCTGCTGTTTTTTTCATCCTGCAGATATTTTTCGGTAACCGCAATCATTTTGACGTTGAACTGTTCAACCGGAGTCAATGCTGTTTCCGCTTTGCCGTTTAATTCCCTGTACCAGTCCTTTGAACCGAAATAATCAGCCAGTTTCATGTTTTTAAAAACATGACCGTGACGGGCAAAAATTTCGTTGCGGATGATTTTCAGCATATTGCTGTCATACTGCATAAAGTAACCAAGGGAATATATCTGTTCGCTTAAACCTGCAAAACGCGGCTCGTACTGATCGTTTGCTTTGAACTCAATTTTTTCTTTTGCGGATTTCTTTTCCAGGTATTCATCCAGTTCTCCGGTAAAAATCTGAAATTCCAGTCCCTTTTCGGTTACTTTGCCGTAGCAGTTCTTTCCGTTGTATTTAAAGGCGGGATGGTAGTCGTCAAAGGAATCGCTCATCAGCTCAGCATTGACGGTTTCGCCGTCATAGGTTATTTCAATGCCGTTTCCCGCAGGTTTGATTACCAGCATGGCTCCGTCTTTAACCGCGGTGTATGAACCTGAGAGATACTGAGCGACATTCCTGATTAACTGACTGTTGAAACCTGTTTCTCTGTCTGCAGGAATCAGTACATCATGAAGCTCTCCTTTTGCGTTTCGGAATGCGATGTATGGAGTGTCGCCGGCTTTTTCAAGAGTTACCGTATCGTTTTCGGTTGAGGTGTATTCCGCAGTCTGTCTGTACTGTCCGCTGCCAAGATATTTAAGTGCGAGACGAAATCCTCCTTCGTGGGATGAATATCCCTCTGCATTGAGGGTTCCGTCAGTCGATTCGTTTTTAAAAACATAGTATTCGAATCCGTTATGCCACAGATAATCAGGAACGGTTCTGCCCAGTTCCGTCTGATCTGCACAGACGGTCTGAGATGCGCCGAAAATCACGGAGCAGCATACAGCTGTTGACATCATGGTTTTTCGTACTTTGAACAGCAATTTAAATCTCCTTTAAGTTGAAAACAATCCATTAGGTAACTATATCCGATCAGAAGATGATTTGCTGTAACATAAACTGCAAAACGAAAAAAATATCATGATGCTGGAACAATAATTCAGATGAAATACGGTTGGAAACAACTTTAATGCTGAATATCGGGGTAATTGTCTGTTAAATGTGACAAATATTGTGACTAATACGAAAATATTACTCAAAAAGAATGAATTTTTTATTAATTGGGTTTAAAATTAGAATAAAATTTCTTATAATTGGTAAAATTATAAGAAATTACGAAAGATCAATAACATAACAGGAAACTGAAGTGTGTTTTTCGGAATACTTAATAAAATACAAGATGGAATAATAAACAAAGAAATTCAACGAAAAGAAATATCATGAAAACCGAGAATACAAGACAATTCAAAGGACGCCAGCTGCCCATAGAAAAAACGATGGACAGTTATGTTGTACTGGATTTGGAAACCACGGGACTGAGTCCTGTCAATAACAGCATTATTGAAGTTGCGGCGATAAAAATCAGCAGTGGCCGCATTACAGATCAGTATCAGACACTGGTGCGGCCGCCGGAGAATTCTTATGGTCAGCTGGTACCAAGGCGCATTACCATGATAACCGGGATCAGCAGTGAAATGGTTGAAGACGCGCCGGTCTTTTCTGAGATAGCCGATGAGCTGTCAGAATTTATCGGAGATCTTCCGGTTGTCGGACATAATGTGAATTTCGATATTAATTTTCTTTATGAAAATTTCATGCGCTGCCGCAACAGACCTTTTACCAATGATTTCGTGGACACTCTGTCCGTGTCTAGAAGACTTCTTCCGCAGATCCGTCACAGCCTTGCAGATCTGTCTCTTTATTTCAATATTGTCAACAGGCAGGCTCACAGAGCATTGTCGGACGTAATGACTACACATGAATGCTACCTGAAACTCAAGTCCATGGCTGAGGCTGACGAACATGATTTCGGAAGTATGATGAAAAATCACGGCTGGATCAGATACAAACATCAGTGTTGAAAAAACAAGGCAATGAAACATAAATGATTGTTATCTGGATCGTATTTATTAACTTTCATTTTTGCTTTAATTTTTAAATTGTCTTAATATCAAATCATGTTGTTGATTATAATTTGTTTGATTTAGAGGAAATAATTAAAATGGGTAAGTTTGTTATTAAACACACAAAAACAGGAATTAAATTCGATTTAAAGGCTACAAACGGTCAGGTGATTGCAACCTCCGAGGTGTACAATTCAAAGGATGCATGTCTTAACGGCATTGAAAGCGTTAAGAAAAATTCAGTTGCAGCTGAAGTGGAAAATCAGACTGTAGAAAATTTTGAAAAACAGAAACATCCTAAATTCCAGGTGTTTAAGGACAAAGCCGGAGAATTTCGTTTCAATCTGACAGCAAAGAACGGTCAGATCATTGCGGTAAGTGAAGGATATACCACCATTGCGAACTGCCTGAACGGTGTAGAATCGGTGAAGAGCAATGCTCCTGATGCACCAACCGAGGAACTTGATAAATAATTTCAGTTATATTTGTGACTCCTTGTTAAATAAAGAACCAAATTACTGTGATCGAGAGGTTGCAGTAATTTTTTTTTCTTAGGGATGTCGTCTGATGCAGCAAAAAATATCCGCCAGTTCAATGAAACGGACGGATATTCAGGAAATGAAAAAAAATTTTCAGGATTAGAAAAATGCCTTTTCCGGTTTTGCGGTGATTTTGAAAGGTTTAACGGTTACTTTGCCGTATACGCCGACAAGTTTGTACGGATCTGTATCAGCCCAGTTCTGAGCTTCAACCAGATTATCAAATTTTGCAATTACCGTGCTTCCGGTAACACCCTGATCGAGAGTATCGCTGTCTACGGCAGGATGAGGACCTGCAAGGATCAGACGATCCTGGGCAATAAGCTCCTTCAGACGAGCAAGGTGTGCAGGACGCGCCTGCTGTCTTAATTCCGCTGTTCCAGGAAGATCTTCACAATAAATCAAATACCACATGTTGTTCTCCTAAAATAATTTGATGTTTTCGTTATCCTTTTTCAGATCCTGCGCATTTTCGCATACGGATCCTTCTGACTGTTCCTCCGGCTCGTTTTCATTAACGCTGCCGAGGTTTTTCTGATTTTCCCGGGATGCTTTCAAAGCGGCAAGATCTTCAGCTTTGATATACGGGGTCATCATATAACCGGTAATAATCACGATTATAAAACTCAGTGCCATTATTCCCCATACCTTGAAGTTTACCCAGTATTCCAGAGCAAGTTCCTGATCTGTCATCATTGCCGGCAGACCGAAAGCCACAAAAAGATTCAGTACAGCAATGAAAAAGAAAAATCCTGCCCAGAGCAGATTGATTTTCCCGATTACCGCATCCGGTAAATTTACTTTGACATTTTTAAAGATAAATCCGATTAACGGTTTTTTGTAGACGTACTGACTGATTAGCAGAACGGTTCCGAGAATGGACTGCGAGAGAGTAACCTTCCATTTCAGGAATATAGGATCTTTGAGGAAAATGGTAAGTGAACCGAAAAACAGCAGAATCACAAACATCCAGTTATGCAGTTTGTTGAATTTTCCAAAGACAAGACGATCGACAGCTATCTGGATAACCGAGGCAACGATCAGAGATGCGGTTGCGATATAAATATCGTAGATTTTAAAAAATACGAAAAATATTATAGCCGGTAAAACGTCTAAAATCTGTTTCATCAGAAATCCTTATGTTTTAATTTTTATCTGTTTTTTTGCTTTTCTTTTATTCTATCATCATTCCTTTTTTACTAGTACAAAAATTTGGAAGTGAATTTTTAATACGTTTTAAAAATTTTCTGCAGGATCAACTTTTCACATCACATTTTTTAACTTCCGTTTGTTGTATATTCTAAAAAAATCCGTTGTTTTATGCTGGTGGCTTTATGAAATTTTTTCCCTCTGTACTGAATGTTTCTCTTCTGGGTCTTTTCTGCTGTTCTGCGGTTTATGCTGAACATGAATATGACTACAGCGGAGTGTATGTGGTGAAGTCTAGTCTTGATTTTGCAGATCAGTGTTTTGATATAGATCGGGAATCACTGAAGATTACCGCAAAGGACGGGAAATATTATCTGGGCGGCAGTCTGGATCTCGGCGAGGATACCATATCATATGACGTGCCGGTTGCCTGCAGTGTCGGGGGTCGTGAACTGACCTGTTCTTCTCCTGATGCCGACTGCGGCGGTCTGATTCTTTCCTATAATGACGAGAATGATAAAAGAACCGTAGTGATAAAACCTGTAAGCGGCTGCGGAGCGGAGAATTTTTCCGGAATGGAGGAACTGGTTTCAGTACCTGTGCATACCTATCTTAAATACAGTACCGATTTTGCAAAATTTGAAAACAAAGGCATAAGCGCTTATTTAAAAGATGTATGGAATGCACTTGACCAGGAAAAGCAGAACAGGCTTAAGCCGGAGATCGTCAAGTGGAAAAACGCCACTAATGAAAGCTGCGGCGGTGCTCCTGACGGTCTCAAGGATCTGGCTTTAAGGGACTACTATGTCTGCCGCAATAAAAAAGATCTCGAACGCGCTGAAGATCTGTACGATCAGCTCACGGAGCAGCAGAAGAGCAGTGTATCGGAATACTGCGGCTGCAACTGCATGTAACCGCAGCTGCCGGTCAGGGCGAAGAGCCTCATTTTAGAAACTTCCGCTGTCTGAAAGATATCCCGGAGCAAAAAACATCATTCCGCACATTCGCGTAAATTCTAACATGGAGGAGGATCAAGAGTTTCTGTTTTATCCAGCAGTTTCTGGATCAGATAATAATTTCTTTTGTCATGAGGAAGTTCCATGTTCAGATCAATAAGTTTTCTGCAGGCATCGGTGTAATTCAGATCGCATAGTTTCATCAGTGATTCCTGATTGTCGGACAGAGCATACTTGCTGCATTTATGCACGTATGTAATGTCATCATACTTGTTTAAAAGAATATTATCGGCTGTCATGCGGAAATTGCCGAAAACCGGACCTGGATCCATACTGCAGGCTTTCCGGTAGATCTTGTCAGCAGTTCTGTATACTTCCCTTATTCTGTCATCATTATATCTGTCCTCCAACGTGAACCACGGTGTTTCCACCGGATTTCCGTCTTCATCTTCCGCTGTAAGCTGGGTTGTAAGTTTATAGAGCATGGCAAGAGATGCACACGCATGAACATTGTTAAGTTCGCATCCTTTTTTCAAATATTTTTCAGCTGTGACCGGCTGATGAATTCCGTAGTCCTGAACCTCGTAGATCCCGTATGCGCTACCGGCGAAATCGCATCCCTCACCGTCATTAAGACTGCAGGCCTTCTCAAAGCTGCTGCTGTCATCAGTCATTCTTCCCAGCAGAACACAGCTGCCTGCATTGTTTTTACTGCAGCCTTCCTCAAGTTGCTTTTTTATTTCGGGCAGAGGAAACTGCAAACCTTCGGCTTTGTCTGAAAGTTCCGGAGACAGCCTGTAATAGTAAACTGCCAGATTCAGATCCTGCTTTACGCCGGCACCTTTGGCGTACATATAGGCAAGTTCGGAACAGCCATAGGCAATCCACCTGCAGGATTTTTCATAAAATTTTTTTGCTTCTTCAAAGTTCTGTCTGCCGGTTTTTCCGTTTGCATGGATATTTCCGAGCTGAAAACATGAATACGGATCGTCAAGAATGCATCCTTTATCAAAATAATTCACAGCTTCGCTGATTTTCCCTGAGTCAAGATAAATCCGGCCGAGTTCACCGCATCCTTCTCCGTCGTCAAGTCCGCATGCCTTTTTGAAAAGACTGCCGGCTGTCTGAATATCAGGCACGGTACCAAGCCCTTTTTTATACATTCTTCCTGATTCGGTGCATGCTGCACCGGAATTTCCCGAACATGCCTTTTTCAGATATCCGGAGGCTTCCTGATAATTCCCGGATGCTGATTTCTGAATATCTTCATCTGCATTCTCACTATCGTCAACGATGAATGATTCATTGATTTTTTCCCGGGCGTAAAATACGCAGGACCAGCTGTTGTTTTTTTCACAGTCGGGTTTCAGATATTCGTCAGGGTCGTAAATTGCGCAGGACCTGTTAAGGAGATAATCATCAAGCCTGTCGTTTGTGTTTTCGGTTTCTTCCGCGGCTGCACCGGCTATTCCAGTCAGTGTAAGAACGATTGCCATCGTCATGGATTTCAGTCTGTTTCTGGTCATAAGTATAGTAAACGCTCCATAATAACCTTTGATGCTATTTAAGATTGTTTAAAATCAACAATCCATCCTTTTCTTTTTTCAATAAGACTTAACTTTTTATAAG
>Ga0310695_10007991_pt1 | contig 16589 bp, 12 predicted proteins | sample RumenRJG_04DNA_FD_203882 | JGI IMG/M metagenome (GOLD analysis project Ga0310695, IMG submission 203882) | Bovine rumen microbial communities from Lethbridge, Alberta, Canada - RJG_04 (v2) (version 2) | ecosystem: Host-associated > Mammals > Digestive system > Stomach > Rumen | place: Canada...
ATCGCGTGGCATGAGATCCGCAACTCCTACATCGCACAGCAGATCCTGACCGGCTCGCTGGACAGCATGGAGATGACGCCCTCGGGATTTCTGGTTGCCGTGGCGCATTATAAGGATTATCGTATCGTGATCCCGCTCAAGGAGATGCTGATGCTGCCCGATCAATGGCCCACGCGACGTGAGCGCGCAAGGGCGATGGAGGAACTGCCGCGCGTCATCAACACGCGCATGGGCAGCGAGATCGACTTCATCGTGAAGGGCATCGACCCGCACGACAACAGCGTCGTCGCCAGCCGAAAAGCGGCCATGCTGCAAAAGCGCCAGAGCTTTTACATGGATCGCGCGGATACGGGGATGCCGCTTATCTACCCCGGGCGCATTGTGCAGGCTCGCGTCGTCGCGGTTTTGGAGAAGATGGTGCGCGTGGAGGTCTTCGGCGTCGAGACGACGATCCGTGCAGCCGACATTTCGTGGGGCTGGATCGGAAACGCCGCAGATGAATACTACGTCGGCAAGCGCATCCTTGTCCGCGTCCTTTCCATCAACCGCCCCAATGTTTGGGATATCTCGATCAAGGCGGACATCCGAAGCGTTTCCAAGAACAACAACCTTGACAACCTTCACAAGTGCAAGCCTCAGAACAAGTATGTCGGCCGTGTGACCGACAATTACGGCGGCGCGGTGTATATCCGCCTCAGCAACGGCGCCAACGCCATTGCGCACACCTGCCGCGATCCGCGGCGGCCGGGCAGAAAGGACGACGTGAACTTTGTCGTGACGAAGCTGGACGAAGAACAGGGCGTCGCGCTCGGCATCATTACCAGGATCATCCGGCAAAATCTGTAATGCAGCCGAGGGGAACGGGCGCGGCGCGCTCTTTCCCCTCGGACTCTTAATAATAGGAGAAGTCAATGAAGCGAATCAACCATATTTTCATGTGCATCCTCCTGTCTCTGGCGCTGACGGTCGGTGCTTTTGCGGCGGATGTGCCGGAGAGCTTCGTGTGCGAAAACCTGAACGGGCAGCAGCGCATCATCAAAACCTATGTACTTCCGCCCAACGGCGACGCCGACGCTCTGCGGGAAGCGCCCTTCATATATGAGGGTTACCGCTACACCTGGGCGTACACGACCAAGGAGGAGCACCCGTTCACGCTCGTCAAGACGGTCACGGAGACGGTCGAGGTCGAGACCGCAAAGGACGACCTCACGCAGATCCTCGCGCAGCTTGCCCCGTCGCTGCCCTATGACGACGGCGAGTACGCCGGTGAGCTGACGCTGGACCACACGACGCTCAAGACAGTGGCGGCGGGCTATGAGACCCGATACAGCTCGATCACCGAGACCAAGACCATTCCGGGGCTTGCCTCCAACGATATGTCCTATGTCCCGGGTACCACGGTCAAAAACGGCAAGACGCTCAAGCTCGCCAACGTCGAATGGCAGGTGACCGCGACGGGGCTTGTCGGAGAGGAGCTGCTGCCGTGCGAGTATCAGGCGGTCGCCACCTATACCGGCTCCAGCAGCTATCAGGCGGCGACGGGCTACGTCACGACCGCCGAATACAAGGGCGAGGTCACGGCCTCGGGCATTGAGAACGTCACCTATACCGTCGTGTTTGCGGGCGAAAAGCTCGAACCCGTTGTCACGGAGCCCTCGCCCGAGGACAGCCGCGCCGCGGCGCGCGCTCACTCCGCCGGAAAGCTGCTTGCGGGCATTGCCTGCGGGATCTTCGGACTTGCTCTTGCCGCGGCTGCCGCGTGGCAGTGGACGCGGCGCAAAAACGTCTATGTTTATGTGCCGGGCAGCAAGCCGCGCGATTACAAACTGATCGCCAAGTACCGCGTGGAGGAAAACGAGCTGCAAATCGACATCACGGACACGGGCGTTCCGCCCGAGAGCAACGTAGCCGTGGAGATCAAGCGCCCGCTTGCCAGAAAGGTGCTGGGAAAGACCTTCACCGTCAGCTACGCGGGGAAAAACTATCGCTACAATATCCAGAACGACCGGCCGGGCGACTGGCACGAATTCAATCTGGGGACATTCAAGGAGGTATCATCTTGAAGCGAAGCATCGCATCCGTTCTTGCGCTCGTTTTTGCCATGAGCGCGATCTTTACCACCAGCGCATTTGCCGCCGAGGACTATGTATTCGGCGACGATGAAGACAGCGAGGACGGGTACTACACGTCCACGTCCTACGAAGACGTCTACGGCTCGCAGTACAACTACGGCGGCGCGAACGTCGTGGACTATCAGGGGCAGGAGCTGGAGTACGGCTCATTCAGTACGACGCAGACCGGCGTGATGGAACGCACGCCGCTGCCCGGGCTGCAAGCCTATGTCGGCGGCGAAGCCAACGGCGGCACCGCGCCCACGATGGAAACGGCGGAAAGCGCCGCACCGGAGCTTCCTTATACCGAGCCTTCCGCGCAGGGTGAAAGCAATGTCACGATCACGAGCAAGCCCGTCTGCACGAAACTGACGGAGAGCTTCAAGCTGCAAAACGGCGCGGTCGGCTATATCTCCATCCCCACCATCGGCGTGAGCAAGTATTACGCATGGGAGGGCGAGACGACGGAGAGCATGAAAAAGGGGCTCGGGCATTTTACCGGCACCTCCGTCTGGGACGGCAACTGCTGCTTTTGCGGCCACAACCGCGGCGCCAAGTATGTGATCGGCGGCATCAAGGATCTCCAGCTTGGCGATATCATCGAGTACACGACCTCACAAGGCACGCGCACCTATGAGGTTCAGGTCGTCGTGGCAATCCGCAACGATGACTGGAGCTATATCCGTGAAACCAGCGACAACCGCATCACGCTCATTACCTGCGTCGCGGGCGATTCCTCGCAGCGTTGGTGCGTGCAGGCCATGCAGATAACGACCTGATCCTGCGCCGCTGTTGAAAAAAAACACCTTCTTCCGTATAATGCTGTTGAGAGCAAAAAAAAGAAGGAGGTGCTCAGCATGAAAAAGACGCTTGCATCCATGCTCGCCGGCGCGGTGCTGGGTGCGGTTCTGCTCGGCGGCGCGCAGGCGGTGGCCGAGACCGTGACCGCGCAGCGCAGCTCCCAGCGCATCTACGTCAACGGGCGCGAGGTCCAAATGGAGGCGTACAACATTGCCGGCAACAACTATGTGAAGCTCCGCGACATCGGCAAGGAGGTCGGCTTCGCCGTGGATTACGACGCCGCGACGAACAGCGTCTACGTCGGCGAGCGCCCGGCGTCGGGCGACGACAACATTGAAAAGCGCCAGGATCAGTACATCCCGGAGGCGGGCGACCGTATTGTCTGCGACGACGGGTACGTCTACGAGGTCACCGACACGACGCGCTACGATTCCAACGTCTTTGCGTCGGGGCCTGTGGGCGAGCTTCCGGAGCCCACCTGCGACTGGAGCGCGTTCCCCAAGCTCGCGGACCCGGTTCTGGAAAAGCGGCACTTCAAGACCGCCACCGGCGATGACCTGTTCATCCGAAACGTGCGCGAGACCCGTCGCATGGAGTACACGCTTTACAACGCTCTCGGCAGAGAGCCGAGCGCATGGAGCGGCGGGAAACCGCTCGCCACGGTCTCGCTCACGATCCCGGCTGACAAGGAGATGTATGCCGCCGCGTTCTGGCCGTGGGACGCGACCAACATCACGGATCTTGTCCACAGCCGCCCCAACAGCCGCTACGCTGTGGAGGCGTGGGACTACTACCACAACGGCAAATTTATGTACGTCCGCTACGTCATTCTTTCCCTGTAAACTGAATACCCGGCTGACAAAGGCACGCTTTCGGGCGTGCCTTTTGTCGTGCCCTGAAAAATCAAGGAGGACATTCCATGTATAAACGCATCATTGCCATGATGCTCACGCTTGCAACCCTGCTCGGTATGCTCGCGGTTCCCGCATCCGCCGCCTCGACGCTTGAAGAAGCCATGGCGGAGGTCGATATCTACGCAAAAGGCGAGGAGCTGGTTTATCTGACCATGAACGGTCAGGTAAAGGGCCAGCACTATACCTACTACAACTACACGTCCGTCCAGACGGGCGAAACCACCGAGATCCCGGCGTATTGCGTTGATCCGAGACTGTATGGCGTTCCGTCCGTCGTCCCGGAAGGCACGGCGGTCAAGTACTCGTCTGACGGCAAGAACACCGACCCGAAAATCATGGGTATCATCGCCAACGGGTATCCGCATATGTCTCTCGACAGTCTCGGGCTCAACAGTATCGAGGAGGCTTACTACGCCACGAAAACCGCGCTGTGGTGCTACCTGCTCGGCACTTGGTCCGTATCGGGGCTCGGGATCAACCCCAGCCTTACCGGCGCGGACAAGACCGCGGCCGAGCGTGTGTTGAAGGCGACAAAGGATATCTATACGCGCGGCATGTACTGGTCTCAGCTCGTTGAGCCGAAAATGACGGCGGTTCCCGACCGCGACGAGGCGTACCCCGTCACGATCAACGGCGAAGCCTGCTATCAGCAGGTCTACACGCTCAAGACGGAAACGTGGTCGATCACGCCCATCAACATCGAGCTTGCAGCCGGCGCGCCTGCCGGAACGAAGATCATGGACATGGACAACCATGAGATCAGTAGCATGATCGTCACGACCGCGGCGGCGTCCGGCACGGGTTTTGAGGGCCAGTTCAAGGTCGTGTTCCCCGCATCGAGCGTGGAGGGACAGGAAGGCACCGCGCAGATCAACCTCAGCTCGACCGTCGTGCAGTATGAGATCTACTACGCGCGCAGCCTTGAAACCGATAAATACGGCAATATCCAAGATTACATGTTGGATACCGATCCTCATATTCCGATCACCGCGAACGCCATTGCGCGGTTCTCCTCTGAGCATACGGATGAGACCGAGCTTCTGATCGTCAAGCTGGAGGAAGGCACCCGCATCCCGCTTGAAGGCGCGGTTTTTGACGTCTTCTCCCCGGATGGCGACCGCGTAGGCAGATACTCCACGGACACGAGCGGAAAAATCCGCATTCCGCTGGTCATCACGGGCAACTACACCGTGAAGGAGGTCAGCGCCCCGGCGTATCACCTGCTTCCGACCGACAACACGCATAACATCACGGTCGAGCACGGCAAGACCGCGACGCTGACCGTCACGAACGCTCCCTACGGCTCCCTGCGCGTGCTCAAGCGCAGCGACATGGGCGAAGGACTCGCCGGCGTGAATATCGAGATTCGAAATGTCGTCACTGGCGAGACCCGCACCGGACGCACCGGCCCCGGAGGCGTCGTTGAGTTTACCGAACTGAGCGTCGGCGCGTGGGAGGTCCGCGAGACCGCGGGCGTCCCCGGCTACGTTGTGGATACGGATAGCGTCAAGAACGTCAGCGTCGTCGCCGGCGAGTGCGCCACCGTGACCTTCATCAACAAGGAAAAGCCCGGTTTGCGCATCGTGAAATACGATTCTCAGACCATGCGCACGATGCCCGACGTCACGTTCCGCATCTACCGCGATACCGAGCTCTTTGGCGAGTATGTGACCGATCAGATGGGAGAAATCGTACTGACGGATTTGGAGCCGGGCGTGTATCTCGTGCAGGAGGTCTCCGCTGATCCCTCGCACATTGTCAACTCCACGCCGCAGGAAGTCAAGCTCGAAGCCGGCTACGGCATTGTTGAGCTGGTGTTCCTGAACGACCAGAAACCCGGCATCCGGCTCAAGAAGGTGGATTCCGTCACCTACCAGCCGCAGGCGAACGCGCGCTTCCGCATCGAGGCGGTCGGCGGCACGTTCTCCAAGGAATACTACACCGACGCGAACGGTGAAATCGACCTCAAGGATTTGGAGCCGGGCAGCTTCAAGGTAACGGAATTACAGGCTCCGGACGGATACCTGATCGACGACGCGACCCGCGTGATCAAGATCGAGGCGAACGAGCAGGCGGTCTTTGTGTTCACGAACACGCGCAAGCCCAGCTTTGAGCTCGTGAAGCTCGACCCCGCGGGAAACCCTGTCGTTGGCGCGACGTTCCGGATCGCGAAGATCGAGGACGGCAGCCATTACTTGGATCGCGTCACCGACACGCAGGGCAAGATCCGCATCGACGGCATGGAGCCGGGCATCTATTCCGTGCAGGAGATGTCCGTACCCAGCCCCTACATCCTCAACAGCACCGAGTTCCATGTGGAGCTGTTCCCCGGGCGCGTGAGCGAGCTGGTCGTGACCAATGACCGCAAGCCCGACCTCAAGATCGTAAAAACCGACGCGATCACGGGCACGCCCATCGAAGGCGCGACCTTCACGATCCGCAAGGTGGACAGCAGCACTTTGATCACCGAGACCACGAACGCAGCCGGCGAGATCCTGCTGCGCGAGATGGAGCCGGGCGTTTACGAGGTGACGGAGCAGTCCGTACCCGACGCCTACCTGCTCGATCCCCGCCCGCAGCAGATCACGCTGTTCCCGAACAAGCTCGGCATCGTCCAGTTCCAGGACTACAAGAAACCCTCTTTGAAGATCCTGAAGGTGGACTCCGCCACCGGAAAGCCCGTGGAGGGCGCGCGTTTCCATATCGTCTACGCGAGCAACCATACGTTCACGGGCGAGATCAACGACCTCGGCACGCACTATACCGACGCCAACGGCGTGATCTACCTCGACAAGCTCAAGGACGGCTGGTACCGGGCGACCGAAGAGGAGGCGCCGGCAGGCTACCGTATCAAGGATACAGGCGTCTATGAGTTCTACATCGAAGCCGGGCGCGACAAGGTCATCACGGTCGAAAACGTGCCGTTGAGCACCATCGTCATACAAAAAATCGACGAGGAGACCGGCAAGCCCCTCCAGGGCGCGTGGTTCAGAATGTCCTATCTCAACTCTCTGACAAGCATGGACGGCACGACCATTGGAGAATGGCCCACGGATGAAAACGGCCAAATCGAAGTCCGCAACCTCGACGAAGGCACTTACTTAATTTCCGAATTATCAGCGCCGCAAGGGTACGTATTAAACCCCGCAAACACGAGAACCGTGTACCTTGCGGGCGATAAGCAGGATTTTGTAACCGTGACCTACGGCAACCAGCACATGGGCGCGTTGCTGATCCAGAAAAAGGACGCTGTGACCGGCGAGCCGCTCGCGGGCGTTGAGTTCAGCGTTACCGACAGCAACGGCAGCGTGGTCGGCAACGGCAACGGGCGCTTTGTGACCGATTTCGCCGGCACGATCACGATTGCGAACCTCGAACCGGGCAAGACCGTGATCGTAAAGGAGACCCGCACGGTGCCTGGGTACATTCTCGACGACACCGCGCAGACCATCAAGATCAAGGCGAATGAGACCATGACGGTCGAGTTCCGCAATCAGCCCAAGGGTGGACTCGTGATCCGGAAACTCGACAGCGTGACTAACCAGCCGATTGCGGGCGTGGAGTTCCAGATCACGAACACAGCCGGCGAGTACGTCGCCGACAACGAAGGCCGCACGTCCACCAACGGCATCTACCGCACGGACAGCTATGGCGAGATCCGTTTGCTGGACCTCATGCCGGATTCCTATACGGCGGTCGAGGTATCCACCGTGGCGGGCTATGCCATCAACAGCACGCCCCAGACCACGAAGGTCGGCGCCGCCGACACGCAGACTTTGACCTACCTCAACGATCCTCTGCAAACGCTCGTTGTACAGAAATACATCGCGGGAACGCAGAAAGGGCTTGCGGGCGTCACCTTCCTCATAACAGACGGCGCGGGTACGCCCATCGGCGGCAGCAACGGCGAGTATGTGACCGACGCGAACGGGCGCATCACGATCACAGGGCTGACGCCGGGCATGACCGTGGTGGTGCGCGAGGTACGCACGGTACGCGGATACGTGCTCAACACGCAGCCGCAGACGATCATCATTGGCAAAGCCTCCGGCCAGACCACGGTTTCCGGCTGCACGACCACGGCGACCGTCGCAAGCGCGGCGTCCTCTTCCAGCAGCTCGGAGTCCGGGAACGAGGTCGTTTTCTATGACGACCCGCTCGGCAGGCTCGTGGTGGAGAAATATATCGAAGGCACCTCGACGCCGATCCCCGGTGTGCGCTTTTTGATTACAGGCAGCAACGGCGGCGCGGTCGGGAATACCAATGGCGAGTACACGACGGACGCGAACGGCCGCATCGAGATCAGGGATTTGGAGCCCGGCCTTGTCGTGACCGCAAAGGAGATCCACGCGGCGGACGGATTCGTGCTGGACTCCACGCCCAAGAGCATTGAGATCAAGAGCGGTGACACGCAGGTCTTGACCTTCTACAACCAGCCCACGGGCTCGCTCAGGATCATCAAAAAGGACCGCGTGACGGGCGCACTGCTCAGGGACGCCGAGTTTGAGATCAGCTTCGCAAGCGGCGGTTTTGTCGGGAACAACGGCGGCACGACCACGAGCAACGGTGTTTATACGACGAACGAAAAGGGAGAGATCCTGATCACCGGCCTCCAGCCCTCGGTCATCGAGGTGCGGGAAACCAGAGCGCCGGACGGGTACTCGCTGAGCGCGTCCCCGGTCACGGTGGAGGTCGCCGCGGGCGACGCGCAGACCGTCACCGTCTACGACGACCCCCTCGGCAGCTTGATCATCCAGAAGTATGTGGACGGCGGCACGACCCCGATCCCCAATGTCCGGTTCCTTGTCACCAAAGGCGACGGCAGCCCGATCGGGAACGGCGAGTATGTGACGGACGCCAACGGGCGCATTGAGATCAAGAACCTGCAGCCGGGCATGACCGTGAGCGCGAAGGAGCTTCGCGCCGCCGACGGCTTCGTGCTTGACGGTACGCCGCAGTCCACGGAGATCAAGAGCGGCGCGGCGCAGCAGCTTACTTTTTATAATAAGGCGACCGGTTCGCTCGTTATCGTCAAAAGAGACCGCGTGAGCAACGAGCTTTTGCAGGGCGCGGAGTTCCTTGTCATGACGGATGCCGGCGAGTATGTCGCCAACAACGGCGGCGCCACGTCATCCAACGGCGTCTATGTGACCGACGACAAGGGCCAGATCGTCATAAGCGGGCTCCAGCCCTGCTCGCTCGTGGTCAAGGAGACCAAAGCCCCGGCAAATCACGTTCTCGACAGCAGCCCCCGGACCGTCAGGGTCAACGCGGGCGACACGCAGACGTTGACCGTCTATAACGACCCCTGCGGCACGCTTAAGATCATTAAAAGGGATCGCGCGACGGGTGCGGTTTTGAAGGGCGCTGAGTTCGAGCTTTGTTACGCCAGCGGCGAGTTCGTCGGGAATCTCGGCGGCAGCGTCACCAGCAACGGCAGGTACGTCACCGACGAGCGCGGCGAGATCGTTATTACGGGGCTTCAGCCCTCGACCATCGTAATTCGGGAGCTGCGGGCTCCGGAGGGCTACTTGCTCGACAATTCCCCGGTCACGGTGGAGGTCAAGGCGAACGACTGCCAGACCATCGACATCTATAACGACGCCACGCAGGTTTTGACGATTCAGAAATTCATCACGGACACCACCAAGCCGATTGCGGGGGTTTCGTTCCTGATCACGGACAGCAGCGGCAAGGTGCTCGGCCCGAACAACGGCATTTATACCACGGACAAGGACGGGCGCATCACGCTGACCGGCCTGACGCCCGGCACGGTCATTACCGCGAAGGAGACTAAGACCGCCGCGGGCTTCGTGCTTGATACCACGCCCCAAAGCATTGAGATCCGCCAGGGCGAGGCGCAGACGATGACCTTTTACAATACGCCGGAGGGCGGATTGGAGATCATCAAGGTCAGCTCGGCGGACAAGACCAAGCGGCTCAGCGGCGTCACATTTGAGATCCGCCGCATGGACGACGGGCTCGTGGACACCGTAACGACGGGCGACAACGGGCGCGTCCATGTTGCTCTCGACGCAGGAAACTATTATGCCGTGGAGATCGAGGGCGTAAAGGGCTTCAAGGTTGACAGCACGCCGCACTATTTCACGGTCAAGGACGGCGAGAACACCACGTTGACCGTTCAGAACACGCCGTACAGCGGTATCGAGCTCCACAAAATCGATTCTGTCACCGGGAAAGGCATCTACGGCGCCAAGTTCCTGCTGTACGACGCCGAAAAGCACCCGGTCGGCGAGTACGTCACGGACCAAAACGGCTACATCTACATCGACGACCTGACCCGGGACGGCAAATACTTCATTCGAGAGCTGGAGTGCGAGGGCTATAACGTGGATACGCAGATCAAGACGGTCGTGGTGAAGGCGGGCGAGGTCATTCAGATCGAGTGGAAGAACACGCCGATCACGGGCCAGATCCAAGTCTACAAGTACGCGGCGGAGTATAACCCGGTCACGTTCACGGCTGCCGGCTCGCCGCTTGCCGGCGCGGTCTTTGAGATCGTCGAGGTCCGCAGCGGCAAGGTCGTGGACTATATCACGACCGACGCGCGCGGCGTCGCCGCCTCCAAACCGCTGCCGCTGCGCCGCTATCAAGTGAAGGAGGTAACGGCGCCCGCCTACTGGCAGATCGACCCGACTGTGCATGACGTGACGCTCGAATATCCGAGCCAGATCATCAAGGTCTCGTCCTACGACAAGAGCGCGCAGCTCGGCGTCAGCATCACCAAGCGCGGCAACGCGCAGGTGCAGGCCGGCGAGCAGATGCGCTACACGATCACGGTGGCGAACACCTCGAACGTGCCGCTGGAGGATTTCTTCTGGCATGACCGCATTCCGACCGACGTGGCGACGGCCATGACGCTCACCACCGGCACCTACAGCGCGCGGCTCACCTACCGCATCCTCTACAAGACCTCCGGCAACAACACGTATCAGGTGCTCGCGTCGAACCTCGTCACGACCAACAACTACTCGTTCTCGCTCAACGCCATCCCGACGCAGGCCGGCGGGCGCGTGACCGACGTGTACTTTGACTTCGGCAAGGTGCCTGTCGGTTTCCAGAGCGTCGCCTCGCCGACGCTCACCGTCTGCGTGGACGGCAACGCCGCGAACAATTATTCGATGATCAACCGCGCGGAGACCGGCGGCAAGTACGGCGGCACATGGGAGACCGCCACGGCAAGCTGGACGACAGTTATCATCAACCTCAACAAGCCCCCGAAGCTGCCTAAGACGGGTTACTAATGTAAAGAGAAAACAGGGCGGAGAGCTTTTTTACAACTCTCTGCCCTGTTTTTCAGCTATCTTGGTCCTCACTTGGGAACAACAGCTTGACAAACTCAGAAGGAGAATAGACACTGACCGTCGAGCAGCCATAGTCTTTTGTGTTTCGCGTGACGATGCAATCGACTTCCGAACGCGCGGCGCTTTCCATCATAACAGCATCCTCAAAGTCAGGACTGTTTGAGGTGATCGCCTTCCGGCAATCTATTGCCTGTGTGTCAATGAGCTCAAACAACGTGAACAGCTTGCCGACGATTACGCGTGCTTTCGCATCAGCGCCTTCCTGACCCGAGAAGAGGCGGCGCGCAAAATAGTGGATGTCCGTAGCTTCCTTAGCTGTGATACAGCCTGTCACTTGCTTATTCGCCGCCGCGCGAAAAATCACCTGCCCGTCCTCACACCACGGCTCCCGGCTCTGGAGCACGTCTACAATGACGTTCGTATCCAGCAAAGCCCTCATAAAGCGTCCGACCTTTCATTCATGGCCTCGTCGAAGGTCATTGTCGAGGGGAGAGCGCCAAAGAGCGATTCCGCAGTCTCTACGCGGTCTTGGAAGGGATTGGTCAATTTTGCAACCACACGACCATACTGTGTAATGAAAATATCTTCTTTTTCCGCAAGTTGGAGATATTTGCTGAGATTGGCTTTTAACTCTGTTGCCGTAATGGACATGACTCACACCTCCTTTTTGTTGTGCTATTATTATATACATTTCGTCCGATTATGTCAATACAATCGGACGAAATAAGGAAATGATTTTGCTTACGAAAAAGGGCGGTCCGTTCCATCACGGATCGCCCTTGGTCTATCAATTTTGACCTGTTAAGCGTTGCGGAGCATCGCCCGCGTCTTGACGCGGAGCTGCGTATAGTCGCGGTAGTCTTCCTTGTGAAAGCTGGTGCATTGACCGGGATCGGCAAGCTCCAGCGCGCTTTCGATGCGCTTTAAGTCGATGGCGCAGACGCTGCCGGACTCCAAATGCTGATGAACGGTCAGGTATGCGTCTTGCAGCGACGGGTCGGCCATTCTCGGATAAAGCGTGCCGATAACCGCGTCGATCAAGGTGATCTCCTCGGTGGTGTAGCGCAAGGAATCGCTCATATTGTGGTTCCCTCCAGTTCACATAACAAACACTAGTGTCAGTATAGCAAAACGGTCATAGGGAGACAAGGAGGCAAATTTGACAAAAAACGACATGGAAAATCGTGGAATTGACGAAGCGGCATCCGTGGGGCGCGGCGCGTACAAGGCGGCGCGGCTCGCGAAAGCAACCTCGAAAGGCGCGGCGGCGGGCGGTATCTGGGGCGCGGCCGCAGGCGCGGCGTGGGAAGGCCGCAAGCACATCGGCAAGCTGCTCGCGGCGACTGCTGTGCTGCTGATGCTGCCGGTGCTATTCATTCTCATGCTGCCCGCGCTCATATTCGGCGGACTCACGACGAGCAGGGCTGAAGGCGCGGAGCAGCCTGTTTTGAATGACGCTGCCGCCGTCACGCAGAACATCACGGACACGACCTACGCTATCAATCAGGTGCTCGGCGAGGGCATCGACGACGTGACGACGCGCATTGCCACGCATTTCGCGGAGACGGACGGCGACAACTATGAGATCGTCAACCCCTACGAGGGCAACCTTGTCAGCAACGCGAACATCTTTCTCGGCGAGTATTGCGCCGCGAAGAATACCGACTGGAAATCCATCTCCAAGGACGACCTCGAAAGGATACTGCGAGACGGAAAGGATCAGCTCTACGCCTTCACCTTCACGAGCGAGGAGCGCACGGTGGAGGCGGACGACCCCGAAACGCCCGACGTTGTGGAGACAAAAACCGAGAAATGGTATGTCTACACGATCTCCTACAACGGCGAACAATACTTTGCCGACGCCGTTTTCCACCTGACCGACGAACAGAAGGCGCTCGCGGACGACTACGCGCAGAACCTCAGCCTGTTTCTCGGCGACGGCGTGTTTCAAGGCATCTTCTCGGATGAAGCGACGGCAGGCATCCCGAGCCTTGGCGACGTGCGCTTTACGGACGGCGTTACCGAGGTGGTCTATTACAATCAGATGGACGAACGCTACGCGAACAAGCCCTACGGCACCGATGACGTCGGACACTACGGCTGCGGCCCCGCGTCTATGGCGATCGTGGTCTCGTCGCTCACGGACGACATAGTAGACCCCGCGCAGATGGCGAAGTGGGCGTATGAGCACGGCTACTGGTGCAGCAAAAGCGGCTCGTACCGCTCGCTGATCCCCGGCGCGGCGAAGGCGTGGGGGCTGAACGTCAAGGGCTGCGGCAAGGGCGAAGCACAGCGCATCGTGGACGCGCTCGGCGAGGGCAAGCTGGTCGTGGCCATCATGAGTAAGGGCCATTTCACGGAGCACGGGCATTTCATCGTGCTGCGCGGTGTGAAGGACGGCAAGATCATGGTCGCGGACCCCGCCAGCCGCTCCCGCAGCGGTCAACTTTGGGACTTGAGCCTGATCGTCAAGGAGGCGAGCAGCAATACCTCGGACGGCGGCCCGTTCTGGATCATCGGGCCGTGAATGAAGCCAAACATCCATGCGCCTGCGGTGCGCTGCAACAGCGGAAGATCGTTCGATGCGGTCTTCCGCTTCTTTTTTTGTTTACAAAAAGTTCAAAGAAATCCTGCGCAAAAACGCTCTGTGTGGAGCCTATTAGAATGGAGGTTATAAGATGGAAACGAACACACAACTGCTCAGCAACTTTTTGTTTTCCTGCGGCGGGAACTGGCACAACACGCTTTATATCCGCGATGACGCGGCCGGAAACGGTTATCTGATGACTGCCGACAGGGACGGTATGCCGCTTCTTATGGAGGTTGGCGCGTTCAACCGGCTTACGGGCAACAGTATCGACCCGGCGGAGTGCTGCGGAGAAATGGCACTTGGCGTTTTCGAGACGGTCTATGCCAAATACCTACTTTGGCGCTGCCCTTCCGCACAGGAACACTCGCTGCGCTCGATCTGCGTGCAAGCACACGAAAGAGGAGGTGGTACACAATGAAAAGGCCCAACATCAAATGCCCGTACTGCGGCTCGCGCGCGTTCCTGCGCCCGGCGTCCGCGCTCGGCAAGACAAGCCCGTGCTACCAGGGCAAGGAGTTCTACGTCTGCGCGCGGTATCCGCGCTGCGATTCCTATGTGGCGGCGCATGAGCGAAGCCGGCTCCCGATGGGGACACTGGCGAACGCCCCGCTGCGCCGGAAGCGCCACGACACGCATCTGGCCTTTGACCGGCTTTGGAAGGACGGGTACATGACCATAGACGAAGCCTACCGCTGGCTGCAGGTGCAGCTCGGCATCCCGAAGACAGAGGCGCACATCGCCATGTTCTCGGAGTACCGCTGCGAGCAGGTGATCCGGCTGTGCAGCGCCTTTACCGCGGCGCAGGCGGCGTAGAAAAGGAAGAAGATTCATGGAATGGGGGTGAATGAAATGAAGAAGGATTGGACGCTCAGTGAGGACAGGCATCAGCTCGTCGAGAAGTCCCTCCCGCTCGTGCGCTGGACGATCAGCCGCTTTATCAGCTGCGGCAGTGACGCCGACGGGCTGGGCTTCGACGACCTGTATCAAGAGGGCTGCCTTGCCCTCTGCCGCGCGGCGGCGGCCTATCGGGACGATAAGGGCGAGTTCTCCACGCTCGCGGTGACGGCGATCCGCAACCATCTGCTCGAATACTGCTCGCGGATCGTCACGCAGGCGCGGAATCTGCCTACGTTGTCGCTGGAGGCGATGAACGAGGACGGGCGGGAGATCGAGGCGGACAGCGCAAAGGCGCAGACGCCGGAGGACGACACGCTCTCGAGGCTCTGCATCGGGCAGTTCCTCGGCAGCAGGAAGCAGCGGTACACCGGCTCCGCGCGGCTCGGCGTCGAGGCGCTGGAGCTCAAGGTGCTGGGGGGCTGCGGCGTGACGGAGATCGCGCGGCTCTATGATTCCAAGCCGAACGAGGTCGGCGCGTGGATCTCCAAGGCCGCGAAGCGGATGCGCCAGGACGCGACGGAAAGTGAGCTGCACGCCTTTGGCTTGCAGGATATCGCATAACAAAAGGGGGATTTGGATATGAAAGCAACGATCTATACGGCGGTCGGGCATCTGCTCCGCAAGCGGGGCGAGGACGGCGCGAGCTATCCCGTTGTCCTGCTGGGTCGCAAGGAGTACGGCGTGGACGTGCAGGAGCTGGTCGTGTGGGCCGCGCTCAGCTGGCAGTTCCTCACGATGGAGGAGATCCGCGAGAAGTACGCCGTATACATGGACAAGCTGCCGAGCGAGCGCCGGACGCTGGAGGACTGCGTGGCAAGGCTCAAGACCCGCGGCCTCATTGCCTGCGGCGAGGGTGATACGGGCGCGGAGGCGCTGTACGACCTGCTCTCCGCGCTGTACGTCGTGCCGGTGTCCGAGAAGCTGACGCTCCGGCTGCTTGCGTTCTGGCGGCTCGTTGTGGGGCATGGCGTTTCCGTGGAGCGCGCCGCGACGCTGTTCCGGCGTGACAGACGCAGCGAGCGCGAGGCGCAGGTCATGGCGCTTGTGCGTCAGGCGGTGCTGTCCACCGCGGAGCTGATCCAATGCGCGGAGGTCGGGGCGACGGACATTTCGACGGACGTGAAGCTGCTCGATGCGCTCTACGTCGATCCAGACGTCACCTGCGACAACCTCCCGGACCTCATGCGCGGCGTGAAGAGCCGTGATAGCGTCATGCTCGCAGTCGCCAATCTGTATCTGCGCAAGCAGATCATTTTGGAGCGGGTGTGACGCGGGACGAGAAGTTTTGAGAAAAACGCCCCCCGCTTCAATGATGAACCACGAAGCGGGGGGCGTATTATAGCTCTCCGAGTTTTATTTTTGCCAATACTTATTTTACACTAAGGAGTGAGACCTCGCGTCCCACTCCTTGCTTAAAAGATTGTCTGTGATTCGCCAGATTATCCAGCGTTTACAAAAACGGTGTTTTCGCCCGCGCCGTCTATGTCATCCCGCCACATTAACTCATACGCGCTGTTGAGGTAGAACTCGCCGGTGCCGTCCTCATACTTCACTTCCTCGGTGAACTTCCCGTCGCTATCATAAGTGCGGATCAGGTGCCTACCGTTTTCGTAGCTCAGCACGCCGCCCGCGCCGGTGGGCCGCGCCGTCATTTCCCAGATATACTTTTCCGCCGCACTGTTTGACCACTCAACGAGCACGTCATACATGCCCTTCGCGCCCTGGGTGATCGTGACAACGCCGCGTCCGGCGATCTTTTCCGCCCAGCTGCCGATCAGGTCATCCGGCGTATAGCCTAACTCGCGCATCATGTCTGCTTCGGCCAGCGCGTCATACCACTCCTGCATGATCTCGCTTGCCTTGGTGGTGCCGTCCGCAAAGTTGATTCGGAAAAGCTGTTCATTGCCGCTCCACACCTGACGGTAGATATTTTCGCTGCCTTCCGCAAGGA
>Ga0310695_10007992_pt1 | contig 16589 bp, 10 predicted proteins | sample RumenRJG_04DNA_FD_203882 | JGI IMG/M metagenome (GOLD analysis project Ga0310695, IMG submission 203882) | Bovine rumen microbial communities from Lethbridge, Alberta, Canada - RJG_04 (v2) (version 2) | ecosystem: Host-associated > Mammals > Digestive system > Stomach > Rumen | place: Canada...
TCTCCACCTTTTTTCTTCGTCTTTTCTTCGTCTTTATGCTTCTTTTTCTCTTCTTTATCCTTTTTCTTCTGCTCCTTTCGGGCATTCTTATCTAACAAAGCATCATCGTCAGCTTTATTAGCTTTCTTTTTCTTCTTTTCGCTAACCTCCTCATCATCAGAATCGTTCTCCAACCTTTTTTCTGCTTTCAAAGAATCTTTCTCCATCTTTTTGACGGTTTTAAGAGAATCTTTCTGCATTTTCTTTTTTTGCTTATCTTGATGTTTTTTCCATTTTTCATAAAGTTTTTTCTGCTTTTTACGCTTTAAACCTTTCTCAATTAAAAAACCGTCTTGCGTAAACTGACTTCCCGAAGGGGCAAACTCCGCTCCCAAATTTGCTTTTCCTCCTTCAAACTGAGCATAGATACTATCTGGAAATGAGATAGTTATCAGAAAAACAAAAATTAATGTCTTTAATATTAAATTTTTCATATACTGAAGTTTAATTTTTTTGTTTAACTTTGCCTCGGATTACAAAAAATCCGCTACAAACTTAAATAAAAAAAATTGAAATTAAAATTACCGGCTTTTATTGCCGTTTTTTTTATATTTTTTTTGTCATGTGACAGCGAAAAAGACAACCCTGTGCCTGAAATTTACGTTAATATAACCGTATCCCTTAGCGATTCAAGATTTTCGGCTCTTCAATCGCCGGGCGGTAAAGTTTACATAACAGGCGGTTATAACGGCATTTTGCTTTATAACTTTGACGGCAGAACTTTTTACGCTTTTGACCGTGCGTGCAGTCTTAATCCGAAACACGCACCTTTGGTCTTTGATGAAAAAACAAAATGTCTTTGTCATCAAGACACTATAACGAACTGTAACTCAAGGTTTAGCGTACTTTTACACGGAATCGTAGTCTCTGGTCAAGCAAAACACGCTTTAAGAGAATACGAAACTATTACCGATAATACGGGAAACACCGTAAGAATTACGAACAACCGTTTCTAATTATTAAAAACGCAAAAAATGGAAAAATTTGATATGACGGCCACAACTTTTTTCGGTTTGGAAGGAGTTTTGGCGGAAGAATTAACAAAAATCGGAGCCTCAGACATAAAACTTTCAACAAGAGCCGTAGTTTTTAGAGGCGATATTCAAGTGCTTTACCGTGCTAATTTCTGGCTGAGAACCGCACTGAAAGTACTTGTACCAATCAAAAAATTTAAGGCGTTCAACGACAAGGAACTTTACGAAGAGGTCATTAGAATAAATTGGCAGGATTATATGGCTGTCAGTGATACTTTTGCAATTGATTGCACCGCCTCAGGGCCTGTTTTCACACATTCTAAATACGCCGCATTAAAATGCAAAGATGCCATTGCGGATTATTTTAGAAACAAACGCGGACGCCGTCCGAGTGTTGATACGGAATATCCTGATTTAAGAATTAACATTCATATTTACAATTCGGATATTACGATTTCGCTCGATTCAACGGGAATACCAATGAGCAAACGCGGCTACAAAGTCCGTCAAACGGAGGCTCCCGTTAATGAAGTTTTAGCGGCAGGAATCTTAAAACTTGCCCTCTGGCAACCTTCAGAGGCATTTACCGATCCGATGTGCGGCTCCGGAACTTTTCCGATAGAGGCAGCATTAATGGCTATGAACATCGCTCCGGGCAATTTCAGACATTTCGCCGTTGAAAAATGGAGAAACTTCGACTCCTCAATTTGGGCGGAATTAAAAAAAGAACAAAAAGATATTGCAAAACCCAAACCCGAAAACATAATTTGCGGTTTTGACATTGACGTTACGGCATTAGACGCAAGTTGTCAGAATGCGGCAAAAGCAGGTGTTGAAAATTTCATAGATTTCAACAGAAAAGATTTTTTCAATAATTCCAAACCCGCACAGGAAGGTTTTCTGATAATGAATCCGCCTTACGGAGAACGTTTGGAAACGGAAAACGAAATCGGTGAATTTTACAAAAACATCGGCGATACGCTCAAAAACAATTATGACGGTTACAAAGCGTGGATTTTAAGCGGCAATCTTCCGGCTTTGAAAACTATCGGACTTCACCCAAAAAAGAAAATCAAACTTTTCAACGGACCGTTGGAGTGCAAACTCGAATGTTTTGAAATTTATTCAGGGAGTAAAAAAATTAACAAACAAACTATTGCAAATTAACACAAAATGTTATATATTGCGTTTTTTTAATTACAGAATTTAACGTATAAAGAAAATGAAAAAATATTTATTTATTATTACACTGATATGGGTATGTACTGCCGTATCGTGTTCTAATTTCAGACGCGATACCGTATCAACCAGAAAATCAGACAACAGCAACACTCAAATGCCTGAAATCCTAAACAGCAATTACCTCAATGACGTAGATTACTATGTCAATTACATAAAAGCCAATGGAGAACAGTTGGATTTTATCAGGAAGGAAAAGAAAGGTAACAAAACCATTATGGGAGTTTTGAACAACGATACTGTAAGAATTTCGGTTGTGGGAGATTCCATTAAAGAAAATACGGAAGTTTATTACAAAAATTCCGAACCCGTGCTTTTGACAAGGGAAGTAATTTTGGACGTCGATTCCAATTATTTAGAAACTGCTTATTTCAAAGATAATCAGATTTACAAATGTTTCAGGGACGGCGTAGAACTGACAGACAAAGATTCGATGAAAGAATTTATGGCTATTGTCAGCAATTTGAAATAAAAAAAAACGGCGGATACAAAAATGTACTCCGCCGTTTTTTTTTATTATTTTTGCCGATAAAGGAAAATCGTTCCTGAACGGTTCAAGGAGTTTCCGTCTTTACCGAAGACCACAATATCGTAAAAATATGTTCCGGGAGGACATTTTCGACTACCATTGTTTCCGATAGTACCGTCCCAACCGAAAACCGAGGCTTCAACCTCGTCCCATTTGTAAACTACCTGTCCTAAAACATTATAAATCTTACCTTTAATAGAACGGATATTAGCCGGCATTTTAGTTAGACCACCGTTTTTCAAGAAAGAATCCTTTTCGTTGAAAAATGTAAACACATCGTTTTGACCGTTACCATCAGGCGTAAAAATATTAACTTCCTTAACCTCCAAAGGTCTCGGAACGATTTTAACGGTTTGCGTATCCCTATCGCTGCACCCTGAAAGGTCAGAATTTTCCAAAATCACTTGATAAAGACCTTTTTCATAATAGACTTTAACAAAGGGATTTCCGCTTTCGGGCTTTGAATCATCGCCTGCCGTCCACGTACAAGCATTAGCCCACGAGGTTTTAGATTCAAAATTTATTTCATCACCGATAAAAATAGTTGAATCGCCCGCTCCCGAAAACTGCGTTTTTTCGACTTCAATAAAAACAGCCGTATCGTGAACACATGAAAAATCGTCAGAAACCGTAAACGTATATTTCGTTGTGCCGTATTCTTTCGGCGTACATTCAGCAACAGCGTTACGTGTTGCTGAAATGCCTTTGCCTGACCAAACAGCGCGTCTTAAATCATATTTCTGAAAAAAATTCCACTTTTCGGACAATAGTCTTTCCTCATCAAAAACTATCTCAAAATCAGACACATAACCTTCACTCTCGGTTCCCTTAGAGGTCAAAACCAAGGTCCACTGACCATTAATAGGCGATGTTAAAAAATTTTCAAAACTCTCCTCCGGCAAATATTCTCCCTCACTTATAACATTATCATCAGCCTCATTCAAAACCACGGAGTTCAACTTTTTTTCAGCTTTTAAAGAAAACGTATAATTATAAAGTGTTCCTGCTTTTCCTTCCTGCGGAATTCCTAAAAAATATTTCTTATCAGAAAAATCTTTCAACACAACTTCTTTATTATCAGGTGAGAACAGAGAAATTTTCAAATTTTCGGAATTTGTATGAACAAGTTTTACTCTAACAAATTTAATATCACTTTCGCTCGTAATGGTCTGATTATTAAAGTTTTTAACCATTACAAACTCTTTCCACGAGGTTGAATAAAACGTTTGAGGAGTTTTAGCATAAAAAGAATTTTTCGGAAAATATTCAACCAAAGTATCATTCAAAGGCATCGTTAAAACCGCTTTACTGCCCAAACAAATTCCTTTGAAACTTTTGTCAATATCGTTATAATAATTTGAAAAATAAGGACTTACCCCAACTTTCAGCTTTCCGTAAGACAAAGCCTGATAATCATTATAAACAGCTTTAACACTTATAATGTATGCGCCGCCTTTTTGATAAATGTAATTAACGGTATTTTCTTGAGTTTCAACTCTATCACCGTTATCAAAATCCCAAAGGAAAGTTGCTGCGACTTCTTGTCCGTCAAGTGTGGCTTTTGCGGAAAACACACAAGTAGTTTTGGGACAAACTATCAAAGAGTTTTCTTCATCAAGGTTCAAAATTTCGACTCTAAAGTCCTGAGCCTTAACGGAAAACGCCATTAACAACAAAAAAATATGAAAAACTTTTTTCATCACGTTTTTTAATAAGAAAAATACGGCTGCAAAAATAAATATTTTTTTCGTTTTCCCGTAATTTTGTTTTTCTAAAGGAAAAATATTGTTCTTTTTGAACTGATAATCAAAAACTTAATACAGAATTTTAAAAAAAAGTTAGAAAATAAACAAAATGAATGTTGGAAATTAAAAAAATACTTCGTACTTTGGCGACCTGAAAAAGGTTATCAACACTTTTTGGAGTTTATAACTTTTGAAAATTAACAATTAACTAAGGTCTAATTGGCTATCGGAAGATTGATGCCCAATTGTCCATAACAGAAAACTTTTAAATAAATTAAAGAAGTATAATAAAAAATTATGGCATCAACAGAACAAACTCCCGATTTCGTTTTTGAAACGAGTTGGGAAGTCTGCAACAAAGTAGGCGGAATCCATACCGTCGTTTCAACAAAAGCGCAGACCTTAAAGGCAAAATTCGGTGACAACCTCGTTATGATTGGTCCTGACATTTGGCGTAACACGGAGGACAATCCGGAATTCGTTGAGGACAAAACTCTTTTCGAAGATTGGAGAAGGGTTATAAACCGCACCGAAACCCGTGTCAGAATCGGACGTTGGAAAATTATCGGTGAACCTATCGTTATCCTCGTTGATTTTTCCCAAAACATCTCAAAAAAAGACTCAATTTTCGCTGAATTTTGGGAAACTTACAAACTTGATTCAATTTCAGGCGACTGGGGATATATCGAACCTGTGATTTTCGGTTACAGCGCAGGTAAAGTAATTGAGAGTTTTTGTCAATACAACCTTCAGCCCGAAAACCGTGTCGTAGCGCATTTCCACGAATGGATGACAGGTGCAGGTATTCTTTACATTGAGAAATACGCACCCGAAATTGCAACCGTTTTCACAACGCACGCCACAGCAATCGGCAGAAGTATTGCCGGAAACGGTCAGCCTTTGTACTCTCCGATTAACTCATACGACGGCGATACAAAAGCCCGTGAATTCAACATGGTGGCAAAACAAAGTTGTGAAAAACTTTCAGCACTCAACGCTGATGCTTACACGACGGTTTCAGACATCACCGCTATCGAGTGTAAACAATTCACATACAGGAAAGTAGACATTGTAACGCCTAACGGTTTTGAAGACGATTTTGTTCCTAAAGGCAGCGTTTACAACACAAAGCGTGCAGCAGCTAGAAAAACAATGCTCAACGTTGCATCAAAACTTTTCGGCGAGAAATTCTCTGACGATACTTTAATCCTCGGAACTTCAGGACGTTACGAATACAGGAACAAAGGTATTGATGTATTTTTGGATGCTTTGAAAAAAATCATCGACTTAGGCGAATGTAAGAAAAATATTTTGGCGTTAATAACAGTTCCCGCTAACAACTACGGAGCTCGTCAAGACCTTAAAGCCGCTTTGGAGGGCAAACAAGACAAAGTTTCAAACGACAAATATTCAAAATACTTGACCCACGGTCTTCACCACGTAGAATATGACGCTGTATGTAACCGCGCTATTTCGCTCGGTCTTGACAATGCAGAAAACAGCAAATTGAAACTTATTTTCGTTCCTTCATATTTGAAAGGTGATGATGGAATTTTCAATATGCCTTACTACGATTTGTTAATCGGTATGGACATAACAGCATTTCCATCGTATTACGAACCTTGGGGATACACACCGCTTGAAAGTATTGCCTTCAGTGTACCGACAATTACAACAGACCTTGCCGGTTTCGGAAAGTATTCGGAAAGTCTTTTGCCCAAAGATACAAAACCCGTTATAGTACTTCACCGCAACGATGATAATTATAACGATGTTGTTTATAATCTTGCAAAAGCCGTTATCGACTATGCCGGTTTGTCAAAAGCTGACATGGAAAAAACAAGAAAGGCGGCATACGAACTTTCACAACAATTCTTGTGGAAGAACCTCACGAAATATTATCTAAAAGCCTATTCAATTGCATTAGACAGAACGGTAAAACGTTTTGAAGAGGCTGATTTTTCAAAATATTCACACGAATCGTTTAACATAAAAGAAATAAAAGTGAACAACCCTATTTGGAGAAACATTCAGGTTCACCCGAACCTTTCAGGAAAATTTAAAGGCTTGGAAGAAATGTCCTACAACCTTTGGTGGTGTTGGAATTTCGAGGCCGAAGAAATGTGGCAGACCATCGGTGAAGACGGTCTGTGGGAAAAATCGGGTAAAAATCCCGTTGCCTTGCTTCGTCAGGTTGACCTCAACAGATTGTCCGTTTTGGAAAACGATCAGGATTTTATAGCTAAATACGAAAAAGTTTACGCCGATTTCCGTGCATATATGGAAGAAAAGAAAAATGCAAAAGGTCCTTCCGTTGCATATTTCTGTATGGAATATGGTATCCATGACTCACTGAAAATCTTCTCAGGTGGTCTTGGTATCTTAGCCGGTGACTATTTGAAAGAGGCTTCTGACTCTAACGTTGATATGGTTGCTGTCGGATTGCTTTACCGTTACGGATATTTCCGTCAGAAGATTTCTGTTTGGGGCGATCAAATTGCAGAGGACGTTCCTCAAGACTTCAGATACTTGCCAATTACGGCCGTAAAAGACGAAAACGGCAATCAAATGACCATTCAAGTGGCATTCCCGGGCAGAAAACTTACCGCTCAAGTTTGGAAAGCTCAAGTCGGAAGAATCGAACTTTATCTTTTGGATACTGATTTCGAGGCTAACTGGGATCAAGACCGTTGGGTAACCCACCACTTGTACGGCGGCGACAGAGAAAACCGTTTAAAACAAGAAATGTTGCTCGGTGTAGGCGGTATCCGCGCTCTTAGAAAAATGGGCATCACAAAACAGATTTACCACATGAACGAAGGTCATGCGGCATTGATGGGTATCGAACGCTTGAACAACCTTATCCAAGAACACAATTTCACTCTCAACGAGGCTTTGGAAATTGTACGTGCTTCAACGCTTTACACCACTCACACTCCCGTTCCGGCAGGACACGATGCTTTCCCCGAAGATATGATTTTGACCTACATGGGACACTATCCCGAAAGACTCGGTATCTCTTGGAAAGAGTTCTTAGCTTTGGGTAAAAACAACGTTGATGACAGAGGTCAGGAATTCAACTTCTCTTACCTTGCTTGTCAATTATCTCAAGAGGTTAACGGCGTATCAATGCTTCACGGCGAGGTTACCAAAAATATGTTCAACTACATGTGGAGCGGTTACTATCCCGAAGAGCTTAACATCGGATACGTTACAAATGGTGTTCACTACCCGACTTGGGCAGCAAAAGAATGGCAGCAATTCTACGCAAAAACATTCGACAAGAAATTCTTAAAAGACCAATCTAACGAGTCTTATTGGAATGCTATTCAAGGTGTTGATGACGGAGAAATATGGAAAATGCGTCAGCAAAAGCGTAAAGAACTTATCGACTACATCAAAATCAAAATGGAAGCCGATTACCAAAAACGCGGTGAAGATCCTTCGTCAATGGTAAAAATCAAAAACGCTTTGAATCCCAACACTTTGACCATCGGTTTTGCACGTCGTTTTGCAACTTACAAACGCGGTAACTTGCTTATGACAAACCTTGACATCTTGTCAAAAATCGTAAACGACCCCGTAAGACCCGTTCAGTTTATCTTCGCAGGTAAAGCTCACCCGGCTGACGGTGGCGGACAAGGTATCATCAAACAAATCGTTGAGATTTCTAAACGTCCAGAATTTGTCGGCAAAATCCTCTTCTTGGAAGATTACGACATCTCTTTGGCAAAGAAACTTGTTTCCGGCGTTGATATTTGGATGAACACACCGACACGTCCTCTTGAGGCTTCAGGTACATCAGGAATGAAAGCTGTTATGAACGGTGCTATTCACTATTCAGTGCTTGACGGTTGGTGGGTTGAAGGTTACCGTCCCGATGGAGGTTGGTGTTTGCCGCAAGAAAGAGCTTATCAAGACCAAGGTTTCCAAAACCAATTGGACGCAGCAACTATCTACCGTACAATTATTGAGGACATTTGCCCGAAATTCTACACAAGAAACGAACAAGGCGTTCCTCAGCAGTGGGTTAGCGTTATCAAAAACTCTATCGGACACATCGCTCCTAACTTCACAATGAAACGTCAATTAGACGATTACTACGAGCGTTATTACAACAAACTCGCAGAAACTGGAGCAACCGTTAGCGCTAACAACTACAAAGTAGCTCTCGAACTCGCTGCTTGGAAACATAAAGTTGTTCAAGCTTGGGATAAACTCTCAGTAGAAAAAGTTTCATTCCACGACATCGTAAAAGACCCGCTCTACATGGGCGAAGAATACTACGGTGAAGTTGTCGTAAACTTAGGAGACCTCAAAGCTGAAGATATCGCTATTGAAATGGTTATGACCGAAGTTAGCCAAGACGGTAGTTCAAAACTATTATCTACCGTTCCCCTCAAACTTCAAAAAGAAGCAGGCCGTTTCGCTCATTACAGCATCGACCTCAGACCCGATAAACCCGGTAACTTCAACTACGGTTTCAGACTATTCCCGACAAACAAAAATCTCGTTCACAGAACAGATTTCGCTTTGGTAAAATGGTTGTAAACTAAAACAAGAACTCAAAAAAGTTGCACTGCCTTCTGGTAATGAGGTTCGCCTCATGCCGGCGGGGCAGTTCCCTTTTGAAAAAGGGAACCGGAAAACTTTTAAGAGATATAAAAAAGGGAAAGCCTTTTGGGGCTTTCCCTTTTTTATATCTCTCAGAAGTTCTTTGGTTCTTTCTTTCAAGAAAGAACGCCCCCGCGGCGAGCGGCAACCGCAGCCGTAGGCGGCGTATCTTTTTGAATTTTTGTTAGTTCACATTATGTTTACAAACGATAATGTTTTGACCTTTAGTAATAGTACCACGTTTATCGGTACGGACGCCTTTATCAATAATTGTTATGTTATAACTTAAAGGAGCCATTGAATTTTCGCGCCATTTGAAGCAATCTACTTTGATTGTATAAGTACCTTTAGAAGGTTTGTTCCAGTAGATATTTTCTTGAGGACGTGAAGTTGTACCGAATAAGGCATTAGCATCAAGGTCAAGAGTACCTGCTCCGCCTCCACAAGATGCGCGGCGTTTAGAGAAGAAAATCTCGTTTCCGCACGGGTCAATAACATGAAGATCAAGGTCTGTTTTGGTGTACCACTGAAGGTTAACACGCAAATCACCACTTTGACCTTTTAAGTCAGAAATATTATTATTAACAGGTGGTGGGTCTACACGTCTGACTTCGTTTTTGGTTAAAGGAATTGTTCTTGAAGCCTGAGTATTAAGGCTTGCCAAGGTTTGATTTTTAACCTTTGTAGAATTGGTAGAATAACCTGTTTTGGAAGCGATAATTGATATTTTATCGTTTTCGGCAATATTGCTGACCACAAATTCGCCTTTTGAATTACTATATTCGGTTGCGATTTTCGTACCGTTTTTGTAAATCACGTTCGTAACGCCTTCCAAAACGTTATTATTGTCAGTATTAATAAAAACTAACGAGGTTGTCAGCGGACGCAAATACATTGTGCGTTTTTCGTCATCCCAAGACATAAAGTCTTTGACGGTAGGACCCGTAAGGGATGTGTCCGCATAACCTGATTTTGAGGCTAAAAAGTTGAGTTGCTGTGTTATACGTAACGAATCAAACATTCCGACACCGACACCGTTGGTATTAGTTTTAAGTTTTTGGGACTGACCGTTAATCGTTAGTTCCACAACCGCACCTGCCAAAAGAGTTTTTGTCTTGAGGTTTTTAACAATAACTTTCACACAACCTTTCAAGGGTTTGAGTTTCAAGCATTTTTCCAACTCCGTCATGTTGTTGAGATCGAAGAGTGTCGCCTCCAACGTATCATTTTCGTAACCCTCCTTTGAGGCCACGACTTTAACAGAGCCGCAAACAGGCATTGAATTAATATCAACACTTCCGGAAACATCCGTCAAAACGGTTGTCGTGTTTGAACTGCCGTCAGCTGAACTTATAATGCTAACATTAGCATCCGGTAAAGGCTGATTATCGTCCAAATCAATGACCTTCAAGGTTTCAACGCTCGTCTTTGAAGTCAAATAAACGTCCTTGAAATCATCAAAAGGAAACTCCTTGAAACCGTATTTTGCATTGTTTAATTCCTGACAAGTATTAACACAAGTAACAGAAACGGAATCGTTAGCACCACCGAAAAGTTTGTACCATAAAGGCTGTTTAACATCAGAGATAATAACCTCGCCTTTATCATCGGTTGTCCCGGAAAAAGGTTTCTCCGTTACGCCGCCAAACGTTGAAATTTCAGGATAAACGGCTTGAACCGCTGTCTGAGAAACTGCAATATTAGAAGGCTGCGCCAAAAACCTTATGAAAATCTGTCTTTTAACAGGAATCAAAAGTATCAGCGGTAACAAGAAAAGCAAAATCCACCAAGGAAACTTTTTCTTTTTAACGACCAAAACGACATCGCCACCACCCTCTTGATTCGTAACGGTAACTGAATTTTTAGCCATAGTTTTTATTATTTTTTACATTACTAACGCCGAAGCACCAAGAACTGCAATATTAGTTCCTAAAAGCGCTGACGGCAAAACCTTTACCTTATCCTTGAATACAGGCATCATATATTTTTCCAAGTAAACCTTTGTTGCATCAACGATTAACTCTTTAGCATTAGCCAAACCGCCGAAAATAAATATCGCTTCCGGCGAAATCACCGTACAAAGATCCGCAAGTTTTCTTCCTAAAATATCTGCCGTAATATCAAAAGCTTTCAATGCGAGTTGGTCGCCTTGAGTTGCAAAAGTATAAATATCCTTACTTGTTAACTCCGTAAAAGGAATTTCCCTCATTTTTGAAGCATCAGGATATTTTGCAAGAAGTTCAAAAGCCGTGCGTTTGATACCCGTCGCCGAGGCGTAAGTTTCAAGACAACCCTGACGTCCGCAACCGCAAATTCTTCCGCCCGGAACAGCCGTAACGTGTCCGAATTCACCGGCAAAACCGTCAGAACCGTAAACCAACGAACCGTTAACCACAACGCCTGAACCAAGACCCGTTCCGAGTGTTATCATCACGAAATTCTTCATACCTTTGGCACCACCGTAAACCATTTCGCCGATTGTTGCGGCTTTTGCATCGTTGGTAACTACAATTTTGCAATCGAAATGACGTTTCAATTCATCGGCTAACATTACGCGGCCCTTCCATGGCAAATTAGGAGCCATTTCAATAGTTCCTGTGTAATAATTGCCGTTCGGAACGCCTATACCAATTCCTTTGAGAGAATAACCTTCCGCTTTCAAAAGCAAATCTTTGATTCCTGAGGCCAACGCTGAAATATAATCAGCGAGCTCAACAAAATTCTGGGTCGGAATAGATTTTTCCGCCAAAATTTTTGCATCTTCCGTTACGATACCCATAACGGTATTTGTACCGCCTATGTCGATACCTACTGCTACATTTTTCATATTATGATATTGATATAAATTGGTAATTAAAAATTAATAGCGCAAATATAAAAAACTTTTTTTATTTCCACCTAACGCCTTTGAATAAAAACACTGCCACCGAAGATAAAACATAATAAGGATATATAATTTCTAAAACTATTATATCACTGATTTTCTGTTTTTTGCGATAATAATCCGACGAGACTTTAACAGAAAAAAAGTCCGATAAAAATTTCGTTAAAACCATAAAAACAGAAACCCTCCAATCCGTAAACCAGGCAACAAAAGGCAACATAGCGGCAAAAAAATTTCCGAAGAAAATCACGCCCGCAAAAAAAAGCGTAAACTTTTCTTTATAACCGCCCGTTTTGCTAACCCACCGAGAACGCTGACGCAAAAGTTGCTTGAGATTTTTAGGGCCAAAAGTCCTGACAACGGCATTTCTATCTTTTACATAAACGATTTTTTTTCTCTGTCTTTGAGCCGATTCCATCATAAACATATCATCGCCCGAAGAATATTTCTTGTTAAGAGAAAGGACATTTTTTTTAAAAAAAAACGTTTTATAACCAATATTTCCGCCGTTTGACATTACTGGTCTGCCCCAAATGCAAGTTCCCGCAGTTATAGTTATAAGCGAAAAACCTTCCGCCTGCCAAAGCCTTTGAAAAATATTAGAATTATCTTCAGCACAGATAATTACGGGTGCTAAAACCATGTCAGCATCATAGGCAAAAGCCGTTTTGGTAATTGTTTCCACCCAATATCTATTACCGAAACAATCAGCATCCGTTAGAATTAAAAAATCTCCGTTGCAAAAATCAATTCCGTATTTCAAAGCAGATTTTTTGCCGGAAAACGGATTTTTTTTCAAAATTATATCAGAAAATTTCTCAGCAATTTCAAAAGTTTTGTCCAAAGAATTGTCATCTATCAATACAAGTTCATAATTTTCTGAACTTTGAGATAAAATATTCGTGATAAAATTAGAAATATTTTCTTCCTCATTTTTGGCAGAAACCATGACGGAAACTTTTTTAAAAGAAGTTTTAAGATTTTTTTCTATCTTATAAAAGTAAAATTTCACGCAACATTTCAAAACCAAAAACGCATAAACAGATGTAATTAAAATCAAAAAAACTTCAAAAACAATCATTGCCCGGAAAATTTAAATTTACAACTCACGGCATAATGATCGGAAAGATTTTCTCTGTGGGTGCGAAAACGTTTACTTTCAATGACCTTGGAATGAAGGATATAATCAATTCTAAAATGCAAAAATTTCACCCTCATCGTCTCTCCGAAACCCGTTCCGCTCATACAAAAAGCATCTTCCAAACCGCTTTTTCTGATTTTATTATAACAATACGAAACCGGTGGCTCGTTGAAATCTCCGCTCAAAATCACAGGATAAGGCGATTGTTTTATCAAAATGCTCAAATATTCAGCCTGTTTAACACGAATTTGATAAGCTTTGGAAATTTTCGTAAAAATATTACCTAAACCCGAAAGCTGTTCTTTATTGTTTTTGTTTTCGATTTTGTCAATAAAATCATAATCGTCGTAACCGAGTTTTATGGATTTCAAATGAATATTAAAAATTCTGACTCTTTTGCCGAAAATGTCAGCATCAACCGACATTCCAATCATATTATCAGTAAAATCAAAAATCGGACGACGGTTACAAAGCGGATATTTTGAAAAAATAATATAACCTTTGTCAGTCTTATGAACAGTATCTTTTTCGTCATAATCCCTTATGACATAATCAGTTTTGAGAATATCTCGGATAAGTTCGCAATTTGGCAAAGAATCCTTGCTATTGTTATAAAACTCTTGAAAACAAATAATTTCAGGACTTTCGTATTTCAAAAATTCAAAAATTTTGTTTTTTGTTCCGCCCTTAGAATCTATCCAATTATAACGGTCTAACAATCTGACATTAAAGGACATAAACGTAAACGAAGAATCCTCTTTGGAAAAATCCTCAAGATAATGAATGGGATTGAGCTGAACGGTTTCATCAATTCGTTTGTAACCGAAAGCAATAGTCAAAATCATAAAAACAGCCGTCCATTTTTTTGCAAAAATAAGAAGCATCGTATAAAAAACATCAACAAAGAGAATATACGGAAATCCCAAACCGGCAAATGCCGGAATTGCGGTATATTTACCGGGGTTTAGCACCGTTGAAGCGTAAGAAATCAACGTTGCCGTTATCAAAAGTACGGTAACGGTAACGTTAATTCTTTTAGGCAGGCGCAAAAACCAACCGGCAATTTTTTTGAATTTGCTTTCTTTTTTTTCTTTCATTACTCCGAAAATTCAAATTTCGGTATTTCTACAAACTGTTTATTTTTTTCAAACTTAAATTTCAAATAAGTGATTTTTTTACCTTCAGACAAAAACTGCTTTTCGTAATAAGTCTTAACTCTCAAAACATCGTTAAGATAATCCGAAGAATACAAATCGTCGGTATGTACAATCGGAGTTATATTATTAGCTTTCAAGAGTTCCAATGTATAAAAATGCAATAGACGGCTGTCAGTTTTAAGATTAATTATAGAACCGTCTTTTAAAATTTTGCCGTAAAGATTCAAAAAATGCGCTGAAGTCAAACGTTTGTTTTGTTTCTTGGGCTGCGGGTCAGGAAAAGTTATCCAAATTTCCGAAACCTCGTCCTCAGAAAAAAATCTGTCAATCATATCAATTCTCGTACGCAGGAATGCGGCATTCTCCTGATTGTTTTCAAGGGCGAGTTTTGCGCCGGTATAAATACGCGCACCTTTTATATCAACACCGATATAATTTTTTTCTTTGTTAAGACCTGCCAAAGCAACGGTATATTCGCCTTTTCCGCAACCGAGTTCCAAGGTCAAAGGGTTGGAATTTTTAAAAAAATCATCCGCCCATTTGCCCTTCAATTCAAAATTATCGACAAAAAGTCCTTCGGGCTGAATCACATTTTTGAACTCAGCCATCAACGCAAATTTTTCAAGTTTGTTTTTTGACATTTTTCTATTTTTCGTGTTTTTCTACGATAAGACCCACTTCCTTAATATACGGAAGTTGTTCCGTTCGCATTCCGTGCTGAATATTAAATTTATAAACTCCGGTTTCTGAGAATTTTACGTTTTCCTTAAACATAAACTCATAATCTTCCAACTCGCCAAAACTCATTTTTTGGGTTTGCGGATTACCTTTATCATCATAAAGCATACATTCCATAGTATCCGCCATTACTTTACCTGAAGGTGTTTCGATTTTAAAAAACAACCACAAATTGGCAGATGTATAAAAATCAACCGTTCTTAAATCGACTTTAATATCGTAAGCTACGGTATCCGTCAAAACCGGGACATCAAACTTCAATATGTTGTTCATGTCCCAAACCATATTCGGCAATTCCTCCCTTTCGCCGTAAATTCTTCCGCGGTTGCAAGCAAATACAGAAAAAACTACGAGCAATGCTAAAAAAAATTTCTTCATAACCGACAATTTTATAGTGCAAAATTAATGTTATAAACTCAAATTCCCAAAAATTATCCCCGTTTTTTTCAAAAAATAAAAATAAGTACCGTTAGTTGTTTGTACACACAAAAAAAGTTATTAGATTTGCATTTGTTTTTAATCCAGAAAAACCGATGAACGAAAAGATACTCGATGCTTTAATGCGTTTGTTTGCGCTGATTATTGACCCCGAAGATACTATCAACGTCGCTAAATCAAAAGATGTTGTTCAGGCATATCTTCAGAGGATGCTTTCGCCGGCTCTCGCAGAAAAATATCTGAACCGTTACGAAGGTTATGTCAATTCCTACAAAGACAAAAAATCAGGGAAAGAATCTCATAAAAGAATATCCTCAAGTTCGGTAAAAATTCTTAAAATATGTGCGCAAATCAATAGAGAACTTCATCAACGTGACAAAGTTACGGTTATAATACAACTCATAGAATACGTTTTAACGGATAATAATTTTTCCGAAGCCTCAAAAGATTTCGTTGAAACAGTATCGGAAAGTTTCAACATCGAACATTCTGAATACCTTAACATTTTGTCATTCGTTAAAAACGATCTGAGCATAGCCGATAACAAAGCGGATTTTCTTTTTGCCGACAATTTACCCAAAGCCTTGGAAGGGACCAAACACATTCAGCTTTCGGAAATGGAAGGCAGCCTTAGAATGTTGTATATCAGGAGTATATCCAATATATTTTTCGTTTATGACGGATTATCGGGGCTTACTGTAAACGGCAAAATGATTCAGCCGGGCAAGGTACTTCTTTTTGAAAACGGTTCGATAATACGCGGAGAAAAAATCGGTTCGATTTATCAAAGCACCGTCAATAATATTTTTACGAGAGTTTCTGACAGACAAAAAGTTGTTTTTTCTGGCAACAATGTTTCGTTCAGTTACAAAAACGCCCAAACCGGATTAAAACCTTTCAGCTTTTTGGTAGAATCAGGAATGTTAGTCGGCATCATGGGCGGCAGCGGAACAGGCAAGAGTACGCTTCTGAACGTTTTGACGGGAAAATACAAACTTGATACTGGTGAAATTTTCATCAACGGCAACAATATTTCGGGCAAAGACAAAATGCCGGACGGAATCATAGGAATAGTTCCTCAGGACGACCTT
>Ga0310695_10007994_pt1 | contig 16587 bp, 16 predicted proteins | sample RumenRJG_04DNA_FD_203882 | JGI IMG/M metagenome (GOLD analysis project Ga0310695, IMG submission 203882) | Bovine rumen microbial communities from Lethbridge, Alberta, Canada - RJG_04 (v2) (version 2) | ecosystem: Host-associated > Mammals > Digestive system > Stomach > Rumen | place: Canada...
CCGTTCTTTACCTATAATTACTACGGCATTCACATCGATAATTACAAACGTATGGAAGAAAAATACAATATACCCCAATTTGAACAATATTAGTTCTTCTTTTCCCCTGTTTAAATTCGTTTTAAGCAGGGGAAATTTTTCCTGCAAGAATTTAATCATAATTGATTATAAAAATTAAAATTAAAAGGAGTTAAAAAGGTTTTAAACAATTTTTAACTCTCTTTTTTAATCGCATTTTCATTATCAATAAAAAACGCATTTAATAAATCTGCGTTATTTCGTAAATTTTTAACAACCGGAGCAAGGTTATAGCATTCTTCTATCTCCGGTTGATTACCGACAAAATAATCAACAACTACGGATATATTATACACATCCTCTGCCCACTTGCTTATTTTCTTAAATTCCTGCTCGCTAATATTATATCCGCTAACTTCTTTCATAAATCCTCCTTATATCAGGAAACACATTAACTCGAAAGACAGCAAATAGCATTCAAATGTTTACATAGCAACACATTCGGTTGATTTCCTATTTATTGTAATCGATTAATGTTAATAACCGAAAGGAGCACAATATGGTTGAAAAAGATTATCAATTGTACGGGACAAAGGTTTTGAATTTAAAAACTCAAGAAATCGGTTTGCTGATTTGCATTTGGCAAAACAAATTTACTGATAAAACAGTAGATTTTGCAACCTGTGTTGATAAAGCCGGCAAGCGATACAACATTGAACTTGATAATATAAGAGGGTTTGAAGATGATTTTGAAAAATAAAAGAACCCGAGAAACTTTGAATATTACATTACCTGAATTGAAAATTCGGTTTGCTAAAGAAATTAAAAGGGCATTTGAAAGTTATAAACAAACAGAACTGGCAAAGCCATATTTCAAAATCAAAAACATTGATGAAAACGATTTTTATTTTGACTTGCAATGGAATTTCAATCACCATGCCTGTTCTGATTGGTATATTGCCAAAATATAAATTAAACACTTTCTTGCCGTTACATCAATATTCCATAATCTGTAGCATCTTGTTTAATAAATTTAACTTTTGACATAACTTCTTCCTCTCCAATTATCAAATCAATATTATTTTGCATTCGTGCTAATGCTTCTTCATTGTGATAATAAACGTTTATAACAGATCTTTCTCTTGCCAAAAGAATATGCTTTAATATGTTATGGTCTGTTTTATCAAGAGAATGACCAATTATATGAAATATCGGTGTATAAATTTTTTTAGAATATTTTAATTCGTTTAATAAATCTTGATATAGTTCTATTGTTCCGTATTTATGTCTTTGATGGTGTTTTTTAAAAATATTAAACTCGACAGAAATTTGATCATTATCAAAACTATGTGTTCCTAATACCAAATTACAGTCACTACTATTTATTTTTCCATGTACATATACGGCTTTTGTTCTTATTCCACAATTATTATAGTTAAAATTTATTTTATAAAGCTTTTCACAAGTATCAGTGTAATTGAAATTTAATAGACTTACACATTTACTATTTATACGCAGATTATGTTCGGGAGTACTTTTTATACTTTGTGTTTCTTCTGTTAAATATTTTTCAAATTCTTTTACAAAATCTCGGAGTTGCTCATATAAAAATCCTATAAAATCTTTAATTGGAACATAAAAGCTTTCTCTTGTAATAAATGTACTTGATTCCTTAAAATATTTTTTGGCATCATCAAAATTAAAACCCATATAATCTTTTGGAACAATAAACGAGATATTATTATATTTTTCAGGTGAAATATCGTTTTTAAAATATGGTAATTTACTTAATTCTACAATTACATTATAAATCTCTTTTTCAAGGTCAATCCATTTATCTCCTGATATATTTTTGTTTATAAAATGCTTTACCCAAATATTGTTAAATAAGAAGTTGTTACTATTATCTACACCTACATTTTTTGTTTTTGGATATTTATTTTCACAATAATTTAAAAAATCACAATATTTGGTTTTCAAACCATGTGCTATATCAAATCCATTTCCTAAAATTAAAATATCCATAATAATACCTTTAACTTTTAATAGTTATAATTATGCTGATAACAATTCTTCAACTTTTTGTTTTTGTTTTATATTCTCTATAAATTCATTTATATTAAAAGTTAAAATATCCAAGTTTTCTCGTATTTTGTATAGATTTGCAACTTCAACAGTATCTTCATGTACAACTGGAGCGACAAATACAGAGAAAGATAAAGGATTATGTTGTAACGCCTCTTTCAAATGTCTTCTAATTGGTACAATTTCATTATTTACTTGGTCTTGTCTGCCACACATCAAAGTAACTTCAAAATAACTGTTGTATTTACTGTCAAAGCATTCTATATCTGCTATGCCACCACCCGCAGTAAATGTTGGTAAACCCTCGTCATCAACAGAATAGTTAGGATTAACATCAAGACCTTCAAATTGTTGCACAAGCGATATACTTGTTAAAAATTCTAATCTTGTTGGAGCGTTGATAAATTTTAAAATATTATCTGTACTCTCTTTTTTATTGCAGACTTTTATCAGTTCCTCAAATATTTTTTCCGGCGAATATTCTTTTGCATATTTATATAATGCTTGTTTCTTTATATTTGTTAAATCAATTTTTGTTGATTGTTGAATTTCTAATACATTGTTATCTATTGTACCCATGTATTCATAGTATTGAGATTTATCAGTAAATGTCGGATATTCAGAATAATTATCTATAACATAACGAATTTTATCTTCTTCAACCATGTTAAAATCAATAAATCGCCCATTACCACGTAAAGAAATAATACCTGTACTACGCATTTTTCTAATGTATTCATCTACAGCTTCACCGCAAATTTGATTCATCTTAAATCTATTTCGTTGTGAATCATCCGCACCAAGAATTTCTAAACATCTTTCATATATAAATTCATCTGAATAATTAAATCTGACCCTGCGTCTTAATTCTTTTATATAGTGGTATAAATTATCTGCATTATTGTCATTCCAACATATAAATACAGATAACTCTTGTCTTGAAACACCTGCACCATTTTCTTCTGTATCATTTTTCAATAAATCTAAAACATTTAATAATAGCGGTAACGGAGCATTAGAATTTGCATTTTTTCTAAATGGATTATTAGTTTGGTATTTCATCAACGCATTAAGCATTACATCCTGAATTTTTCTTTCATTTACAGGAGTTTCATTATATGCATCAATCAACATGTGCCCTGTATTTGAGATGTGAATAGGTTTATTCATTTCATAGTAAACAAAACCAAATTCCATTGGTAATTTGTACCAAGTATCAAATCTTGAATCCCAACCCTTATTAAAACCTGCTTCTTTGTGATTTTGAGGGCTATTTTCTATAATATCCTCTAAATCAGCATCTGCGTACATCTTGTCTTCATTATAATAAATATCTTTATAACGGGGAACTCTCATTTGATATTTTGCAGTTTTATACAACTTGTTTGCTAAGATATTTTTAATGATTTTATGTATTACTTCAGAAGTTAATATCATATTTTCATAAGGCAACAGGCAATTTAAGAAGCCTGCAATTCTGTCAGGATTTCTCATTGTTGTAGAAAAAGATAACGGTTTTCTTTCAGCATTCCTTGTTCTTGGCATAATATCCTCTAATAGTTTGTTACTAATACTTCTCTTGTAGGACGTACTTTATTATTATTAAAACTTATATAATAACTGTTTATTTCGTGGACATTGTATTTTTGCATCCAATTGTCAAAAATTTCGTTATGAGTACCTTTATTGTAATCCGCAACCAAATTTGAAATAGCCCATTTTACTTTGTTATGAGCCAATTCATCGAGCAATTCTAACAATTCTCTTTCTTTATCTTCATTCCATAGTTTGTTATATTCAGAGAATGTTATTAAATATGGTGGGTCTAAATATATAAAGTCATTTTCTTTATATGTAAGTAAATTAACAAATTCTTTATAGTCAAAATTAAAGAAATGAATTGTTTTGGAACACACATTTTTAAAATAAGTTTCAAGTGCATTTACAACATTTTTATTGAAGTCAACATTGCCAACAGGTAAATTAAAATCGCCTTTAGAATTAAATCTTAAAATTCTGTTAAAACCGTATATCAGCAATAAATACAAGTCTAAAACATTTTCCTTGTTTTTATTGTATTCATCACGCAAATGAGCATAACTTTCTTTATTATATTTTGCATAATATGTTTTCGGATATTCTGACTTTAAATCACTTGGAACAACATCTTCCATAAATGAACGAGATAAACCAAGCTCTAATATCCTGTTTGTAATTTGTTCAAAAAATATGTCGGGGCATGATGAGCACGTACACAGATAATTGTGTAATTTTATCATGTTCTTATCAATATCATTTAAAACAAATTTTTGGGCATTTACGTTTAAAAATACTGACCCTCCACCAACAAACGGCTCAACATAGGTATTTATTTGTGTTGGGAAATAAGGCAATATTTGATTAAGTATGCGATATTTATCGCCTACATAAAAAAATGGTGAACGTATTAAATTGTTATCTGACTTCTGTAATAAAGAGGAACTCTTTATGGTCGTTAAAGTCTGTTTTCCCTGAATTGAAGAATTTATGATTGTGCTCATATCTTGTTGTTTTTCCTTTTGAACTTAATATTTCTTCGATTTGTTCTAAAGAAATTTTGTTTTTTGATGAACTACTCTTTGAATTATAAGTGTTATTGTAAGAAACAGCAATAAATTTACATTGTAAATTGTCTATAAGTTCTTTAAACGCTTTTGGTGCATTTGTCCTGCAATATTCGCTCATATTTTCTGCCGGAGGTTTTAATGCAACACCTTCTAATTTTGGCTTTTCCCATTTTACAAGATTTTCTAATACATGATAAAAACGGCTATACTGTCTTGAATTGTAAGGAGGGTCAATATAAACAATATCTGCCTTTAAATTTTTTGATAATTTATTAACATCTTCTCTATATATATCAATGTTTTTAATTGGAGTCGGATTAATCATTTGATATATAAATTGCTGAGGTATATCTTTTTTATGAAAATATGCCTCATAGTGCCCAACAGTATTTGCAATTTTATCAATAGAATAAATAAGCGAAACTAATAATATATTTTTTTCTTTTTCATTAAAAGTTTTATTTTTTTGTAAATCTTCTCTTATTGCACCAATTTTTTTTGCATCATCTCCATTAAAAAATTTGCCACCGAAATTTTTTGAAAAATAGTTGTCTTCTAAAGTATTACTATTTTTTTTATTCCATTTATTGATATATTTTTCTACTTTTTCTTTATTCCAGTCGTTATTATCAAAAAATGCTTTGTAGATTATATTATTTGAGTATAAAAAATCGTTTATTATTAATTTAGAATATTTTTTTGCTGCTTTTTTACTTATTATTGCAGTTCCGGCAAAAATATCTGCAAATGTATCGCCAGTACAATTTTCTTGGATTAATTCAATAATCCAATCAGATAAATCTGCTTTACTTCCTATATACCGTCTATTCTCGAGATTAAACAATTTGCTACTCCATAAATCTTGTACTTATTATACCTCAAACATGTAATTTTATTCTTGCATATGGCTATGTCAAAAATGGACATAATAATTTAAAAGAATTAAATTTTCTTCAGTCCTTTTCTTATAACCCTATAAATATAATTTTCAGATAAATCGCAAAGCTTTGCCAATTTTATGCGAGACTGTTTTGTCCCGTCATAAACATCTTTAATATAAGCAATCTTTGCAGGTAATGTTGCGTTTTTAGGAACAGAAATTAATATCCCCGGAAGTTCGCACATAAGCTCAATTGTTGCATCTAATCCTATAACTGTTGCAACAATATTTAAATCTTCATTAGGCAGATTTTCCATTGTTATGTATTTAATCCAAGGTTTATCCATATTTATAGTGCTTGTTTCGCTAAACTCTCTTCCGCTCTTCTTTTTTGCGCTTCTGTTAAATACAACATCCGCTTTGGTTTTGGTGCAGGAGCAACGTATTTAAATTTAGAAGATACCTTTGCAGTATTTTCTTGTTTTATAACTTTATCCATTTTTGTATTTGTTAATTGTGAAATCTTCGGAGTATTATTGAATTCGACCTTATTCAAACTACTCTTTAAATTAGCAACAATTTCTTCATTAGTGGGGTTATATTTAGTTGAAATCATTGCCTTAATAAGTTTCTTTTCTTTATTTTTAAGCGCAATCGCATTTTTATAAGCTTCTTTTTCAATATTTGTTTTTGCAAGGAATGATACAGAGTGATATACGTTTGCCTTGCCAAGATATTCTTCGGTTAATGCATCAAACACCCAAGCTTCCTGATATGCCTTTATATCTCTGCGAATAAATACTTTACGACCTTTTTCGCATATCATCCATTCCCCCCAATAAGTTAATTGCAGTCGTGAATCATAAATTCCGTTTCTGCCGATTGTCATAGTTTTTGACGTGCGCATACAGAATAATCTGAGAGCATCTTTGCTAATAACCTTTTTGGTTTTGTATTCTTCTGACCATAATTCATCAGGACATTTACCCTGCAAAACTTTCCCTTTAGAAGGTTTTTTATTCAAATAGTTTTCGATAAAATCATCAAATATAAGTTTAAAATCATCAAAATTCATTATCTTGCCGGATTTTATTTCATTCTTTAACTTTTCAGGTCTTTCTGTAATCTTTCCACCTCTGTAACCGACAAAACCCTTTGAAAGGAACGACTTAATTTTCAAGAAGTCCCTTTCTACAGGTTTTGTTTGCGCATTATATGGGAGAGCATAATGAACATTTATTCCCATATTTACAAGCAGAGCATTTTCTTTTTGGGTGTTATGTTTAACCTGAATTTTTCTTCCACCTGCAAAATCTCTGCATCTGTAATCTTTACCATTATCTATATAGACATCATCCGGCAGTCCGAATTTTTCAGCACCATAGTAAAATGCTTGAAAAATATGGTCGGAATTTGGTGCTTCTGCGTGCAAAAACCAACCTAACCATTTTGAAGTTTTTACATCTCGGAATACGGTTACCCAAGGGAAGCAAGTTGTATCATTATGTTTAACTGCAACATCTATTTGAGCGTGATCCGATACCCAACAACTTCCTGCAAGGATATTTGAATAATCTCTCGGAATAAATGTCGCAAATTTTTTATTCCAAGCAGAATTTCCAAACCTTGCGTAATATATTGCCTGTTTTGATACACGAGACTTTAAAAGTCTGTCAAAAGTTCTTGCAGAAGGAAAATTTACGATATCAACGCTATCCTTTGATTTAGCATAACCCAATGTTACTTGCCAACAAAAATTAACAGAAGGAGCACCTTCTCGCAAATATAAACTTTTATAATATTCATAATAATCACTGTTTACTTGTATTTTGTTGCTGTATTTACCTCGATGCGACAGTAATCCTGCAACACCATATTCTTCATACTTTGCTCTTGCCTTATAGATTGATTGAACACTGGTGGTATTATCAGGAAAATCTTTATTCCAATTTTTAACAAACGCTTCAAGCGCATTGCGTTTCATTCCTTTTGTTAAAGATAACAACTCCAAATATTTATCTGCTTGTTTTTTAGACCATTCGGGAGCATTTGTATAATATTCAGATGAACTGCAAATATCTGTATTATTTAATTTTGACAGTTTCTTTTGATATTTTAGTAAATCTTTTTCAGGAAGAGAATTTATATCAATCTCATATTCTTTGAATTTGCCGGATTGATTAAACCTGCAAATATATTTTTTCGCAACACAATTTCTGCGCAGAGTTTCTTCTTTACACCCTAAAATAACTGCAAGTTTTTTAAGCTCTATCCACTCGGGATTACACATTTTTCTCCTTAAAGTCTTGTTTATAAATATTTTAGGAAATATGAAAATTAAATAAAAGTACCCAAAAATAAGTTATGAATAAATATTCCACCCATAAAAACCTTAAAATGAATAATAAATAAAAAGTTACTCTTAAAAATAGGAATATACTTACCAGAACAAAACTTAACAATTAACATAAAAAATTATCAGGGATTATTGAACATTTTGACAGTAAGTATTGAACAAATTATCAGATAGTTTTGAACAATTTCCGACTTAATGACTCACAAAATTGAACATGTCTCATTTTATGTCAAAGTTGTCTAATTATAACTGTCTCTTTATACGGACATTTTAGTCCTAATAACCGGACATTTCGGACTTTTCAAAACCCCGACTCTCAGACTAGGGGAAGCGGGTACAACTCAAACACAAAGCCAAACACGGCGATTAAGAATAGCAAAAACAGATTTCAAAAGTGTCCGAAAAACCATAACGATTAAAACACTCATTAAACGGCATTTATTGTTAAAATTTTTTGAAAACTTCCGACTAAATATGTCAAACTCGGTATACTTTATCTCAAAATCCCTCATACACAGTAGACATAAAACCCTTCCGACCAAATGTCCTGTTAAAAGGTATCCAAACTGGAGTTTCGTCTTGCTAATACAACAAAAAAGAAGTACATAGAATAAATCCTATGTACTTCTTTTTTGGAGGATAGGGGACTCGAACTCCTGACCCTCTGCGTGCAAAGCAGATGCTCTACCAACTGAGCTAATCCCCCAAGTTTTCTTGGGCAAACAACCTTTCGGTTGTCTGTATTACTTATTATACATGGTGATTTTTTTTTGTAAAGAGGTTTTTTATATTTTTAGTAAAATTATATCAAACTGATTATTTCACCTATTTTTTCGCCATGTAAAGTCTTTAAATCATGACATACTTCAATATCACCCCAATGTATATTTTTTATCAAATCACAAGTCAAGATTTCTCTTGCTTCCATATTGGCATCACAAATTTTGACAACAAAACCCTCTTCAAGTTTTGTATTAACAACTACACAAAGACCTCCAGCACCAACTTTTGCAACAAGTCCGTCCCCTTTTGTAATAATTTTGGTATCTGTTCTGTTTTCTCCGCCAATTATGTACGGATGATTTAAGAATGCATTTTTAATTTTTTCATACTTCGGGTTACAAAATATATTCAAATAACCCTTCACAATATTTGCTAAAGGCATTGAGTGAATAGGAACACCACACCCGTCTTTTGTAACTTGATATTCTGTTTTTATATCGCACAATTCATATATCTTTTGCTTTATTGCAACTTGCAGAGGATGTGCTATTTCATTATATCTATCCATATCCCACCCTTTTTCTTTGCAAATTGCAAGCATCATAGCGTGTTTACCTGAACAGTTATTGTGCAAAGGAGTTATTTCTTCGTTATTTTTTTCCAATTCCTTTTGTGCAGAAACAGATATTGGTGCGTGAAGACCGCATTTTAATTTGGTTTCTGGAATTTCAAACTTATTCAGCAAACTTTTTACAAGTTCTGTGTGAACTTTTTCACCTGCATGGGATGCACAGCATATGGCTATTTCTTCTTCTGTTAAATTAAACTTCTCATCCAAGCCGTAATCAATAAGTAATGTGGCTTGAAGTGGTTTTGCACAAGAACGTAAATAAAACGGGTAATTTTTGTCATCACCAATTTTTTCAAGTTCTCTTGTTTTGTCGCACCTTACAACAAAACCGAAATGTTCTTGCTCTACAAGCCCATCTCTTAAATATGCTACGACTTTTTCAGGTTGAGTATTTGTTTTTAAACTATTTAACATTATTTTTCACCATAGATATTAATTTTTCTATCTGCATACGCAATTGTTTATTTTCAGATTTTAAATCCTCAATTTGTTTTTCATATTCATCAGATTTTTTTACATATTCTTCTTTTAACTTAGGGATTTCATTATGATCAAGAATAAATCTCTTTTTAGCTTCTTCTTTTATTTTCAAAATCATATCCAAATGTTTTTGAGAAATTAGCCCAAGAGAAATTAGAGATTGGCCAAACTTTTTATTTTCTTTTGTTTCTTGTTCATACGCATCAACTGCACTATCAAGTTGCTCTTTGGAAATTGCACCGCTTTCAAGAAAATATTCACCTGTTCTGTATTTACCGGCAAGAAAACCTGCAATACTCAAAATTCTGGAGTCATCCGGAATTTGCAGATATCCCTCATCCACACCAAACAAAAAATATCCGGCGATTTCTTCCAAAGACATAAAAGTATTTAAAGCAACTTCTGAAATACTAAGATTTTTATCGCAAGCATCTAATATATTGTATATGTTAATATCAAAATTAGATTCCTTATAATCAAGTTCACATTTTCCTTTATACGTTAATGCCGGCTTATAGGTAGAAAATGTATATGATAAATCAACTCCTGTATCAATTTGGTCTGACAAATTTACATATATAATTTCCTTTACCCAAACAGGAAAATTCGATATTTTATTTAAAAACTTTTCTAAAAAATTTCTTTGCACTACTCTTGTTCTCTAATTTTTGAGAATATTCTATCATTAAATACTCAAATCTTCAACAGATATTGAAATATATCTTTGCAGGTTGATTAATTTTTTTAAAACAAGTAAGATAAACCTAGATAAAGGGGAGAAAAATAATGGAAAATAAAAAGAAATCTATTATCATATTTATACTTGTAATATTAGGTTTATTAGTAACAGTTGATTTAGCATATATTTATTATCAAGCAAATTTCAACCAATATGCACTGCCAAGTTTTTGTGCAATAAATGATTTCATTGACTGCGACGGAGTTGCAAGAACAACTGAATCTCAATTTTTGGGGGTTCCGTTAGCATATTGGGGGATGTTTTTATATGCGTTTATGCTAATGCTTTTGTGCGTAGATTTCTTGAAAAAAATACCGTTCTTAAAATTTTTGGAAGTATTTAAAAATAAATTCCACTATATTGCCGCATTGGGTATTATTTCTTTTACAATATCAATGATGCTTGCCGGAGTAAGTTTTTTAGTAATTGATAAATTATGCTTAATGTGTGTTGTTACTTATGTTATAAACCTATTTATAGGTTTAGTTGCGGCAAAAGGGCTTGATAAACATTTTGTCGGAGCAATTCAGCAAAGCTGGAAAGATTTTGTTGATGCATTAAAACCAATTCCTTACAGAATAGCATTTGTTATTGTTATGCTTGTTGCAGGATGTTTTTTAGGTTGGACTTATACAAGCGCAAAATTCTCTCCGGCATTGAAATTTAAAAAATCTTTCGGGGAATTTGTAAATACAAAAGTCAATAAGTATGCAGTAAAAGGGAATATATTAGGTTCAGAAGATAAAGATGCAGTAGTTTTGCATATATATTCCGATTATAATTGCCCGATGTGCTTTGCATGTAATGTTATGCTGCACAAACTCGCTAAAGAATTTACAAATGTAAGAATTGAAGCTCATAGTCTTCCTTTGGATACAGATTGTAACAAATATCTTGAAAGACCTTTCCACATTGGCTCTTGCACAATGGCAAAATATAGCGTTGCAGCTAAAAACCAAAATAAATTCTGGGAAGTTGAATCTCTATTTTTTGAAAAGAAACCGGCTGATGAAAACAGTGTAATTGAAACATTGAAAAATTCAGGTTTGGGTTTAGATATGGACAAACTTGCACAAGATGTTAAAAAACAAGAAACTATGGAAGAAATTTTAAAAGATATTGATTATGCTATGAATCATAATAAAATGGGAACTCCGCTAATGCAATTAGGGGATGAACTTGAAATGGGTATTCAACCTTATCCTGAATTAAAAGAATGGGTCATTAAACATGGCGGGAAACCAAAACATAGCTTCTTCTAAAAAACAAATTCTTTTACATGCCTGCTGCGGAATTTGCTCAGGATATCCCATAACTTATTTAAAAAATATGGGATATGAGGTTATTGTGTACTTCTATAACCCTAATATTTACCCCCAAGAAGAATACCAAAAACGACTTGATGCCGAAAAAACATTATGTGCTCATTTTGGTTGCGATTTAATTGAAGGAGAATACGAAACTGATATATATTATGAAACTGTCAAAGGCTTAGAAAATGAACCTGAAAAAGGTTTACGCTGCGACAAGTGTTTTGAATTGAGGCTTAATAAAGCAGCAAAAAAAGCAGTTGAACTCGGAATTAAAGAATTTACAACATCTATGGTCATAAGTCCGCACAAAAATTATGAAAAACTGACAAAAATCGGAATGCAAATCGGAGAAAAATATAATTTGATATATAATTCCACAAATTTTAGGAAGCAGGACGGATTTTTAAAAACAAATAATATTTCAAAATCACTGAATTTATACAGACAAAATTATTGCGGCTGCAAATTTGCGAAATAATAATATTCCAAAACTCATACATTTAGATTATGACGAATAATATTTAATATCATATAATGCCTATAAAGTAGAAATTTATGCTAAGAGGGCAAAGTATGTATAAAAAATTCGGTTTAATATTAGCAGCATTGATTGCAGTTACGGCACTGCCAAATAAGGCATACAGTTTTCAAAATCCATTGAAAACATATGATTTATATGCTGATACACATAGAGCAGAAAATACAAACGTATCTTCCGAAAGAGAAACCGTCATGGGAGAATACTATAGCAACTCTCTCAGACCGCCCGGACATGGCGCAAAATATGCGGCAGAAAGTGCAGCTGCTGCAAATACCGGAGATACTTCTGAATTCAATGCAAATGGCGTAAAAAGAAGAAATCAAGTTTTGAGAGAATCTTCTCTTATGATATATGCAAACCCTGATACTCCTCCGGGATGGACTGAAGGACCTTCTTTTTACAAAAAACCAAGTTTAGAAAGTATTAAAACAAAATATAAGAAGAGTAATTTTGCAGGCTGCTTGCAAGAAAGTATTTCATACGTAAGACAACATCCAAGTGATACTTTAGGATTTTATTATCTTGCAATGAGTTATGCAAAAGTAAATGATAAAGACAATGCTGTTAAAGCATACGAAAAAGTTATAGCATTAAATGATAACCCAATGATAGTAAAATATGCAACAAACGGCAGAAATTGTGTTATGGGCAACAAGGAAGCATGCTATGAAAATGTCAATGTACCTGAATTGATATACCCGTATGCAAACATTGCAGCAGGCAAAACTGTTGAAGAAATGACTCTTATAGACCCACAAACACTTGTAAATAGAAATATGGATAATTTATATAGTCAGATGAGTCAAGTTGCCGGAAGCCCTAATAACGGCAAAGATGGTGACAAGAAAAATGGCGGAGTTGATTTGCCATTCCGCAATCAGGATGAAAACTTGGATAAATTTATTAGAGCACCATACGGAACAGGCTTATCTCCTGAATTAGAAAAAGAATATAAACAAATACAGTTGAGAAAACTTCAACAAAGCATCAATAACCAAAATTCAGCAGAAAATGACATGGAAAATGTTCAGACATTTGATAATAAACAATCACAATAATTAAGAAACAATGACATCAAAGTATGAGCAAGTAAAAAAAGATTTTTTATCGGGCAGAATAAAAGGCTGCAAAAATTTCTTTGAAAAAAATAAAAACTATGTTGAAGCAGGTTATTGCAATATAATTTTAGACAATTTAAAACAAGCAAACGAAGATTTTGATAAAGCTATATCAGATAATATTCGTGCGCATTGGGGAAAATTGTTAATACAAATGATAACAGGGCAGATTTCATCTGCCCCTACGTATTTTGAGATAAGGAATTTTTTAGAAATTGACTTAAGTATACTTATCACATATTGCAAAGGAGATTATATAGAAAAAATTATTCGTTATGCTGATTTTATGGCTTTTTATAACATGGAATGCTACAAATTTATAGGGCGGGTATTTTGGGCTCATAATTTGATGCCTGCATCTATGTTTTTTTTAGAAAGAGCAAAAGAAAAATTATATAAAGATCCGGAATTACATTATCAATTAGCATATATATATTATGACAAGCAAAAAGATATTAAATTGGCACAAAAAGAACTTGAGACATGTTTAAATATCTTACCGGAATATGCACCTGCAACAAGCCTTCTAAAAAAGATTAACAGTTTAAAATAAATTATTATAACAAATCTTACAAATACTTTGCAGCCTGATTTAAAAAACATTTTTATAAATATAATAATATATTCACAAATTGAAAAAATTTAAAAAAACTGATAGACTAAACAAAAGATTAAAGGGAAATATAATGGAAAAATTCAGATTTTTAACATCAGGTGAAAGTCACGGAAAATGTTTAAGCGCTATAATTGAAGGTTTACCTTCCGGAATAGAAGTTGATATTGATTTTATAAATAATGAACTAAAACGCCGCCAACAAGGTTACGGTCGGGGCGAAAGAATGAATATTGAAAGTGACAGCGTCGAAATATTATCAGGAGTAAGATTTGGTAAAACAATAGGTTCTCCAATAACACTTGTTATTAAAAATCGAGATTTTGAAAACTGGCAAAAAGTAATGAGTACATCTCCGGATGATTATACTGATGACAAATCTTTTTCAGTATATCGCCCGGGACATGCAGATTATGCCGGTTCTGTTAAATATAATCAAAAGGATTTACGCAATATTTTAGAACGCTCCAGTGCTCGTAAAACGGCAATTGAAGTCGCGGTAGGAGCTATTGCAAAGTTATTATTAAAACAATTAAACATACAAGGCTACTCTGAAGTTACACAAATAGGTTTAGCATGCTGCCCCGACAAATTTCACCAAGAAATTGATCACGCAAAAGAAAACGGAGATTCTCTCGGGGGTAAATTTGTGGTTGTATACAAGAATTTGCCTGTTGGGCTTGGTTCTTATGTTCATTGGGACAGAGGCATAGACGGACGACTTGCACAGGCTATTATGAGTATTCCTGCGGTTAAATCCGTCGAAATTGGTACAAATCCTCTCGGGATTTGCGGAAGCGAATATCATGATGAATTTTCTATAGAAAATGGTGAAATATGCCGTTTATCAAATCATGCCGGCGGAATTGAAGGCGGAATGACAAACGGACAAGATTTGATAATTTCTGCTGTAATGAAACCAATTCCAACCATGCAAAAGGCGCTTAAATCAGTAGATTCCAAAACTTGTGAAGCCTCTGAAGCACATTATGAACGCTCAGATGTTTGTGCGGTTGAATCTTGTTCTGTTGTTGCAGAATCAAGAGTGGCATGGGTTCTTGCGAACGAGATTTTGCTGAAATACGGCGGTGACAATATTGAAGAACTTTTAAAAAATTATAATAAATAAATAAATTTCATTTGTATGTATGACTATATAAAATAGAATTTAAAGTAAACTATAAATATGGATAATTTTGCTTTATTAAAAACACAAAGAGTCGTTTTTTGCACTTTGCTAGAGCAAGAAAAAGTTGTTGAAGCCGCAAATGAATTTGACATATACATTAATAACCTTCTTTTTTTAAAGAAAAAATACAAAGATAAAAGAAAAATTGATAATGAAATAAGTTATGCACAATCACTTTTTGAAGATAAAATTATAAATTTATGCAATAAAAAATATGATCAAAAAGATTATGTAAATAGCTTATTATGTTATACAACAGCATTCAAATACAATATTACAAAAGATATTACTTTCTTCAACAATTATTTAGACTGTCTTAATAAACAAAATAAAACGGATATAGAAACAGAAGTGTTGGAACACCTTGAATTAATATCAAGCAATTATCCTCCTGAAATATACAAAACTCTTGCAGTTGCTTATGACCGTATAAATGATAATTACAAATCAACAGAATATTATGAAAAATATTTAAAACTCATTGATACAAATTCAATAGAATCAGGAGATTACAATTATTTGGGATGCTATTATAATAAGTTGTTTTCAGAAAATACACATTCCAAAGCTGATATTGAAAAATCTATAAAATATTTTGAAAAGGCATATGAAAAGAGTCCTAATTATAAAACATACGCAAAAAATGTGACTATTGTGGCAAGTAAAATTAATGATCAAGAAACATGCCGTAAATACTGGAAAAAAATATTTGAAATGAACTGTCCCCTCACAAATGATGACAAATATGATTATGCCGCATTCTGTTTAAAAATAGGAAATTTTGAAGGTTGGCATAAATATTTTGGATTTCGTTTTCAGAAAGAAAATAATAAAACATATTTACCTGAAATATCAAAACCTGAATGGAACGGCAAAAAAGATATCACCGGTAAAACTTTATTAATACACTGTGAACAAGGTTTTGGCGACACATTTTTAATGTGGGGATATATGCCGAGAATTATAAATCGTGCAAAACATATAATATTTATCGTACAAGATGAGTTATGTGAATTACTTCAAGACAATAATCTTGGGATAGAGGTACTACCAAAAAATACAACAGACTTAAACAAAATAAAATTTGATTATTATATTCCTTCAATGTCTATTCCTGCGGTTTTAAAGCTGAATAGAGATAATATTTCGGTTGGGGGAGGTTATATTCAAGCAAATAAGCAATTAACAGAAGATTACAAGAAAAAATATTTTAATAACGACAAATTAAAAATAGGAATTTCTATTGCCGGAAGTGCAAAAGGGAACCATACGCGAGACATTCCAATAAATACTTT
>Ga0310695_10007998_pt1 | contig 16585 bp, 15 predicted proteins | sample RumenRJG_04DNA_FD_203882 | JGI IMG/M metagenome (GOLD analysis project Ga0310695, IMG submission 203882) | Bovine rumen microbial communities from Lethbridge, Alberta, Canada - RJG_04 (v2) (version 2) | ecosystem: Host-associated > Mammals > Digestive system > Stomach > Rumen | place: Canada...
CAAGCACTACCAAGAGTTTTGAAAATCAATTTAGGCTTAAGTATCAGGTGTTCGCGATCCGACCTGTCGAATCAATACACGATCGCAATACTGCGTGAGATTCTGCACCGCACTCATACATCTTTAAATTTTTCTTTATTTTTCAATTATTTAGCAAGTGTAGTGGCATATAATTGAACCGTGGTGAAAAAGTAACATGACTGTAAGTCATTGGCCTTGTATTTTGGCGGTTGCCGATTTTATTCTGTTTCTGCAATCCCTTATATATCAACGTTTTACACACCTTTTTTCTACATTTTAGGTTCGTATCAAAAACCACGTAGGATTAGAGCATAATGTTCGTAAATGCCGGGTTATTTGATCAGCCGATCGGAACATGGAATACCTCAAAGGTAACCGATATGAGCCGAATGTTTATGTGTGCCGGGTCATTTAATCAGCAGATAGACAAATGGAATACATCCTCGGCTAAAAGCATGAGCTTGATGTTTAAGTACGCCGAATCCTTCAGACATTCCATGCCAAAATGATCTGACTGACGGCTTCCTCGACGGAAGCCGCTGAAAGACACCGGCATTCTGCTTCGAAACGAACAAGGGGGTTATATATACCCACTTCCCTGTCCTTCCTGCTCAAGTCCGGACGAAGGACGCCATTTCATCAGCCGGTTAATGACTGTCTCAGGAGGCAGCACTGAACAGCATTCTCCTGAAGGCGAAAAATGCCGCCCCCATCATGCAGAGAGCCGACCAGACATAGTCCCAGCTGAATTTTTCTCCGAACACGAAGATCGACAGCGGGAGAAATACGGAAAGAGTGATCATTTCCTGCATGATCTTGAGCTGACTCACCGAGAGATATGCCGAAGCCCAGCGGTTGGCGGGAACCATCAGCACGTACTCCAGAAAGGCAATTCCCCAGGAAAACAGAATGGCATAAAAAATCGGACGTTCCGCCATTTTGCTGAGATGAAGATACCAGGCCAGATTCATAAAAACATTGCTTATTATAAGAAGTACCACACTTCCCGTAATTATCCATCCCATGGGCATAAGCATTTCTCCTCAGACAACAATCTCGTTCAGGTAACGGCAAGGAGGTGTCAGGCCCGAACCCCTTGCCGGAAAACCGGGGTATTATAAGCCCATTCCGTACCTTCTGGCAGTCATGTATCATGCCCTTTCCCTGTTACCGGCAGAACAACTGTTCAGCCGGCACTTTTCTCCGGACATGAAAAAAGACCTGCGGAGCCAGTCCGGCAGGCCTTTTCTTAAGGTGTCCCCCGAAAATGAAGTTCAGAGATTCTGCTCGTCATCCTCGTCAAGACTTTTAATATAATTACTCTGGGCAAATACCGGAACCTGAACTCCCATGAGACGGCCGTTTCCGGTCTCGCTCTTGTATCTGGCCATCATCTTCTCGGCACCGGTAAGACTGTCATCTCCCATGGTATTGACAGCTTCAATAAGATCATTGCAGAACCGCTGCTTTCCGACATAGCGGATCTTCTGAGCCAGATTTTTGCTGGCCTTTATAATAATGGGATCATGCCGGCTGCTGTAATGGGAGGCATCAGCAAGATAACGGGACCACTGCTCCTGAACCTCGGGGGCCTGATTTCTGACCTCCATCCAGTTGGGCATTACCGTGGTAATGTCCACAGTGATATCGGCACCATAGAACTCGCACTGCTCCGGCTCCTGTCTCACATCAAGATTCCAGTTGATGGCGTAGCTGACCTTCACTATGCTGCGCTTGTTGGTATTGACATTCAAGGGAGCGCTGCTTTCAATGATGTCGTGAAGCTCCTCCGGAGTCTCCGCGGACACATCGTAAAAGGAAGTATTGCGGTTGACATGTTCTCTCACGTCAAGATTATGGTAGAAAACATCATCCGAATGATCACCGTGCTCCATGCTGTAGCGCAGCACCTGATCCGCTCTGCTGTTATGCCCGACGGCATTGTCGGCAATATTGGGAAGGACAGTGTCGCCAACCACCGTGGCAAAACGTTCGTTAAGAACGGAATTCTCCCTTTCATCGTTAACAAACTGAGGAAGAATAAAGAGGAAAGCATAAACAAGTGCCAGAGGCACTCCCACGATAAGAAGAGCCAGCAGGGTTTTACGCATCATAAATTTTACTTTACCTGTATTCAGTTTCGGACGGAACAAGCCTCCGCCGTCAGGAATTGCTCGGCAACAGTCAGCAAATGCACAGAACGGCCCGGATGAGGAATTTTACCGCAAACAGCACGTAAAACGTAATATTTATGACTGTTTTTATATGTTTATGAGATCATGTGCACTGTTTTGCAAAAGAAGTTTTACACAGACTTCTCCACAGGTTATCAGCAGATTCTCCACAGGTTTTGCACAATGCAAAACGGCTTAAATCACCGGTTTTCCGGACTTATGCACAAACACCCCGTTATTTTTTCGCTGCACGGGATTTTTGGGGAACGGACAAATAATTCCCCACCCCGGGATAAATAATCACCCCGGGATAAATAATGCTGAGGCCTTTTCACATCAGGGGGTATCGTTATTGAACACTTCTGTTTTCGTTATCAGCCCCTCCGGTACTGATAACGAAAACCGGAGATAATTTAAGGCGGTATTTGCAAATTCTGATAATAATAGTAAAATGCCCGGTCTGTAGCGTATATGCAGAGATGGCAGCGATATTTCCTGTAGGGCTCAGAGAGGGGATCAGACCTGATTGACAGCAAACTGAAGCATACCGGGGGCGACTGGCATCTGACTTCGGACGGACTGCCGGAGTTTCATCCGGTTTTGTTCCGGAAAATAAGTCAATATTGAGGATTTTATGGCAAAAGAAGATTGCATCGAAATGCAGGGAACCATAGTTGAGACTCTGCCTAATACCACCTTTCGCGTTGAGCTTGATAACGGCCATGTTGTAATGGCTCACATTTCAGGAAAAATGCGCAAGAACTATATCAGAATTCTTACCGGCGACAAGGTAACCGTTCAGCTCACCCCTTATGACCTTTCCAAGGGACGCATCATATTCCGTTCCCGCTAACCCCCGAAAGGCTGACTAATTGTTATATTTTCTTGCAAGATCCCTGATTGTAGCGGTTATTGTAGGTAGCGTCTTTTTCTTTTACGGTCAGGTTGACGATCATCTGTTCATAAAGGCACTGATCTGCCTCTGTTCACTTTTTCTCTTTTACTGGTACGATCTGTACAGAATGGTACAGCTCTTCTGGCGGCTGTTCAGATCCATGCGGCTGTACCGCCGTGGCCGCAAAGAGGAAGCCTACCGGATTTTTGAATGGCTCCTGTCCCGGGATCTGGTGGTACCTCTGCCCCGCATGGCACTCATGCGTCTTACCGGAGACGGAATCGAGCAGGACATAAACGCGGCCCGGGATTTTTGCGAGAGAGCCGTATTTAACGAATATTATGAATGCTATTACCTTCTGGGGATCCTGTACTTCTTCCAGAACTCCCTGAAACCGGCTAAAGACAGCACTCTTTTGGAGGTATGCCGTTCCGGAGAAGAAAGACGCAAAATCATGGAAGATCTTTGCCGCGAAAAAAAATCCGACAAGGGTAATCATCCGGAAAAGGCTGTGGTTCTGCGCGGCAGATTTGCCGATATCGGGACTCTTCCTCCGGATTACCGGGATGCGGTATTCAACCTGGAAATGTATTTCAAATTCAATTACGAAAATGAATACCACTACGGCGATGCCGCCGCCCTGTACGGCTTCTGCATGATGCGGGGACTTGGCATTAAAGAACCGAATCCGGAAAAAGGACGGGAGTTTCTGAATACCGCAAAAAGGCTCAAATCAGGTCTTCTTCCGGAAATCAAACACTGTCTCCAGGAAAAGCGGGAAATCCAAAGCTTCCGTCTTGAATACTGATATTTGACTTTTTCAGGGCTCCCGAAATCCGGCAGGAATTCCGGCATTCCCGGTGTTTTCACAGTCTGAAGCAGGTCTCAAAGCATAAAGATGTTTCCGGCCTTTTATATCTCTGCCGGACATTGTCGGCTATAATTATGCTCCCGGGCAGCCGGTTTTTTCTGTCTACTGAATACCTCACTCCTGAACAGAGCATTTTTGCGGGAATATTCCCCGTTTTCGACAGAGTCCCGCCCTTTCCCGGACTCCGCCGGCAGCAGACCGGCGACTGACAGTTTTTTTTGGGGGGCCGCCAGTGTACAAACCTTTGGAAATCATTCTTCTGACAGATCCCGAATCATTTTTTTCCCGCTGGCTTCTTGTATCACACCTGTTTCATGTCAGAGAGACGTATGCTCCGGAACCGGAAAAAATCAATAATTCCCGCCCGGAAGCTGCGGTAAAGGACATCGGAACATTCAGTTCCGACGGAAGCGACTGCCCGATCCTGATCTCGGCAAGGCATGTCCATTCTTATGCCAGAAAATACGGTATTCCCGGAAAAAACATTCTGAAACCCGGAGATATCAGAAAAATAATTATTGCCGCTCTGGCAGATCATGAAGGCAGCCATGCTCTCCTGACCAGGGATCTTTTTGACGACAGCTATCTCAGCCAGGCTCTCAAAGGCATGTACGAAATGCATCCGGAATGTGAAAAGGTGTTCACTGCGGATTCCTCCATGGCCAGACTGCGTCTCTATCCCTCCCGGAAGTATCTCCTTACTCTGGCCATTCCTCTGCTGAAACTCCTGGCAGATCTGTTCGGAGGCCGGATACACCCCAAAGCGCCTGAAAAGGGCACTCTGGTTCTTTGGAACATGACTGATCCCTTCTTCATCAGAGATATTATCAGAAACACCTCCTACCGCCGCTACATTCTCCGCATCATCGACGGCAGAAACCGGGTAAGCTTTCCCGGAATTCTTACCATGATGGCAGAAAAAATCCCCGGCTTTGAAATTGAATCCTACGCACGGGATTTTCCAAGTCCGGTAAAGTATTTTCCGCAAACGCTGTCCGCCACCATGTTCCGGGAGATTCTCAGAAGCACCAACCGGACGGAAGCAAAGGAAGCCTTTTTCTGCGGAAGCTGTGATTCCGAAAGACTGGTAAAAATACGGGACATAAAGTCTCAGCTTGAAGCTGAAGGAGTAGCAGTGTCTCTGTACATCTGCCTTGAAGGCGGCGCCTCTGCCGGAGATTTGAAGGAGTGCGTTTACGAAAAACGACTTTCCTATCCCGACTATCTGAAAAAGGCAGCCTCATCCTCCATTATCCTGGAAATAATGCGTCCGGGCCATGCCGGACTTTCGCTCAGACCTCTGGAAGCCCTGTTTTTCAGAAAAAAGCTTATTACCGACAATCCCGCTATACGAAATTCAGAGGTCTACCACCCGGATAACATTTTTATTCTGGGCGAGGATACGGATCTCGGGGCTTTTCTCCGGAGGGACTTCGCCGCTTTTGTCATAGACCGCCCGGAGATAACCAGGGCTCTGACCGAGAATTATCTTGCCGAAAAATTTCTTTCCGTTCCCTCCGGGAAATCCGGAGAGAATGCCTGACTCTTACAAACGGTGCCAGGCCAGGAGAAACTGAAAATGCCATCAATGCTGCAAAATACGGTTCTGTTTTTCAAAAATCTGAGCAAAAGCCGCATGCTCTTTTCAAGAATGCTCAGAATCAGGTTCTACCTGATAGTGTACCGTCTTGTTCAGAAGAAGGACAAAAACCTCACGGATCAGGAAATGCAGAAGCGCATTTCTGACAGTATCCGGGAAAAAACCGGCTGCCGTGTGGCCATTCTGATGCCCGGCAACGGTATCGGAGACACCATTGTCATCTCCGGACTTATTTACATTCTTAAACAGCACGCCTGCGAAATAAGCATCGTCTGCTACGACAGACTGCTGTCCGTCCTTCCGGAGATTATGCCCTTCGTGGACAGCTTCATCAGAGTTGACAAACACGACTTTTTCGGAAAATATCTTAAAAACCGCAAAAAGGCGGATGTGGTTTTGGATTTTGCCAATCCGAATGTGAATTTTGATCATCACAAACTGAAATCTCTCCTCACTTTGGACTGTCAAAACGTTATCGGTTTTAATCAGGATCTGGAACACAGCGGAGTTCCGATACCGGACAATCCTCCGCGAAATTTCTTTTCCATGATAAAGGAAATCTACGCCCGCTCCTATACCGCCATTGAAAGCAGGCCTTTTCTTTCCAGATCGGTGACCCTGCTCCGGGATTATTTCGGGATCGCCATTTCAGAAACCGATTACCGCTATCACCTGGAAGTTCCCGCAGCTACCGAAAACAGGGTTACCGCCTGGCTCGGGGAAATCAGGAACCGGAAAAACGAGAAGCTTCCGAATGGTTTTCCTCCCCGGACAGTTCTGATAAACGCCACGGCTTCAACACCGGAAAGATCCCTGTCCGCGGAACTGATAAACAAGGCCTGCGACTATCTTCTGCACTGCTCCGAAAAATACGTCATCGTCCTCCTGAACCTCGGTTCCGGGGATCTGAAGCTGACGTCTTCCAGGATTGTGTTCAGTCCGTTCAAAACCTTTGCCGAAGCTGCCATGCTGATAAAGCATTCCGATTTCGTACTGTCTCCGGACACCTCCTTCGTGCATGTTGCATCCGCTTTCGGCAAACACGGCATTTTCGCATATATAAAAACCAAATCGGAGCTTGGTTATGAAAACAACGTGGCCTGGAAACCGGTTCACGAAAACTGTCTCCAGATTTGCCATGAACCGGAACCCGGTGCCGAAAACGACCTCCGGGATCTGAAATTTGAGATATTGAAGGAAGCTCTGATCAGCAAGGGCATTGTCTAGTTCCGTATTTTACCCTGATGCCGCCCGTGTTTTTTTCCCGCACATTTCACGAAATATGCCGTAAAAATGTTGATAACCTTAAAAAAACATGAAGATTTCTGTGTCACTCGTGATTTGCTGAATGTTAAACTGAAAAAAGCTTTATGCCTTTTTATTTTGATTTACCCTGTGTTTCCGGTTCGGAAATTATCTTTGAAATATCCGAAAGCTGATAATCCGCGGGGGAGAATTACTGGAGTTTATTTATGGCAAAAGGTACGGTTAAATGGTTTAACAACACCAAGGGGTACGGCTTCATCACCCCGGACGAGGGCGGCGAGGATGTGTTCGCTCACTTTTCCTGTATTTCCATGGAAGGCTTCAAAACCCTGAAGCCGGGACAGACTGTTACCTATGATCTCGAAAAAGGGGATAAAGGTTATCATGCTGTCAACATCGTGGTAGTCAAGGTTCCCAGGGAAACCAACCCGGCTCAGACTGCCGAATAGTTCTCTTTCAAAACTTAAAGGCTTCTCTCCTGTTGAGTACGGGAGGGGAATTCTTTTTTTTGCAATTTCAGTTTTTTAACCATATTGTTCTGCCGGATTTCCCCGGCCGGTGTCGTATTCTTCATTCAGGCTTCCGGAATTTTTCCGCCCTCTTTCCACGCTGCAAGCGGAATGATTTTCCGGAATTCTGCGACATTGTCACAGACATCATTCCCGGGGGCCGCTATGATAGCCCCGTTGCTGTTATTTCGGAGAATTCCCATGTCACTCTGTCAGGACATCCTTAAAAGCCTTAATTCGGTCATACTTGATAAAGAAAAAAAGCTTGCTCTGGCTCTCAGCTGCCTCCTTTCAGGCGGGCACCTGCTTCTCGAGGATCTTCCCGGAATGGGCAAAACCACCCTGGCCCGTGCCATGTCATCGGTACTGGGCCTTTCCAGTCAGAGAATTCAGTTCACCTCGGACATGCTGCCGGGAGATCTTCTGGGAACCAGCATCTTCAACGAAAAAAGCCGGGATTTCGAATTTCACCCGGGGCCGGTATTCACCAACATGCTTTTGGCGGACGAAATCAACCGCGGATCACCCCGTACCCAGAGCGCACTTCTGGAGGTAATGGCCGAACATCAGGTTTCCTATGAAGGAAAAACCCGCAGACTCCCGGAGCCGTTTTTTGTTGTTGCCACCCAGAATCCCCTGGATCAGGCAGGAACCTTTCCGTTGCCCGAATCACAGCTGGATCGCTTTGCCATGAGAATATCCCTGGGCTTTCCGTCCAAATCCGAGGAAATACGCATCCTTAAAAACGAAAACCGCGATCCGAATCTGCCTGCCCTGACCTCCGCCGAGGGCATCGTTACCCTTCAGAACGAGGTTCAGAAGGTTTTTGTATCCGATCCGGTATGCGAATATATCGTTAATCTCTGCATACAAAGCCGTACCGACCAGGAAATTCCTAACCCGCTTTCTCCCAGGGCCGCCCGGGCCATACTGGCAGCCGCGAGGGCCCGTGCCTTCATAGCAGGAAGAGATTATGCAACCCCGGATGATGTGCAGGAGATTTTCCCGGCAGCCGCCGAACACCGGCTCCGCAAGGGGAATATCTCCTCTTTGGATACCGCATCCTACAGCGACCGGATTCTGAATCAGATAACTCCGCTGGTCTGAGGATGTTCTTCATGCTGCAAGAACTGCGAAAAAAACTGCGCATCCGTTTCGCCGTCCCCTGCGGAGTTCCCCTGGGTATCCGCAATCTTTATGTCTGGCCAAATAAAGGCGGCTGGATACTCCTCCTGATTCTTTTGGCCATGCTGGCCTTCGGCATCAATTATCAGAACAACCTGGTACTCATTCTGGCGGTTTTTCTGCTGTGCGTGATTTTTACCTCCGTGTTCTACGGCTTTTTCAATATGAACGGTGTGGGAATTGAAATAAAAAAAATGAATATCGCCGTGCATGCCGGAACCACCCTGCCCCTGCCGGTGTTTGTCACCGCCCGTGCCGCGCCGGGGCAATTCAGAATTGTAAGAGGCCTCCGCATTACGGCACCGGGAGCGACTGCACTGATCGCTCCGGATCTCGCCACAGGTTCCACTGTCCAGCTCAGCTTTGCCAATGAAAAGCGCGGTATCTTCCGGGTGCCGCTCCTGGCGGTATGTTCGTCATGGCCTTTGGGGATTATCAACACGTTTTCCTACATAAATCCGGAAACCGAAATCCTGATTTATCCCCGTCCGGTAAGCTGTGAATACCTTTTGGATCGCCTTCCGGGACTCGTCTTCGGATCCCGGGATTCCTCATCCGAAAAACAGGGGATTTCCGAAATTCCGGAAACCCGCGCCAGAATTCAGAGTCGGGACGAAATCTCGGGAGTCAGGCCCTACCGCCCCGGAGATCCTCCCGGAATTATTGACTGGAAAAGAACCGCCCGGGGACAGGGCCTTATGGTAAAGGATTTTTCCCAGGACAACAGCATGGATCTCTATCTCAACATCAACAGTATCCGCTCCGGAAATTATGAGGATTCCATCAGCAAGCTCACCTGGGCGGTGGTTGATCTGGCCAGAAAGGAGCAGCGCTTCGGATTTAACGCCTTCGGTATTTTTGAAGCTCCGGACACTGCCGGTGCTCATACCGGAAGAATTCTGACAAGACTGTCCCTGCTGCCTGAAGGACGGTATCATGCTGGCGTCTAAAAAGGCACTGACCCTGATGGGGATTCTCTACATCATGGCCACCGTGCTGTCCGGCAGCACCCTGTTCATCTCGGTAATCCTGATATCCCTTGCAGCGGCGGTCATCAAAACCGGCTTTACACTGAACTGGTTTCGCCCACCGTCACGGCTGACGGTGCGGGCAATAACCGTGCTGGGCATTGTCTGTCTCACAGCGGAGGGAATTATCCACAGACAGGCCGGAATTGCCGCCATAAACCTTCTGGTACTGGGATGCGCCCTGAAATTTCTGGAATATTCCAGCGAACGCGATTCTTTTGTGCATGCGGCAGCCCTGGTATTTCTCAGCATTCTGCCCCTGATATTCCACTACCGGATTTTTATCGCCCTTTATCTTGTCGCGGCGGGGATTCTGATAATCTGGATCTATATTGCCCTCACCAGAAGAAGCACCGTCGGAGAGGACTTCAGGCTTATGCTCCGGCTGTTTCTGCCGGCCCTCCCCCTGACAGCGGTTCTCTTTCTGATTCTGCCGCGCTTCGGTTCCTTCTGGGTGCTGCCCGGCAGCGAAAAATCCGGCATTACCGGCATTTCAAACTCCTTCTCCGCAAGAAACCTGGAGAACCTGTACCAGTCCGACAAACTGGTGGCCCGGGTAAGCTTCAGAGACGGAATTCCCTCACCGCTGTACTTTCGGGTGATGACCTACAGCCGCTACCGTAACGACGAATGGAGTCAGGATCTTCTGGTGTCCCGGGATCAGAGCCGCATTGCCTACAATCCCTTTGCGGAATCCCCGAAGGCCAAACCATCCGCTCCGGGAGGCACGGAGTATGACGTCATGCTGGAACCCTCGGGAACCATATTCATCCCCACTCTGAAATTCTCGGGAAACAGCAGCGATGATGCCTTCTACAACAGGGATGACACCTACACCGTCAATAAGCCCGTAGGCTCCAGGACGCTTCTTCATTTTACCTGGTATCCGGAATATGCTCCCGGATCCGAAGAGCTCTATTCCCGATCATTTCTGAGACTCGTGCCGGGAGACAATCCCCGCACCGCGGAACTCACCATGAAACTTACCGGCCATCTCACGGATCCCCGGGAAAAGGCGGAGGCCATCTACAGCTATTTCAAAAACGGCTTCTCATACACCCTGAAACCCGGTCGCACCGGATTTCCGGGTCGCAATCACGTGGATTTTTTCCTGACGGAGGGCAAAAGCGGCTTCTGCGTGCACTATGCCGAAGCCATGGCCATCATGCTCAGAATGGCCGGCATACCCAGCAGAATCGTTTCCGGGTATGCCGGAGGTGAAACGGTGCCGGATCTTAATCTGGTGATTATCAGGGAATACGATGCTCATGCCTGGGCCGAGGCCTTTATTGACGGACACTGGGTTTCCTACGATCCCGTGCTCCTGGTATCCCGGGAATTCTCCCGGGGCGGCAGCTATGCCACCGTCAGAAACGGCAACGGTGCTCCTTCCGGAATCGCCGCCTTCCTGAAAAGTCTGCGGGACATTACGGAAAATCTCGAATACACCTGGAGCAGATTCATTCTTAACTTTGATATGAACTCCCAGGAACAGCTTCTGAAAAACAGTCTCCCTCTCATTTTCAGTCTCGTATTCGGGGGAATCGCGGTCTATGTGATCTTTTTCCTCATGACCCTGTTCGGTAAAAAAAGACTGAAACGGGATCCCGAGGAAATAAGAATCATGAAAAGAATTCTTCGGAGCATTTCCGGAACGGGAATCACCGTGGAAACCAGAGAAACCCCGGAGGCTGTGGCCGCAAGGCTGTCTGCCATGTCATCCGAAGACGGCGATCCCGGGGCCGGCTGTAAAATGCGAGTTTCTCCGGGCACCGGAAGCCGCCGGGCTCTGGCGGAGGAATTTGCCGGTGCCGCCGCCCTGTTCTGCGAGCTTCGCTATCAAAAACCTTCGGAAAGGAAAAAGGAGCTGATCCGGGAACTCAGAAGCCGGGCTGAAAAAATTATGAAAATTTGCACAATATCATAATTTGCTGCTTTGCCGTGGGGATTATGTGAACAAATATGAAATATGAAAATCCGCTACAAATTACAATAGGACAGGGTTGGTTGTCTGACACCTGCCTGCGACATTAATTGGACACAACGATTATCAAAAAATGCGTCGCATGTTTTTTTTGAGGGATTTTTGTATTTATGAGCACTCCCAAGCCATCCGGAAATGTTTCCCCCGAGACCAGAATTGCAGAACTGGAAGCCGAACTGAACACCCTTAAGCGCGGAATCAGAAAAGAACGCGAGTGTGCTCTCAGTCTGCTTTCGCAGGTAACCAAGATCTTCTGGGGGCATGACACCGCCTTCAACGACAAGCTTAAGGCCGCAATTGCCAAAATCAACACCGAAAGCCCGCTTTACAATCAGCTTGACGATGTCATGGCGATTCAGGGGGCCCTTCACACCCAGTCCCGCAAGGTGCTGGATTTTTATGCCAAGCTGGAAATCTACATAAAGATCCTGCCCGAAATCATAAAGAATTCAAAAATTCTCCCCAAATCCTTCCAGGATTATGCCAGCGAGATCGCCCTCAACCGGGGACGCCCCTATAACGATAAGGTGGTGCTGATCTGCGATCTGGTCAAAAAAACTCTGGAGCATTTTATAAAAATGACCACCGGCAATCAGAATGACGGGGTTTCCGGAGCTGACAGAACCAAGATTCATTCTCTTATCACCGGCGTGGAGCTTAACGGCGAGCTTAATGACGAGCTCAAGAAATACGCCGATGTTCTCATGGACAAAAACATCATTATTTCCTACAACGACCTCCCGTACCTGGTTGAAAGAATTATTGCCCTTCTGGTAAAGGGGTTTAACAACGAACGGGATTTCAATCTGGTTTTCCTTGGCAATATGAGCGAGCATATCAACAGCGTGCACACTCTGCTCAACACCAACCTGGAAAGCAACCGTTCCATTCAGCTGGCCGCCCGGGAAAACAATTCCCAGTTCGACGTGGAGCTGGCAGCCATTGACGAATGCGTCAGCAATGCCGGAGACGGAAGCGAAATCACCACTCAGGTTCATGAAAAACTCTCCAGCCTCAGCAATCTTATAAAGGCCAGAGAGGGGTTTATGGACGTCCAGGAAAAGCTGATGAACGATCTGAACGACATTGAAAGCAAGATCGTCTCCATAAAGAAGGATGCCGTGCAGTTCCAGACCGAAATCACGGACATTTCCCAGAAAAACAAGATCGATGCCATTACCGGTCTCAACAACAGAATGAGCTTTGAAACGCGGTTTGAAAGAGACGCGGCAAAGAACAAAAATCCTGATTTCAGCGGCATGAGCGTAATTTTTGCGGATATCGACGGTTTTGCCGCGATTAACAAGAAATACGGGGATTTCGTCGGCGACAAGATTCTTCGGGTACTGGGGCTTACCATCAGAAAATCCGTGGACGAAAAGGATTTTGTGGCCCGTATCGGTTCGGATTTCTTCGGAATTATCACCTATACCAGGGATCCGGCGGTCGCAAAGGCCACCTCGGAGAAGCTGATTTCCACTATCAGAACAATCCCCTTCCATTACAAAAATGAAAAGGTGCCGGTGACCGTCTCCGCCTGCTGCAAGATAATCACCGAGGATGAATCGGCAGATTCCGTGCTCGGTTCCCTGTCCGAAGCCCTGGAAAAGCGCAAACATGCCGAGAGTGCCGCCAGAAGTTCTTCCGACGGAGAGCCGTTTGCCAGGAGCATGCTTCTCATGATTGACTGATGCGGGGGGGAATTCCATGATTTCAATTATTCAGCCGGTTAACAATCTGGCCCTGCTCTCGCAACTGGAGAGTGCCAGTCTGTCCCGGTTTTCATCCGGAGAGCTCTATGACATCTACCGCAAGTGCTCCCTGGCCGTGCTGAATACCGGTGCCAAAACGGACAATTCGCATGTGCTTCTCGATAAATACCGGAATTTTGAAATCAATGTGATCCAGAATGAGCGGGGAGTGAAGCTGGAACTTATAAATCCCCCGGAAACCGCTTTTGTGGACGGGGTTATTATCAGCAACATTCAGGTAAACCTCTATACGGTGCTCCGGGATATCGTGCAGGCCTCTGCCATTGAAAAAATGCAGAACGAAGTCGATTCCCTGAAGCAGATTCCTGCCTCCAAACTCATTACCAACGGGATATTTTCAAGACTGCGTCTCGCCGGAACCCTGATACCGGGGCAGAACCCCAATGTGGTGGTCTGCTGGGGCGGGCACGCCATCAGCCAGACGGAATATGATTATGCCTACAAGGTGGGAGTCCGACTGGGGCTTCGAAAGATAGATGTCTGTACCGGCTGCGGGCCGGGTGCCATGGAAGCCCCCATGAAGGGAGCTTTTTTCGGACACGCGCTGCAGGGGCACAGCTCCAGCAGGTTTATCGGACTCACCGAGCCTTCAATAATCGCCGCCGAGCCGCCCAATCCCTACATCAAGGAACTGGTGATTCTGCCGGATATCGAAAAGAGACTGGAAGCTTTTGTCAGATTCGGCAATGCCATTATCCTGTTTCCCGGAGGCCCCGGCTCCGCCGAGGAGCTTTTGTATATTCTGTCGGTCAAGCTTCTTAAGGAAAACCGCCATGAACCTCTACCGCTGATTCTTACCGGACCGGAGGAAAGCAGATCGTATTTCACCGCCCTGGACACCTTCGTAAGGAATGTACTGGGCGAGAGTGCCACCCGGCATTACGAAATAATCATAGATGACCCTGAAAGGGTTGCAAGAACCATCAGAGAGGGACTGGAAATGGTTCGGGAACACCGCACCATGACCAGCGATTCCTACTGCTTTAACTGGACTCTGAGAATCCCGGAATATCTGCAGGAGCCTTTTGAAGCCACACATGCCAACATGAGCTCTCTTAATCTGCACCGTTCATCCGATCTCTCCCTGATGGCCTCGAATATGAGAAGAGCCTTCTCCGCCATTGTCTCCGGCAACGTCAAGGAATCGGGGATGGCTGAAATCAAAAAGCACGGTCCCTTTGTCATTGAAGGCGATTCAGAAATCATGCAGGCCATGGACAAGCTTCTCAAGGAGTTTATTGCCCAGAAACGGTTCCTGCTGTCACAAAGCGAGTATATCCCCTGCTATACCCTGCGGAACTCCGGCACTCCTGCGGAAAAGGAGACTCCCCGGTAATCCCCGGCGGGATGCAGTTACCGAACCTGTTTAAAATCCTCCGGCAGAACTGAATCCTTCCGGAGTTTTTTGGCTTCAATTTCTTTTCACGAATGATTTCCGCTTCGCCGTCATCCGGCTGCCATCTGGCCGGATTCCCTTCCTGCCCCGTTCCCCCGGACACCGGATCTTTTCATTACGGTTTTCATCTGATGAAAGCGCTCGCAAATCATAGTGTGCCCCTTCTCTCAAAATTCCAACATTCAAGGATATAAATGTTGTTTTGAGGAGATTTTTCCTCAGAAAATGGAAAACTTCACACATAATACACACAACCCCCACAATACCACATCTATTTTCTAACAAAAACAAAGAAGTTTTTGCAAATTCCGACCTTTTTCTTTGTATCATCCGAAAGAGAGAGTAAAATAAGCGGTCATAAACCGATATTTTTCCCGATGAGGAGTCTTGTATGACTATTAGAGTTGGTATTTTGGGGTACGGCAACCTTAGCCGCGGCGCTGAAAGCGCAATTGCGCATTCCGACGATATGGAGCTTACGGCGGTTTTCACCCGCAGAGATCCTGCAAGCGTGCAAATCAAAACCCCCAACGTTCCTGTGGTCAATGTTTCGGAAGCTGAGAGCTGGAAGGACAGGATTGACGTTATGATTCTCGGCGGCGGCAGCGCAACCGATCTTCCGGAGCAGACCCCGGTTTATGCCAGACTCTTCAACGTTATCGACAGCTTTGACACCCATGCCAGAATCCCGGAGCATTACAGCAATGTGGATGCTGCCGCAAAAGCTGCCGGAAAGATCTCTATTATCTCCTGCGGCTGGGATCCCGGTCTGTTTTCTCTGGCCAGACTTTATGCAACCGCGGCTCTTCCCAACGGCAAGGACTACACCTTCTGGGGCAAGGGGGTAAGCCAGGGACATTCTGATGCAATAAGACGCATCCCGGGAGTTAAGGATGCCAGACAGTACACCATCCCGGTAGACAGTGCCCTGGAGGCTGTTCGCAGCGGCTCCTCTCCGGATCTCACCACCAGACAGAAGCACACCCGTGAATGCTTTGTGGTTCTTGAGGAAGGAGCTGACGCCGCCAGTGTGGAGCAGGCCATCAAGACCATGCCCAACTATTTCTCCGACTATGACACCACCGTGCACTTCATCAGCGAAGAGGAATTAAAGAAAAACCACAGCGGTCTCCCTCACGGCGGTTTTGTATTCCGTTCCGGTACCACCGGTTCTGATAACGAATTCAGCAACATCATTGAATTCAGCCTGAAGCTGGACTCTAACCCCGCTTTCACCGGAAGCGTTCTCGCCGCCTATGCCAGAGCGGCATACCGTCTGAATCAGGAAGGCCAGTCCGGTGCCCGTACCGTTCTGGATATCGCCCCGGCGTACCTGTCAGGACTTTCCGGCGAAGAACTGAGAAAGCACTTCGTGTAATTAAACGATTTCCCTTTTAATAATACTCCTTTTTACCGCATCTTCGGATGCGGTTTTTTTATTTGGCCGGGGATAATCAGAGTTCATCCTCCTTCAGATGCTCGCAGCCGATATCCAGAATAATCTTCACATGCTCGTCTGCCAGGGAATAAAGCACCACCTGCCCTTCCCTGCGATATTTCACCAGATTGGCCATTTTAAGGGCGCTGAGCTGATGAGAAACGGCTGACTTGGTAAGTCCCAGAATGCATGCCAGATCGCACACGCAGAGTTCGTGAAGCTCCAGAGCATGCAGGATTTTGATCCGGGTGGGATCACTGAACATTTTAAAAAGCGCCGCGAGATCCATATATTCGGATCCCGGCTTCAGCGACTTTTCCACAATATCGACAAATTCATCATGAATAGCCGGGCAGTCACATCCCGGCACTCTCTTTTCCTGTGCCATATATCCTCCGGTTCTTTTGCCGAATCCTGTAATTGAACAAAAAATATAAAATTTCATT
>Ga0310695_10007999_pt1 | contig 16584 bp, 12 predicted proteins | sample RumenRJG_04DNA_FD_203882 | JGI IMG/M metagenome (GOLD analysis project Ga0310695, IMG submission 203882) | Bovine rumen microbial communities from Lethbridge, Alberta, Canada - RJG_04 (v2) (version 2) | ecosystem: Host-associated > Mammals > Digestive system > Stomach > Rumen | place: Canada...
GCGAGAACCGCTTCAAGCAGCTCGTCAAGAAGGTCGGCGAAGAGAAGGCGAAGGAGCTGCTTGAACGCGCCGAGGAAGGCTTCAAGGAAAACTACAGGCTCCTCAGCAGCCTTGCCTCGCTCCAGACGCTCTGATTGCGTAAAAACCACAGAAGTACCGGGCGGCCCGCAAAGGGCCCCCGGCATTTCGAATGTTCAACACGAAGGGGAAAGACATGTGCGATAAAGGATGTTCCTCGGCCGCGGCGGAAAAATTCGCCGAGCTCGACGGGTTCATTGATTCTCTGGGGCTGAAAGCGTCTGATCCGCGCCGCAGGGGAAGGCTTATACAGATTCTCCACAAGGCGCAGCATATTTTCGGGTATCTGCCGCGCGAGGTGCAGCAGCACGTCGCCGCGAAAATGGCGATCCCCGAGAGCGCCGTTTCCGGCGTCGTTTCGTTCTACAACTATTTCACCACGAAGCCGAAGGGCAAGTATGTCATCAACGTCTGTCTCGGGACGGCATGCTACGTCAAAGGGTCTGAAGGCGTGCTGCGCGAGATAGAACGCGTTCTCGGCGTGGAGGCCGACACGAACCCCACGCCAGACGGTCTCTTTTCCGTCAGCGCGCTGCGGTGCGTCGGCGCGTGCGGCCTCGCTCCGGTCATGATGGTGAACGACAAGGTCTACGGCAAGGTGACGCCCGCGATGGCCGTCAAGATTATCAACGAATACAAGGCGAAAGGCTGAGACGGAAATGAACAGGATTTCATGCAGGGCCGATCTCGACAAGGTATACGAAGAGGCCAAAGGGCGTCTTGCGCTGCGTCTCGTCGCGGGCAGGATCGATTCTGTCAAAAAGGACATACTCTGCTGCGGAGGCACCGGCTGCCACGCCTCGAATTCGCAGGATCTCATGGAGAATCTGCGCGAAGCCGTCAAGGCGGCGGGGCTTGAAGGCGACGTCCGCATCGTGCAGACGGGCTGCTTCGGTTTCTGCGCCCAGGGGCCGATCGTCAAGGTGATGCCCGACAATGTTTTCTACGTCCAGGTCAAACCCGAGGACGCAAAGGAAATCGTCGAGAAGCACATCGTCGGCCATCAGGTCGTCGAGAGGCTTCTTTATGTCGAACCCACGCTCAAAGAGGCCATCCACGATTACGCGAAGATGCCGTTCTACGCCAAACAGCAGCGCATCTCGCTCAGAAACTGCGGCCTCATCGACGCGGAATCCGTCGAGGAATACATCGCGAACGGCGGCTACCAGGGGCTGGCGAAAGCTCTCACCTCGATGAAGCCCGCCGACGTCGTGCAGGAAGTCCTCAACTCGGGCATATGCGGGCGCGGCGGCGCCGGCTTCCCGACCGGGCTCAAGTGGAAGATCGCAGCCGGCGTCGAAGCGGAGGAGAAGTATATCGTCTGCAACGCCGACGAAGGCGACCCCGGCGCGTTCATGGACCGCTCCATAATGGAAGGCGATCCTTCGAGCGTGGTCGAGGCGATGGCGATCGGCGCCTACGCGATCGGCGCGAAGAAGGGGCTCGTCTACATCCGTGCGGAGTATCCGCTCGCGGTGAGCCGTCTTCAGATGGCGATCGACCAGGCGCGCGAAATCGGCCTTCTCGGCGAGAACATTCTCGGGACGGGATTTTCGTTCGACATAGAGATCAAACTCGGAGCGGGCGCTTTCGTCTGCGGCGAGGAGACGGCCCTCATCCACTCGATGGAAGGCCAGCGCGGCGAACCCACGACGAAACCTCCTTTCCCCGCCAACATCGGCGGCGGCTACTGGGGCTGCTCGACGAACGTCAACAACGTAGAGACGTACGCGTCCATACCGGTGATTCTCTCGAAGGGAGCCGACTGGTACTCGAAGATCGGCAACTGGGTGGTCGAAAAAGACGAGAACGGCAACTGGGTGAAGACCGTGAGCGGCAATTCCGGCACGAAGGTGTTCGCGCTCGCGGGCCAGATCAACAACGTGGGCCTCGTCGAAGTCCCGATGGGGACGACGCTGAGGGAGATCATCTACGATATAGGCGGCGGGATTTCCGGCGGGCACGAGTTCAAGGCGGTGCAGACGGGCGGACCTTCCGGCGGATGCATCACGGCCGAGAACCTCGACACCCCGATCGACTACGCCAATCTCGGCAAGATCGGCTCGATGATGGGCTCGGGCGGAATGATCGTCCTGTCCGACAAGGACTGCATGCCCGCGATGGCGAAATTCTATCTCGGCTTCACGAAAGACGAGAGCTGCGGCAAGTGCACGCCTTGCAGGATCGGCACGCGCCGCATGCTCGAAATGCTCGAGAAGATATGCGACGGCAAAGGCACGGAGGAGATGCTCGACGAGCTCGAAGATCTCGCGAACACGATCAAGGACACGGCTCTTTGCGGTCTCGGCCAGACTGCGCCGAACCCGATTCTTTCCACGCTCAGGTATTTCAGGGACGAATATGTCGCCCACGTGCGCGACAAGAAGTGCCCGGCCGGAACGTGCGTAAAGCTCTTCAAGCTCGAGATAACCGACAAGTGCAAGGGCTGCACGAAGTGTGCGCGCAATTGCCCCGTTTCGGCCATCTCCGGCGCGGTGCGCGAGCGCCACACGATCGACCAGTCGAAGTGCATCAAGTGCGGCGCATGCATCTCCGCCTGTCCCTTCAAGGCAATCGTCAAAGCGTAAGGACACTCCAGAAAGGCAATTTACATGGCTAACGTAACGGTAACTATCAACGGAACGAAGGTAGAGGTCCCCGCCGGCTCGACGATACTCGACGCCGCGAACAAGATAAACGTGCACATCCCGACGCTGTGCTACTGCGACGACGTCGGATGCGGCACCGCCAACAAGCCCGCGTCGTGCAGGCTCTGTCTCGTCGAGGCCACCGGCATCCGCGGGCCGAGGAAGATCCTCGTCCCCGCCTGCGCGACGCCTCTCGCCCGCGACGGAGTCGAGGTGTGGACCAATTCGCTCAGGGCTCTCAAGGCCCGCCGCACGGTCCTCGAACTTCTCCTTTCCGACCATCCTACCGCCTGTCTCACGTGCACGAAGAACAAGTCGTGCGATCTGCAGCGTCTCGCGGCCGAGTTCGGCATACGCGAAATCAAGTACCGCGGCGAAAAGAACTTGTTTCCCGTGGACGAGTCGCCCGCTCTGGTGAGGGATCTTTCCAAGTGCGTGATGTGCCGGCGCTGCGAGACGGTGTGCAACAAAGTGCAGACCGTGGGGGCGCTGACCGGCAACGGCAGAGGTTTCGGCGCCAAGGTGGGCACGGCTTCGATGATTCCGCTCGCCGACACGAGCTGCACGTTCTGCGGGCAGTGCGCGAACGTCTGCCCCACGGGAGCCATCACCGGCAACTGCTATGTCGACAAGGTCTGGAAGGCGATCAACGACCCGGCGAAGACGGTTGTCGTGCAGACGGCTCCCGCCGTCCGCGTGGCCATCGGCCAGGAATACGGTTTCAAGGCGGGCGAACCCGTGACCGGAAGGCTCGTCGCCGGACTCAGGCGGCTCGGCTTCGACAAGGTTTTCGATACCGACTTCTCCGCCGATCTCACGATCATGGAGGAGGGCAACGAGCTTGTCGGGCGCGTCAAGAAGCTTGTCGAGCTTGTGAAGTCCGGGAAAAGCCAGGACGAGGCCCAGAAAGAGGCGCATCTTCCCATACTCACTTCGTGCTGCCCCGGCTGGATCAACTTTCTCGAGCACCATTACCCGGATCTCCTCGACATACCCTCGAGCTGCAAGAGCCCACAGCAGATGTTCGGCGCCGTCGCAAAGACGTATTATGCGGAGAAGGCCGGCGTGAAGCCGTCCGATCTCGTAGTCGTCTCCGTCATGCCCTGCCAGGCGAAGAAATACGAGGCCGCGCGGCCCGAATTCTCGCATGACGGCGTGAGAGATGTCGATTATGTCGTGACGACGCGCGAGCTCATCGCGATGTTCCACGAGGCGGGAATAAATCTTGCGCAGCTTCCCGACGAAGATTACGACAGCCCGCTGGGCGAATCGACCGGCGCGGGCGTCATATTCGGCGTCACGGGCGGCGTTCTCGAGGCGGCGCTCAGGTCTGTCACGTGGATGCTTGCCGGCAAGAACCCCGAAGGCGACAAAATCAACTTCAGGGCGGTGCGCGGGCTCGACGGCGTCAAGGAAGCGAAGGTCGAAGTCGCCCCCGGCGTGAGCGTCAACGTGGCTGTTTCTTCCGGTCTCGGCAATGCGCGCAAGGTGCTCGACATGGTCCGCGAGGACCGGAGCCGTTTCCAGGCGATCGAGATCATGGCCTGCCCCGGCGGATGCATCAACGGCGGCGGCCAGCCGCTGCTCATCCACGAAGACCGCAAGGCCGCGCTCGAGCGCCGCATGGAAGGGCTCTACGCCGAGGATGCAGGCAAGGCGCTCAGGCTGTCGCACGAGAATCCCGACATCAAGAAACTCTACGAAGAGTTTCTCGGCGAGCCGGGCGGAGAGAAGGCCCATCACCTTCTCCACACCGAATATCATACAAACATCAGGGCTTGACGGGGCCTTGACAAATGCGGGGAGATATGGTATCATATCCCCCGTATTTTTTTGGCGAGATAGCTCAGTTGGTAGAGCGCAGGACTCATAAGCCTAAGGTCAAGGGTTCGATCCCCTTTCTCGCCACCATTTCCCCCGCCGATGCTCCGCAGATGATGAAAATATGCTATAATATGCGCGTACGTCTATTGCATGGAGACATGATATGACAATAAGAGGATTGCTCGAAAGCAGCGTCGGGAGGGTTCCCGGCAACGTGGCGGTCAGGTGGTGCGAGAACAAAACCTGGCGTTTTCTTTCGTGGCTCGCATTTTACAAAGGGGTGAAAGAAGTCGCCGAAGGCTACGGTTCGAAGTTTTCTCTCAAACCGAGAGAAGACAATGCCGCGATCATCCTGCCCAACTCCCCTGTCTGGATGGAGGCGTATCTCGCGCAGTCCGGCGCCGGCGTGGCGGTGGTGCCGCTCGATCCCAAGCTGCACGACGAGGAAGTCGCGTACATTCTCGGCGATTCCTGCGCGAAAGTGGTGACGACCGACACGGCGCATCTGAAGATGATGATGAAAATCGCGCCGACCCTTCCGAATCTCAAAGCGATAGTGATCGTTGACGGGATAATTTTCGAAGGGCAGAAGATCGGCGGCGTGGATGTCGTGTCGTATTCGTCTCTCCGTGTTAAAGGCGGCGGGGCGTGGTATGCGGCGAACGTCGCCCGCGAGAACGACATAGCGTCCATAATCTACACGTCCGGCACGACCGGCAGGCCGAAAGGCGCGATGCTCACCCACGCCAATTTCGTGGCAGACGCCGAAGGCGCCCTCATAACATTCAGGGCCGCGGTCTCGCCGCGCGATCTTTTCATGATCGTGCTGCCGCTGTTCCACGCGTTTTCGTTCACCGCGAATTTCGTGGTTCCTCTCCTTGTTTCGTGCGAGATGGGGTTTGTCGAATCGCTTCGGACTGTCGGCCACGACATCGGCGTGCTCAGGCCCACGGTTCTCTGCGCGGTGCCGCTCCTCGCCGAAAAACTTTACGACAAGATCATGGACGGGCTGAAAAAGTCCAGATTCGCGGCGTTTCTTTTAAAGCTCGGCATCCGCGGGCCGGTCATGCACATGGTGAAGCGCAAACTCGGCGGGCGCATCAGGTTCATCATCACCGGCGGCGCGCCGTGCCCGAAGCATCTTCTCGAAGGATACAGACGCCTGCACATCAACTTCCTCGAGGGATACGGGCTTACGGAATGCGCGCCCGTCGTATCGGTGACGAGCTCCGACTGCACGAAGACCGGTACGATCGGTTTCGCGATAGATTGCTGCGAGATCCGTCTCGCCGATATGAACCAGCAGGGCGTCGGCGAACTGCAAGTGAAAGGCGCCAACGTCATGAAGGGGTATTTCCACAACGAGGCGGCGACGGCGGAGTCGTTCGACGGCGAATGGTTCAGAACGGGCGACCTCGCTTCCATGGACGAAGACGGCCTCATAACGATAAGGGGGCGCAAAAAAGCCCTCATCGTCAACCGCGAAGGAAAAAACATCTATCCGGAAGAGGTCGAGAACTGCATCGCAAAAGATCCCGCTGTCAAGGATGTAATCGTGATCGGCTATACGCAGGGTGGGCTTCCCGGCGAACGCGTCGGGGCGATCGTGTATCCCGACGAAGACTGGTTCGCGGCGGAAAACGGCGGCAAGAAGCCTGATTGGGCGGCAATGGAGCGCACGGTCACGAAACGCGTCCAGGAGAAGAGCGCCGAGCTTGCGGACTACAAGCGCATACGCAAAGTGGCCGTCTACCGCGAGCCTCTCGAACGCACGTCCATCGGCAAAGTCCGCCGTGTCGCCTACAAGGGGAAGCTTGACGAGTGAGCCGCTATGTCATCTGGCTCGAATGGCCTGAAAAATGTTTTCGGGCCTGCGGGCGGGACATGGCTCTTTTCCGTTCTCTTGTCCCGGCGCGCAGCGAGGTGAAGCGCGTGCGCTCCGAGCGTGCGTTCATAAAAGCTCTTAAGACCGCGACGCATGCTGTGACATGGAGCTTCAAGGCAGAATGGTACGCTCTCGCTCCGCGGCTGAAAGTTGTCGCGACGCCAGCCGCCGGCCGCGAACTTGTCGCTCCGCCGCCGCAGGGCTCGGGCGTGAAAGTGCATTTCGGAGCATATCACGGCGAGATAATCTCAGAGAGCGTCGCGGCATTCGTTCTTGCATGGGCACGAGGCTTTTTCCTCCCGGAAATGCGCTCTTTTTGGCCGCGCACGGAGATCTCGGGGAAATGCCGGACGGTGTCGGGCACCAGAGCGGTCGTCGCCGGGTACGGACATGTCGGGAGAAAAATCGGCGAGAAGCTTTCCGCGCTCGGGGTGGAGGTTTCCGGGTTCGGGCGTAAAAATCTCGCCGGGCTTCCGCAGGCGATGCGCTCGGCCGATTGGTTTGTAATGGCGCTCCCCGGAACGCCCGAGACCGAAAACTTTCTCGACGCGAAAAAGCTCGCCCTTTTACCGCGCCGGGCCGTCGTCGTGAACGTCGGGCGCGGAGGATGCGTAGACGAAGAAGCCCTTCTCGCCGCGCTCAAGTCCGGATCGATCGCCGGGGCGTATCTTGATGTCTGCAAAAACGAGCCGACGGCGTCTTTTTCACGCCGTTCCGGGAAGGAATCGCGCATTATCGCTTTGGCTCGGAAGGGAACCCTTCCTGCGAACATCGTGCTGACGCCGCATTCGAGCGCTTTTTCGCCGGACTATATCGCGCGCTCGTTCATGGAGATGAAGAATGAAGGGGTTGTTTAAAGTTTCGTCCGTAGAAGAAACCTGGGAAGTCGCCAGGAAGTTCGCCTCCGGCCTGAAGGGTGCGGAGATTATCGCGCTCGAGGGCGATCTCGGAGCCGGGAAGACGACGTTTACCCAGGGCCTTGCCGCGGCGCTCGGCGCAAAGAGCGCCGTGTCGAGCCCGACTTTCTGCATCGTCCAGGAACATCCCGAAGCGAAACTCGTCCATCTCGATCTCTACAGGCTTTCCGGCGAGGACGATGTGATCGCTGTCGGGTGGGAGGATTTTATCGATCGGGGCGACACGATTGTCGTCGAATGGCCGGAGCGGGCGGGTTCGCTGATTCCGGACAGTGCGATCAGGGTGCGTTTCCGGCATGGAGCCGGGGAGGAAGAACGGGAGATAGAGATCAAATGAAGAATGTTACGGGAATCGTTTCGGCGTTTCTGCCGGCGATTGCATTCTGCGCCGCCTTGCCGGCAGAAGCCGAATCTGCCGCGACCGTCGTCAAGGTCATGACATACAATATACGCTGCGCGAAATGCGACAGGAAATCTCCCGACAACAACTGGCCGTCTCGCCGGGAAGATCTCGCTCGTCTCGTGGAGAAGGAGAACCCCGATGTCGCCGGTTTCCAGGAGGTCGAGCCCGGGCAGCGGAAGTGGCTTGCCGAAAGGCTTCCCGGATACGTGTTTCTCGGAGACTCCAGAAACGCCGACCGGAAAAGCGGCGAGGCCTCTCCGGTCGCTTTCCGGCGCGACAGGTTCAAGGTGCTGGGGTGCGGGACGTTCTGGCTTTCGGAAACGCCTCAGAAAGCCGGCTCCAAAGGATGGGACGCCGCCTGCCCCAGAGTCTGCACTTATGCGATTTTGAGAGATTCGCGTTCCGGCGCGACATTTGCGTTCGCCAACACCCATACCGATCACGTGGGCGCCGTCGCGCGGGAGAAAGGGATGCTTCTCATCGTGGAAAAGATGAAAAAATTCGGCACCGGGAACATCGTATTCGTCGGAGACCACAACTGTCTGGAGACGGAGAAGCCGGCGCGCGCGGTTTCCAGGCTTCTCGACAATGCGATGTATGTCAGCGAAACGCCGCCCGAAGGGCCTTGGCGGACGTTCAATTTCTGGAAATGGAGGAATGTCGAACTTTCTTCGCGGGAGGCGATGGCCGCCGGCGCGGAAAAGAGCAACATTCCCGGGCATGCATCGGACATGAAGAGAATCGATTACATATACGTTTCTCCGGGAACGAGGGTGCTTTCATACGCAACAGTCGGCGACGGCCGCCCCGGCGGTAAATTGTATCCGTCCGACCATTTCCCGGTCGTGGCAAAAGTGGTTTTCAAAAACGAAAGGAAGTGACAAAATGAAAATTCTCGTGACCGGCGGCGCCGGATTCATAGGCAGCCATACCGTGGTCGAACTTCTCGGCGCGGGCCATGACGTCGTCGTGGTGGACAATCTCTGCAACAGTTCGAAGAAATCTCTCCGCAGGGTGGCGAAGATAACCGGGCGCGAAGTCCCGCTGCGGCAGCTCGACATCCGCGACGCGAAGAAACTCTCGGCCGTTCTCGAGAAGGACGGTCCGTTCGACGCGGCGATACATTTCGCGGCGCTCAAGGCGGTCGGCGAATCGACAAAGGAGCCTCTCAGATATTATGCCAACAATCTCGGGGGCACGTTCACGCTTCTCGAGTGCCTGGCCAAAGCCGGTTGCAGGAACATCGTGTTCTCGAGCTCCGCCACCGTTTACGGCGAGCCGCCCACCGTGCCGATACGCGAAGATTTCCCGACGCCCGGCTGCACCAATCCGTACGGCTGGACGAAGCTCATGATGGAGCAGGTCTTCAAGGACGTCCAGAAGGCCGATCCGGCATGGAACGTTGTGATACTCAGGTATTTCAATCCCATCGGCGCGCACGAATCCGGGCTTATCGGCGAGGACCCCGCCGGCATCCCCAACAATCTTCTGCCGTACGTCGCGCAGGTGGCGGTGGGCAGGCTCGAGAAGCTGCGGGTCTTCGGCGACGACTATCCGACGTGCGACGGCACGGGCGTGCGCGATTACATCCATGTGGTCGATCTCGCGAAAGGCCATCTCAAGGCGATTGAAAAGATTGAAAAAGAAAAGAATCTCGGGCTCAAGATCTACAACCTCGGGACGGGGCACGGGTATTCCGTCCTCCAGATCGTCAAGGCGTTCGAGAGAGCGTCCGGCCGCAAGATTCCGTACGAGATATGTCCCCGCCGCCCGGGAGACATCGCCGAATGCTGGGCCGATCCGGCTCTCGCTCTTGCGGAACTCGGCTGGAAGGCCGAGCGCGGAATCGACGAGATGTGCCGCGACGCCTGGCGCTGGCAGAAGAAGAATCCGTTCGGGTTCAACAAGAAGTGAACGGTCTTGAAGAGATATTGAACGGTCTTGAAGACCATCTTGCGCTTCTCCGCGAACTTGGCGTGTGGAGCGTCGAGATGGACAGGAGTCTGCTGGCGGAAAGAGCGCCGGCCGGCGCGTCCGCCCCGGCGGCGCGGCCGTCTCAATCTGCGGCCGCGATGCGCCGCCCGCCCGCTCCCGCCCCGAGAGCAGCGCCCGCGGCCGCGGCGAACGCCGGGCTGTCGCCGCGCATCCGGTGCAAGGCGGCGTTTCTTGTCGCCGCGCCCCTCGACGAAGCAGGGAGCGAAATGACCGGAAAGATAGTCGCGGCGCTCGGAGGCGACGCCGTGACGATGCCGGTCGTTTCGGACGGGCCGCTTCCGGACGCCGCTTCGTATATTGTTCTCGGGGCTGCAAGTTTCAAGAAATGGTTCCCGCAGTTCGCGGCGGTGGCGCCGGGAACGCATATCGTCGACGGAGAGAAGCGGCGCATTCTCGTGACGCACGCGCCCGGCGACATTCTCAGGTTCCCCGTGGTGACGCCGGCGCTCGCGCAGATGAAGCGGCGCATGTGGGCCTCGATAAAAGCCGTTGTTTCCGGAGCGGAGGGCGCAATATGAAAATCGGATGTCATCTTTCTTCTTCCGGCGGGTATCTCGCGATGGCGCAGACGGCCGTTTCCATCGGAGCGGACGTATTCCAGTTTTTCACGCGCAACCCGCGCGGCGGCGCGGCGAAACCGGTGGATCCGGAGGACGTGCGCGCGTTCGTGCGCTTTGCGGCGGAGAACGGCGTCGGGCCGATTCTCGCGCATGCGCCGTACACGCTCAACGCGGCAGGGGCCGAGGCGAGAGTCCGCGAATTCGCCGAAGCGACGATGAAGGACGATCTGCTGCGCCTCGAAGCTACGGGAGGGGCAATGTACAATTTCCATCCCGGCTCGCACATAGGGCAGGGTGCGGACAAAGGCATAGAACTCATTGCGTCGATGCTCGGGCGCGTTTTCGCCGATGTAGCCGACCGGCTCGGGAAGATGCCGTCGACGACGGTGCTTCTCGAGACCATGGCCGGCAAAGGTTCGGAGATCGGGCGATCGTTCGAGGAGCTCAGGCGCATAATCGATCTTGCGGACGTCCCTCTCGGCGTGTGTCTCGACACGTGCCACGTGTGGGACGCGGGCTATGACATCGTCGGCGATCTCGACGGTGTCGTCGCGGAATTCGACCGCACGATCGGGCTCGACCGGCTCAAAGCGGTCCACATCAACGATTCCATGAACGCGCGCTCTTCGCACAAAGACCGCCACGAAAAAATAGGCAAAGGGAAAATCGGGCTCGATGCGTTCGGGAGGATCCTCCGCCACGAGGCGTTCGGAAATCTGCCGTTTTATCTTGAAACGCCCTGCGATCTGCAGGGGTACAAAGAGGAAATCGCCATGCTCAAAGGAATATCGGAATGAAAATATTCACGTCTGCCGCCAAGCTCCAGAAATGGTGCAGAGAGAAAAAACGCAACGGACGGCGCATCGCGCTCGTCCCAACCATGGGGTGTCTTCACGAAGGTCACCTAAGCCTCATCGAAACGGCCAGGCGGAAAAAAGCCGACGAGATAGTGGTGAGCATTTTCGTGAACCCCGTGCAGTTCGGGCCGAACGAAGACTACGCAAAATATCCGAGGGAGGAAAAGGCCGATCTGGCGAAGTGCCGCAAGGCTCGCGCCACGGCGGTGTTCCTTCCTTCGCCGGCCGAGATGTATGCGAGCGACCATTCCGTCTATGTAAACGAAGAGACGCTTTCCAAAGGCCTTTGCGGCGCGCGCCGGCCCGGGCATTTCCGCGGGGTGTGCACCGTCGTCGCCAAGCTTTTCAACATCGTCGGCCCCGATTTCGCCGTGTTCGGGCAGAAGGACTACCAGCAGGCGCAGGTGATAAAGCGGATGGTCCGCGATCTCGACTTCGGCATCGACATCGTCGTCGCGCCGATAGTGCGCGAAAAGTCGGGCCTTGCAAAATCGTCGCGGAACACGTATCTCGACGAGGGAGAGAAGGAGCGCGCCGTCGTTCTTTCCCGCGCCGTGGCGGGGGTGAAAGCGGGAGAAAAAGCAGCGGCGGCAAAAAGGAGGCTCCGCAAAATGATAGACGATGCGGGGCTTGAAACCGACTATGTCGAAATCGTGGCTCCAGACACTCTTGAAGACGTGAAGAGCGTCCGCAAAGGCGATGTCGTTCTCGTGGCCGCCAAGTGCGGCAAAACACGTCTTATCGACAACGGAAAAATTTGATTATTTTTGTTGTTTATTTGCGATTGTTCTGATATAATCGCACATAGAACCAAACAAGGAGGATTGTCTCTAAGGATTGTCTCTAAAAGGACCGACAGGAAGGGTTTATCCCAATTGCGCGAAAGCGAGGTGGCGAACAATGAATAGAGCACGTAAAACGCTGCTCAGGTTTGCGACCGCCGTCATGGCGGCCGTAGCCGCGCCTTTGCTTTTCGCCGGTCTCGAAAATGTTTCGTACAAGAATGCCGAGACCAATTGGATCGACGGAGAGCTCATCCTTAAATTTACCAATACATCGCAAGTCGCCACATTCACGATGCCAGGTCCCGGCATGGTCCGCATCCTTGCCGTCGGCGGCGGCGGCGGCGGCGGATCCGGAGCGGCAAGCACCAGCGTCGGCGCGGGCGGCGGCGGCGGCGGCGGCGGATTCGTCGATACCAACGACCTCGTCCTCGTCGGCGGCGAATATACGGTGGTCGTGGGCGCCGGCGGAGCGTCAAGCGGCGGGACGGAGACGGCCGCGGGAGGAAACGGAGGCGATTCGCGCGTGTCTTTCGGCGGCGGTGAGATCATCCGGGCGATCGGCGGCGGCGGCGGCGGCAGCAGAACGGCGGCCGCCGGGTCCGGCGGATCGGGCGGCGGCGGTTCGAAGGGCGGCGCGGCGGCAGGCCAGGCTCTGCAGCCGCAATCTTTGCACGGCGGATATGGCAACGACGGCGGCACTGGCTCCCACAACCGCGTCGGCGCGGGCGGCGGCGGCGCCGGCGGCGTCGGCGGGGGTACCGTCGGTGCCGGAAAGGCCGGCGCTGGCGGCGCTGGCCGGGCGAGCGATATAAGCGGCGAGGCCGTCTATTACGCCGGCGGCGGTGGCGGCGGCGCGAGGTCGCACGACAGCGTCTCTGAAGGCGGCGCGGGCGGCAAGGGCGGCGGCGGAGATGGAGGATTCGGCACGTCAGTTGACGATCATACGTCCGCGAAGGCGGGCGAGCCCGGCACGGGCGGCGGCGGCGGCGGCGGAAACAATGCCGCAGCCGGCGGCAAGGGCGGCGATGGCATCGTGATCGTCAGGGTGAAATCCGCTCTCGACGGAGATCTCGTGAAGCCGTCTCTCGACGATGTCTATTATACGGGAGAAGCGATAGAGAAAATCAGGATAGACGGATACGAGTTTGCGTTTGAAACGGCGGAAGGGACGATGTGCGCGACGAATGCCGGGACGTATCACATGCATATCAAGCTTGCGGACGGGTTCAAATGGACCGACGGCACGCGCGACGAAATAGACGGCGACTGGACCATCGTCAAGGCTACGAACTACATTGAAAACCTTTCAATCGCAAACTGGTACAGCGGAAATCCGCCGGCGGAACCGACGTGCGATTATGCGTTCGGCGAGCCGGTTTATGAATATGCGACCTCGCGCAACGGCGCTTACTCCGGGCAGAAACCGGATAGTCCCGGGCGCTATTATCTCAGAGCGTCGATAGAAGGCTCCGACAATTACGACGGTGTGGAACATGTGTATATGGTTTCGCCTTTCACGATATACGAGCCGCAGCCGTCGCCGGTGGATTCTCTCGGGCTGTCGGCGAAGTTTACAATCACGAACGATGTAGACGATGTTACGGCGACGAACGCGTATTTCGCCGTGACGATCAAAGAAGACGTCCCGTCCGGATTTGAATATTCGCAGGCCGAAGCCGACGGTTCGGACATTCGCTTCTTCGATGAATCGGGGGCGATGCTTCCATCGGAGAAATATTCGTGGAATACGCATGGCGAATCTGTTTTCTACGTACGGGTGTCGCCGATAGCGCGGAGAGGCGTTTTCTACATGGTCTGGGGGAGGACCGACGGCAGCGGAGAGCCATCTGGCGCGTCCTCGGAGAATTGGAGCGCGTTGACAGAGCTCGATGCCGGAGAATATCTGCGTTACGGAGAAACGGTTCGGGATGCGAGATATATGCTCAGGAACCGCTGGGTCGTGACGCCGTCGCTCTCGAAAACGACATGGAACGAGGGTGAAACGCCGGCCGTTGTCGTGAACGGCAGGTCGCTGACGGCGGAAAGCGTCGCGCCGCAGTATGTCGTCCTGCCGGAAGGAACGGTGGTGGACGAGATGCCGACGGCGCGCGGCGTTTACGAGGCCGTTTTCTCCTGCCCCGCCACCTCGCTTTACGCGGCGCTGACGGAAAAGGTGCTCTTTTCGATTCGTGGAAAGACCCCGTATTCCGGTCTCTCGGGGGAGAGCGGCGGCATGACCGCATCGGGCCGCGTTCTTTTGATGAACGACGACCCGACCGGCGCCGAAGCCGTGGCAGGGCAGGGATATTCCGACACCAATCTGTCCGCCGCCGCGCACTGGGAATTCGACGAGATGTCGTCCGATTCGATAAATATCGGCCGCTACATGCTGATGCCGGGCTTGTCGTCGGCGCTTTATACGCAAGGCGGAGCCAGGCTCTGGCGGCTTGAGAACTGCAGGCACGGCAATATATACCGCCGCAACACCGCAGATGAAACATCGCGCTTCAACCATCTGCCATGGTCGACGCTCGCGGCGTCGTTCACGAATTCGGCGCAGACCGCGGCAGACGGGCGCGACGCCGGCGCGGTGCAGATGCTCAACACTACGAACGCCGTCATTTATTCGTCGTGTTTCGAAGAGGGCGTCGGGACGGTGTATTTCGATGCCGTCAACACCGCTGTATCCAACGGAGAGTTCTTCAACATCGTCGTGGAGATTTCCACAAACGTCCTGGGCGGAGCACAGCCTCCGTACGACGCCAACCTCGAAGTCGTGAATGTTGTCACGAACGGACTTGATGAAATAATCGCGACAACAAACAAATACGTCTACTCGCTTGCCGAATGGACCGCCGTGCCGGTAATACCGTTGAAGCGCGACGGAAGCGAGCACTTCGTCGGCGGGACCGCGACGACGGAGCTTTCTCTCAATATCGCGAACTCGGGAACAGCTGCGAATTTCTACCGCGTATACGTGCCGCTCGACATTCGCGTGCCGGTCAGGTTCAGAATCCGCCGGAACTCGTGCCATCCGAATTTCACCGAAGAAATCGACTCTCCTGACGCGCTTGTGTCGATAGACAACATAATCGTTTCCTATCCGGCGATGCGCGTCGATCTGGAGCCTTACGGGTTCTTCGACGAGAGCAAGAAGGGCAAAGCGACGCTCGGATGGGAGGCGGCGTTCAGCACGCCGTTCCCCGCGGCCGGCGCAGACGATGTTTTTGCACGGGCTAGAAACGCCTACAGTCTCAATTCGTCGACCAACCTCGCGGCCGCCGCCGATATCGTGACGCTGTCGCGCATGTGGTACCGATGGCGCTACCTGGGCCAGACGAATTCGACATGGAAGAGCGTCCTTCTAAACCACAAATCTTCGGCATACGACGCGCTTTCGGCTCTCGAGCTCCCGCGCGGCCCCGGAGGCGACCCGCTCCCCGGCGACGTGGAATTCTGGTACGAAACCTACCTGCAGGCGCCTTTTTACGAATACTTCGACTATTCCGGCACGGGGCTCGGCGTGCCCGGCTACAGCGAGAACATACCGGTTGTAACCAACAGGTCTTCCGGCGTCGCCGCTTCAGGGGCGGCGTTCGAGAGCTGCGGCACGAACTGGTTTGTCCGTCTTCGCGAACATGCAAGCGTCTGCGAGCGCGTGAATCTCGTCTGGAAGTCGGCTTCCGGCGGCGCGACGAATACTGTTCCGATGGAGATCGTCCTCGGCAACACTTTCCGCGGCTATCTCCAGACGAAGGAGCCGGACCGTGCTGGCATCGATTACCGTTTCGAGACGGTGAACGCCCAGGTCCCCGGAGATACGGCCTTTGCATTCTCGACAAACTGCTGGATAAGCGCCGACGTGACGAATGCGCTTCCAATCACCGGCATGGTGCAATCCTCCGACACAAACGGCTGGTCGCACATTCCGTGCGATGCGGCGACGGGCTATCTACTTTTCCAGCTCGACCACGAGACGCGCGCACTCACCGTCGTCCATGCCGATTATCAGAATTTCAACTACTGGAACGATGCGAAGAGCGACAAGTTCAGCGGGTGTTCCGAGGAGGGGACGAACGTCAACAAGCGCGGCGTCTCGTCCAAGGCCCGCACGATGACGGAATCGTTCGCCGACTGGACCGACATGCCGTCCGGCAACGCCTTCTGGACGGAAAATTTCGACACGACGCTTACTCAGGAATATGGTTATTACACGAATTTCACTGCGACCACCACGCCTAACGGATGGGACGCCGGCCCCGGGATGTGGTGCTACAGCTATTACAAAGATTCTTCGTCAAAGCGCGCTCTCCAGATGGAAGGCAACGGTTTCGGCTACATCCAGATGACGCATACGCCGACGGTTCCCCGCGGGCTCGAGTCGATCTCGCTCAAGGCGCGGCTCGCCCAGTTCGTCGAGCTTTCCGATTTCAGCTGGTACGATGCGCCGTACAAGTCTCAAATGACGAATTATACGTTCCTCGCCCGCGGGGTTTTCGATCTTGAGAGTAACAAAAGTTTCGGCGGAAACGCTTCTCTTTCGCTCGTCGCATGCTATACGCCGGGCAAAGGATGCTACGAGTTCCGCGTCGAGCAGGTCGGCGGCGGCACGGCGGGGATGGACAGGACGAA
>Ga0310695_10008000_pt1 | contig 16583 bp, 7 predicted proteins | sample RumenRJG_04DNA_FD_203882 | JGI IMG/M metagenome (GOLD analysis project Ga0310695, IMG submission 203882) | Bovine rumen microbial communities from Lethbridge, Alberta, Canada - RJG_04 (v2) (version 2) | ecosystem: Host-associated > Mammals > Digestive system > Stomach > Rumen | place: Canada...
CAACGACACCAGCAAATACAAAATCATTGTCTTCTATCCCGGACACCGCGAACAGAATTCCTTCCGTCTGTTCGGGACACTACCAGACAATCATACTTACCGTGCCACTCTCCTAATCAACGAATAATAATATCCAGTCTATGAAACTGAAAGATTTATATAACAAGAGAATTAACCGTACTGTCAACCCTGCTGTCAGTGCTACCAAGTTGGATGACCCCGAAACCATCCAAACGGAAATCGAGGAGTATGTCTTCACCGACGAAATCATCAATGGTCTCTATCGCATATTGGATGCCATCAAGAACAACAAGCCATACGACCATGTGGGTATTTGGATTGATGGCTACTATGGTTCGGGAAAGTCCCATTTTTTGAAATATCTCGACTATTGCATCACTCCAAGCACCCAGGAGAAAGCTCTTGAACGGTTATTGGAAGCCGTGAAAGTCATCGACCCTCTCGATGACACACACAACATCAGTTTCGACTACGACCAGTTGCAGAGCATCGCCAACTGGTTGAAGAAAGCAACCATAGATAACTGTATCTTCAACCTTGAAACCAGTTATGACAACTCCACCGACAAGAAGAAGGCTTTTCTCCATATCTTCTGGAACGAGTTCAATGGCAAACGAGGTTTCAACAAGTTCAATCTGACTCTGGCACAGAACCTTGAAAAACCACTGTGGGAAAAAGGCGTGTTTGAGCAGTTCAAGGAGCGCATTGCCGAGGAAGGTGGCGACTGGAATGACCCCGGCATGGCTGCCGATATGATAGATAACGAGTTGGGAATGGTGCTCGACATCGCCTGTGAGTTGGCCCCCACGCTCGACAAGGAGAGCATCCGTCAACGCATCATCCAACGCGACACAAACATCAGCATAGACCGTTTCGCATCGGAGTTGGCTTCCTATCTGAAAGACAAGGGCGACAACTACCGCCTTATACTCCTGGCGGATGAGGTGAGCCAGTTCATCAATAAGGAGCGTGACCGTTATCTGAATCTCCAGGAAATCATCACCAAACTTTCCGAGGCTTGTGAAAACAAGGTTTGGGTGGCATGTACCGCCCAGCAGGATTTGTCAGAAGTGATGGACGACTGCAATATCGCAGAGGAGAAAGACAAGGAGGGAAAAATCAAGGGACGCTTCGAGGTGAAGGTGTCTTTGAAGGGAACCCAACCTGAAGTTATCACCCAAAAGCGTATTCTTGACAAGAAGGAAGAGGTAAAACCCATGCTCGCCGCCCTTTACAACAAGCAAAAGGCCGCATTCGGACTCCAGTTCAAACTACCCAATTCCTACAGCAGTTACGACACGGAGAAGGACTTCGTGGACTATTATCCTTTTGTTCCCTATCAGTTTAAGTTGATCATGCAGGTGTTTAACTCCTTCCTACAGTTGGGCTATGTGGCTCGTGAGGTGAAGGGTAATGAGCGAAGCATCATCAAGGTTACTCATTCCACCGCAAAGGCTTGTGCCGAACAGGAAGTGGGAAAATTCGTCTCCTTCGACGAACTGTATAACAATATGTTTGAGGAGGGACTGCAAGCCGTAGGCCATAAGGCTTTCAAAAACGCTGACGACATGGCTCGCACCTATGCACCCAACCCGAAGTTGGCGGCTCGTGTGGCCAAGGTACTGTTCATGATTTGCAATATATCAAAGAACGACCAGTTACTCTTCCCAGCCCACATCGACAACGTGACTTCTTTGTTGGTCAATGACATCAATACGCCACGCCTTACCATCAAGAACGAGGTGGAGAAGATTATCGAGTTTCTTTGTGATAACAACATCATTCGTCGTGAGCAGGGGAAGAATGGTGCGCTTGACACTTTCTCATTCTACAGCGAGGAAGAGATGAAGGTGGCCAAACTCATCCAAAGCCAGAGTGCGGACAACAACACCCAGGCTGAACAGTTGCGTGACATCTTCTTCAAATACTTGTCTTCATTGAAAAACAAGGAGCAGTATCTCACTCGCAACTTCGCAGTGGGAGCATCCATCAAGCAACGGCAGTTCCTCTCCAACACGCCCGACGTGGTGGTGGAGTTTGCCATGGACAATGATTATGACAGTCCGGAGCAACTGGCCCTGAATAATATGCAGAACCGTATGGTGTACTATGTGGGACCGCAGTTCCGAGAGAACAAGCGTCTTTACAATTCCTTCTATTGGTTTTGCCAGGTCAACCGATATATGGCCACGCCGGCAGGTAGCGATGAAATCAATGCAAGGAAGGAGTTTGAGAAACGCGCCAGAGAGTTATATGACACCTTGATAGCCCCCGGATTTCACAAGATACTCGACAGTTGTCCCATTATCAGTGGGCTGCGTGTTCTCGACGATGTGGAATTAGGCAATAAGCGGGGTAGCGAGCGTTTTCATAATGCCATTCAAAAGCATTTGGCTGGTATCTATAATAAGGGCAATCTAGTGGATTATAGTGGCATTCCACGTACAACAGAGGCGTTGCGGAAAGCTATTTTCCGCCCCATCAACCCGGGTGATTATACGGGTATGAACGCAGAACTCACTGACGCAGAGCACGAGGTGGAGATTTACCTGAACAAGGGCTATGCAGAGGTCAATGTGGCCGACGTGGTAAGCAAGTTTGCCAAAGCTCCATACGGATGGGATGCCATCTGTACGCTCCATATCATCAATGAACTGGTACGCCGTCATTGCCGTGACTATTCCTATAGCAACAATCCCAATGTGGAAACCAGTACTGTAGCCAACCGCCTCGTGCAAGAGAGCAACAAATTCACACTCCGTCAGGCAAAGGCCATCTCTCAGGAAATCATCAACCAGTTCACTGCTGCATGGAAAGATATCTTTGGCATGACCGAAGTGTTCTCCACCACCGATAGTACGCAACTCTTCCGTCTGAGCCGTGAGCCGGAGAATTCACGCAGTCTTTCCAAGATGCGCGACGGCTACCGTAAGATAGAGTCCGAAATTGGCAGCTATCCTTTTGCAGAACCCATTCACAAGGCCATCGACCTCTTTGATGCCTGGCTCGCTGAACGTGACCCACAGAAGTATTTCCAGGCTGTCATCGAAAAACGGCAGGAAGCTCGTGAGGTCATCGACAAATGTAAGGAGGTGGTGCAGTTCACCCACGACCAGTTGCCCAACTATAAGCGACTTCGCCGATATGCCATCGATAACAAATATAACTTTTCCTTCGTCCCGATGAACTGTCAGGGAAAGGTGGATGAATTTGTTAAGATAGAGACCGATCCTTGGCCCATCAAAGGATTCCGTTCCTACATTACTCTCCAAAGGGAACTTGACATCATCCTTGAAGAGGTGCGTAATGACCTCCGCGAAAAGATACGTATTGCTTACAACGAGCAGTTCGACTATCTGGAGCGTGTGGCAAAAGAACAGAACGTGCCTGTCAGCGTCCTTGCCAACCGTGAGAATACGATAATGGCAAAGACAACACCCGATAATATCCTTGTCTTGAAGAGTAACCTTAATACCGATGCTTTCTATCAGGAACAGATTGGTAGAATCCTTGATTATGTTGCTAAACGTAAAGAGAAGGAAGAAAAAGAGAAGAAGAAGGATGATGGCAAGAAAGATGACGGAAAAGAAGATAAAAAGGAAACAAAAATTCGTCAGGCAGCCTTGCAGACAAAGACTGCTATTCCTCTTGCTAATGAAGAGGATATTGATCGTTATCTGAAAGGACTGAAAGAACAGTTGATGAAACTTCTCGTCGACCATGACAGTGTGATGATTATCAAATAAGCAAAAGTAAGCATAATATATGGAAACCAATAAACTGAAGAAGTTTGCTGTAGATGCACGAAATAAGTTAAAGGCTGGTGTGGCCGCTAAGATGCTGACTCTGGGTTTCGACCGTGATGGGAATGTGCCTGAGCACCTGCATCCGCAGTTGATGCAGGGTGGCTCATTGTGGAATGGTCAACTCCAAACAGAGAGTTTTTACCACCAATGGAATGCCCTATATAAACGTATCAAGCAGAAAGGCATCAGAGAAGTATATGAAGAAGCCGCCTATACATGGTTTAACCGCCTTGTGGCAATTCGCATTCTTCAGAAAAATGGCATCATCGAGCCTGTCTTGGAATATGTAGACGCTGCCCGTACACCAAGAATTGTGGACGAAGCCAGGATGGGACGTATACCACAGATGCAAGAAGCACAACGTATTCGATTATTAGAACTACTTGATGATGATGCTCGCATTAAGGACCAGTTTGCTGTACTTATTGCAGCCTATTGTCATCAAAATCCCATCCTCAATGCTTGTTTTGGAAGTGTGGACGATTATACAGAATTACTGTTGCCCAATGACATCCTCACCGAAGGAGGATTTGTGGACATGCTCAATCATACCGAGTTTATCACCGATGCCGACTTCCGTTCTCCTGAACTGATAGGCTGGCTCTACCAGTTCTATATCTCTGAGCGAAAGGAAGAGGTTTTTGCTTCTTTCAAAAAAGGGAAAAAAGCAGAAGCGGAGGATATTCCTGCAGCTACGCAGATTTTCACGCCGAATTGGATTGTTAAATATATGGTGCAAAACACCATCGGACGCATTTATCTCGACAACCATCCTTCAGCTGCTATTGAATTCAGACCTAAATGGCAGTATTTTGTGGAATCATCAGAATCCACGCCGAAAGATGCCATTTACCAGTTTAAGGAACTGACAGAACTATTAACTGGTGACTTAGCCTGTGGCTCTGGTCATATTCTGAATGAATGTTTTGACCTGTTCTATGAACTATACATTTATGAGGGTTATAGTCGTAAAGAAGCTGTAGAAAACATCTTTACCTACAATCTTAGAGGAGTTGACCTCGATACTCGTGCAAGACAACTATCTCAATTTGCACTATTATTGAAGGCCTGTCAAAAAGACCCTTCGTTTGCAGATGCCCACATCTTACCAAAGGTGTTGAATATGCCAGTTCCAATTCCGCAGGAACAAGTTTCCGACTATTTAAAGGAGTTCTTTCAAGAGATACCACAACATCAAATATCTAGTGAAATGACGGCAGCCTTTGAATTATTGAAGAATGCAGATTCACTTGGTTCCATAATGAAGTTTGATATTTCTGAAACCACAAGGATGGCAATTTCTCAAGCTATGGATTATTGGGGAAGTCAAAGTATTGTGCCAGATCGGATAGAAAGAATTCTTTCAACTATGGAATTGATTCTTACACTGACAAATGATTATGCAGCCCTTGTTATGAATCCACCCTATATGGGTGGGGGTAATATGAATGATGTATTATCCAATTATGTGAAACGTAACTATGAGGAGGGCAAAGCAGATCTTTGTTCTACATTTATGATTATGCAAGCTAACAGAACTGTTGATGGGGGTTATTATGCAAACATTATTCCTCCGTCTTGGATGTTCCTTTCGACCTTTGAGAGCTTGCGTCGAACAATAATTAACCATCAATCAATTCAATCTCTTCTACATTTAAGTCGTGGAATTTTCGGTGCAGATTTTGGAAGTGTTTCTACTGTAATACAAAACCGCACCACCCATAATCCTCGTGGCATATATTTCCGTTTAATTGAGCGCACTTTCCAAGAGTTCGATCAAAGACATCTACGTATTCTTTTTGAAAAGACACTTGCTAATCATGATTTTCGTTATTATTTCACCGATTATTCTAAAGATGTTAATGACATCGTTTATAGCGAAAATGGTTCTCTAATATATTATCCTAATGTTCCACAGAAAAACTTTCAGAAGATACCAGGATGTCCTATCGGGTACTGGGTAAGTGAAACTTTAGTTCATAAATTTGCTACTACACCCAAGATGGATTCTTTCTTTGATGTAAAATCTGGATTGTCAACTGGCAATAATGATATTTTTGTCCGTTTTTGGCAAGAGGTTAATTATCAAAAGATTTTTCTCAAATATTCTGCAAAAAAAGAAGATCGGGTAAATTTCAAATGGATACCATATTCAAAAGGAGGTGGGGTGCAAAAATGGTATGGCAACAATTTCCTTGTAGTTAATTGGGAAAACGAAGCTGAAGCGATGAGAAAAAATGGATTAGCTGTTTTTAGGAATGAACCATTTTATTTCAAGGAAGGTATAACATGGAGTGGAATGTCCTCAAGCTATGTTTCATACAGATATGTAAGAAACGGTTTCATTTTTGACTCAAATAAGGGTCCGATGATTTTTAAGAAAGGTGAACCGTCTCTTTTATATAACATAGGCTTTTTAAATACAAAAGTGAGTAATTTTATAACAAAATTGCTTAATCCAACTGTTTCAACTCAAATAGGTGATATTGTTAAAATTCCATTAGACTATGATAAAAATATTAGCCATAACATCGAATTATGGGCCAAACAAAATATCACTATTTCAATTCAAGATTGGGACTCTCATGAAACCTCATGGGACTTTGAAACCAACCCATTAATATCCATAAGAGAATCCGTTATAAAAAATGAGGGTTTTAGGGCCGCTACGATTTACGATAAAGATGATGTACGTTTTGACATGGATAAAGACAAGGAGACCTCTATAAAAAACCAGTTTGCCAATAACTTGGAAACGTTAGTCAATATGTTTAAACAAGAATGGGAAGAACGTTTCATACAACTTCATCGCAACGAAGAGGAACTGAACCACCAGTTCATTGACATCTACGGTCTACAAGACGAACTAACTCTCGATGTGCCATTGAATGAAATCACCATTCTCCAGCAAGGCGAGATAAGTATAAACAACGACCAACTGATATGGAATGAGGATGTTCTGATGAAACAGCTTATCTCATACGCCGTTGGTGTATGGATGGGACGTTACAAACTTGGGAAGAAAGGGCTGCATATCGCCCATCCTGAGCCTACAGACAGGGAACTGCAAGAATACTGGTATGGTGGTGAGCAAGTTTTCATCGACGATGATGCAATCATTCCTATCCTGCCACAGAATTCACCCTTTGATGATAACCTTTCGAGTCGCATTGCCGACTTCATTCGCATCGTTTTTGGCGCAGAGACCTTGACCGAGAATCTGAACTGTATCGAGAAGATGTTAGGTACGACAATCGACCAATATGTCCAAAAGGACTTCTGGAAAGACCACAAGAAGATGTATCAGAACCGCCCCATCTACTGGTTGTTCAGCAGCAAAAAGGGTGCATTCAAATGTCTGGCGTACATGCACCGTATGGATCCTTATACAGCTGAGCGTGTCCGCAGCAACTACCTGCTGCCCTACATCGAATATCTCCAGAACCAGATTGGCGACCTCGAAAGTCGTGCCGCAGCCCTCACCACTGCCGAGAACCGCAAACTCACCAATCTCCACAAGGCATTGGACGAGTGCCAGGAATACCACGAGCGCCTACAGGTAGTAGCCGAGCAAGCCATCGGTTTCGACCTCGACGATGGCGTAATAGTCAACTACGCTAAGTTCGGTGATGTATTACAGAAAATAAAATAAGTATTGATTAGATGTTTGATAGACTTATCAAATTAGTAAGAGAAGAAAAGGTTTCGCTTTTCATTGGTGCCGGCTTTTCAATAGAGGCCAAGGCGCCATCTGTTAGTATGTTGTGTGAGAATATTCTTGCCCAATTAGATGACGAGCAACTACGAGAAAAGCATAAAAACGATTCCTTACCTGATCTTGCTGAATTCTTTGTAGAAGACATTTGTTGTGGTAGCCGAAACAGTCTTATAGACAGTATTCAAAATTTGTTCTATTTTGAACCCGCTAAAATGGATGATCATCAAGCTTTGGCAAGGATTCCACATTTTCACAATATATTCACGACTAACTATGACACTCTGCTTGAAGACTCATATGAAAAGAAAGATTGTCAAGTAATAAGGAAAGATATTGACTGTACATACATAGATAAGTCTAAACCCGTACGTATATTCAAGATTCATGGTGATTTTGTTAATCAGGATTTTGTTGTTATTACTGCTAATGACTTTAAGAAATTTTTTAAACGCAAATATAATCCTTTGATGTGGAATGTAGTTAAAAATGATTTTTTGACTACACATATCCTTTTCATTGGATATAGTCTTTCCGATAATAATATCATTCATATTATCAGAAATATATCGAAAACTGTAAAAAAGAACAAAAAGGATATGTTTCTTATTGCCCCAGGTCTTGGAGAACGCAAACACGAGCAGTTGAGAGAAATGGGAGTTCATTACTACGATGCTAAGGCCAAAGACTTTCTAAATCTACTTACGGAGGAATTAAAGAAAAACATTGGACGTGATTTTCGCCATCACAAGGTAAGTACCGAGACTTTTTCGAGGTTCTGCCGATTTCATAATATAGATCCTGTTGTTTGTCTTCATCAAGAAACGGAAAACCAAATCTTGAAAGTACAATCGACGAATGGAGCTGATTTGCATCATGAAATAAAAATGACAATGGATGCAAAATATAAAGAGATTTTGGAAAAAATGGACTTTGAAAAAAATGGTATCATTGTTAAGAATTCTGCTTCTCTTAATATTCCAAGCATCAGATTTACAAGTAAGGAATTGAAGGAATGTTCTTATGTCGTTAATGGTGTTGTGATATGTGATGAAATATCCGAAATTTTAATATCACCAGAGGTAAAGGATTTTTCAATGACAATCAGAATTCCTTCACGGAATTTTATGGAAAAAGTCATCGCAAAAGCTTATAAATTAAAGGAAAATAAGGTTGCAATTGATTTGGATTGTCATACTTACAAATCTGTTATTACGCTGGAAGTGAAAGGAAAGGATTATCTGGGTACCCACTTGGACGTAAATTTCAATTTCACTTTCAAGGATAGCTATACGAATAATAACGAAGCCATCAAGTGGATGGATTTATTATGTGCATTCTCTTCCAATGAAGATGTGTTTATTAAAGAGTTATCTGACATACCATTCAAAAGAAATTCCAATGTGGATAAGAATTATATGGCTTATTTCAATAAGATTAAGGAATATTATGAGAATGTCAAACAGATAGAAATGAATATAGGCAAATGTTTAGCGACCTATAATCAATATACAGAAGAAGCGTATAGAATATCACGTATTATCGTCTCGTATTATAATCATTTACCTATTTCCATCAATACACCAAATGGGCTTGACTTTTCAATTGAGGCAAAATTATCGGCAGACTTTGTTAAGCACGCCGATAAAGAAAAGAATATATCCATTGTATCAAGTGAAGAAGGCAAAAAATCATTCAAGTTGAATGAGTGGGTTTTTGAGATACCTTATATCCATAATATTTTTAAATCTTGCGTCATCCGCAATGTCGAGAAAAAAGATGATGGATATATGAAAATTGATTTAAGATATAGTTTGACTTTTTATCTGAAACTTTATTCTGACAAGCCTGTCGATGATGAGTTCCCAGATTTGAAAATTCTTGAAGAGTGTAAAGATTTGAAGAGTATTTAACTATGACACAGCAAAAAATATATAACTACTTCGAGCGCAATCCACAACTGCACGTGCTTTTCATCTTTGATAAGATGAATTTCATCTCAACGGAATTGGAAGATGCCGAGTGGGGCGACGATTACATCTACAAGGTGTTTGATGGTGCCTGGTTCAACATCAAGTATGCCATAGAAAACACTTGGAAGGAGAAACGTATCGTCTTACTTTTCACAGACGGCACTTATCCCCATACAGAGGAGCAGATGTTGAAGTTCCCGTTGCTCGACATGTTGAAAGCCAATATGGAATACAAGGAGGATGACTATGCCAGTTTCATGCAGCAATACAACCTACCAGAGAAGTTCCGTTTGTTCGTCAAGAACAATGTCAATGAAATGATGTCCTCCAAGATCCAGGCTATACTGTCAGGTATGCTCACACCGGAGACATTCAGCGAAGACCTTGTATGTCGGGCTTTCATAACATCATACCTCGGTGAAAAGAAACTTCTTGACTGGGAACCCATCATCGTGCGGATGCTAATTCTCGGTATGCAGTCAGAAGAAAAGAAACGGAACGAATTTTTCTTCCGACTGTCGAGGAATAGGGATGCCCAAAAGGCGGTGGATGCCAAACTAACCCGTGTGTTTGGACGCAGCTACAATCCCAATTCTGAGGTGAAGATGAAGGAAGTGGCCGAATGTTTGAAGTACAACAGCATCACCCAACTGCTCGACGTTGCGAAAGGTGACAACTACATACAGTATAAGACAACCAATCCCTTGATGCTTGACGGACAGAACAAGGTCTATGAATATGGCATCCAAAACCGTCAATGGTCGGAGAAATTTAGTCTGGCTCTTGCTGAATTAGCCAAGGACATCAAGGAGGAAGAGATTATCAGCGTGTATGGCATCGATGCCCAATATCATTATTTGACGGAAGCTTTATGCTGGCCCATCCTGAAGGAGTTGTTGGAGAAGGAACTTATGGCAGATCCTGATGGGGTTAATGACAGGATGAGGAACCTGTCCATCAAATTTGCCGTGGACTCCGATATCCAAGTAGTCATCCGATTCATCGAGCAAGTGGCACTCTATTATGAAAAAGTGCGTACAGTAGGTACGATGAAACTGAACGCCCCAGAAGATTATGTGCAACTGTATGTCAATGACCTGTATTTGGCTGATTTGTTCTACCGCCATTCCTTGGAAGCATTCCATGAGTTGATAGCCAAGGAGAATCCGCTTGAACAAACCATCAATGAGGTCAAGCATCAGTTGGACCTGGAGTATGCCAAATTGGTCAACGTGTTGAATTTGGAGTGGCTGACCTGTGTGAAGGAACGTGAGGACTTGTTTGACAGTCTAACCATAGGGAAACAAGAAAACCTTTATGCAGACGAGACAACCCCGGAGAGCCAAGTTATCGTGATTTCGGATGCCCTCAGATATGAAGTGGCCGCCGAACTGATGCAAGAACTGGCAGGCAAGAAGACCGGCCATGACCTGAAACTGACTGTACGTAGAGCGATGCTTCCCACAGAAACCAAGTATTGCAAGACCTGCATGCTACCGCATCATTCCTTGACACTGCAGGGAACAGATATGGCTGTAGATGATGTTGTGTTGTCAACCATCGACAGCCGGACTGCCCATCTGCGCAAATACAAAGAAAAGTCGCTATGTATCACATACGACGAGTTGATGAATGGCCCTGCCATGAGCAAGAGAGAGATGTTCAAACAATATCCTCTTGTCTATATATTCCACGACACCATCGACAGAGCCAGTCATTCACAAAGTCCATTCGAAGTGATTTCGGCTTGCCGGAAAGCCATCGAGGAACTGACAGTCCTCATACCACGCGTGATGGCGACATGGAACGTGACCAATATAGTCATAACATCTGACCATGGTTTCATCTATAATGATCAGGTGTTTGAGGAAAAGGACAAGCACAGCATCGTAGAACTTTGCGAAGAAAAGAAGACACGCTATTACTTGACATCGAGCGATGCCAAAGTGGAAGGTATCGAAAAATTCCCATTGGAGAAAGTTTCGGGTATTACACCGTCCTCCCGAATGTTTGTCGCTGTGCCTTTAGGGACGAACCGTCTGGCAGCTCCCGGTGGTTATAACTTCGCCCATGGAGGAGCCACCCTGCAAGAGATGCTTATACCTGTCATCATCGGACATAAGGGTAAGGTGCAAAAGACCGAGAAGGTGGGTGTCTCATTGATGAGTCATAATCTGAATATGGTCAGCAGTCGATTGAAGTTCCATCTGATACAATCTGAAGCCGTGTCGATGACGGTGATGGGGCGCAAGGTGGTGTGCCAGGTGTTCAGCGGAGATGTCCCTGTTACATCGGAGCAGGAAGTAATACTGGATAGCCCCGATGCCACCAACCTGAACAACCGTGTATTTGAGGTGACGCTCAATTTGAACAAGTCAGTATCTTCAAGTGTTCTCCAGCTGAGAGTATATGACGTGGAAGACAAACTGAATCCCATCATCAAGGAAACAGTGAAGAACAACACTATTATAGAGCAAGATTTCTGAAATTAAAAAAGGATTTGAGATATGACATTACAGCAGAAGATAATGGATGCCTTCATAGGCAAAGTAGTGAGGAAAGACCTGGCTTTTCTTGTTAAAGGTGGTCTGCCCGTACCTACATACGTTTTGGAATACCTGCTTGGCCAATACTGTGCCACCGATGACGAGGAAGCCATAGAAATGGGCTTAGAGAAGGTAAAGTCGGTAATCCAAAACAACTACGTCCACCGAGCAGAAGCGGAGTCGGTGAAAGGTAAGATACGTGAAGCCGGTAAGCATCGTGTGATTGATAAAATATCAGTGACGCTGAATGAAAAGGCCGACGAATACCATGCCACCTTCGCCAACCTTGCATTGAGCGGTGTACCCATTGGTACAGATTATGTACGCAAGAATCCCAAACTGTTGTCTGGAAATGGCGTTTGGTGTATCGTGACCATCGGTTACATCCCAGGTGAAGATGTCAAGGTGAGATGGGACATACAAACCCTGAAGCCCATCCAAATTTCAAATATCGACTTGGAGGAGTTCATCGAGCAACGCCAAAACTTCACCACAGAGGAATGGTTGGATTTTATGATGCACACAGTGGGTCTGAATCCGGACAATATGAACCGTAGGGAAAAATTTATCACTCTGGCTCGCCTTCTCCCTCATGTCGAAAATAATTTCAACTTTGTTGAGCTTGGTCCGAAGGGTACAGGTAAGAGCCACGTGTTCCAGGAACTGTCACCCTACGGAGTCTTGGTAAGTGGTGGCGACGTGACTTCTGCCCGATTGTTTGTCCGTATGTCTGGCAAGAAAGAAGAGTTAGGACTTGTCGGCTACTGGGACGTGGTGGCATGGGACGAGTTTGAGCAACAGAAAGGCCGCTCGGTGGATGCCGTGCTGATTGATACGATGCAGAACTACCTTGCCAATAAAGCCTTCAACCGTGGCAAGGGCACACATGAAGCAAGTGCATCGATGTCGTTTGTGGGCAACACTAAGCACACTGTTCCATTTATGCTTCGCTCCAGCCATTTGTTTGAGAGCATCCCTACCTCGTTTATCAAAGGTGCATTCCTCGACCGCATCCATCTCTATAATCCGGGATGGGAAATCAAGATGTTAAAGAAAGACAGCTTCTCCAAGGGCTACGGACTGATTACCGACTATATAGCAGCTGTGTTACATGAGCTTCGCAATCGCGACCTCACTTCCATGCTGAAGGATTATGCCAAATTTGACGGATCATTGTCGGAACGTGACAGTCTGGCCATCCGCAAAACCTTCTCAGGAATGGTGAAGCTGCTCTATCCTAATGGCAAAATGACTGATGCAGAAGCATACGAGTTGGTGGACTTCGCTGCCGAAAGTCGCAAGCGTGTGAAAGACCAGCTCTATGTCATTGACGAAACTTTCAAGGCGGAGCCAGCCAAGTTTGAGTACATTTGTGTGAAGACTGGTGAAAAGAAAACTGTCAAGACTCTGGAGCAGATAGAAAATGACTTCGTGCCAGAACATGAGAGGAGTCAAGAGCCAGAACCAGAGAAAGGACCAGGATCCAGTGCTCCAGCCACAGGGACGGAGGAGAAAGCGAAACAACCCTCTATGCCAACAGAGAAGCCCAAGAAACAATTAGCTTCCAAATATGTGGAGATTCGCGCCAACCAAAAGAATGTATCGTATGACCGTCTGTTCGGCGACTATCTTGAAACGGCCAAGCATATTGTCATCACAGACCCGTATATCCGTATGCACTTCCAGATTGACAACCTGGTGGAACTGATTCAGACCATTCGCGATCGGTGTGAATCCGAGGATATTTCCATTGAGCTGCATACTCAGAATGATGATGAGAACATCCCCGAGATGATTGACATCTTCGATGACCTTGCCGCCGAACTGGAAACTTACGGTGTGGAGTTTACCTATCATTTCGATGCCGACCACGACCGCTTCATCCAACTTGATAACGGGTGGAAAATCGTCCTCTCACGTGGCCTTGACATCTTTGACAAGTATTCCCGCTTCTCTCTCAGCAACACTCGACAGGTCAACCGCCGATGCCGGGAGTTCTCCGTGACGTATATTCAGGAATAGGTATAATCATAACTTGATATGAAAAGAATTTTATATTTCCCTTTACTCCTAATCATTACGACCTTGGTTTCTTGTGCATCATCCAAAAGCACGACTACAGTTTCCAATGGCACAGACCTGTCCAAGTATAAGTATATTGTTTTTGGGAAAGAAGATGATGGCGATGCAGAGTTAGCAGATATTTTAATGATGGTTCAAAATGAACTATCAGGGAAATTGACAGTCGTTTCGGATGCTAAAGCAGTGCAACTGATAGCCCAAGGTGAGCCTGTGTTATCTCCAAGAATCAATGTGAAGTCAGAGAAATGGGACGGCGGTCATACATATATATCTATAAGTTTTTATGATGCTGAAACCAATCAAAGTGTTGCTGTCGTAAAGTCAAGCGGAATAGGATTATCTATCTCACAAGACCAAAAACTTGCTTTCAAGGCGATAAAAAAAGAATTAGACAAGGTCTTTAAATAAAACAAGTTGTTTTTAAATGAGATGGCGGAGAAGAAAATCACCTTTGACAAATATCACAAGAAGGCACTATCTTGCATTGAAAAAGGAGAGAACCTTTTCATCACAGGAAAAGCTGGAACAGGTAAGACCACTTTATTGAAGGAAATAAGGAGAAGATATGAAGGCAAGAAAGTCTTAGCTGTTCTTGCCCCTACTGGTGTGGCCGCTGAAAATGCAGGTGGTTTCACTATGCATAACTTTCTCAGATTACCACTCAAACCATATCTTCCACAACACAAAGTCCTTCCCAACCTTTACCAACTTGATGATGGGACTGCTGAAGCAGTACGTAGCATAAACATTCTTATCATAGATGAGATCAGTATGGTAAGGTGTGACATGCTTGATGCAACGGATATGATACTCCGGCATTATCGTAAAAGCCGCAAACCGTTTGGAGGGATTCAACTTGTCATGTTTGGTGACCTTTATCAACTCTGTCCTGTAGTCAAATCTGATGAATGGGAAACGCTAAGAGAATATTATAAGTCACTATATTTCTTTTGTTGCTACGCTTTTCAGAAATTCAAATATAGGGTAGTAGAACTAAAGCATGTCTATAGACAAGACAATCGTGACTTCATCAATTTGCTCAACAACATCCGTGTGGCCAACGTTAAACTTGAAGACATCAAAGAATTGGACAGGCGGTATGAACCAAAATTCCGACCAAAAGTCAATGAGAATGTTGTGACTTTGATGACGCATATCAAAATGACAGATGAATGGAATGATGATATGTTTGCCAAATTACGAAACAAGGCGAGAACTTATGATGGCTGGGCATGGAATTGGTTTGGTGAGCGATTTCCCGTAAAATATCATCTCACTCTCAAAGTGGGGTCACGAGTGATGTTCCAAAGGAATGACAACTTAGGCCATCAGTTTGTAAATGGTACAATGGGATGGGTAAAGGCGTTACGTGAAGACTCTATCATTGTGGAAAAAGACAGCGGAGAACTCGTAAATGTTGAAAGAGCGAAATGGGAGCAACTTGATTATTATGTCGACAAAAAGACAAAGACGATTTATTCCGAGGTCTCAGGAACCTATACTCAATTTCCTCTTAAACTCGCTTGGGCTGTCAGTATTCATAAGAGTCAGGGGTTAACATTTGAGGAAGTAGCTATTGATGCTTCAAAATCATTTACGTTCGGGCAGGTATATGTGGCGTTAAGCAGATGTAAGACCTTAGAGGGTATACATCTTCTTTCTAAAATACCTTCACACAAGATCATTGCTGATGACATCGTTAAACAATATGTAGATTGTATAGACAAAGAAGGGAATGTGAACCTGCCAGAAGAGTTTGACCCTATCAAATACGAGACAGGGGCCCTGGAACTCAATGTCAAGCGTTCCGTATTCTGTAATATCCGTGACGGGAAAAAGAAGAATTACCATCATACTATTTACGACCCTGAATATGCCCGTAAACTATTCCTTCATAAAAACAATAAAGTCTGCATCAACAGGATCTTCAGTTCCATAAAAAAGGAATGGAGTTATTGGGACACCAATGATGGCCATTGTCCTTTTGTTATAAGGCAGTATAAGAAAGTTGTCTTCATCTGCACAGATATGGGTAAACGAATGGAGGCGGATATTGATGGTACAACAGAAGTTTATCAAACGGTGGATTCTGATGGGGATGATACATGGGCTTTCAGATTCAGAATAGGTAAAATAAAAAAATAACAAGAAATCGGTATCTTTCATACGTTGATAAAGAAGCGGCCAACGAGAGTCATGAAGTCGTATCTTTGAAATTATTTTGGTATAGTAAATAGTGACAGACATGAAAAAGGAATTTAGTTCATACATTTCTGACCCAAGCGGATTGGTTGTGTCGTTAGTGGAAGACATCTTCGACAAGTCCATTGATGAGGTGCTTACCCATTGGAAGGATCTCTGGAGCTTTGTCCCGTCTGGTTCACTAAACAAAATGGGAGCAGCATATTTATTCGCTCAGAGCGTCAAAAACCAACTTCCT
>Ga0310695_10008001_pt1 | contig 16583 bp, 8 predicted proteins | sample RumenRJG_04DNA_FD_203882 | JGI IMG/M metagenome (GOLD analysis project Ga0310695, IMG submission 203882) | Bovine rumen microbial communities from Lethbridge, Alberta, Canada - RJG_04 (v2) (version 2) | ecosystem: Host-associated > Mammals > Digestive system > Stomach > Rumen | place: Canada...
CAGCAATGCACCGACACAGAAGTGACGATCCGCGAAGGCAAGTTCCACCAGATCAAGCGCATGTTTCTTGCAACAGGTCACGAAGTCATCTATCTCAAACGCCTGTCAATGGGCCCGATCACACTTGACCCTTCCCTTTCGCCAAGTGAATACCGCCGCCTCACACAAGACGAGATAACCCAACTTAAAACTATATAGTAACTGTATTATCATTATGTAGAACAGCACTCATCAAAGTAGCCATGCTTCAATCATTGCATCTATCAGCTTCGCATTGAATCCGCCCTCCTTATTGTTGAAGGTCATTATGAGATTGTCCCAGGGTGTGATTCCATACTCAATGTATAAGGTCACTTTTTCTATGTTGTACTTGATATAGTCATCGTCATTTACCTTCCCAAAATGTTCCCAATAGATCAGCTTGTTATCTCGTGGTCTGAGGATGGTAAAGTCTGGGTGATATCCGCTAAGATTAGGATGTATGAGATTCGCCTCATATCTGTGAGGTATCTTGAAATGATCAAGCCTTGAAGTTATATATATCTCACCATCAGACCTCATATCTACCCCCTTCAGTGATACAGATTTCAGATCTCTACTGTAGAAATCCTTAGGAGGTTCGTAACACTCCTCCCATTCCCTCGCATTGACCTTGTTATAGAAAATACCGTCGTACAGCTGAGGATACTTATTAAAGAAATCTTTCATGACAGCATTCTCATCAATAGGCTCAAAACCTTTGATTGCATAGTCAAGAAACTTGATATCCTTTTCAACAACTGCAATAGCCTTCTCAACATACCTCTTCCTGACCAGAGCGAAAATCAAATCATGATTGTCACTGATTCCGTATCTGTGTTCCTTCTTCCTGTTCCCCTTCTTCGCGAAACGCTGGTAATAAAAACACTTTCCATTTCTGGTAACTATATGCAAGTCACCTTCCGGCAGCAGTTTGTTCTCGGCTATCAACTCCTCATGCTTATCTGCAATAACGTTTCTGATTTGTAACAGTTGTTGTTTGTAGATCATGATTAGACCTCCCAAAAGGACTTTTTAAAAATAATGTACATGAAATCTTCATCAAAGCATTTAATGTACACGAATTGTGTTTCAGATAGGAATCGTCACCTGATGTGATCTGTTACGAAGGTTATTCCAGGTTATTACAGGTAAAATCAGGTAATTATTCGATCACTAGGACAGCATTTGCAAGATTCCCGAAGCTCATCTGGTAAATCTGTGTACATATCGAACCGTCCCCCGTTTTGTAGAGTCATGTAGCAGTGTATGCTACAATGCACTCAAGAAACGGAGGTGTGCCATGTATGATGCTTCTTTCAAACTCCATGTCTGCAAGACTAAGGATGAGCATCCTGAAAAGTCATATAAGCAGGTAGGAGCTGAATATGGTATTGGCGGTTCTACTGTTTCAAAGTGGTACCGAAGGTACCGCTTGTACGGCGAGAACGCCTTCGATCCCGACGCCCTGAAGCTCGAGAACGAAAAGAAAATGCTTGCCATGATGAAGGAAATCGATGACCTCAAAGAGGAAAACGAGATCCTAAAAAAAGCGATGGCCTTCTTTGCAAAAACCGACCTGTGACAGCATTCGTATTCATGTGGAAGCACCGCGATGAATACGCAATAGCGAAGATGGCCAAGGTACTGGGTGTATCCGAGAGCGGATACTACCGCTGGCTGTCACGTGAGCCATCAACGCGAGCCGAGGAAGACCTCGTGCTCATCGAAGAGATCGCCGAGATATTTTATGCCAGTCACCGGATCTTCGGCAGTCGCAAGATCACATCAATCATGCGCTCCCGTGGCCGCAGGATCAATCATAAGCGCGTAGAGCGGCTGATGAGCGAATACTGCCTGAAGTCCAGGATATGCAAGGCTTACCACAACTTCACTGAGCCTGGTGATGGCAATAATATCAAGGATAATCTCATCAAGAGAGATTTCAGTGTTACAGGTCCTGATCAGAAGATGGTCAGCGACACTACAGGCATCCGCACTAAGCAGGGGTGGCTGTATGTTGCCGGTATCCTTGATCTCTGCGGCCGCATCCCTGTCGGGATCGCTACAGGGCCAAAGAATGACACTGAACTGGTGTCCACAGCGTTCAGAGACATGCGAAGGCGCGGTCATGGCGGCAACGGCTGCATACTGCACTCTGATCGAGGTTCGACATATTCATCCAGCGATTACCAGGAACTCATCAGTTCAAGCGACATGCTCAGCAGCATGAGCCGCAAGGGCGACTGTTGGGACAATGCGCCGATGGAGAGTTTCTGGGGCAAGATGAAGCTTGAGTTCGTTGACAAGACTTACGACACTCTCGATGAAGCAAGAGATGCTGTTTATGAGTATGTCTGGTCGTTCTATACGAACCTGAGACCTCATGCTGCTAATGGTTATATGACTCCTGCCGAGTTCTACAAACAGGCTAAGAGTCAAGCTAAAAGTTAATGTTGTACTCTACAAAACGGGGTACACTTCAATTTTCACTAAAAAATTCTTTTGCTCTGATTCATGCAAGCATGAATTTAGTGAAGATGAGCAGTGAAAGGTAGAATTTTCGCTAATCATAATTGAGATGAGGGATCTTGTGCAGAGAAAGATTAGTGAAAAATACATCTGCATTGACGAATTTTCACTAAAAAATACTTTTGCCGTGATTCTGACAAGCATGAATTTAGTGAAAACGGGTAGTGAACAGGATAATTTTCACTAAAAAATTCTTTTGCTCTGATTCATGCAAGCATGAATTTAGTGAAGATGAGTAGCGAAAGGTAGAATTTTCACTAATCACAATTGGAATTAGGGATCTTGTGCAGAGGAAGATTAGTGAAAAATACATCTACATTGATGGTTTTTCACTAAAAGATACTTTTGCCCCGATTCTGACAAGCATGAATTTAGTGAAATCTGTCTGTAAAAAGGCATTTTTCACTAATTGAAAGCAGCATGCAGATGAATGATTTGGACATAAGGGGAAAAGCAGAGTCATGAAATAATTCTGGGTTCAGGTAATGATCAATTTGCTAATGGGTGAGATCAGCTTTATGTGAAGAATGACTATCGGTTGTCTTTTTATGTTTTTTTGGGCCTGTATGTATAAGGTGTTGAATGCCATGCAGCTCTCGTTTGCCTTTTTTACTATTTGAAATAGAATTAGTGTATGGAAGACCGAGCGCTGCATGAAATTAAAAAACTGAATATTGAATTGAAAGATTTATACAGAAAACAGAAGGAAAGACTTGATAAACTGAGGAAGTATACTGGTTTGCAACTCTACGCCAGCAAGTCTTCCAATGGAGCTTACTATTATCTCGTCAGGTACCCGGGTGAGGATAAGATGAAGTATGTCGGCAATGAGTCGAAGCCTTTGATCAGGGCGATCATGGAGGCTAGGTATCTGGAGAAATCTCTGGAATTTCTGGATAACGACATTGAGCTTTTGGACAATTTTCTGAGAGAGTTCAAATCGGTATCATTCAGGAGTGTGACTGAAAGTTTGCCTAGGACTTACAGGAGCCGTCGATCCAAAAGGAACAAGCCAAAAGAGAAGCTGGCGGCTGAGTGGAAGGAAAAGGCTGAGAAGTATAAAGCGTCAAAAGGGATTTTTCGTGAAGAAGAATTGATCCACAAAACTGAGGACGGATCTTTTACGCGGTCAAAATCCGAGATGTCCATTTATAACTATCTGCTGGCACATGACTATACTTTTGTATATGAGCTGCCGGTCGAGACGAAGACGAGGACTTTTTATCCGGATTTTTCGATTCTCTCGGAAATAGACTATGAGACTGTGATCTACATCGAGCATCAGGGCAAAATGAGTGACCCAAAATATAAGGACGATTCCGAGGTCAGGGAATATGATTACTGGAAAAATGGAATGCTGCCTAATCGTGATGTCTATTTTACTTATGATGATAACCGAGGGGGATTCGATATAGGGCCGATTATTGATATCCTGAGGCTTCGGGTCAGACCTGTGGTGTGGGAAGGGAAAGATGAAAAAGGTTCAAACCGGAAAGCCGGATGATGCTGAATGTCCTGCGACAAAAGGCCAGGTGACGATAATTTCGTGTGTGAAAAATAATTCACAAATTTCTTGGTTATCGACCATATATATGACCAAATATGTGTTATAATTCGCAACGTGTTAATTAATAGACAAATGACCTTGTACCAGGATAGCCGTTTAGACAATCTATAATCAGTAGATGCTGAATAAGCGATAGACTTGATTGCAAGAAACAGGATTTCGTTAAGCGACAGGCATGATTACGAAAAACAAGGCTCTGGATAGCATGATTTCACAGGAGGAATCTGGCGCCTAAGCGTACTGGGGAATTTGATATATACATAGAGATATGCATTGAAGAATAAATCGAGTTATAAAACGATATAAATCGATATAAATCGATATAAATTGATATAAATCGAGATATACATTTTGATATAGAGGGACTTGAAATATGAAGAAGAAGTATTTAAGCATTTTGGCGATGATTATGGCGCTGGTGCTGATGGTCAGCATGACGGCATGTGGTAATAAAGATGAAGGCGGTGCGGACGGTGGTGAAACAGTTACTGAGGATGCTACCGGCGGCGATACAGGCGCAGATAAGGACTCCGATTCCGGGGCTGCTACTGAAAAGAATGCTGAGATAATCAAAACTATAGACGGAATCGATGAGGACCTCGGTCCGCGCCTTCCGCTGATGATAGAATCGATCACTTTGTACGATGATGGTACGGTAGCCATCGTACCTCTGGATGAGCTGAAAAAGAATGAGATCAAGGGCGATGAGACTGCGGTATATCCTTTTGCCGACAGCGGTGAGGTCGAGGATGTAAGCGTTACAGATTATGGTAACGGCGGATACAGGACTGTCATCGCTTTGATGAAAGACGGGACCATTTCGGCAGTCAACGGCAGAGCACTTGTTGAAGATCACATCTTTGCGGTTATGGACAATGTCGGCAGCAGGGATAACTTTGTTGCAATCGAGACCGAGACTGATGAATCTGCGACTTCAATCATCGGAATCACTGACGACGGTCAGGAAATCGTACTGGATTACAGCATGAATTTTGATGAACCTGAGTCAGAGCAAAACCCGTGATAAAGTAAAATGATTAGTGAGCGAGCCGGAGCCGGAGAAGAACCCAAGATAAAGCAAAATGATTCGTGAACGAGCCGGAGCCGGAACAGAATACGTGATGGCTGACAAAACGGATCAGGGATTGGGAAAAGGAATCACAGGCATAGGATTATTCACTGCAAATATTCTGTACATATATAGGACTGTTCGTGGCAAGTATCCTGTACATAAATAGTTGGTTACTGCAAATATCCTGTACATATATAGGGGCGTTCACTTTAAATATCCTGTATATAAAGGAGTAATATGGACAGGTAAAAGAATACGCCTTGATTCGCTTGAATCAGCATAAAAAAAGTAATAGACTAAACGGGCATGCTTCGGCATGCCTTATTTGTTATTTTTGGCTGAAATATTCGTTTACGTATCGTTATTGATTGATGAGAACCAATTTACTTAAGAAATCAAGAAGAGATAATCGCGCAGGGAGACAACTCAGCAGGGTGCTGGCTGCCTTCATGACTTTGGTGATTTTTGCGACCGGCTCTGTCTTTGCAGCCGGCGATAATAAGATATACCGTGGGGAGATACTTTTCCTCGCACATAAGGGATACAGTGCTGCAGCACCGGAGAATACTCTGCCGGCAATAAGGGAAGCCGTCAGGGCCGGATTCGGCGGTGCCGAGATAGATGTATACGAATCGAAGAAAGAAAAAGGAAAGGGTTATAAGCCTTATATCATCGTCAGCCATGACAAGACACTTACCCGCCTGACAGGAAAAAAAGCCAACGTCAAGAACCTGACGCATGTGACCAAAAACTACTATCCGGTCGTGGCTAATGTTAATGGGCTCAGTAAATATGGAAAACAGTATATGCCTACGCTGGAGGAAGCGCTCAGTACTGCGTGGTATGAGGCGGCAAGGTGCCATAATCCGAACTTTGTCGTAGAGATCGAGATCAAGGGCACAATGTCTAAAGCAGGTCTCAAAAAAATTATCCGACTGGTCGGAAAGCACAATGTCCGTATTACGACGACCAAATACGGAATCGCAAAAAAATTAAAAAAATACCGCAAGTATAAAACGACTCAAATCTGGATGTACAAAGAGCCAAAAAGCGCCAAGCGTATAAAACAGTACATACACAAAGCCGGAAAGCTCAAGGTCACAGGTGTCTCAATGCCGGCAACATTCTGGACCGAAGAAAACATAAAATATGCGAAAAAACATCATCTGAAACTTGCTGCTATTACACAGAGCAAGAATCAGGCAAGGAGACTCATCAACTCAGGCTTTAACCGAATATGCACAGACTGGAAGATGTTTGAGTGATCACTCGGTTGAAAAGGAAAAGGAAACAACCCGATGCTGAAAGCAGCACCGGGCTGTTTTGTTTCAGAGCAGCCTGGAGAGGAGTGCAAGGGGAAGCAGGAAAAAGGATGGAAGATGGATGCTAGAAGGAATGCCAGCCGGCGGTTAACAGCTAAGAAGAATGCAAAACGGATGCTAGAAGGAATGCTGGCCTGCAGCTAAGAAGAATACAAAACGAAATGCAAGTTGAAATACAAGACGATGCAATAAATTGTACTAGAGTGCACATGATTATGATATAATGCATTATGTATGAGAGTCTGGGCAGTTCGCAGACAGTTTTTTTCAGGTGATCCGGCAGTATTCCGGTGACATGATCCGGGCTGCCAGGCACCTTATACAGAAAAGAAAAATAAAGCATTGAAGAAAGGGTAAATGCTATGGCAATAGGCGCTTATGATTATCGTGGGCAGGTCCTGGAGTGGTTTGAAACGGACTTCAAGGAGTCTGCCAAAAGCACGACCAAGACACAGAGACTTGAGGATGGCAAGGTCAGCTACAAGTTTTCTGTAGTAAATAATTCGGGATATGATTTTGACAGGTTTTCCTTCAAGGTCAAGATCGTGAATAAAGCCAATGGCCAGGAAATCGGAACGGCGACAATTCGCACAGGTTCATGGGCTGACGGAGAGACTAAGAATTTCAGATCCAAGATCGATATCCCACCTGATGTAAAGAGCATCTCTTTTGTGATGTTCTCTGAGTCTGTTGAGTTTGACGGTGCGCCGGCAGGCACAAGGCCGAGAGGTTCCGGCTATGATCAGCCTCGCACAGGCAGCGTTTCGGATATGATCGATGACATCAGGGATCTCACCGACATGGTCACAGGAAACGACGGCAGCGGCGGAGTGCTCGGCGAGCTTTTCGGCACAGGCGGTATGCCTGAGACCACAGTAACCAAGACAACGACCACCAGGACTCCCAGCGGCACTACTACGACCAAAACAACAACAACTACTTCTTCCAATGGCAGAGTCCATAAAGAAGTCACGACTACAAGGCAGACAGCGGGCCAGCAGCAGAGGCAGAGAGCATCTCAGGGCAGCAGGCCTCAGAGCAGGCCATCAGGTCAGAGGAGCAGCCAGGGCAATGTGGCCAGGACATATACATCGCGTAAGCTCACCAAAAAGCTCAACAAGATCAGACTCGGCAAGTCGGCAGGTACCGTTGCGGCAACGGTCGGCGCAGTGCTCATGGGCATGGCAGCTATGGGAGCAACAGGAGACACCGGGCAGGTGATCACATATGCCCTGATATCTCTGGCACTGGCAGGCCTGGCAGCAGGACTCAAGATCTTCAACGTGAGGCGGTCAAGACGCGTCCGCGCCTACGAGGCCAAAGTCAACTATAAAGGCAACACATCTATCGATGATCTCGCAGCATTCGCAGGAGTCTCTTTCGAGAAGGCCGCCGACGACCTGCAGAGAATGATAGTGGATGGCTTTTTCCCTAATGCCTACGTCGACATCAACAACAGGATGCTCGTAATGACGAAAAACGGTGAGCCGATCGAGTCGCCTGAAAAGTCGGCGGCCGCCAAGAAGATCGCCAAGCGTAAAGCAGCAAGAGAACAGGGTCTCGTACCTGAATCCATCGATGATCTGATCACGATGACTGATGACGGCGAGATCAAAGCTAAGCTCAGATCACTTCGCACAATTACGAAGAAAATCGACCAGAGAGTCGAAGAAAGGCCGGAGCTCGAAGATCAGGTCAAAGACTTCAGAGAGAAGTATTATCCTGAAGTTGTCCGCCTGACAGATGAGTACAATGAGAAGATCGCAGACCTTGGCAAGTACACAGACGAAAAGGTCTCAGAGAATCCGCTCGAGATCGATGCCAATCCGAACTATCTCGAGGAGCAGGCAGCCGATATCAAGCAGCAGCTCATCAGCCTTATAGACTCTGTCGCCGAAGCTTCAGAGAACCTGCTCGAGAAACTGCACGAAGATGACATCATGGATATCTCCACAGATATCAAGATGCTGCAGACCACACTCGCAAGCAAAGGCCTGCTCGACTCAGACTTCGATCTGTAGGAATGCAACAGAGCAGCAGAGCAACAGAGAACCGTCCCCTGTTGCGTCCAACAGAGCAGTAGGGCAACAGAGAACCGTCCCCTGTTGCGTCTATGGAAGGAGACGTAGAAACGTCCCCTGTCTCCAGAATTTGTTAACTATCCGGCCCGGGGCGGGGGTTCCGGCCGGGAATCTAAAATATAACTTCATAGGAGGGTAAAATGGCAGAATTTGAAATGACTCCTGATATTGTAGAGGAGGAAACAATGAATCTCACTGACGAAGTAGCTAACGAGCTCGCAGAGGTACAGGCTGCAGCAGCGGCTATCAGCGAGACACCGATCATCGATCTCGAGGCAGAGCAGAAGCCGACAGTAAACGCTCTGGCTAAGTTCACACCGGACGAACAGAGACAGATCAAAGCTGTTGCTGAGAAGATCGACATTACAGACAGCAATGCCGTGCTCAGCTACGGAGCAAGCGCACAGCGTAAAGTTTCGGATTTTGCGGACGGCGCACTGCAGAGCGTAAGGGGCAAGGACATGGGCGAGACCGGTCAGATCCTGACATCCCTCATAGTAGAGCTCAAGCACAATTCGGAAGAGCCTAAGAAGGGATTCCTCTCCGGACTCTTCGGAAGCGCTGAGAAGAATTTTGAGAAGCTCAAAGCTCAGTACAGCACAACAGAGGCCAACATCGACAGACTCGTCAAGATCCTCGAAGGCCACGAAGAGCAGCTCCTCAAGGACATCGTCCAGCTCGACAAGCTCTATGACAAGAACAAGCTCTACTTCAAGGAAGTTTCGATGTACATCGAGGCCGGCAAGCTGAGACTCGAGAAGGCAAGAAACGAAGAGCTTCCTGCACTCCAGGCCAAGGCAAAAGAAACTAATTCGCCTGAAGACGCACAGGCTGCACAGGATTTCGCAGATATGATCACAAGATTCGAGAAAAAGCTCTATGACCTCGAGCTCTCGAGAACTGTATGCCTGCAGTCCGCACCTGAGATCAGAATGGTACAGAACTCAGACACCATCATGTCAGAGAAGATCCACTCAACGATCATCAACGTCATCCCTATGTGGAAGACCCAGATGGTACTTGCTCTGAACAACTACCATACACAGAAGGCCATCGAGGCACAGAACGCAGTTACAGAGGCTACCAACGAGATGCTCAGAAAGAATGCAGAGGCACTCCACCAGAGCACAGTTGAGACAGCTAAGGCCAGCGAGAGAGGCATCGTCGACATCGAGACTCTGCAGCACACCAACCAGCAGCTCATCGGCGCCCTCGACGAGATCATCCAGATCCAGTCAGACGGCAAGATCGCAAGAGCAAACGCTGAGAAGGAACTGCAGAAGATCGAGCAGGAACTCAAGGACAAAATGCTTGGCATCGCAGCAAATGCCGGCATGACAGCAGACGAAGTGCTCGAGGCAAACACTCGCAGAAAATAACAAAAAAACATAAGCATGCAATATGCGAACGAAACGGTCACGAAAGTGACCGTTTCTTTTGTTGCGTTTTTTCTGATCAACGAAATAAGTAACCATTCCTATTGCTCATTGCGAACAATTTTGTTGATACATATCGCACATCACTATACGAAAGGATTATGTAAGGAACTTGAATCCGATAGTCAATGTACAAAACTTCGAGGTCATCAAATACTCCAGTCGCTACTGGATGCACAAAGTCACCATAAAACAGAAGCTATTTGAGCTAAAACGGGAAAAAAATACGCAACTGAGTTTCGGAGTTTTGTTAAGCGAATTAACCAAATGATTCCGAGTTTCGGAATTTCGTTTGCGAATCAATTAACAATTGGTTAAAAATGCCCGGTTTTGTTGCATATATGTTGCGCCGCCAAAGGTAGAATTTAACCATATATATATTTATGAGTTGATCATTATAAACAACAATAAGATGTGTTTTTTTATCCTTAATTTTCATCACTATTCATCCTGGCTGATTGTGATTAAGGATGTGAAATGATCAGCACAATAACAGAATTCTTCGATATTTTTTTGTACATATATGAGTTTTGGCCGAAAAGAGATGGGATAGTATTAAAGGCTTGAAACGTTTGGGCGATATCGAAGAGTAACGGTATTTCTATTGATGGAGGACGTTTTATGAAAAAATCTAGTTGTATGAGATTGTTCGTCATCTGTCTCTCGTTGATGCTTTCGATCAGCATGATGCCTTTTGGCGTTTTTGCTGATGCAGTAGAGGATAGCACAGATCAGAGTCAGGTGGTGACAGAGGTTCCGGAAGATGCTTCCGGAGAAACAGCTGATCCTTCTGGCCCCGGACAGCCGGCAGACCCCGGCACAGGCGATAATGACGCTGTAACAGTCCCGGAAGAGGGAACAGACAATGTACAGTCTGATACTGATGCTTCAGTAACGGATGATCCTGCGACCCCGGAAGAAACGGGCGTTGCAGAAGAAACAGAGGATGTTGACGGCGATCAGGCGCCGGAGGAAACACAGGTGGTTTTCGAAGGAAAGCTTGAGAAGCAGGATGAAAACGATGAGACACCTGAGCTCAAGGTCATTGTCACTGCAGGAGAGGATGCTTTCCCGGCAGGGACAACGATGAAGGTCGAAGCTGCGGATCTTGACGAGACACGCGACCAGATGATCGATGAACTCGGGAAGATCATTATCCCTGCAGCAGCTGTTGATATCACTTTTTATGATGCAGAAGGAGCCGAGGTAGAACCGGCTTCACCTGTACAGGTACAGTTCGAGGCCGACTTCATCGAAAAGGACAAGGAAGCAGTAGTAGTCCATATCGATGATGAGGGCAAGTGCGAGGAGAAGGAAGTCGCAGAGCAGGAAGACAGCAGCCTGGTCATAGAAGCAGAAGCATTCTCAGTCTACGCTGTGGGCTATAATGTTGACTTTGCATTCAACGGACTTCAGTACTCGATCGAAGGCAAAAGCTCAGTCAAGCTGAGCACTATACTCGAAAAGCTCGAGACAGGTCTCGATACCGAACTGATCAAGGATGTCAAATTCTCTGACGAGACACTCGTCAAGGTAGAGAAGGATGCAGTCGATGGACAGCCTGCAGAGAGCACTGACCAGCCTGCAGAAAGTAATGCGCAGCCTGCAGAGAGCAATGAACAGCCTGCAGAGAGCGAAGGGCAGACGGAAGGACAGGCACAGGAACAGCTGAAACCGGACTGGACGCTGACTAGCCTGCAGCCTTTCAATACAAAGGAAACACTGACCATCACTCTCAAGGATGACTCGACAGTCGAGATCGCTGTCACAGACGCACATACCGGAACAAGCGGAACTGTTAAATGGACCATCGATGATGCAGGGAACATGTTGTTTGAGCCTACCAGTGGCAACGAAGGAACTTTTGGGCCAATCACTTCGGCAAACTCTCAGCCATGGGCTGACTATAAGGATGAAATAAAGACCATCAGCTTTAAGGAGGGGACTACTATATATGCCTGCGGTGGTGATAATGAAGCTAATGAGTGCCAATATTTATTTGCAGGCCTGAAAAATCTCACAACGTTCAATGCTGAAGGGTTTGATACATCCAAGGCCACATCTATGCACAGGTGGTTTTTAGAATGTTCTTCTTTGACGAGCCTTGATCTAAGCAATTTCGATTTTTCGAAAGTGACTAAGATGCAATACATGCTCGCATATTGCTATGAGTTGAAGGAAGTCAAATTTCCTGATGATGCAGATTGTGGAAAAGTGAAATACGCAAGGAACCTTTTCACCTCATGCTATAACCTGACTGAAATAGACATGTCGGGTATGAAATTTAGTGAATCTCTCGAGTACCCAGCTTCGATGTTCATCAGCTGCAGAAATCTGAAAACTCTTGATATCAGTGGACTTAATACTAGAAAAGCACAGTACTTCTCTGACTTTTTCCACGATTGCGGCATTGAAGAAATAACTATAGGGTCGGGCTTCAGGTTTATTAAGGCTTCTACCGGTTTCCCTAGAGGCGTTTGGGAATACAGCGGAGACGGAAATACTTATACGGCTCCTGAAATCGTCGAGAAACTTAAGACGAAATCGATGCCGGGAACCTTTACCAAGGTTATGGATCGCGCCCTGCCTGTAACATTCGGGGTTGACTATAGAGTAGGTCAGCTCACAAGTGTTGACTTCAAAACTGATCCAGAAGGAGAAGAAGTATATAAATTTGACAAAGAAGGAGTATACGGCCAAAGCGTATACATGCCGGTTGATGGCAGTAAGGCTGACAGTAACGGTGATTACAGACCTCCTGGCTCTTTCACGCTTACATTCCCTGACTCAGTAGAGGACCCGGATGGGAATAAGTATGCGCTTCAGATGACATTCAGTGATATAGTGCTGCATCAAGCCAGTGAAATAATAATGAATGAAGCTCATGATAATGAGCATTATACCAATTATTTTCACAGATTCTTCAGACTTGGTGACCACAACCCATGCCTTATGGGCGAGGACAGACGTACAAAAAACGATGATGTAGATCCTAGGTACGGTACTACTTCTGAATACAAGATAACACTCAAAATCGTAGATGAGAACGGAAATGCTGTACCTGGTCATTTCATGTTCTCGATATACGATCTCGATATACCAGATCCGCTGGATTATGGTCAACCGGGTACCAGGGAGCGGATAGAGAATAAGACTGAGCTTCCATATAGATCGTATGGCTGGTATTCAGAGGGTGTATATCTTCGTGAAGGATTCGATACCGATACAATAACAGTAGCAGAGAACACTTATACATGGCTTGGGGGACCACAAGGAGTACAGCCGCCTATCGAAGGATACAGGATCACTGGTACTCAGATCGACGGATCCTCTGAATTGACGGATGTCGTTGTGAGGGCTGACGCAGAAGGCAGTGAATTCGTCTGGACGGGCTTCTCCTGCGAGGACTTCTTCCTGCACAGATATCAGCCGGAACCTGTATATTTCAATAAAGTGGATCAGTACGGCAACCGCGTAAGCGGAGCAAAGCTTGAGCTATACCAGATAGCTGACTCTTCAGGCACAGAGATTGATCCGCGTGTACAAATAGCGACATGGACTTCAGATAAGACCAAAGCGCACGATTACAGCGATTATCTGCCTCCTGGCAAGTATCTGCTTACAGAAACTGAGGTACCGACAGGGTATGCACAAGCTGAAGCTGTCACATTCATCATAGATAATGACTTCGATGTATGTGATGAAAATGGAAAGAAGATCGACGGCCTTTATGACGATGACGGGAATCGCATCGCAGCTATGAACATCGTGTCTATGAGCGACGAATTGTACGAGGCTGAGGGCGAAGTGAAGGTGAAGAAGACTCTGAACGGCAGAGCCTGGACAACAGATGACAGCTTCGAGTTCACTATCACACCGGTCGGCGATGCACCTGCATTCACACCTAATACGGTTACAGTAACAAAGAACGACCCTGAATACACAAAGAGCTTCGGCAAGGTCAAATTCACAGAACCGGGCGAGTACAAGTGGAAGATAAGTGAGACCCATAAGGGCGAGACCATAGACGGAATCACGTATGATGATGAAGACAAGACAGTAACTATCAAGGTAAAACGCGACTCAACAGGTAAACTTGTTGCTGATACCGGCAGTGCGCTTGTTCAGACAGCTGAGTTCGAAAATACATACCAGCTTGAACCGTGCCAGGGTGAGGTGAAGGTACAGAAAACTCTGAACGGCAGACCGTGGACAACAGATGACAGCTTCGAGTTCACTATCACACCGATAGGGGATGATACACCTGCATTCACACCTAATAAGGTCACAATAGTGAAGGGGGCTCTCACGAAGAGCTTCGGCAAGGTCACATTCACAGCGCCGGGCACATACCAGTGGACGGTAACTGAGACCCATAGCGGTGAAACAATAGATGGCATCAGGTATGAAAAAGATCCGAAGATCGTGACTATCAAGGTCGTTGATGATGGAACCGGTAAGCTTGTCGCAGACACCGGCAGTGCTCTTATACAGACCGCAAAATTCACCAATACCTATGCAGCTGCTTCGTGCCAGGGCGAAGTCAAGGTGAAGAAGACCCTGACCGGTAAAGGCTGGACAGAAGATGACAGCTTTGAGTTCACGATCACACCGGTCGGAGACGCACCTGCATTCAGCCCAACTACCATTACAGTAACAAAGGATGACCCTGACTACACAAAGAGCTTCGGTACTGTCACATTCAGAAAGGCCGGAACCTATGAATGGACGGTAAGCGAGACCCATAAGGGCGAGACCGTAGACGGGATCTCGTATGATAATGAAGACAAGACAGTGACTATCGTAGTCAAAGACGATGGAAAAGGAAAGCTTGTCGCAGACACCGGCAGTACACTTGTACAGACTGCTGAGTTCGAAAACACCTACAGCAAGTCAGGTGAAGGCGAAATAAAGGTGAAGAAAACTCTGAACGGCAGACCGTGGACCACAGATGACAGCTTCGAGTTCACTATCACACCGATGGGGGATGCACCTGCATTCTCACCTAATAAGGTCACAATAACAAAGAGTGACAAGAACTACATGAAGAGCTTCGGCACGGTCACATTCACAGAAGCCGGCACATACAAGTGGACGGTAAGCGAGACCCATGGCGGCGAGACCATAGACGGCGTCAAGTATGCAGAAGACAAGATTGTGACTATCACGGTCGTTGATGACGGAAGCGGCAATCTTGTCGCAGGCACCGGCAGCGCACTTGTACAGACCGTAACATTAACCAATACCTATAAGCTTGAACCATGTCAGGGCGAAGTCAAAGCGAAGAAGCTTCTGAACGGCAGACCGTGGACCACAGATGACAGCTTCGAGTTCACTATCACACCGGTCGGAGATGCACCTGCATTCAGCCAGCCTACTGTTACAGTAACAAATAAAGACACTGACTACACAAAGAGTTTCGGTACTGTAACATTCGAAAAGGCCGGAACCTATGAATGGACGGTAAGCGAGACCCATAGCGGTGAGACCGTAGATGGCTTAGCATATGACAGTGCAGACAAGACAGTGACTATCGTAGTCAAGGACGATGGAAAAGGACATCTTGTTCCTGACACCGGTACAGAACTGGTACAGACAGCCGAGTTCGAAAACACCTACACCAAGTCTGGCATAGGCGAAGTGAAAGTACGGAAGAACCTGACCGGCAGAGCGTGGACAGCAGATGATAGCTTCGAGTTCACTATCACACCTGTCGGAACTGCACCTGCATTCGCAAAAGATAAGGTCACAATAACAAAGGATGACGCGAACTATACGGAGAGCTTCGGCACGATCACATTCACAGAACCGGGCACATACCAGTGGACGGTAAGCGAGACCCATAAGGGCGAGACCATCAACGGTGTCAAGTATGCTGCCACAGACCAGACCGTGACTATCAAGGTCAAGGACGACGGCAAAGGAAATCTTGTTGCTGATACCGGCAGCGCTCTTGTACAGACCAAAACATTCAAAAACACCTACAGCAAGTCAGGCGAAGGCGAAGTCAAAGTACAGAAGAATCTGAGCGGCAGAGACTGGACATCTGATGACAGCTTTGAGTTCACGATCACACCGGTCGGAACTGCACCTGCATTCTCGCCTAATAAGGTCACAATAACAAAGGATGACGCGAACTATACGGAGAGCTTCGGCACGGTCACGTTCACAGAAGCCGGTACATACCAGTGGACAATAAGCGAGACCCATAAGGGTGAGACCGTAGACGGTGTCAAGTATGCTGACGCAGACCAGACCGTGACTATCGTAGTCAAGGATGACGGCAAAGGCAATCTTGTCGCAGACACAGGCAGTGCACTTGTCCAGACTGGAACATTCGATAATGAATACTGCCCAAAGGGCGAGGGCGAAGTGAAGGTAAAGAAGATCCTGAATGGCCGTGAATGGACATCTGATGACAGCTTCGAGTTCACTATCTCACCGGTCGGAGATGCACCTGCATTCAGTCCAACTACCATTACAGTAACAAAGGATGACCCTGACTACACAAAGAGCTTCGGCAAGGTCACATTTACTAAGGCCGGCACATACCAG
>Ga0310695_10008002_pt1 | contig 16583 bp, 17 predicted proteins | sample RumenRJG_04DNA_FD_203882 | JGI IMG/M metagenome (GOLD analysis project Ga0310695, IMG submission 203882) | Bovine rumen microbial communities from Lethbridge, Alberta, Canada - RJG_04 (v2) (version 2) | ecosystem: Host-associated > Mammals > Digestive system > Stomach > Rumen | place: Canada...
AATAACAACCCCCCAAGGCCTAATCGCATTAAGAGGCGTTGAAAATATTTTTTAAATAAAATAAAACAACATCCCCCAAGGCCTAAACTTAACCACAACAGCCCCAGCGCATCAATGATGTGAAATAAGGTGCTGGATGATAAGACCGTGTAAAATAAAAATGAAATCAAACAAAAACAAAATGATAAACCACAAGAAATCCCCCAGACAAGTCCTAATAACTTTTTGTTTTCGGCATCTTGTACGCGGTGTGTGATTTTGGCAAATACAATTTTAGGAATGGGTTTCAGTTGGGATAACACAAACGCTAAAAAGAAACTGCCAGATAAAATAGAAAAAGCCAAACTTAAATTTTGGGGACCCTTTAAGGGGGCAGATAAATTGAAAAAGCCCCCCACGGCATACCCCAATAATTCGGCCACTAAGACCCCTAAGAAAAATAAGCATTCTAATTTTAAGGGGGTCAAACGCCGAATAAGAAAGTATAACGTCGCATGTCCTAACAAAAAGAAACAATATTTATACACAAACAAAATTTCTAAAACCGGTAATTTATCCCCGTGCCGGGCCCATAACAATGTTCCCAAAATTCCCCATAATCCCCCTAGCCACAAGGGGGCATGATACGCTTGTTGGCGTTTTAATTTTAGCAGTAAATAGCCCGATCCCGCCAAGGCAAAAGCCGTCCACAAAAAATCAAACGGAATAAGGGCCGCTTTTTGTAAGAGTAATAACGAAGTTGTCCCCACATCTAAAAAGCAAAAACCCAACCCCCAGAAAAACGTCATCAGGGTGGCTAGCAAGAAAAGATTTTTACGGGTGGTGGCTAATTTTTTTAAAGAAATCATTTATCCCCCTAATAAACAATCTACATAATTTTCGGCGGTAAAGGGATGAAAATCTTCCACGCCTTCCCCCACCCCAACGGCATAAATAGGCAAGGCAAATTCCCGTGCCAAAGCCAATAAAATCCCCCCTTTGGCGGTGCCGTCTAATTTCGTCATGACCAATCCCGTTAAGGGGGCGACTTCTTGAAACAAACTAACTTGTGATAGGGCATTTTGCCCCACACAGGCATCTAAAACCAAAATTGTTTCTTGATGAAAATCCCCCCCTGCTTTGGCAATGACACGATTGATTTTCGCCAATTCTTCCATCAAATCCTTTTTGTTTTGAAGGCGCCCTGCGGTATCAATAAGGGTCATATTGGTGCCGTTGGTATCCGCTTGCTTAAGGGCTTCAAACACAAGACCGGCGGCATCCCCACCAGGACGTGTGGTCAAGACGGGGCATCCAATTTTATCCCCCCACAATTGTAATTGTTGTACGGCGCCGGCGCGGAACGTATCGGCCGCAACCAGGGCGACGCTAAACCCTTGTTGTTTATACAGGTGTGCTAATTTACCCGCGGTTGTTGTTTTGCCCGCCCCATTGACCCCCGCCAACAAGATGACATATTTTTTGCCCTTTTCTAAGGTCAGGGGTTTCGCAACGGGATTTAAAATACCGCAGAGTGTTTCTTTTAACAACGCCCATTTTTCCTCAGGATTTTTCCCTTTTTGGATGTGAGTCAAAACGTCTTGGACAGTTTTATATCCCATATCCGATTGCAACAGCAACTCTTCAAAATTTTCGGTGTTATTTAATTCCCCTTTGGCCAAGGTAAAAACTTTTGCCGTTTTTTTAAGGCCTTTTTTAAAGATGTCCAACCAAGCCATGAGCCTCCTTTCCCGTAATGACAACGGGGGTTATGCCATTTGAAGTGGGGTGTGATAAAGCCGTCTTAATGTAATGAGGGGTGTATCCTTCTTGCCCATTTTCAATTAAGACCTCTTGCGTTGTTCCCACAAAACGATCACATAATGTTTGAAATAATTCTTCGCCCAAAAGACGTAATTTTTTTGCCCGTGCTTTACGGGTGGGGATGGGCACTTGTTCCCGCTTTTCGGCCGGTGTGCCGGGGCGTACCGAATACGGGAAAACGTGCAAATGTGTGATAAAATTATCCCCAATAAATTGATAAGTTTTATCAAATTCTTTTTGGGTTTCTTCGGGGAACCCCGCAATGATATCGGCCCCAAAAGTAATATCTGGACGGACCGTTCGCAAAGCGTTGAACAATTTTTGAACCCCGTCCACCTTATGACGTCGTCCCATGCGTTTTAACACCGAATCACATCCCGCTTGCAAGGAAAAATGCAGGTGTGGCATCAAAGTGGGGTGCGCCATTAACCGCACAAAATCTTCTGTTAACAAAGCAGGATCTAATGATCCAAAGCGAAGACGTTTGACAAGTCCTAAATCCAAAATCTGTTGAATTAACGGCACAAAACCAAAGGGATACGAGGCCGTATTCACCCCCGTTAACGTGATTTCTTGCGCCCCTAAATGCACTAGAGTTTTAACTTGTTCCAAAACTTTTTCTATGGGTAACCCCGTATTTTTCCCCCGCACCAAACGCGTGACGCAAAAGGTGCAGGCATTATCACACCCTTGTTGAATTTGCAAAAAGGACCGCAAATGGCCGGTTTTAGGTAAAAACTCTGGGACAGCCACCCCGCCCGATAAAGATCCAACTTGTATTTTTTCTTGTGCCTTGGGGGGGCATAATTTTTCCCGATTGCCTAGCACCGAAATAACCCCTGGTAAGGCGGCATACATTTTTGGGTTTAATTGGGCGGCACATCCTACAACAATGAGGGGAGCATTGGGATACAAAGCATGGATTTTACGGATTTCTTGGCGACATTGGCGTTCGGCTTCGGCGGTGACGGCACACGTATTAAAAATGATGGCATTCTCGGGATAGGATAACCCTTCCATCAAAGAACTTTCAAAGGCGTTTAAGCGACAACCAAAGGTAATAATTTTCATTTTTTTTCTTTGCTTTTAGGGGCCAAGAAACGATGTCCTATTTTGGTAATCCGAATGACTTTTAACCGTCTAGAATCACCGTCTAAAATATGGAATGTGACGCCATTAGGGGCCGTGATGATTTCCCCTTTATGGGGAAGGCGTTTGGCGATATACGACACCAATCCACCGATAGTATCAATTTCCATTTCTTGCACTTCTTTACCCCAAAATTTACCGGTGAGTTTTTCTAGATCTTCCAGCAAAACTTTGGCATCGGCTTCCACGGTGGTTTTATTGATTTTTTTCAACAGCAAAGTGGTGCCGGGCATATCACGTTCATCTTCAATTTCCCCAACAATCACTTCCATCAGATCTTCTAACGTAATCAAGCCATTGGTGCCCCCATGTTCATCAATGACCACCGCTAGTTGTGTCCGATTGGTTTGCATTTCCCGAAGCAGATCTAACGCCCGAATAGAAGGGGGGACAAACAAAACGGTGGGAATCATAATTTGGGAAATATCAATTTTTTCTTTTTTAAGCAGGGCCTTTAAAAAATCCTTTAAGTGCAATAACCCCACAATGTTATCCAATGTTTTTTCATACACCAACAATCTTGTGTACGGGGTTTGTAAGATAATATCGGCCAATTCTTCTTTAGTCATGGTGACAGGAACGGCCTTAATATCCACCCGCGGAATCATGATTTGGGCGGCCCGAAGTTCCTTCATTTTGAACAGGTTTTTAACCAATAACAATTCGTGAGGATCTACCAACACAGAATCCCCCCGTTCTTCCCGTTGTTCCATGATTTCTTCAATGGTTTCAATAATCTCTTCTTCTTCGGGATGTTTCAGCAATTTATTTTTTAAGGTATGCCATAATTCCATAAATAAAAACTCCTTTCCCACCAGTATAAGCGAAAACGGGAAAATATGCAAGAAAATTAGGGGGTATGATCACTGGGGCAGGGGAATGACACAAAAACATTTTCGGGATCCACCCGGGTATTAAACCAAAAAAAGCTGTAATGCAAATGAGGACCCGTGGCACGGCCTGTTTGACCGCTAGCCCCAATAGGGGTGCCGGCCTTAACGGTTTGACCTTCTTTGACAAAAATGGAATCCAAGTGAGAATAGCTAGCAAACAACCCACCCCCATGATCAATTAAGACCGTTTTGCCGGTATAAAACATATCGTCATGCACAATTCTGACCAGACCATCAGCACTAGATACAACATCTTCCCCAATAGGTACCCGATAATCGGTTCCCCCATGGCCGGTGGTTTTAACCCCGTTTAAAACACGATATCCCCCAAAAGGACTGGAAACAGGGCGATTTGTTGGCCGGATAAAACAGGTGGGAAAAGATTGGAATTTGGGGGTATCCCGACTGACCCACAGGGCGGCATTTTCTTGTTTTACCCGTTGTTGATTTTCTGGCGATAACACCACTTTTTTGTGATCTAAGCCATTAATAACTTCCTTTTTCCAAGGGGTTTTATGCACGGGCAGAACGTGTGTCCCGGTTTTGGTGGAGTTGATTGTGATGGTGGCGGCTTCTTTATCTACCCCGAAAAAGCCGATGTTGTTATGGGTTAAAACTTTTGTATCCCCCACGCGCACAGATTCGTCTGGGGCCACTTGGATTTGCACCAATGCCCCTTGGCTTAACGGGGAAAGAACCTCAAATGCCACAGCTTGACAGGTCATAAAAATAAAAAGACTAAAACAAAGTCGGTTGATCATCTTCTTTCCTTTTTTTTAGGGGTTTTTCTTTGGGGGTGGCTTCCAACGTACCATCTGAAAAATGCACCGTGAAGTAAGGTAAATTTTTGGCTTTTTCGGCGCAAGTAATGACGTGATCTTTGTTCGTTACAAACGCAAATCCCCGCTTTAACGTATTTTTATACGAATAACTTTCTAGCAATTTTCCTTGCAGGTGCAACGCCTGTTCTTTTTGGTGTAAAATGGCTGTTATGGCGGGATTTAGGCGCAAAGTAATGACATCAAAATCCCGTTTTTTTGTGGTGGTTAAGGCCTTAAAGGCGATACTTAATTTATCCGTTTGATCATCTAGGCGTTGGGTAAATCTATGAATAAGTTCTGTTAGGTCAGGCAACGCCCGTCCCAAGGACACAAGGCGTGCTTGATGCCCCTCAATAAATTGGGTCAAAGCCCGATGAAGACGCCCGCCCAAGGTTCCAATATCCCCCAGTAAATTCAACCGTACCGGTACAGCTTTTTCGGCGGCCCCTGTGGGGGTTGGGGCCCGCAGGTCGCTGACGTAATCAATCAAGGTGGTATCGGTTTCATGCCCCACCGCGGAAATTGTTGGGATTTTAGAGGCCGCCGTAGCCCGCACCACATTTTCTTCATTAAAGCACCACAGGTCTTCTAGCGACCCACCCCCACGGGCGATAATCAAAACATCGGGGCGGGGAATATGTTTGCCCCCAAGGGTTAACCCTTCTTTAGGAAAGGCATTAAACCCTTTAATGGCTTTTTCAATTTGATCGGCGGCTTCTTCCCCCTGCACGGCGACCGGCCATAACACCAGATGCCGTGGACATCTATCGGTAATACGATGAATAATATCACGAATAACGGCGCCAGTAGGGCTTGTAATTACCCCAATTGTTTCGGGTAAAAAGGGGATTTTTTTCTTGCGGGCAGAGTCAAATAACCCCTCTTTCATCAAGCGATCTTTGCGTTCTTGCAATAATTTTAACAGTGCCCCCACCCCAGCAGGTTCGGCCGATGACACAATCATTTGATAATTAGAACGCCCTGGATACGTGGATAATTTTCCGTGGCAGATGACTTCTAATCCTTCCACAAGGGCTTTTTGGGTGTCCCCCGTTCCATGCCAACAAATGGCCGATAAGACGGATTGTGCATCTTTTAGGGAAAAGTAAATATACCCTTTTTCAGATCGTTTAACCCCCGACACTTCTCCACGGACATGGATGTCGGCAAAAACCTGTTCCACACACGATTTTAGGGATAACGATAAATCCGTGACGGATAAAACAGGAAAGGGTTCTTGATCAGGCATGGTTCCCCCGTTTTAATTTGAAAAAACGGGTTAAAATTTCCCCGCATGCATCGGCGTTAAGGCCCCCTATGACTTGGGGCTTATGGTGGGTTTGGGGGTGAGTATAGATTTTGGCCCCTTGACAGATACCCCCCGTTTTGGGGTCATAGGCCCCGAAATACACGGTATCTAACCTCGCTAAAGAAAGCGCCGCCGCACACATGGCACACGGTTCTAGCGTGACGAACAAGGAATAACCCGTTAATTTATCCGTTCCCAATTTTTTGCATGCTTTTTTTAAAACCTCAATTTCTGCATGGGCGGTGGGATCGTGCCGATGGGCGGTTTTATTATGGGCACAGGCAATGATTTTCCCTGTTTTAGAATGAAACACAACCGCCCCGACGGGCACTTCGTCGGCGTCAAAAGCTTTTTGGGCCAAAGAAAGGGCTTTTTTGATAAGACGTTCATCCATTCTTTTTACTTCCTTTTTTTTATTTTTGGAGTATACTACAAGTATGCAAGAAAAGAAAGAAAGAATTGCAAAAGTCATTGCGGCCTCGGGCTTGTGTTCCCGGCGGGATGCAGAAAAACTGATTTTAGAAAAAAAAGTATCGGTGAACGGCGTGATTTTAGAAACGCCGGCGTGTGTTGTTGGGGAAAATGATAAAATCACGGTGGCGGGCAAAGCATTAAAACAGGCACCCCACCCCAAAGTATGGTGTTATCATAAACCGGTGGGGTTGGTCACCACCCATAAAGATCCGGCGGGACGTCCTACGGTTTTTGAGGCCTTACCTAAAACCTTACCGCGGGTGGTGTCGGTGGGACGGTTGGATGTGAATTCCGAAGGGTTGTTGATATTAACAACCAGTGGGGCGTTGGCTCATACTTTAGAAAAAAGCGCTTTGCCCCGTACGTATCGGGTGCGGGTTTTTGGGGTGATTCCTGATCGGATGATAGAACGCCTTGGGAAAGGCATAACAATAGACGGGATTCATTATGCCCCATGTCGGTGTCAAATTGAAAGTGCCGTCGGAAAAAATACGTGGGTACGTTTAACGTTAACCGAAGGGAAAAACCGTGAAATCCGGCGTCTTTTGGGATATTTTGGATTAAAAATAGCACGCCTTGTGCGGGTGTCTTATGGGCCTTTTGATTTGGGGGATTTACCCAAAGGTCAGGTGAAGGAAGTCTCAGAAAAGGGGCTAAAAAAATGCGGATTATAGCGGGGGAATTTAAAGGAAAAAACTTAACCGCCCCCAAAGGGGATATCGTCCGGCCTACGGCTGATCGCCCGAAAGAGGCCCTTTTTTCTATCTTGGAAAGTCAATTGATGATGACGGAAAAAAGTTGGCACGAGCTGACATTTTTAGATGTGTTTGCGGGGTCTGGGGCGATTGGAATAGAGGCATTATCGCGGGGGGCTAAAGGGGTTACCTTTATTGAAATGAACCCACGGTCGTTGGCCAGTTTACGCACGAATTTACCGACCCTGAACCGCACGACGATTATTAAGGCCAATGCCCTAAATCCCCCCGAAGGTACCCCACACGATATTGTTTTTTTAGATCCCCCGTATGCCAAAGGCTTTCCAGAAAAAACGTTGCAAGCCCTAAAAAACAAAAACTGGCTGGATGAAAAAACGCTGGTGATTGTGGAAATGGATGCACGGGAACAATATGAATTTTTAGGTTTTAACATAGAACAGATAAGGATATATCACAGGAATAAGTTTGTGTTTTTACGTTTAATGTGAAAGGGGGTTTTATATGGAAAAATTAGGTGTTTCCGATTTGATCCAAATTTACGCGTTTCCTAAACAAGAGATGACAAATTTCCTGATGAAAGTTTATGACAGCGATGAAAACTATTTCAAGTGTGGGGAAATTTTTCTGCCGATTGTCACGATTGTGGGGGCGAAAATGACAAAGCAAGCGTTTGTAGATGCGCGGGCTTTAAAAAGTTTTGAAGATTTGTATCAAGCCAAAACCGGCCACCGCCTGCAATACAAAAAAGGGGGAAATCCCTTGAAAGTGGCGGAACAAAAAATGCCTAAAGAGAAAACTAGAAAAAAGTAAATTCGCCCACAGGTTTATTTTCTTTGACGGTCTTTTTATCTTCAATGATTTCGCGCACTTCATCCACAAGTTCTTTGCCTTTGGCTTGTTCTTCGGGGGTGCTGTTTTCTTCAACAAACGTTAGGGTTTCGGCTAGGGTAGGTTTTAACAACTCGTCGGTATTTTTGTACGCGTATAATAACCACGCATAGCACCTAGGAATGTCGGCGTTTTCAAGCCCTGTACCACTGCACAAAGCTTTGGCGTACCGATATTGGGCATAGGTATCCCCAGCTTCGGCCCCTTTTTTATAGCCCATGGTGGCTTGTGTATCGTTTCTAAACACGTTGGCCATTAAATCCCCATAATACGCATACGCCCCAATCGCCCCGTTATGGGCGGCCAAAGTTACCTTTTGTCTTAAAGGGGCAAAATCTTGTGTAGAACTGGCTATGGCAATATCTTCGGGGGTGATGTTATACCGAATACTTTGGACCAAGGTATAATCGCCTTCCCCCAGCAATTTTTTTAGACTTTCTGTGTCATTAAAACCAGGAATGACGGGCATAGGGGCTTTGTATCGTTCAATATCTGGTACACTTTCTAGGGCCGTTGTGGGGCGCCAACGTCTTGCCCCGCGTTGTCGTTCCACAAATTCTTTTTTCTTTTCTAATTTCTTTTCAAATTCGGCGCGTTTTTCTTTGGCTTCTTCCCCGACCTTATCTGTGTTATAGGCGGCAATAATGCTGTACCATGTATAGGCGTTTAAGGGGTTTTTTAGCACTTCATCATTTTCATACCAATCGGCCAAATCTTGTTGCGCCAAAACATATCCTTGGTGGGCAGACCGTTTCATCCACCGTTCGGCATTTTCAATATCTTGGGTGGCCCCCCGTCCTATCTTGTACAGTAAAGCCACTTTGCGTTGTGATTTTTTATCCCCAATTCTGGCCCCGATTAGGTAATATCCAAAAGCATAGGTGTATTCTTTACCGGTGATGCTGGTTTCATCCATGTGCAAATCACCCAGTTCTTCCAGCGCTTGAACATCCCCCGCCAAAGCCGCGCGTTTTAGGTAAACAAGAGCTTGTTTTGTATTATTAGGATCGCGTTCCCGAAAGATTTTATACAAGTAAAAACCAGCAGGATAAACCCGATGGGTATAAGCGTTTTTCAGTAAAGTAAATGCTTTTTCTTCATCCTTGGGAACACCCAACCCTTCATAGTACATTTTCCCTAAATAGTAATCGGCAAAGGCATGACCTTGGGCCGACAGGGCGTTTAATTCCACGGCCGCCCGATCATATTGCCCCCGGTCAAAAACCGTTAGGGCATGGCCAAAACCAACATCTTCCGCCAAAACGGGCAAGGATAAAAATAAAAATGTCAGTAAATATTTTTTCATGAAACCCCTTCTAAAAACCATGCTAGCACATTTTCCATGAAAAATGCAAGCCCTTTTTAAGGGGGCTTGTTTTTCAAAAAAAGAGAAAGGGAAAAACTAAAAATGGTGCCGGCAGAGGGGCTCGAACTCCCGACCTGATGATTACAAATCAACTGCTCTACCAACTGAGCTATGCCGGCACGTGCTATGCATACTACAAGAAAATAATCAACTTTTCAAGTTTTTTTTGTAAAAAATGAAAAAATAATTGCTTTCAAGGAAAAATAAGGCATAATACCCCTTAAGTGGGGGCATATGTTTTGGGGTATTATCATCTTTTTAGGGCTTTGGATACAACCGCTGGCCGCCGAGGTTTTGCAAGATACGACGTTTAATGTTGGGGAAACCTTGGAACAGCAACTGGATTCTTATTCAGACTTATGGGCCCAGGATGTGCATATTTCGGATGAAGAAACAACCTATTTTGCCTTGTTTTACGGTCCATCGGCCCCGCACGCAGGGCAACGTGGGGATATCGGCAACCGCACGTTGGTTCACGCCAGTAAAGTGGGCTATCCCATCAAAGCGGGGTTAAAAGATGATCATAATGAAAAATATCCGGTGTATCCGGATAATTTTAGGGTGCGTTTGGTGCGTCGGCAAGGCAAACAATTATCCTATGTGGCGTCCTTTACGGCGGCGTTGGCCGAAGTGTTATATGATTTCATGTTGCGGGGGGGGGAACGGCGTCAGCAACTAGGGGAACATATGATTACCTGGAAACGCGATAAAAAGGAACAGATTAAACTATCGCCTGTTGAAAATTTACGCGAAGATGTCCAAAACTTAAACTATATGTTATCACGGGGAATGATGAGTTCTTGGGATGCTTTGATTTTGGCAGAAACGGCGGAATTGGCCACAAAAAGCTTATATGCCCTGATTCAGCAAGGCAACGCGTCATTTATCCCTATTCGCCAGATACAGGAGGCCGACGAATGAAGCGTTTTTTCGGCATCTGTGTATGTGTGTTTAGTACAGCCCTGGGGGCTTGGGCCGATTTTACGCCCCCGAACCCTTATGTTGGGGCGTTTGGGTTTGAAGTGTTTGCTGACCGTATTCAAAATGTCCATATGTGGCGCCGAACACAAGAGCTTATGCAAGAAGTATCCTTAACCGCCGAAGTTTTATTACGCCTTGGGTGGTCGGGCTTACCCGAAGCCGGCAACAACTGGTCAACGCGCTTGGCGGTGGCCAGAAAAGAACGACCAGATTTAAACTTGCTGTTAGATGATAATAAAACGCAATATGACGATGAACGTAACGTATCATTGTCGGATTTAAAAGACTTGATCTTTGATCCCAATCATCAAATGCAAATCGCCGATACCTTGCAGGGGCGGGGGGTCTGTTATGATACGACAAAAGGGGATTGCTTTGAAGAAGAAACCCGAAATATCCAAGGGATTTTTGGGGATTTCTATGGGGCAGGGGCCCGCTATGATAAAGAATTATTGGCGTTCATGAAGGACGAAAAATTAAAGGATTTTAAGGGGAAAGAGTTAACCCGATCGGAAGTTGACACATCTGGCTATGAACCGTTTATGCCGGTGAGCGCCAAATTTTATCAACAAGATGCTACCTCTAAAAATTTGGCCGATTGGCAACAAAAAATTATGAACGACTTGCAAATCAAAGGGCAAGGCGATAAGGATAAACACTTAATTGACCTGAATCAAACACGGGTGAGCTATCGTAAAAATTCAGGGACACAAGGGCTTGCGACCATCTTTAAAAACATCATGAATTTGTCCGAAATAGATGTGACACAAACCATTTTTAAAAAGATGCTCAATACGGCGTTTGGTCTAAGGGGCCTGATGCAATTAAACACGCATATGGCGTTGTATCAGCAAGGGTTAATTAATACCTTGATTGCCAATCAATCTTTAGGGGACTTGCGCTTTACAGGCAGCAGTGTTGCCACCAAAACAACCTCTAAGGGGGATCCTTATCCCCCAGGGGATTATTCGGATGTGGAAAAGTTAATCAATGAATTAAACGATCCCGATTTATTGAAAGGACAGATGCGCTGATGAGGAAATTTTTAGTCTTTTTCTTGCTAGCTTGTCCTGTTTTTGCCACAATTAATGGGCCGTTAATTGAACAAATCGGGGATGCCCTGTATTTTGAATTTGATGACCAAACTTACGATTGTGAAAGCTTTGAAGATATCAAAAAAACGGCGGAAGAAGCAGGGCACACTTTTGAAGATCCCACAACCATTACCCAGAGCTTATGTCAATTATTGGGGACCCGTACCGAAGCCAGAGAAGCCCTAGATCAATTGGCAGATGCCATTGGGGGACATGAAATTTATGTGCTAAACGAAGCATCAACCGAAGATACGTCTGAAGATCAAAGCGTTTATCTGATTCCTAATCGGGCGGGCTTTTTAACCGAACAAGAAATGGCGTTGTTGATTTCTAAAGAAAACAAGACAGGGGACGAAGAAAAAAAGACGTTCTTTTATCAATTGCTGAACCCCTTATACACGGGGGAAGAGGTCGCTGACACCATAGAAAGTGAATATGTGGTGAACACCGCAAATCCGTCAGATGGGGTGGAAAAAAATGTGAAACGCAATAACGAATTATTGTTTGCGTTGGATGTGCAAGCTAAGGCGTTGGCGGAATTATCTTTTAGAAAATCATTGTTGTATGATGCGGCCTCCCCAGAGGGGGTTCGGGCATTATGTAAAGATAAAAAAACGTTGCAAGAAAAATTGCGCTGTGATTTCATATATCAAATGATGATGGCAAAAACACTTTGGGAAATGGCCCAACTGTCTAACTTTGCATCGGGGGTAACGTCTAAACGTTTGATTGAAGGGATCCCCAAAAAAGATGTGTTTAGGGGATGGGAAACAAAATGAAATATTTTGTTTTATTGGCGTTGTTGATAAGTTGTATCGGGATGGCACAGGAAGTTGTCCCCCCGGTGCAAATCAAAGATCCTATCTTGGATAAAACGATTTCTGCCTTTGCCCCGATGCAACGATCTATGACGATTATGGAACGGATTCGGAAAGAAATTTTGCAAAAAACCGTAGAAAGTGTGAAAGGCGCGCAAGACGGTTTCACCACGGATGAACATAAGACAGCGGTGAAAGAAGCATGCGCTAAAAACCCGTTGTGTGCTAAGAATTTGGAAGGAAATTTGTTCGGCACATCGGCCTTTGATAAAGTGGAAGAAATTTTCTTTGACCCCATGAAAGAGTATAATGCCACCGTGACGAACGGGGTGATTGAAGAAGATACCACGGGTTTTTATGACCTAAAATATACACCGGCAATGGAAAAATTGGACGAGGCCGAATCCCTTGTGCGTACATACTTTTTTGTTCCGTATTGCCCCGATGATCCCGTCATGATTGAAGGCGGGGCGCCCTTAGGGACGTTGGATTATAAAGATGTACAAGATAAATTTTTCTTGCGCCGTCAACAATACATGATGGATTTAGCGCTTATTTGTTTTGACTTGGCGAATGAAGTTTATCAAGCAACCAAAGCGGATTTAGGACAAAATGCCTCGGCCCCTGTGGGGGGAGTAAGCCTGCAAGATGATTTGTATGTGACGTTAAAAGCTCAAGAAGCGTTGGCGAAAAAAATCATAACCGAAAGTGTGCTTCAGGTGCGTTTGGCGGAAATGTCGGCGGCTAAAACGTTATTGACTTTGCCCTTGCAAATCGCCCCTCGCCCTTTATATCGTCAGCAAGAAATGACACGCTTGATGCAAATGGAAGACCCTACATTTGATATGGAACAGGCCCTTAAAAAACTGTGGTGTCCAGGAACAGGGGGGGGATCCTAATGCATAAAATTATAACGATTTTAGGAATGGTCTTCATTGTTGGAACGGGGGTTGCCCAAACGCCATCCTCCCCCCCGCCAGAAGATACCTCTTTGGATTTATACTTGGATAAGCACTTAGGCAGTAACCATTTTTATGACAAGTATGATCAACCCAATGAAGATGTGTGGCATGAATATGTGTCGTATGAAGAAGAACTGTCTGGTATTGATCAAAGTACCAAAGAATTTACAGAGCAAGGGGAAAGTTTTCAAGGGCTGTTTGCGGCAAAATTACAAGAAGATGTCACCCATGCCGATCATTTTTGGCCCCTAGCGATTGAAGCCCAAACCCTTGAGACCGCACACCAGAATTTCCAAGAAAAAATTTGGGAAGCATATCAAGAAGATATCACTTTGGATACGTTGCTGAATGAATTACAAACGTCTTTTGGGGAAGCTGAAACCATTGGGGAAGAAACCTGTGAAGCCTTTGATCCTGCGGCCCCAGATGGCTATGGGGCGGGGTGTTTTTGTGCCGTTCCCGTGTTGTTAAAAGATCAGGATTTGCCGACCTTAGAAAACTTGTGGGATCAGTTCAAAGAAGGTCATCCTTATCTAAAAGTGGATGAATTGGAAAATGACGATCGGGATTTGGAAAAATGGTTATTGATGACAGAACAAGAAAAAATTTCCATTGTTGGGGGGCGGGGAGATCGGGAAGATGCCCTGCTGGAACGGGTGTATCAAACCCAAGAACAAACGGTGCAGTTTTTGGCTAAAATCATGGTGATTAAAGAACAAATAAAATACCTGAATAAAACGATGCCAAAACTTGAAAAAGGATCGGTGCAACACATGCTGACCCAAAAAGTCAAATGGGATGATTATTTGGATCAGTTATTGGCGTTGCGTCGGCAATTGGAAAGCTTGAAAGTACAATTTGAAGTGGCGCGTCGTGGGCGCAGTCTAACCATGAAAGAACCCTTGTTGTACCGATATGATAAAGATGAAAGCACACCAGAAGAAAAAGTCATTAAATCAAAGGGGGAGGACTTATGAAAATTATCTTGTTGATGTTGTTCTGTGCCGTTCAAGCCCATGCGTTGGTACCGGAAGATTATTTTCGGTCTTCTTTATCGGATGAAACAGTGGACTATGCGCCGATTCGCCCCTTTAAAATGGCCGAAGATGATACCAAAGATGAAGTGTCAAATTGGTATCAACTGTTGCGACAATACACAGATATGCATAATGTGATGAAGGCGTTAAAAGAGTATGAAGCCGTGTGTGAAGAAATCACTGAGGCCGATCAGCTGATTGATAAGGCCACAGAAAATCAATCGTATATTACGTGCTTGAATCGGGAAAAATTAAAGGCCGATACGGGAAAAGAGTGGGATGTTTTGGTGAACGAGTATTTGACTAAACCCAGCAATAAATTGCAACCCGTGGCGCAGTATCTTACGAATTTAAAAAGTTCGTTGCAAAATATAAGGGATTTAAAAGCCAATAAAGACGGGTTTGAAAAAATTGAAACGGATTTTGAAGATGTCGCCGGGGCAGCTGAAACCATTAAAAATCTGTATGTTGCGTGGACGAAAGGTACCCCAGGGGATCCTATGGACGAAAAAGAAAAATATTGGGCCAATTGGGTGATGGCTAATGAGGTTTTACAAAAATATTATCCCCCCAAAAAACCCGATGATGTAGATTTTTTTGAACGAAATCCGGTGGTGATAACGGCATTGGGGCTAGACCTAACAGACCCTTATAAAAATGTGCCGATTTTGGAACGCACGAAGTATTTGGCAGATAAATCTGGCAAAGACAAATTTTACAATATCCCCAAGGTATGGGAAGTGTATGCAGCTATTTGGCCCCAAAATGTGTTCTGCCCCAACGGGATTAATAAAGACTCTGTTTTTAACCCCTGTGATCCCAATGTAGAAGGCAGTTGTGCAGTGGTTTTTAACTTGCGGGAAAATGGGGAATGGGATAGGTATTTGAAAAAGCCCACATTGACGGCTAAGACCGAAACGGTTGATGAAACGGATGCCGATGGCAACCCTGTATTGGATGCGGCCGGTAACCCCAAAACGAAAACAGTTCCTACCTGTGAAGCCGATGCCGTGGATATCCCGTGGGAATTGGAAACAAAAAATAGTGATGGCGAAATATGGGATCCAAAGATTTTCCACAACCGGTTTGAAGATTATGACCGAACGCAAATTTCTTTGTTTCGCGCGTATGAAAATAAGCGTAATTTGATGCGTATCGCCAAAGTAATGACCCAAAATATTAAGACGAATTTAGAATTTTTAGATAAGAACGCCTTTATGCAACGCCCCGACGATTCTTCTTCTACAACGGGGTCATCCAGTTCCTCTGGGGCGGGCGAACCGTCTAAATATGAAAATATGGGTTGTGGAGAAGAATTATCCCAAGAATTGGAAGAGTTGGCCTTGTGGCAAGACAAGGTAAAAGAAACCCTGAAAGACTATGATATTCCCGATGAGTTAAAAGATCAATTTGAAGATTTAACAGATCCAGCGTATCAAGGCGTTTTGTTTGGATATCAATTGAAGCGTAATAATGAAGCCCTTAAAAATATCAACGATTTTATCGCGGCTTTGCCCAATGCCACGGAAGTTTTTGGGGAAGATGATTCTATTTACCTAGAAAATGTGGAAAATATTTGGGGACCAGAAATTTATGGGCAAGACATACTAACTAATTGTAAATAGGGGGAAAAATGGAACAAAAAAAGGGTGGGGTGGCTGAATTTAAATCACAAATCATGTTGTTGGTTTTGATTATTGTGATGGCCAGTAATTTTATTTTAGCCCTGACCTTGATGCAAACCACAACGCGCTTAAAGTTGGTGGCACAGGTCATTACACCGGAATTATCCCGCACGGATCAAACGTTGCGATTTGCCCCGTTGGAAAGCAGTTCGTTGTATGATACCGAAATGGAAGAATTGTTTGTTAGGGCTTATTTAGATTGGCGTTTGACGTATTTCCCAGATTTAGCAGAAATGATGTATCGTTGGGGGCCTGGGGGTCCTGTGTGGTTTTTATCGTCCCAGCGGGTGTTTGGGCAATTTTTTAAAGGGAAAAAGTGGTTGGAAGAATATGTCAAAGATCATCATGCCACCCAAAGTATGGACATCAAAAGTATGTATCACCTAGACAACGTTTGGACGGTGGAAGTGGATGTTTATACCTTTGAGGGCGAAACCGTCACAACTCAAACGTATGTGATTAACTTAAAGACAACAGACAGAGGGCGTGTGTCTAGATCCCAGCGCATGATGAACCCCAAGGGCTTTATGGTGATAGAATACAGCGCAAATGTAAAAAGAGGATAATTTTTTATTGGCGAAATTAAA